>Ga0209526_10002210_pt1 | contig 13090 bp, 11 predicted proteins | sample JacPinW_OM2H0_M1_FD_188566 | JGI IMG/M metagenome (GOLD analysis project Ga0209526, IMG submission 188566) | Forest soil microbial communities from Algoma, Ontario, Canada - Jack Pine, Ontario site 1_JW_OM2H0_M1 (SPAdes) (version 2) | ecosystem: Environmental > Terrestrial > Soil > Boreal... | reverse complement strand
AGTCGCTCTCTGCCACCGGCGAACAGCACGACGGGCTGCTCGAAGTGGTCGAGCAGCATCACCCCGCTCGTGCCCACCAGGTACGGGAAGAACGCATCCACGCCCTCGTCGTACACCCGATCGACGAGGTGGCCACGGTCGCGCACCCAGGTCTCGCGCACCTCGTCGCGCAGCGAGCTCACGTCGAGGCCGTCAATCGCCGAGAGAGCCCCGGTGACCGTTTCCTCACGGAGGTCGAGCTCTCGGGCAGGCCACACGGCGACCGACTCGAGCTTCGCGATCGACTCCTGCGTGTCGACATCGAAGACGCGCAGGTCGTCGACCTCGTCACCGAACCACTCCGCGCGCCAGGGACGAGAGCGATCCAACCCGAAGACGTCGACGATGCCGCCGCGCACCGCGAAGTCGCCCGGCACTGACACAGCGGTCTCGCGGCGATAACCGAGCGCGACCAGCCTCGCGACGAACTGATCGCGCGACTGGCGCCCGCCGCGGGCCAGCGATGTGACGCCGGCGGTGATGAGTTCCGGGCGCAGGGTTGGACGCAAGAGCGCCTGGGGAGACGTGACCACGAGCGCTGGCGGCGTGGTGGTTGCGCCGGCCAGCGTGGCCATACGTCGCCGCACAACTTCCTCGGAGGGAGGCACGCGGTCGAACGGCGGTGTATCCGCAGCGGGAAAGAGCGACGTGCGCGCACCGGAGTCCCAGACGAGGCAGTCGCTGTAGACGCGCTCGATCTCACTCGACACCACGAGCACGGGCCGCCCGGTGTGCTCACGAAACCACCACGCGATGAGGCCCACCGCTCCCGAGGGAACGCCGGCCACGACGCCGCGACCGGAACGAAGCGCCGCTTGCAGATTCGGTTCACGGTCGAGGCGCGCGCGCAGCGCTGCGTTTGACGCGCCGACCACGGTGGTCGTGTCCAGCTTTTCAGGCACCCGCGCCACGGTTGAACGTGGTCATTGCAGCGTCGGGACCGTCGCGGATGATCGCCACGATGGCGTCGGCGACGCGCGAGATGATTCCGGGCAGCAGCTCGCGCTCCTCGGGCGTGAACGAGTCGAGCACGTGCTCAACCAGGTCACCGTCCCCGGCTGAACGCCCAACGCCGATGCGCACGCGCACGAACTCATCGGTACGCCACGCGTCAATCAGCGATTGCACGCCTTTGTGACCAGCCGAGCTGCCCTTGCGCCGGATCTGGATCTTGCCGAGAGGAAAGTCGGCTTCGTCGTGTACGACGATGACGTCGTGCGGCGAGACCCCGTACTTCTCGGTGAGGTGAACCGCGGCGCGACCACTCAAATTCATGTAGGTCTGTGGACGTGCGGTGACCACATCGAAGCCCTCGATGGAGCCCTCTCGCACGCGAGACGGCCCTTCACGACGCTCACGCGAGAAGCGGCCGCGGCGTTCCAGCTCATCCAGACACATCCACCCCACATTGTGCCGGGTGCGTGCGTACTCGCCTCCACGATTGCCGAGACCGATGATCAGTGTGGGCACGGAACCGCTCAGCTCTGCAGGCCATGGGGTGTCAACATCAAGGTGCTGCGACCTCCGCGGCGGACTGCAGATCGGGCACCGCCTCGTTGGGGAGCAATCGCCGTGTGACTGCAGTCATACGCGCGGCCGCCGCGGACTCAGCGTGGTCGTGGCCGAGGCAGTGCAAGAGACCATGAACGGCCAGCAGGCGCAGTTCCGTAGACGGCTCCGAGCCCTGCACGGCCGCTTGTTCCACTGAGATTGCGATGTCACCGATCCTCTCGCCTGCCCTGGAGCCGCGAGCCTCGTCTCCGTCGCCGGCTGGAAACGCGAGCACGTCGGTGGACGCATCAACGCCGAGGAAACGGCCGTTCAGGGCGCGGAGCTCCGCGTCGTCCGTCAGCAGCAACGTCAGCGTCGCTCGCGGCGCGACACCAAGGTCGTTGCCGGCGCGGCGCAACAGGCTACCGAGTTCAGCCGACGCCACCATCCGGCGCTGCTTCGACGTCAGCGCCGGGCTGCGGACGAGCGTGACCCTCAGCGGGCCGTCACCCCGCCTTGACGCGGCGCTTGCGGGCGGCGACGAGCTTGCGCTTGCGGCGCACCGATGGCTTCTCGTAGTGCTCGCGGCGGCGCACCTCAGAGAGAATGCCGTTCTGCTTGATCTTCTTGTTGAACCGTCGTAGCGCGCTCTCAAAGGTCTCGCCTTCGCGGACCTTCACTTCCGACACGGTCGGGAATTCACCTCCTCGGGATCAGGAACTGTTGTCGCTGATGGAATGTGCAGTTGACTGCTCCAGTTTACCCGGAGCCGCGCCGGCTACGCCCAAAGCGGTGGTTGCGTGAGGAGCGCGTCGACAAGCGCTGGGAGAACAACGCCCGCTTTTCCCGCCAGGATGGCGTCGGCCATCGCGTCCAGCTCCGTGGCGCCATCGTTGACGATGACCAGTCGACCGCCGTGTTTCACCGCGCGCACCGGAACGCCGGCTGCCGGCCACACAGCCAGGGTGGAGCCGACCGCGAGGCAGGCATCGCAATGGTCGGCTTCCTCCATCGCGTGGTCGACATCCTCGACGATGAGGCTCTGCCCGAAGCTGATCGTCGCCGTCTTGAGGAGTTCTCCACACAGCTCGCAGTGGGGATCGTCGTCGCCCTCGCGGACACGGTCGAGCACGCTCGCGACCGGCGATCTGCGGCGGCAACCCAGGCACATGACCTCGCGCGTCGTGCCATGCAGCTCGATGACGTTCTGTGTTCCGGCCAGCTGATGCAGCCCGTCGATGTTCTGCGTCACAACGACGGGCGCTCGCCCCGCCTGTTGCAGCCTGGTCACTGCCTCATGAGCCGGGTTGGGACGGGCGAAGTCGATCGGCGAGTCCAGGCGGTCGCGCCAGCGTTCGCGACGCACGTCGGCGTCGGCACGGTAGTTCTGGATCGTGTACCGGGCCGGGTCCCGGGTTCGCCACACACCCTGAGGACCCCGGAAGTCAGGGATGCCCGACTCGGTCGAGATGCCCGCGCCGCTGAACACGAGGATCCGGCGGGCGCCGCGAAGCCAGCGCAGCGCAGGCTCCAGGTCAAGTTCGGGCAGCACCACTCCTTTTATCTATTCATTGTTCCATCGCCGGCACCGGCAGCCGCGACAACCAGCTGTCGCCTGGCCCGGCGAGAGTAGCGGCTGATGACCGCCCAACTGATGGCAACCTACCCACACGTGACGTCCACTGCCCTCGACGCCGATCAGCTCGAAGCCGTCAACCACCTCGACGGCCCTTGCCTGGTGCTGGCCGGGCCGGGCAGTGGCAAGACACGCGTCATCGTCGAGCGAGTGCTGGCTCTGCTGAGCCGGGGCGTCGCGCTCGAACAGCAGCTGGTGTTGACGTACACACGGAAAGCCGCCGACGAGATGCGCACAAGAGCAGAGGCGGCCCACGGACCATTTGCTGCCGAGCCGCCGCTCACGAACTATCACTCGTTCGCGTACGGCGTGGTGCGCGAGTGGGGCTGGCTGGTTGGTGTGGCGCCGATCTTCCGCATCGCCGACGCGGCCGAGCGCTGGCTGCACGCCGAAGCGGTCCTCGCCGAACTCCGCCCGCGCACGCTCTGGAATCCGCTCCGCCCGCATGACCTGATGGATCCGTTGCTCGCAGTGATCGGCTACGCGAAACAGGAGCTGGTCACGCCGCAGGCGTATCGGGACTGGGCGGAGCGCCGTCTCCAAGGTTGCACGGACCCCGTGGAACAGGCTGTGCTGCAACGCCACGAGGAGGTGGCGGCCGTCTACGCCGCGCTCGACGAGCGCTACCGCCGCCTCGGGGTGTTCGACCACGACGATTGCATCCTCTACGCGGAGCGGCTCATTCGCGAGCAGCCCGCGGCCCGGCATGCGGTTGCAGACCGCATCCGCTATGTGATGGTCGACGAGTACCAGGACACCAACTTCGCCCAAGCCCGGCTGGTGGAATCGCTGACGACGGATCACCGCAACGTGCTGGTGGTGGCCGACGACGACCAGTCGATCTACAAATTCCGCGGTGCCAGCCGGGCCAACCTCGATCGCTTCACGCGCGAGTATCCGGGGCACCGGACGGTCGTGCTGACGCACAACTATCGGAGCACCACGGAAATCGTCGCCGCCTCGCGGAAGGTCATCGCCGGTGCCACGCCGGCAACGCGCATCGCCAAGCAACTCGTGGCAGAACGCGGGAACGGCGCGGCTGTTGAAATCTGGAGCGCCCCGGATGAGCGCGCCGAGGTCACAGCCGTTGCGCGAGCCTGCCGGGAGCTCATCGAGGCCGGCACTCGCCCTGCCGACATCGCATGGCTGTTCCGCCGCCATGTCGACATGCAGCCGGCCATGCACGCGCTGCAGCAGTGTGGTGTGCCGTACCAGGTGACCGGAGGGCGCGGCTACTTTCAGGAGCGCGAGATCAAGGACCTGTTCGCGCTCCTCGCCGCGGCGGCGGACCCCGGCGACACCCAGGCGCTCTTGCGTTGCATGCACATGCCCGCATGGCACGTGTCCGGGCGGTGCCGCGCTGCGCTCGCGACGGCCGCGCGCGAGAACGACCAGCCGCTCTCAACTCTCCTTGCCGACGAAGCCGCTGTCCCGGTCGATGACGCCGAGCTCGAAGCCGCGCGCCACTGCCTCGATGACATTCTGGAGCTGCATCAGCTCACCGAGCGGGAAGACGTCCGCGATGTGTTCTTCGCCGCGATCGAGGCCAGCGGCTTCCTCGGCGTCATCGACGAGGAGCAGGGAGCCGCGCGTCTGCAGATGGCCGCCAACCTGAACAAGTTCGGCGACCTGCTGGAGACCTTCGCCGACTGGAGCGACGATCGCCGTGTGGCCACCGCGTTGCGGTACCTCCACGTCCTGCGTGACAGCCGGGACGCCGACGAGCTGGCGCCCATCGACGCCATCGAGGAGGGCATCGTGCTGCTCACGACGCACGGTGCAAAGGGATTGGAGTGGCCGATTGTGTTCCTCGCGCGCTGTGCCACGGACGAATGGTCCGGCCGCCCGCGCTCCGCGTTCGACATACAGCTGCCCGACGAACTCGTGCCCGAGCCACCGCCGGTGGGTGATGGCGCCGTCGACGAAGAGCGCCGCCTGTTCTATGTGGCCTCCACCCGCGCACGGGACCGGCTGGTGTTCACCTGGGCGCAACGGTATCCGCGCACGTTTCGGCCGCAGACGTGCACGCCGTTTCTCTCGGCTGTCGCGGCCGATGACGGCACGCGTTCGATCGACCTCGAGCCGGCCGGCGATGTCGCCGTGCGCCCAAGGCGCACGCCGGGGACCCCGCTTCCTGCGCATCCTTCACTCGCTGTCTCTGATCTGCGCGTGTTCCGCGACTGCCCCCGGCGGTTCGAATACCGCAAGATCTGGCGCCTTCCAGTCCGCGACAGTGTGCAGAGCTGGTACGGAACACTGATTCACGAGGTGTTGCACGCGGCGGCCGTGCAGCGGACCGCAGGCGTGCGAATCGACGCTGACGCCGTGGCTGCCCTCTGGGATCAGGGATGGACCGCGTCGCGCGGACCCAAGGGGGGGCACCCGGAGTTGCGCGCCTTGGGCGAGGACCAACTGCGCCGCTACGTCGAGTCGCCTGCATGGCTCGACGCCGACATCGACGCGGTAGAGGAGCGCGTCGTGATGGAGATGAACGGCGCCGAGATCGTCGGTCGCTTCGACCGTCTGGACCGGAACAACGGTGCACCGCCGACGGTCGTCGATTACAAGACCAGCCGCCCCCGCGATGCGGAATCACTCAAGCGCGACATCCAGGTGCGTGCCTACGCCGTGGCCATGGCGCAACGCGCTAAGAGCGAGGATGTCTCGGTGGAGCTGCACTACCTGCAGACAGGAGACGTGGCGCGCGTCGACTTCGACAGCAAGTTTCTGAACCGTGCTCACTACCAGCTCGGCGCCATCACGACCGAGCTGGTTCAGGCGTGGAAGCGGGGCGATTTCCCCGCCCGCCCCTCGCGATGGCAGTGTCCCCGCTGCGAATACCGCACGGTCTGCGACGAGGGGAAAGAAGTCACCGACTGAGCGCGGACCCGCTGTGAGTTCGAGGCTCAATCGCTCGGTAGCGCCCCAGCGAAGTCGCCCGCGCCGAGCACCGCGCCGGGTTGACCGTCAATCCCCTCGATTCGCTGCGTTGGGTCGCCGAACGCGTGGCAGACGAACTCGGTGATGTCCAGCCAGCCGGTAATCCCGCACCCCGCGATATCCATATGAGCGCCGCTGGTTACGTCGATCACCTGCGTGCTCAACGTCGGACTGCCACCCGCGCATCCCCCTTGCGAGAAGCGCTGGACACCTACCCTAGAGCCGTCCGGACTCACGAATACATCGCTGGCCACCGATCCATGGAACGTTATGCCATTGACGAGCACCGCGGATGACCGGCTGGCAAACGCCACCCGGACGTTATGACGGGCATCACCGTAGTGCTCACCTCCTGTGAACAGGTTGGTCAATGTGCCGGTCGACGGGTCGATGAGGAATGACGCCTCATCGCCATGGAATCCGATTCCGCATCCTCCTGGTCCGACGCGCTCCATGACGATGCCCATGTCTGTCCACGCGGCCACACTCTCGCTAGAGCTGCCTGTTGAAGCGACCCAAGAGAACACGGTGTGTTGAGGAACCCCTATTCCGGCCACCAGGATTCGTCCGTAGGCGTGCTGGGTTACAGGCGCGGACGCTGGGGTGTCATTCACGCTCCAGGCCCATTCGGTCCCCGTGGGTGAGCCGAAAATGTCCGTGGCGTGAGTCGCGTAACCGATAGGAGTCAACGAACCGCTGCCGATCACCTGACCAGTGCGATCGAGGACGACAAGATTCCCGCCGTTAGTGGCTCTGATCGGGAGACGTGAAATGATGACGTTCGGTCCAGCGGTGCGTGCGACGACAAAGTCATCCGGGACCGCGGACACGAGTGCATCGACCGCCGACGCAGTAAGGCTCCATTGCATGTGCCCAGCGGCGTCGAATGCGGCGAGGGCATGGCCGCTCTGGATGAGCGCCAGAGGTGGAGGCGGCGGCGGTGTCGGCACCGCGGTCGGCGTGAACGCTGGGTGCGTGATAGGAGTTACCGCCGCGGTAGTACCGCCAGCGGTCGATCCGCAGGCGCCGATCGGGCCGAGCACGACCAGCGTGGCCAACCATCGCGTGATCACGAGCGACACTCCCTCATTGCCGCATTGATAGCAGTCACCATAGCAACGGTGCCACTGCTGGAACGGGTACGTTCACTTGAGGAAAGCTGAGAGGAGGCGTGATAAGGAATGGATAACCAAGAGCTTCAGCGGCGATTCGCGACAGTTACCACCGCCCACCTGGCCGACGCATGCACACGCGCGCAATCCCCCGTGCGCTGCGCGCCTGCCACCTTGCAAGCTGTCGTGCCCGGCAGCCGTTTAGCCGGCCGTGCGCTACCGGCCCGACATGTCGGTAGCGTCGACATTTTCCTGGAGGCGCTAGGAGGAGCGGAGCCCGGCGACGTGTTGGTAGTCGATAACGGCGGGCGACTCGACGAGAGTTGCGTCGGCGATCTCATGGCTCTGGAGGCTCAGGCTGCGGGGCTGGCAGGAATGGTCATCTGGGGGCTGCACCGCGACACAACCGAGGTGCGTGCGATTGGATTGCCCGTGTTCAGCTTGGGAGCGCTGCCAACAGGCCCTCAACGTCTCGATGCCCGTCCTCCGGATGCACTAGCTGTCGCCACCGTAGGGGACTGGATCGTGGGTCGAGATGACTTTGTCCTCAGCGATGACGATGGCGTGCTCTTCATACCAGTCTCCGGCGCTGCGGAAATCTTCGCGCTTGCGGAGACGATTCGCGATACCGAGCGACGCCAGGCTGACCTTATTCGTGCGGGTGTTTCAATGCGGAGTCAGGTGCGGTTTGACGAATATCTTGCTCAGCGCCAACAGTCGCCCTCGCTGACTTTCCGTGATCATCTGCGGGCCGTCGGCGGGGCTATTGAGGTATAGCGACCAGCGAAGCTAACGCTGTATCAGCGAGAAATGAACCGCGCCGCGGTAGGCGCCACTCAGGCCGTCTGAGACAAGGAGGGGAGCCGCGCAGCGAAGGAGCGCACTTAAGTGCGTGACTGAGCGAGCAGGTGAAGCCGACGCAGTATCAGACGGAAATGAGTGGCGCCTACGGGTGGAGACGGAATTCGCGCCAGAACCCGGGCCCCAATGCCAACTCATCCCCGTCGACCTCGACGTCCTCGGGCAGCTCGGTGCGCCACGGCAGCATGAGGTCGAACACGATCTCCTGAATGGTCCAGAGAATGTCCATCACTTCGGTGATCTTCACCTGCCGCCGGGCCAGTGCTTCCTCAACCGCAGCGACGGCCTCGACATTGTCCGTCTTGCGTACGGCGGTGCGCGCAAACGCGAACACCTTGCGGGCGCGAATAGCTACGTCCGGCGGGACTTCCTTGATGCCCTGCAGGTGTGTCTCCTCGCAGAGTTCGATGGCGCTGTCCACCCGCTCCACGAGGCGGCGCAGACGCGTGCTCTCAACGATCTCGCGGCGATGCCGGCGGCGCGCAGCGTGGACTTCCTTCGTCGCGCTCTCGATCAACAAGCCGGGGTCCGCTGTCTGGGGGTCAGCTACCGACTGGGGGGTCACTGCCCAGTAGCGTAAGCGCTGCGTCCATTGACATCAACAGCACATTTCGGCTCAAATTGATGCATGGAACGCATCAATGCCGATCTTTTGAGGACATTTCTCGAGGTTGCCCGAGTGGAACACCTGGGTCGGGCAGCCGAAATGCTTCAAGCGGATCAGTCGACAGTGTCGCGCAAGATCACGCGCCTCGAGGAGGAAGTCGGCGTTCCCCTGTTCGAACGGATCGGGCGGAGCGTACGCCTCAGTCAAGCCGGACGCCGCTTCGTGCCCCGGGCAGAGCGGTTGCTGAACGACCTGCGCGACGCGATCGCCGAAGCCGAGGGTGCCGTGTCGCCCGAGACCGGGCAGGTGCGTGTGGGCTTTCTGCACACCGTGGGTGCCCGATGGCTCCCCGAGCGCCTGGCCCGGTTTCTGCAGGCATATCCGGGAGTTCGATTCACCCTGGAGGAGGGCACAACCGCGGAAGTGGTGAGCGGGGTTGCGGCCGGCGACTATGACGTCGGCATCCTGGGCCCACCCCCCACCAACATGCCCGACCTTGCGATCCACCCGCTCTTTCGGGAACGCGTCGCCGTGGTGGTGCCCAGCCAGCACCGCCTCGTCGGCCGCAGCTCGTGCACGCTGGAGGACCTGGCCGACGAGCCCCTGATCCTGCCTCGCGCGCGCAGCGGGTTCCGCAAGGTGATCGACGACGCCTTCGCCGCCCAGGGCCTGACGACGCGCGTGGCCTACGAAGGCGACGACTTCTCCATCGTCCAGGGCCTGGTCGAGGCCGGACTCGGCATCACGCTCCTGCCCATGCCGCTTCCCGCCCCGAGCACACGCGTCGGCGTCATCCCGCTTCGCGATCCGCCAATCGCCCGCACCATGGTGCTTGTCTGGGACCGCAGGCGCACGCTGCCTCCGGCCGCCGACCTCTTCGCCCGGCGCCTGCTCGCCGAGGTGAGCGAGCCGTTCGATCTTCCCGTCGGCGTATGACGCGTCCCGAAGCCACCGTAGACTGATTCAGATCTCATGCTCGTCCTCATCGCCGCCGCCGTTCTGCTCGTCACCGCAGGGGTCGCCGCGCTCGTGTTCTCGGGCGTCGGGCGACGCACCCGGCGGTCCAGTCCGGCGCGCGGCAGCGCCGCGGGCGTAACCGATGCTCCGGCACAGGCCGCCGCGATCCTCGCAGAAGCACGATCTGCAGCCCTGCGCGCCCGCGAGGCGGCCCTCGACGAACTGACGCGGCGACGCGCCGCGGTCGAGAGCCGCGACGCTGTGCTGGTAGAACGTGATCAAACGGTTCGGGAACGGAGACGGGTCTTCGACGACCGGCGTTTCGCATACAAGAAGCGGCGGGAAGAGATTGAAGCCCGGCGCGACGCGGTCGCAGCGGACGAATCGCGCATCAGCGAGACCGTGACGACGATTGCCGCCCTCGACCTCGACACGGCGCGCACGACAGTGCTGGAACGCCTCGACGCCGAGCTGACGTCAGAGCACCCCACGCGTCTCGATGCTGCGGTCGCAGACATCGTGGGCGACATCGATCGCACCGCTGCCACGCGCATCGTCGAAGCGATCGAGCGCCAGGACGGTTCCAACATCGATACCGCTCCGCGGGTCATGCCCCTGCCACTCGAACGCCTCGACGAGCACGCACGCGAGCGCCTCATGAATGCGCTCCGTGTCATCGCCGATGACACCGGCATGGAGCTCGGTGTCGACAACGAAAAGGAACAGGCGACGCTGCGCGGCGTGGACCCGATCGGTCGAGAGATCGCCCGACAAGCCGCGCTCGAAGTCGTCGACCGTCACGTGCAGGCGGCCGATGTTCCACCGCTGCTCCAGCGAACCCGGCGCACTACCTCACGCCGTATCCACGAACTCGGCGAGCGTGCGCTGTGGCAGATGCAGATGGAGGGTCGTCCCGAGCTTGCCGAACTGATGGGAACGCTCCACTACCGGTTCTCCTACGGACAGAACGCGCTCCTGCACTGTCAGGAGACCGGGTATCTGTGCGGCGTCCTCGCCGCGGAGCTCGGCATCAGCCAGGTGACCGCGCGCGAGGCGGGGATGCTGCACGACGTGGGCAAAGCAGTGGACCACGACGTCGAGGGCGTGCACGCCATCATCGGCGGCGAGCTGCTGCGCGTGCTGGGAGTGAGCCCCGAGATCGTGCACGCGGTCAAGGCACACCACTTCGATGAAGAGCCATCCACCGACGTGGCCATGCTGACGATCTGCGCCGACGCCATTTCCGCGTCACGTCCCGGAGCGCGACGCGACACGCTCGCCGCGTACCTTGCCCGCCTGGAGCAACTCCAGACCATCGCCACTCGCCACGAGGGTGTGGATCGCGCATTCCCCTTGCAGGCCGGCAGGGAGGTGCGCATCTTCGTCAAGGCATCTTCGGTGAAGGACGCCGACATGCCCCCGCTCACCGCGGAGATCGCCCGCGAAATCGAAGCCGAGATGCAGTATCCCGGCGTCATCAAGGTGATGTTGATCCGCGAGACAACGGCCACGGCCACCGCGCCGGCGCAGATCACACCGGTTCGGGATAACGGCAACGGCGACGGCGCGCCCACGCCGGCCGAAGTGCACGAGGCAGCGGCACCGCAGACCGACTGATCCGCGGCCGCGGCGGCAAGGGCTCAGACGCGCAGGAACTCGTCCATGACTCGCGCCGTCTCCTCGGGCCGTTCGTGGAAGAAGAGGTGGCCGCAATCCTCGAACCAGCGTGTGCGGGCGCCGGGAATGCTTGCCGCGAGCAGCCGCGCGTTCTCGATGGGCGTCACCGCGTCCTGAGTGCCGTGCATCACCAACGTCGGCGCGTTCACCTGTGCAAGACGATCGGTGATTTCGGGGGCCGCCGCGAGTGCGGCCAGCTGCGTGGCGAAAACACGCGGCCGAACGGGATGTGCCCCCCGCCAGTGGATCTGCTGCTCGATGAAATCGCTGTGCGTCCGCTGAAATTGCGGTGAGTACAACACCGTGCACGCCATCCGATATGCCTCCTCCGGCGTGCGCGCCCCCTTTCCGAGCAACGCGTCGGTGGCACGCGGGTCGGCGGGTACCGCCTTGCGTCCGCCGGGTGACGTGGCGGCGAGCACGAGACGAGCCACCCGAGCCGGGTGCTCCAGCACGAAATACTGCGCGACCACCCCGCCCATCGATGCACCCATGACGTGTGCGTTGCTCAGCCCCACGCCGTCGAGCACTGCCGCGACGTCGGCGACCATGAGGTCCATCGTGAGAGCGGATTCGCCGGACTCGGACGCTCCCACCCCTCGGGGGTCGTACACGACCGTGCGATAGCGGCCGTCCAAAGAGGGTCGAATCGGATCGAATACAGATGCCGCCGCTCCCAGGCCCGGGATGAGCAGCAGCGGCTCGGCATCAACGGGTCCGGAGACGCTCACGGCCAGACGGACGCCGTCGGCCGCGGTCACAGACTGGTGTGTCTCCGGCACGAACGCCCATCCTAGGCGGATGCCGCGGTTCTTCATCTCCTCGGACGACGTCGAGGGCGCCAATGTCGTCCTCGGCCCCGATGCCGCCACCCACCTGGCCGGCTCATTGCGAGTGCGCCCCGGCGACGAGGTCGTGGTGGTCGAAGACGGCCGCCGCGAGCACGGGATCATCGTCGAAGAGGTGGCCCGCCACCGGGTCACGGGCCGCATCGCCTGGACGCGGCCTGCAGGCGGCGATCCGCTCCTCCGCATCCACGTTGTCCAGGCAATTCCCGCCCAGGGCATGGACCTGGCGGTCGAAGCCCTCGCCGAGATCGGCGTTGCGGCTGTGTGGCCGGTGATCACGGACCGGGGCGTGGCCCGGCCGGACCTGTCCCGCGCCACCGGGCGCGTGGAACGGTGGCACACCATCGCGCGCGAGGCGGCTCAGCTTGCAGGGAGAGCAAGCGTGCCCGATATTCAGCCGGTGCAACCGCTCTCCACTGCGGTGGGCATGCTCCCGGCCGGGTGCCGGATACTCGCGTGCGTGGTCGACGCAGCCGCGACGCCGCTGGCGACGATCTCCCTGGACCCGAATGCGCCTGTCGCAGTGGTGGTTGGCCCGGAAGGCGGGTTGAGCCCCGCCGACCTCGCGGTCCTCGACGCGGCAGGCGCCGGCACCCAGTCTCATGTTGCTAGACGGGCAATGTGCGATGCCGGTCTTTGACTCGGCCACACGGTCGACCTCGGCGTCGCTGAGATGGATGCCGTGCGCGTACCACACGTCCTGCCCTGACCAGCCCAGGTCCTCCATCAGCTCCACCGGCCGCCGTCCAAACCGCGCGAGACAGAATTGCTCCTCGTCAAGCGTCTCAGCAAGGTGGGTGTGCAAGCGGACGCCATGCCGGCGAGCCAGGTCTGCCGAATCTCGCATCAGCTGAGGCGTCACGGAGAACGGCGAACAAGGCGCCACGGCAACCCGGCACATGGAACCCGGCGCGGGATCGTG
>Ga0209526_10002209_pt1 | contig 13106 bp, 8 predicted proteins | sample JacPinW_OM2H0_M1_FD_188566 | JGI IMG/M metagenome (GOLD analysis project Ga0209526, IMG submission 188566) | Forest soil microbial communities from Algoma, Ontario, Canada - Jack Pine, Ontario site 1_JW_OM2H0_M1 (SPAdes) (version 2) | ecosystem: Environmental > Terrestrial > Soil > Boreal... | reverse complement strand
GCCTCTTCGAGGTCGCGCAGCCAGAGCTTAACGTCGCCAATGATGTCGATGGTTTCCTGATGCTCGACGAGTCCATGCGCCGCCGGGTCGATGCCCATCGTCTGGATGCAGGCGTCGCTGTAAAGCGCATAGGCACGGCCGCCAACCTTCTCGCTTACCGCGTTCTTGAGGAGCCTGTGGACGAGGATCACATCACGTCCAGCAAGCTCTTCGCGTCCGCCCATCTTCTGCTTTACCATCTCGCCGTGGTGGACGACGAACTTGAAATCCAGATCGCCCATCGCAGCGCAAGCTTTGCACTCGCAGCTCGAGGCCTGCTTGACGTCACGCTGGCGCCGGCGGAACTTGAAATAGGCCTGCTCGATCGTGTCCTGCAGGAGCGAGTTGTCGATCGTCTCGCCGACCGCGTAAGCGAAAGCAGCATCGCCTTCGAACTTAGCGAGTCGGAAGGGTGGCCTCAGGCCTTTGACCACCGTGTCCATGAAATCGGCGATAATGTCCTGTGCGTGCTCGATCTCGGAGGCGGCGAGGAACCTCGTATAGCCGGAGATGTCGGCGATGACGAAGCAGGCCAGTTCGGGCTTCGGAAGCATGTAACCTCCACGAAAATGGGCGGAACTCGGCCGCCGCAACAGGATCATGCCACGCAATGCCGCCAGGGGGCACCCTGAATCGTAGGGTGATACTTCTAAGTTTGGCACGAGCTGAAGATCTCGGATACCCGCTCTATGGTCGCTTTTGCAGGAAGAGCGGGCACTAGCATCGATTGCCGAACAGTTACAGTTTATGAGAACACGCCCTAGGGCGCGCAGTGACTCAAAGCTTCACCTCATGAGCCTCCTTGAACAACGCGAATACTCTCCCGGTTGCAACAAGAGCGTGTCCAGGTGCAGGCATCTTTGTTAACGACGGTTTTTCATGCACTTCGGCATCTACCGGAGCTATCCATTGGGTCCGTTCAAAGCGGTGAGAAACGCATGGCGAATTGCACGTGCGTGACTCCGGCGCGCTGAGTATCGTGTTTTGCGCCCGTACCCACCTACAAGAGGCGCATGCTCGTTTCGTCGCGATCTTCCGGCTGCGTTGGGTTCTAGTGTAAAGCGGAGGCTTGCAAAATGGTTGAGGAAGAGGACGCCACCTTTCGTGATCAAGTGGCTGACCGCGAAATTGATATGGTTCTGATATAAAGATCATTTGTCGGATGATCAAAGCAATTGCCGAGCATGTAGGCACACATAACCCTATTGACGAGATCATAAACGAAAAACGTAAGCGATACTTGGTGCGAAAAGAGAAGGCGATGGAACTTGCTAAAGGCATCACCAATGATTTTTATCGAGCCGTTGCATTTCGCCAGATCATGTCCTTTGCGTAGCGGCAAACGCCCAGATGCGAAGGATTTACTAAGAGAGATTAGGGTTAAGTTCGTCCTGGATAAGATCATAGAGGCCCATCCAGGACTCTTGCTGTAAAAATTGCCACTGACCCTGGATGACCCTGATCGATAACGAGACTCAGTGCTTTGATGGTTCCGCGTTAAAAACCAATCAAGATGGCTGCAAACCGGCGAAATAGAAACCCGTGAAGTAGTTCCTATCTTTCGATAGATCGACGTCAATCCAATTTGCCGGTAAGGCAACATTGGTGGGGCAGTTCCGTTCGGCCGACGGTCTTGTCCTGCTGGGCGGCAGGAAGCTGGGGCCCTGGATTTCCTGCCGCTCTCGCGGCGGCGGTAAGTTGCACAGAATCGCTCGTGAAGTTCGATGTCAGATTCACAAAAAAGGACTATTGGTAGGCGCTCCGATCAAACGCCGTTCCGGCGCCAATCCCGCGTTCGCCAGATCTTCGCGGACCGAGACGGTTAAGGCGAACCGGACGGATGATCAGTCCATATACCTTCCGGTAGAGTTAACATTGTGGGCTTTCATGTTAACCTTGCTGTGGATGAGGGTAGAGGCACATTAGAGGCACATTGCTGGGCCTTTTCGGCGCGCGCTCGGATGGAAGGTGCTTGCTATGGTAGTATCTCGTCTGCGGAGAACGAGATTTGGCGTCGTTGATCAACCGCGAGAATGCAGTTCGCGGCAAATTTGGGATGGCAACTTTGGGTCTCAATATCTTCAAAATTGGTGCGGAACGAGAAGCGGCAGCGCTCTCATGCGATTGCCCCGCCCATGGCGGCAGTGCGCGCACAGCTTGGTTTGACAGCGGTTCGCAATCTGGCAATTTGTGTCTCGCAAAAGCTGCGGGTTGGACTGAGGGCCGTAGTGGCCGGGGTGCTTGGATTTGCCCGCAATGCGCCCGAACGGACGCTCCAAAACAAAATGGGCGACGAAGGGGCGCCTCGGAATGTCTTGGCAACTCTCCCTTGACGACAGGCGGCACTGTCGGGTGAGCTTGCGAGATCCGACGGATGGAGAAGAACAAAACGGGTGTCGCAATATCTCGGCTACAAGGCGGATACGGCATTATCGACGAAACTGGTGTTGATAGGTAATAGCCAGAGCCGTAAGCGCCGTACGGTTTGGCACCTCCAGCTTGTCATAGATGTTGTGAAGATGAATTTTGATCGTTCCCTCCGTTAAATTGATGCGGCGAGCGATTTCTTTGTTGGAAAGGCCTTCGGCGACTAAAAGTACAATCTCCTGTTCGCGTTCCGTCAACCGTTGAACAAACCGGCGACTTTCTGCTCGCTGTTGGGTGTCGCGACGGAGGGCTGTTTCGACGAGATCGACTGGAAACCATTGCCTCCCGGCAGCTACCTCGCGGACGCACGCGACTAGACTTTCGAACGCAGCATCTTTCAAGACTATACCCTTTGCACCATTGGCTATAGCCGTTAAGATTTGATCGTCGGTTGCGAGCGCCGTCAGAAAGACGATCTTCGTGTCCGATCCGCTCGCGACCACGCTGGTTAAAACATCAAGTCCGCTAACGCCGGGCATAGCGATGTCAAGGACAGCGACAGCTGGAGCAAACTGTTGAATTGCATTCGCAGCGGAAGCGCCGTCGCTGCATGCGGCCAAAATGTTCATGTCCGCTTGTACACGAAGGATCCCCGCAACGCCGTGCAGGACCACTGGGTGATCGTCAGCGACGACAATTGAGATTGAGTCCTTTGGCATGTCACGTCAGAGGTAGTTTAATTTGCAACTCGACGCCTTTGGAAGAGCTCTTCATCCGCATTTGGCCGCCCAACTCCTGAACACGCTCGCGAAGGGAGAGCGGACCGAGCTTGGCAGTTGCCAAGAACTCGGCTTCATAGCTGAAGCTTTCGCCGCCAAACCCGTGGCCGTTGTCACGAATATTCACTGTAAGGTCTTGACATGATTGGTGCATGGATACTTTGATCATGGAAGCTTGCCCATGCCGAACCGCATTGGCAACAGCCTCCCCAAGCATGAGCGAAAGGTGGACACACAACGTCGCGTTTGCCATAGCATCGGGCGGATCCACACTAAGCGACGCCTTACAATTCCAATGCTTGGCTGTCTCGGCAAGGATCGTTTGCAGATATGTATTGAGAGTAACTTCCCGCTCGCGCTCGTTTCGCGTCGAAGTTCTGCCCATAACCTCTCTGATTCTACGCTGCTCCCCAACCAGGAGCTGGCGCACGACCTCCAGTCGCTCTCGGGTACCTGCACTTTCATTATCTGATATGAGCTTGATCTGTAGACCTGCCGCTGTAAGACTTTGTAGCAGCCCGTCGTGAAGGTCGCGAATCAATCGCGCCCGCTCGATCTCTGCGACCGCCTCTCTCGCCTGGCTCTGCATAATTTCACGATCAAGGGCATTTGCTAACCGCGATGCGACGATCTGAACCAATTGTAATTGAAAATCACTCCATCGTTCGCGATCAAGAATAAATACGCGTCCCTTGCACGAAGCCCCGGCGAACGGCGCGCTAGCGACGCTGTGAATCGCGAAGGCATGGATCAGTCGGTCGTCTACAATTGGCGCCTCAAGGCGTATAGGACCAGTTGCCACCGAAGCAAAGGTCGACGTTGCGTCGTCGGTCCAGAATACGCTCTCCGCATGTTCTTCCGAACGCACAAAGTCCCCGTAGGTGCCAGGCATTTGGCGGGCTTGATTGTATTCACCATGTCGCCAAATGGCGATACTAATGAATGGCTCTTCAGCCTCTTCCCAGAGAACGAGTACACGCGGCGCTTCCAACACATTAGCGCAATGACCGAGTAACCCGCCCAAATGGGGACGACGCGTTTGCGAGGGTTCTGGGCCCGGCCAACCCGTAAGCTTGGTCAGCTGCGTGCGGCGTCGTTCGCGCACGGCGCTAGAAAAAGCAAGCATTGCCCCCGCAACAAGGGCGTAAAGGGAACCGACAATCGCGGCATTGTCCCCGGGCCGGCCGATCCGGATGGTCTGCAGGGTGCCACCCGCCCAAATGGCTGCCGTTATAATGCCGGCTGTGCCTAACACAGCTTGCCAATCCCAGCGTAGGCTAGCCGCCAGTAGGACGTAAAGCGTTAAGAACGCAACCAACAGACCCGCCTGTCCCAGCGCACCCAATAGCAACAAAATTGCGATATCCAAGGCGTGAGCGACATAGCCTGTGACACCAGAAGGAAATCTCCAGATCCGTGCCACCACGACTGCCACCGCGATGCCCGCATAGGCGACGAATACCTTGAACGCGGCGGAGCCGTGCAGAGCGACTAGATTGGAATCAATTTCAATCGCGAGCAGTGACAGCGCGGCAACGATGACACGACCTTCGGCAATAATACGTTCCGCTGGCGCGTCGAGGGCATTCACTGTTGAGATTTTGCCCTTCAACGGCAGATGCTCAGGCAAACGTACAAGTGGACGCCGCATTTCCGCTACGCATGGGCATCGACGATGCCAACCATCAATAACTGCAATTGCTCCGCATCTTTTCGACAGCGCGCGTTAACGCGAGCTAAGGTGTTTCCACCCCGCAAGCTTGGCTGAGGGCACACATCCGTTATACCTCGAAAATGATATATGCAAGTTGGCCCTATATTAGTCAGCTTCATCGAGTGCGTGTTGCCAGCGTCTCACGGCTGTTGGCCATGCGATCCTGCTCAAGGAGTATAATGATAACCTTTGCGTGCCATAAGGATGGGCGAGCGGGAGCCAAAAGAGAGAAAACAAGGCTGTAATACCGTATCAGCGATACGGTATTATATAACCTAGGAACTGGACGGGAAATCGTTCGGAACACGAGATGACTGTCGACTTCGGATCGCAGCCTTTTTTTGAGCGCAAAATGGAATGGCGCTTAAGCCTCGGCAGGCCCCCTGAGATACACGCTGTGCACTTGTTATTGTGGAGCCTCCGGCGTGGGATTGTCAAAAACAACCACGAAATCAATGACATAGCGCGGCCGCGATCGCGGGGCTCAAAGGAATTGTAGCCAGCGATCCTTCCATTTTCGGATATTACGTCATGGGTAGAATAAACCGTGTTAGTCGCCGCAGAAGCAGGAGAGCGTTTGTATCCTTCCCATCAGGGGACGTTGAGGTATGTTCACACTCGGGGCTGGCAGAGCTCTCGGCAATTGCTGATGTTTTGCGAGCAATGAAGCATGACCTCCGTATTTATTGTGGACGACCAAGCCACTAATCGCCTTCTGCTCGCCAGGCTTGCCTCATCTATCGAGAGCGATGTTCAAGTCGCGGTTTTCGATGACCCGATCGGTGCTCTTACCGAATGTGTTCAGCGGGCGCCCGATCTTATCATTTCGGACTACAAGTTAGGTCCGATGAGTGGGGCAGAGTTCATCCATCGCCTTCGCGCTATTAGCCAGTGCCATGACATCCCAATCATGGTGTTGACGGCCTATGATGAGCGCACGTTTCGCATGGCCGCCCTTGAGGCTGGCGCGACCGATTTCCTGCTCAGCCCGGTCGACCATACCGAGTTCCTCAACCGCGCACGAAACCTACTCCAGCTGCGCAAACAGCAAAAGCTTCTAGAAGGTCGCGCCACAGTCTTGGCCGACGAACTCCTTCAGAGCGAACGGGCTCGAGAAGAAATCGTTCGCAATGACCGCGAAGTACTCGAGCAAGTCATCGATACCGTGCCGGCCTTCATTATGGCGGCAGACCGGTCCGGGCGATGCATCTTCGTCAATGCCAGCCAAGCCCGCCATGCGGGGGGGGCACCGTCTGACTATGTGGGACTGCCAATCGGACGTTTGCTAGGCGACCGCGCTAGGCTCGCTCTCGAGCAGGATCACCAAATCTTCCTTAACGGACGGCCGATGCCCAGCATCGAGGAAGAGATCATCGGTCGCGATGGTACGCGGCGCATCTTCGACACGGTCAAGACGCCACTACGAGATGCTCGGCAAAACATTGTCGGCGTTGTGACGATCTCGACGGACATCACCGCGCGCAAGGTGGCCGAGGAGCAGATGACCCACATGGCGCATCACGACGCCCTGACGGGCTTACCCAATCGTGTCCTTCTCCTCGATAGAATACAGATGGAAATAAGCGCAGCGCAGCAAAGCGGCGACAGGTTCGCATTGTTGTTCCTCGATCTTGATCGCTTCAAGGCCGTCAACGACGGTTTCGGCCATCCAGTTGGCGATTGGTTGCTGCAGGAAATCGCAACTCGGTTGGCAGAGAACTGCTGCGCTCAAGACATGGTGGCCCGCCTCGGCGGCGACGAGTTCGCTATTCTCCATGTCGGTCTTGGCCCGTCAGGTGATCCAGCCGTTTTAGCTGACCGCGTTGTACGGTCGGTCACAGCGCCGATCACGCACAAGGGCTATCCGCTTTATACAAGCGTTAGTGTTGGAGTGACGGTATTCCCAACTGACGGGCAAGACGCTGAGACGCTTCAGCGAAATGCCGATTTAGCGATGTATCAGGCCAAAGCAGACGGTAAAAATACTTACCGTTTCTTCCACCCGACGCTAACCGACAAGATGGATACGTTGATACAGCTCGAGGCCGAGATTCGGGAGGCGTTAAGGCTAGAGCAATTCACATTGCGCTACCAACCACAAATCGACTTGCGCAACGGGATGATCTGCGGAGTTGAAGCCCTTTTACGTTGGGAGAAGCCTGGGGATGGCTTGCTGCTTCCCGCTCGCTTTTTACCGGTCGCTGAGGAGAGTGGATTGATCGCGGACATCGGGGCATGGGTGATTAAGACGGCCGCGACTCACGCGGCCGCGTGGTTGCGCGATAGTGGGCGGGGGCTCCGCGTGGCGGTAAACGTGTCTCCGTCGCAGTTCCTGCGTCAGGATGTGTTTGCTCTAGTCAGCCAAACATTGGACACGACAGGTCTACCGACAGAGCTGCTTGATCTGGAGCTGACGGAGAGCACATTGCTTGATGACCGGCCGCGCACCGCCGAGATGCTGCACGCGCTTGCGGATCTGGGTATACGATTCTCGATCGACGATTTTGGGGTGGGCTACGCTTCGCTGAGATATTTCAAGCGCATATCAATTGGACGAATCAAGATTGACCAATCCTATATCCGCAATTTCCCAGCTAGTCCGGAAGATCGGGCGATCGTCGACTCGGCTATCGCACTCGGCCGTGCGCTCGGCATCCCAGTTTTGGCCGAGGGTGTGGAGACGGCGCAGGAGCTATCGGCAGTTCGGCATGTCGGATGCGATCAAGCCCAAGGCTTTTATTTCGGTAAGTTGCTGACCCACGAACAGGTATTACCGCTGGTGCACCGCCAGAAGCTCGACTGGCGCATCTGATTAATGGCGTCCGACGTGGCTAAGCACGTTGAACGATTGGAAAGCTCTATGGCCGCGAAGCTCGGTGGCCCGTTGAATCGGCTGCGCGCTCGTCTGGCGGCGCGCCCGGATAGCGAGCACGAGATGAGCGTCAATCGCCTCGTCTTCCTCGTGCTTATGATGATTTATCTCTGGGTCAGGCCCGTTCCGCAGCAGGCTTGGGCGTTGGTCGCAATGGGCTGCGGTCTCGTTCTAACAGTCGGGGTTTTCATACATATCGTATGGCGGCCGGGGGTCAATGAAATCCGCCGCGGTATCGCTTTTTGCGCCGATCTCGCCACCATTAGCCTAATGATGTATTTCGGAGACAGTGCCGGAGCCATTTTTTATCCGCTGTTGCTGTGGACGGTCCTGGGCAACGGTTTTCGCTTTGGGATCGTCTGGCTTGTGCGCTCTGCAATCATAGGGGTAGCGCTATTTTTGGGCGTGGTGATCGCCACACCTTTCTGGCGTGCAAATCCCTTTCTTGCGGGTGGGTTGACAATCGGCCTTATCATCATCCCGGCGTACGCGGCGGTCCTCATCCGCAAGTTGAATGAGGCGCGCCAGATTGCCGAGCGGGCCAGCGCGGCCAAAACCATGTTCCTTGCGACCGTAAGTCATCAACTACGCACGCCGTTAAACGCGATACGCGGCGCGCACGACACCCTCCTCGAAAGCGCGCTGACGACAGATCAGCGCGAAATGCTTGGAATTGCACAAGAGGGTTCGGAAATTCTCCTTTCGACCATTGAGGAGCTGATTGACTTCTCACAGGTTGAGTCTGGTCACCTTAGACTCAATCCGGGAACATTCGAGATCCTACCACTTCTCGACGAAGTGATGACTATCGCACGCACCCTGGCACACGAGAAACCCTTACGCCTTGCGCTGCACGTCGATGCTTCCTGCCCTCTTCGACTACGCGGCGAGCACCGCTACCTGCGTGACATCCTTCAGAACTTGTTGTCGAACGCAGTCAAATTTACCCGCGAGGGCGGGGTGTTGCTCGCAATAAGGCCACTCGAAATTACCCATACTACCTGTCGCATCGAATGCGAAGTGATCGATACCGGCATCGGAATTGAACCGGAGGCATTGGATCGGATCTTCGATAGTTTTAGTCAGGCGAATGAACGGATCCTCGACGAATTTGGAGGCACGGGGCTTGGACTTGCCATCTGCCGTCGGCTCGCCTCCGGGCTGTCGGGTTCGGTTAGCGTTACCAGTACGCTCGGTGAAGGCAGTAGATTTCGTGTAGACGCGCTATTCGAGCTGCCACCAGAGGCATCGGCCGAACAAGAACTCAAGGAACGTTCCCGAGTTACGGTTATTGACGGGACCGGAGGGGTTCTTGTTGCGCGGTTGCGTCGGATAGCACCCGATCAAGCTGCGTTTGTTGATTTCACTCTGGAAGAGCGCGAGGGCGTGCCGTCGCTCAGTGTCGTATCGAGTCCGAAGACCTTGCGCGTGCGAAATCTGGGGGACAGTCCGAGCATCTATTACGGATCTCTGCCTTCGGCTTCTACTCACTCTAGTCCTCTTGAGGACTTGCGATGGCACTGCACGTCAAGGCTGGAACTCGACTTCACAAGGGAAGATTGGATTGCCGCTATTGCAATCGCCCAATTTCCATTGCAGGCGGCGTCCAGTCGCGGGGCAGTGGTCATTCCATTCCGGGCCAATCCGCGCGGCCTGCGGGTCTTAATCGCGGATGACAATAAGCTTAACCAACGAGTTATCGGCAAAGTGCTCGAGACCGCGGGCTACGATGTAGTCTTCGCCGACAACGGGGATGACGCGCTCGAAATAATGGATTCGGGCACAGTCAATGTCGTCTTGATGGACGTCAACATGCCCGTTTTAAATGGCTTGGACGCGACCAAGCATTACCGCGTTTCTGCGCTGGATCTGTCGCGTTTACCCATCGTTGGTTTAACCGCTGATGCTACGGCGCGCATGGAGCAAAGATGTCTGGAAGCGGGTATGGACGCCTGCGTCACTAAGCCGATTGATTCGCGCCGGTTGATTGCGATTATCGAGCAACTCGTTGGGAATGCGGCCGTGGAGTTGGTCCCTCCTCCCGAGCCGGCAAACATTACGTTGCCGAAAGTGGTAGACGACGAATCGTCGCTCGACGAAGCTCGGTTACGCGAGATCGAGGCGCTCGGTGGAACTGGTTTCCTGCGCGAAATGCTTAGCACGCTCATGACGGACGTCGAGGCCCTAACAATCGACCTGCAACGTGCGCAAGGGCAGAACGACCTTTATCTGTTTCGCGATGTGGCGCATTCGATTCGCAGCTGTGCGGCCAACTTGGGGGCCGTATCCTTATGTCAGCAGGCTGAACGATTGGAAACGCTACCAGCCGAACGGTTCGCCCGGAACGATACCGCGGAACTGTACGGTCTTGTTGAGCAAGCTACCCGCCTTGGGCAAGAGATTAGACGCCGCCTCTCGCACTGAGATTTGGGGTGGCGCAAAAACGTGTTTGCTTGATCGACTTAAATCTGCGCGCCTAGCGTTAGACCAATTGGAACCCCGCGACCGGGTGTTCGGCAACGGAATGATTGGTTCGACAGATCCGAAGATCGCCCAACTTTCGCCGCCGGCCGTGCTACCCATCTAGAATGTGAAATTGGTCGCGCCAGGAGCTATCGCGCTCGAGAAATCAATTCGGATCAAGTTCGTACCGCTGATCTCGCGGCCGCTGGAGGGTTCGTTGTTCAAGACCAAGCCCATTTTCGCCCTTCAGCTTTAGCGAACAGCTGAACATTTCGAGTCCCTATCGCTAGCGCAGAAGAATCAGGCCACGGTGTCGGTACTCCGCCAGATGTGTAGTCTTTGGATGGTGGGTAGTGGTCCTGTGAATTGGCTCATACTCTAGGTGATTGTCGCGGCCTGGACGCGACCCCACCCAATGTGACCACCGCACCGCAGGCTAGAGCAGTGAGTAAGGGTACATCGAAGGTCTCCCCTCGTAGCGAGCCCATAGGGCCTATATCTAATAGTATAGTGTTCTCCCATCCTAGACTAAGTAACATGATATGTAGGGCGTTAACCGCCAAAGCTGATGAGGGTTGATGTTCCCAGCTCGGGCTAGTGTCCCGTGTATGGCCGTCTTGCTCCTTGGGGATGGGGCGAGTTACGCCGACGAAATTCCCAATCTCAGCCGGGTCATCGATTGCAAGCTGATCAGGGATGAGGCTGAGCGATTGCGCTGCTACGATCGCGCACTGAATGAAGCTCCAGCCAATGCTCCTCGTGCGACACCTCCGGTAGACGCTTCTCATTTCGCACAGGGCAGTTGGGTCGTCTCCTTGGGCAAATCGCCGAGTGATGAGACCCCTCAACTGGTAGCGGCATTGGAGGCGCTGGGCGGTAAAGGGGCGCTGGTGCTCCGTTGCCAGCAAGGCCGCACAGATGCCTATGTGACGCTTCAAGCATATGTTGGAGCGGCTCAGCCGCTGCCCGTGGCCTATACGATCAACAATGGCCAAGAGATCGCAACGCGTTGGCTTCCCGCCAAAGATGGAAATGCTTTGTTTGTGCCGACGCAGGCGTTGGCCATTGAATTCATCCGTTCGCTGCCGCCCGAGGCAACTCTGGCATTGACGATCCACGACTTCGTAGGCCGCGGCGAACTCTTGCAATTCAACCTCGGTCCGATCTCCGAACTGCGCGATAAGATGGCTGAGGCGTGCGGTTGGCCAGTACCGCCGCAGGAGCAACAACAGATGCAGCAGGCCAAACCACAGCCTTACAGTGCCAAAAGCAAACTGGCTTATGTGCCGATTAGCCAGCATAAATGGAACGTTTCGATACGGCATCCGTACCGACAAAACTAACGCTCGTCGAGAAAAAACCCTACGATTCCATCAAATTAGCATGTTAGAAAGTGGCACAAAGGGCCAACGGCTGGAAAGAACAAGGGCCCAAAGGACAAAAAAGAGAACGATCAAAGTGTGAGCGCCATCACAGTCTGAAATCCTGCGTTGGGAATAAAATTCGTTTATGTTCGATATTGGCTCATAGGGAAAAATAACCTCCCGGATGCGGGGCTTTACGTTTTTAACGGGCCGTTTGTGACAAGCGAGGGGCTTCGCGAGTGCAACGCGCTTACCTCGATGCCGAAACCAAGGTCGTGCGGTTACCTCTGCTCGACGGACCCGCGCCGGCTAGGCTTGTCATCAACGATACGCATTTTCTTTTTACCGCGGACTTCAAGAAGTCGGGTCCTGATCTCATTCTAACAGGTGATGACGGGAAGAAGCTCGTCATTGCTAATTACTTCAATTTCGAAAAACATCCCGATCTGGTTTCACCAGACGGCGCCGTCATTTCGGCCGAGTTAGTCGAACGGCTTGCGGGGCCGGAAGCGCCTGGTCAGTACGCGCAAGCCGGCGCGCCCGCCGGCGCGGTCGTTATCGGCCGGGTTGAAATTGTCAGCGTAAACGCCACCGTGCAGCACGCAAATGGCGTCGTTGATAATCTCAAGAACGGCGACTCACTACTTAAGGGCGATGTGGTGATGACCGGGGACGGCGAGGGATGCACCCTCAGCCTCATCGACGGTACCGCCCTTAACATGGGCTCCAATGGCCGGATGGTCCTTGCGGAACTGACCTACGATTCGCAAAGCACTTCGAATTCCGCACTGATTAACCTCGTCAAGGGCAGTTTCGTTTTCGTTGCTGGCCAAGTAGCACATACCGGCGACATGAGAGTAAGTACCCCGGTCGCCACGATGGGTATCCGCGGGACGACGGTTGGAACCTACTTGGATGCCGACGTCAACGGAAACGTCTACGAGCTGACTGCGACGCTACTCACCGATCCGGGGGGCAGTAGCGGAGCCTACGATCTGTTGGATCCCGTTACCGGCGCAGTGCTGCACAGGGTGAGGAGCACGGCGACCCAAGTGACGTTGTCGTATGGGGCAAACAATCAGTTGTCGATGCAGGAGGCGAGCAAATCGCCGGCCATCTTGCAGCACGAAATAGCGGTTGCTCAGATCCTGTTTCCGATCTTTCTGGCAAACCCCAATAACGTCCAGGTTAACCAGCCCGCCACCCCCCAACCGCCCAACAATTCCCTTACGCCACCGCAACTGCTGCCCCAACCGCCGCAGGAGACGGACGCCAACAATTTTCTCCACATCATCACGACTGCCGCCAAGATCACACAACCCAGCGTCGATAATGCAACGAGCGCGACGGCCAATTTTCTTGTTATTGCGCCGCCTACCGAGGTGCTGAACAACACGCCGCTAACGCTGGCGGTGGTGAGTCTGATCGAGACCGACACGGCGGCGTTCGACCATTTCACCGCGGCCACCGGGGCGGTGTTGTCGACCAATCCCAGCCCGAACGCCGCG
>Ga0209526_10002208_pt1 | contig 13106 bp, 11 predicted proteins | sample JacPinW_OM2H0_M1_FD_188566 | JGI IMG/M metagenome (GOLD analysis project Ga0209526, IMG submission 188566) | Forest soil microbial communities from Algoma, Ontario, Canada - Jack Pine, Ontario site 1_JW_OM2H0_M1 (SPAdes) (version 2) | ecosystem: Environmental > Terrestrial > Soil > Boreal... | reverse complement strand
CGTTGCCACCAACGCCCATAGCAGACCGCTCTCCGTCGGTTTGCGATAGAGCAGAAAACGCACCAACAAAACCGCCAGAGCGGCGACCAAGACAAGCCACGCCAAGTTCGGGATTGGCGTGCCAGAAAGGCGGCCGAGAAGACCAGAGCGGAGAGAGGCCCGGCCGTTGGTTTCTCCGGGACGACAGATGATGGCAACAAAAACCGACTCGAAAAACAAAACCGCCAGCCGGGGGAGGATGGCGGAGAAAACCAAACCTCGCTCACGAAACACCGAAAGGGCAATCAAGTTCAGAGGCAGAAGAAAAGCAACAGCTTCGAGGGCGATGGGGCCAGATCCGGCAGAAGTCCTGCCTGCGGAAAAAAATTCCAGGGCGCGGTGCGCCAGCAGCAAGGTAAGGAGGGCAAACAGGACGCGGCTGGAGTGGAAGCGCCAGGCCAACAAAATTCCTGCCCCGAAAACAGCGTAGTAATAAAAGCTGATGGCGGCGGGAGGAATGGGCCCAAATGCACCTCGAAAAACCACGCTGGCGGCAAGCAGGAGAATGCCTCCGGGGAGGATCAAGGCCTTGAGCGTTTTTTGGCTCCAGAGATCCACGACGCAGAACACCCTTTCGTTGCCCCACCGCTTCTTGGCAATTATCCACAACTATCCCCAAAGGCTGGAAGTGCGCGTGATTGGCCGTCCAGGTTCCGCAAGGACAGCGCCGGCCCTGTTTCTGCCCTCTGTTGTCAGGAACCGAGCCCTTTGATTGGGCCTGAATCGCTTGTTCTGGATCGCTTCCTGACTAAGAATCGAGATGCTTCAAATTGGAGCGAGCTTATGCGAATTCTATAGTTGCGGAAGATGACGCTCCCCTCGCAAGTTACGTAAGAAAGGGCCTTGAATCGTTGCACCTCTTTGGGGTGGCAACGGAAGGCGAGCAGCCTCTGCTGCATTTCGCGCTTTCAGCCCATGGTAGCCAGCAAGCGCACAGAATATCACAAGCTACTTCACGAACGAAGTCTTCATCCGGCCCCCCAGGCCCCACCAGGAGGATGGTTCGGTTCACACGATTTGACGCCGGTCAAGAGCAAGGCAAGCCGACCCTGCTGTACCCATCGTCTGCACTAGCCCCCTCCGATATCAGACGGACCTTGAGCATTCCAACTTCCATTTTCAATTCGGCACGCACGTCGACGACGCGGCTGATTGGCATAAAGCTACGCGATGCAACAACCCGCGCCTTGAGAAATCAGGGGAGCAGGGACAGGAGGTGCGATGCCTTTTTGGACTGCTATAGCCATTTTCGGGAAATCCTCATACTACGTCTCCGACGACACGTGCTATCGAGGTCGCGTCAGCAGGGTCTGATAGGGATCGAGTACGATCTTTCGTGTGCCGGCGGGCGCAGACAAATGAAAATTGGTTTCGGGGCCGTCCGCGAATACCCTTCCCAGCAACACAGTCTTTCTCGCTAGCACGGCGTAAAGAGGGACGGCAGTCACAAGATCCTTGGGCGCATCGGCTTGCACAATGGCACCGGTGACGATTGTGCCTCCAGGCTTCTCGCTGTATTTCACTGCCTGCAATTCGAGACGCGGGAGCGCCGTGCCGTTCACCCATCCCCGATCGAACCAGTCCAGCGATTTCCGTCCTTCGAACCAGAGTGCAGGGGGCAATTCCTCTTCGAACACGCGGAGCAGTTCCCGGGTATTGATCGATTTTTCCTGAAAGCGCTCTCTAATCTTGCTCAGGGCCCGCACGAAGGGCTCATCCGCCTGAGTCTCTGAAACATTCGTGGAACGTCGGCTACTGTTCCGTTCCGCGTCGCGCATCATGTACCGCAACATGTGGAACAACCAGGTGCCGCGACCATAACTGATGGCCTCATAACCGGCAGGAAAATGAGAACAAATGAGCCGCGTGCCAAATGTAACTGGCCCCGCGTCGGCCAGCGGTGAGCCCTCCCGGTTCTTGGCCATCAGGTCCTGGCGGTATTTCTCCATGACCGCGCGAAACTGAGGCGGAGAATCAGACTCGAGTAGCATCAACGAGCTGTAGTTCGCCAGGGCTTCGAGGAGCCATTGATCGCGATAGCTTTGCCAGGACACCAGATCGCCCCACCACTGGTGAGCGGTCTCGTGGGCGATAACGTTATCGCTCAGGCTTTTCGCCACCGGACTCATGTGCAATTGAGACTTTTCTTCCGGAGTGAGGAAGGAAAAGCTGGAAAGGAAGATCAGCGATGGCCAGCCCTGACTGACATCGCCGGGCATCTGGGTCAACGAAAGACCCGTGTACGGGTATGGGCCGAAGCGGTGAGCGAAGAACTCGACTGCGCGCGCGGACAAATTTGCGACCGCTTGCGCATTCCGCGCCGGAGAAGGCGGAGGAACGGTGATTCTCATCTGCTCAGGCGGGCGCCGTAAGGGGAAGGGCTTCGGGAGCTGTTGGTCTTCGACCATACTTTTCGGAAACGAGCGTTCCACACCAGACGTAGCGTATGCTTCCACCTCAACCTCACCGGCATGTGCCACCACGCGCGAGTATTTGCCCAGGTTGAATCCAGCAACCGGGATGGGACGCTCCGATATCCAATGGCTTGAAAGTTCCCCCATGGGCAGATCTGCAGGACCGGCAGTGCCGCCCGGAGGCAGGGCGTCCATTCGTTTTCCTGTAGCCACCAGGGTCCAACCGATGGGGTAGCGGAATTGCAAATCAAATCTGGACATCTCTAAGCCGCGGTTCGGGTACCAGGTTCCGCGGGCACCCACGTACAGCAGTCCTGCTCCAGCTTCGCTGAGCACCTCTCCCCCGTAGACGAAGTGCAAGTCGATTTTTTGACCTGTACGCAGCGGCTGGGGAAAAATAACAGCGACGAGATCGTTGCCCCGCCTCGCCAGCTGAGTCCCTTCGAGGGCTTGATTGTGAATAAATTCCACTGGCTTGCCATTCGCCTCCACTTTCTCGATCCGGAGGAACCGGGACAACTCGAAGAGCACCGCTCGCTGGCCGCCCTGTTGAACTTCGAGCTCTAGAGATGCGTCGGCATCGAGCCTGGTGGGCGGTTCCACGTGCGCCTGGATTTGGTAGTGCGAAATTTTGACCGCCTCGGGCTTGGCTTCTTCGCCCAGAACACCAGTTGCATCCCCCCCGCGCCCACCGGGTTGGTCGAGGGAGAATGAAGTCCACACGTCGTAGTGAGTCTCACCTTGGACTGTCCTCAGTTGACCAGCCCAGACTTGTTCAGGGACCTCGGAATCGAAGTAGAGGTCGAATGTTCCGAGGTTTCGCCCCTGGACCCGGGCGTGCAGCATGCGGTCGTCGTTCGCAGGTACGTCGGACTTGGCGACAGTGGTTGCACCGGTGATTCCCCCCGCACCCGATGAGAGTAGAGAGCTGAAGCTGAGAAGTAGTCGCAACGCGTCGGTTTCCGCCAGGTTACGGGCGGTCTCGTTCCACCGTGAAGCAAATTCCTGGGAGTTGTCGACAGGTCTGAGCGCAGGCTGCAGTTCGGCAAAGGTATTGTCATTAAAGCGAAAATATGCGGTGCTAAACCTTTCTTCCAGGATCGCCGCTCCGGTGAACAGCATCATGGACGCCCGTTCCGCCTGATCACGCGGAACCAGCAAGACCTCACCCTCCCCGTTAAAAAACGCCCCGGTGACATGGCCGGCGACATCTTCGGTGAAGGCAATAGTGCCGTCATCGAACGTGATATGAAAGGCCGCGCGATCCAAGGAAGCCTCGCGGATGCTATAAACCCGCGCCTTGTCCAGCCCCACACTCCGCAACCGCAAGTACAAAGCCTCAGCAGCGTGATCCTGCAGCGCGGATGTTTCGGCGGCAACGCCCGAGGACGGCGCAGTGGTGATGGCCGGGCTTTGCCCCCAACTGCATGGCGCCGCCACCAACGCCACCGCCAGCGAGAGTAGTACGGGCGACTTAGCGAGAATAATTCTGGTTACCTTGGTCACGTAGGCTGGACTTTACCCCTGTTGCTAGAATGCGCCCTAGTGCGGTCAGCTGTCATCTTCCTATTAGGGCCGGGTCTAATCCTGGGCGGGGTCTGCGCCCCCGCCGAAGTTATCCGCCTAAAAAATGGTCGCACGATCTATGCCGACCAGGTTCATGAAAACGGCTCCCATCTGGAGTACGCGGTCGGCGAGGACTCTTACGCAATTCCGAAATCGATTGTCGACCACGTGGAAGCGGGGGGCATTCGTCCCGAGCGTACCTCCGAGGCTGGCGGCAAAAATTCCGGAGAGGTACCGTCATTTACCCCTGCCGACAACCTGAAGGGCGAACCGGAACTCAGTGACAAGATTATCCATGACGGCAAGGTCGATGCTGATGCGCTCGCCGCCCTGCAGCAACAAGGCAATGCGCGGGTGACCGCTGCGGGATATTTCATCGCCGGAAAACACGAGATGGAGAAAACGAATTTTAGCAAGGCGCGATCCTTCTTCGAAGCCGCCCTCCGCTTCGAAGGTCAGAATCCTACGATTCTCAACTATTACGTCGCACTGCTGCTGCGAACCGGAAACGCGGTTGAGGCTTTGCCTTACGCGGAACGTGCGGTACGGATTGCACCCGATTCCCCCGACACGCTGGCCATCCTGGGCTATGCTCAGTATGCTGCCGATCGGAACCGCGACGCCATCCGTAGCTGGAAACGATCTTTGGAACTCCGTCCCGATGTTCAGGTACAGAAATATCTGGAGAAGGCGGAGCGGGATGCAAGCATCGAAACTGACTTCTCGCTGAACAAAAGCAGCCATTTCACGCTGAAATATGAAGGCAAGCAGACGTCGGAGTCGCTACGCCGTGATCTGGTTTCCACCCTGGAGTCGCATTACGATGATCTGGTACGCGATCTCGGCGTCGCTCCACGCGGCAATATCGCGGTCGTACTCTACACCGACCAGGCTTTTTTCGACGTCACCCAGTCGCCCTCCTGGGCCGGTGCGGTCAATGATGGCAAACTGCGCATCCCGGTTGACGGCATGAGTAGCGTTACTCCCGAACTGTCGCGCGTCCTCAAGCACGAACTCGCGCACTCTTTTATCAATCAGCTTGCCAGCGGACGCTGTCCCCAGTGGTTGAATGAAGGTATCGCGCAAGCTGTGGAACCAAAATCATTGTCCTCCCGTGGACGCCGCCTGGCAGAGCTTTTCAAAGCGCAGCAAGAAATCCCCTTCAATGCGCTGGAGGGCAGCTTCATGCGCTTCTCCCCGATGGAAGCAATTCTGGCTTACGACGAGTCTCTCGCAGCTGTGCAATTCATCAGCGACACCCATGGCATGAGCAATATTCAGCGCCTTTTGCAAAGGTTGGGCGAGGGCAACTCCACCGAAGCCTCTCTCAGAGCCACCATCCACGACGACTACGGACAGCTCCAGAACGAAGTCAGCCGGTACTTGATCAGCAAGTACGGCAATTAGTTAGAGGCATAGTCGCTCCGGAGACTCATCCCGTAACCGGACTGTTTAGCCGCTGGCGGGGCTAAGTGAAAGTTTCAACCACCAGGGAAAGGTCATTCAATCCTTGGATGCGGCCGGCGGTTTTGCGCAAGGGAAGCAATGCCAGAAAGCGCAGGGAACGGAACTGCGTCCCTGTACAGTCCCCTCGCTGGGGACTCTAAAACGGACACACTGGCGCAAAGGAGGGTCGGCCGGGAATGCAAAAACGCCACTTGCCACATGTTTGCCATTGCTTTGGCAGCCTGCTTTTGCGTTGCGTTGCACGCTCAACACTCTCCAGCATCGACAGACCTCAGGATCGAGGAACCGTTGCAACAAGAACGGCAGTTACTAAGAGAGGGTAAGTGGAGCGTGGTTCACCGCCTCAAAGCCATGCGGGAACAAGTGCCTCAACTGGAACGCGAGGTCCGCAAATAGAAAGAAGGGGGCGGGAGACCGACGGCGCCACGGCTTCGTTCTTCTTCTGCTTTCGAAGCTCCCAGTACCCAGGTAAGCGCTCCCGCGCCTTATTGCTGGGATATTTTCTACCCAATTTGGCTACTCAATCACTCAATCTGAACAAGCCCGCTTGATGCCGGCGTGACCGCGTTCGGCGGCGGAAACTGCGGAGCGCGCCAGGAGTCGAAAATCGATACCTGGTGCACGCAGGATACGGTGCAGTGCGGAGCGCAAGGCTTCTCCGACAAATATTCGCGGCGAATGTCGGCCAGGGTGTAGTTTTCGAGAGGAATTGCGGGGTAGCCGCGCTGCTGGGAGCAATAGTGCACCAGGCCATCTTCGCAAATGTACAGATAGCGGGCCCCGGCGCGGCAGCGCCACTGATTGGGTCGGCCTTGGGAGATGTTGTCCTGAAAGCCATTTATCCGCGTGAAGCTGCTCTTCTCCATTGACTTCATCTCCTGGTAGACCCGCCGCTCTTCCTCGCCTAAAGGCTGCAACTGCCCTCCGCCATCATGAATGATGCCGACGGTCGAGCTGAAACCGAGTCCCAGAGCGCGCTTGCCAATGGTCAGCGCATCTTGCGGATTGCGTACGCCTCCTCCAACTACGGAATTGATGTTCACATGGAAGTCGGCGTGCTCGGCGAGCAGCTCCAGCTTCTTATCCAGCACTTTTAGGCTTTTCTTTGAGACTTCGTCCGGGATGACGTTGTCGATCGAAATCTGCAGCCATTCGAGCCCGGCCCGGTTCAGACGCTCAATGCGCTCGGCAACCAGAAGATACCCATTCGTGATCAGCCCCGCGATCATGGCGCGTTTGCGAATGCGGCGGATGATCTGGTCGAGTGCGGGATGAAGCAGCGGCTCGCCACCGCTGATGGTGATGACCGACGTCCCCAGTTCAGCCAGCTTGTCCACACGCTGAAACATTGTCTCAGTGGCAACCGGCTTGGAGAAATCATCGTACTCGTTGCAGTACTCACAGGCCAGATTGCAGCGCCGAATGGGGATGATATGCGCCAGCAGGGGATGATCAGTGGAGGCGAGCGCCCGCGCGACCATCCCCGCTCCCCGTAGGTTACGGTGAAGCGCTTTCAGACGGCGCACGATGGCTCGAGTAGAGGACATAACAATTAAAGCTAGTTTATTAGAGCATAGCCATCCCCGAAGTGCATCGTTTAGACAGTGGTCGGGCCGATTTGCGGAGTGAATGGAGAATGACGGCGGTGGATCCGCAGGGCGGCGTGGTCTTTTAGGAGATCAACTCGTGGCCTGCATCTTTCAATGTGGCCAGTGCGGTCGCGGCCGATTCCTCTTTCACCAAGATGTAGTCGGTGTCGAAACTCGAAATTGCGAAAATGGGCACGCCGCGCTCGGCTAGAGGATCGATGAAAGACGCTAGAACTCCGCTCTGCGAGAATGGCAACGGGCCTTCAAGCTTGAAACAAATCCAGGGTGCTTCACATCTCGCGTGGTCGGGAGCTTGTTCGGCAGGACAAACAATTGAAAGCTCAGCCTCACTCCGAGTTATCGAGGTGAAAGTTGCGGTCGCAGTCCACGCCGGAGGCAGAGCATCCGCAGCTAAACGACAGATGGCAAAGCTGCCTGGAATTAGCCGGAATTTGAGGTGCATGGAGGCCGATTGTCTCTCTGGCAAATTCACTCTGCCGAGCTGTGCCCGGTATAAGACGGCTCCCTTCCGCTGTGGACAAGCTCCGAACCGTCCCTCCCTGGTCTGTGCATGGTTCCGGTGCTAGACATTGCCTACGGCTTTTCTGACTGCGGCTTTTGCCAGTAGACGGGTGGAATCGAGCGTGGGCAGCGAGGACGAATCGGGCGTGACCAGCAGTGGAATCTCGGTACATCCCAGCACCACCGCATCGCAACCTTCGTCCTTGAGGGTTCGAATCACCTCTTGATAATAGGCGAGAGAACTCGGGGTGAATTGCGCGTTTACCAGTTCGTCAAAAATAATCTGGTTGATCCTTTCACGCTGTTGTGGACCTGGGATGTGGTGTTCGAGGCCGGCCGCTTTCAACTTCTGCGGATATACCGGGCCCTCCATCAGGTAACGCGTGCCCAGCACGCCCAGCCGCTTGAAGTGACTTCGACGAGCTTCATTGGCGACCTCTTCGGCGATGTGCAGCCAGGGACGCAATGAGCGGTGTTCGATGAGATCGAATGCCTGGTGAATGGTGTTGTCGGGGCAAATGAGGAAGTCCGCTCCTGCTTGGGCCAGCTTCTCGGCCGATGAAAGCATCAGCTCCGCCACCCCGGGCCAATCGTTCGCATCCATGCAACTCATGTATTGAGCCAGGGAGTGCGTATGCATCGAGACCTCGGGATGGTCGTGCGGTCCGAGCAACCTTGCGCCGTCTCGGGCGATGGTGCGGTAACAGAGCGCCGCTCCTTCCGCGCTGCACGCGACGATACCGATATGCTGGGTCATGGAATATTTATGTTGACTCACTGCTGTCCGGCCAGCTTCTCGACCTGCTGAAGCATCGTGTCCAGAGCCTCGCGGGAGTAATATTTACCACCCACCACAACACCGAAAATCTTGCGCGTGTTGCGGATGTCCTCGAGCGGATTCGCGTCCAGCAACACCAGATCAGCCACGCGCTCTTTTTCCGCGACTCCATAGTTTTCGACTTTGGCCAGAAACATGGCCGGGTTGAGAGTGGCAGACTGCAACGCCTGTAACGGAGTGAACCCGCTTCTTACCAGCCACACCAACTCATCATGCAAACTGAATCCGGGAAACACGTAAGGGTCTGGCCCATCGGTTCCGGCCATAAACTGTACCCTGGCCGCATGCATGGCGTTCACCAACTCTACGTCGCGAGCGGCTTCGGCTTTCAGCCCTGCCAGTTCCTCGGGTGAAGTCTTTTCCCGCAGCATGGCGGGATTCCACTGCCCACGCACTGAGTTAGGAACATACTTGAGGCGTGGATCAGCTTCCAGATTCGGATCATCGATGCCGCTGCCCGCCTGCGTCCATACCAGCGTAGGCACTTGCCAGGTATTGCTATGGACGATTTGGAGGAAAAGCGCGCGCGCCTTGGCCTGGTCGTAGGTGGCCATGATCTGCGGGGCAAGACTCTGGTAGGTCGCGTAATCACGATTCGCCAACGCGGTTAGTCCCTGGCCGCGAAGTTCTTCTTCCCTGGAAGAGCAGGCCAGCAGGATTCCACTCAGATGCTCGATGCTCCTCTGCCCCGCCGCAGCGGCTTCGCGCGCGCTGACCGAATAGGGAACATGCCCCGCGAAAGGAATTTTTTGTTTTGCCGCCTCGTCGGCAATGGCGAAATATGAATTGCGTGGAATATCAGAAAGTATTTTTACGAAGTCCGCCCTTCGACTTTTCACCGTGTCCACCGCTCGGCGCGCGTCTTCCGGCGTATTCACCGCGATCGTCTGCAGATCGCTTTTCCCTGCGGCCAGAAACGGACCGGCCAAAACCATGTGCGGGCCGAGCAGCTCTCCAGTTTCGATCCGAGTTCGTCTACCCTCCAGCACGTCCGGATCTCCACCCATGTCGCGCACTCCAGTGACACCATTGGCAATATATAGCGGGTAAATGACCCGTTCATCCCACGCCGGGGAGACGAACGCGCTGTGCACATGCATATCCCACATCCCGGGGATCATGTATTTGCCATTGGCATTGATGATCTGGATGTTTCGGCCCTGGCCGACAAAACCCACCTTAGCGATGCCGGTGATTCGTTCTTTCTTGATGAGGACGGTCATGTTTCGCTGAATTCCGCCGTCGCGCGTATTCACTACGTTGACATTGGTAAAAATCAGCACCTGGGGCGCGGTCTTCGCCTTCGACTCAGCGCGAAGGAAAGGAGTCAAGCACAAGCAGGCGATTAGAGATGCTCTCATGCCCCCAGCTCCGAAAGAAACCAGTCAGGAAAGGCTATGTGTGAGCTGCCGTCGCGTCAAACAAATTCAAGAAGGTCAGTTTTTTTTCCGCGGGAAGGAAGGACGCTTCGAAGGAGTTTCGCGCCAGTTCTCGCAAGTGCTCGTCGGTAAAAGCGAACAACTGCTGGGCCAACTGGTATTCCCGGGCCAGCGATGTACGAAACATTGCCGGATCGTCAGTGTTGAGTGTGATCATAACTCCCCGGTCAAAGTACTGACGAACGGGATGAGCGTTGAGCGACGGGCAAGAGCCCGTGCGCAGATTGCTGGTAAGACATATCTCCACCGGGACTTGCCGTGTGGCCAGTTCTTCAACCAGTTCCGGATCTTGGGCCGCAGTCAATCCATGTCCGATACGTTCCGCCCGGAGATTGAGCGCCCCCCAGATAGACTCAGGCCCGGCACTTTCCCCGGCGTGGGCGGTCAGGTGCAACCCATTCTTGGCGGCATAGGCGTAGGCCTCACGAAATAACTCGGGCGGACCTTTCTCCTCGTCACCACCGATTCCAACGGCGACGACATCGCGCTCCCGATGGCGGGCGGCGGCTTCGAACACCTCGCGGGCAGCACTGGCCCCAAACTGGCGGACCGCGTCGAAGATCCACAACAAAGAAATGCCGAAGTCGCGCTCCCCCTTTTGGCGCCCGCGATCGAGGCCTTCGAAGATGGCATCGAAGTCCTGCTTGCGCCACAAACAGACTCCCACTGAAACGTACACTTCGGCGTGCAGCACGTTTTCCCCTTTGAGCTTTTCCATCAGGCGGTAGGTGATGAGCTCATAGTCGTCGGGGGCCTGGAGGTCTTCGGTCACTGCTTTGAAGGCCATCAGAAAGCCATTGAAGTCTTGGTAGCGGTAAAGCTGTTCAATCTCGGCGAGCGTGCTGCTTCTGCCGTGGCGCTTCCTGAGCTCGAGAAGAGTCCTAGGATCAACGGAGCCCTCCAGATGAAGATGTAGCTCTGCCTTGGGAAGGGTAATCAGAAAGGGGCTAGGCCACTCCATGGTTTCAGATTGTAGATTGAAGATTCGAGCTTTGCAGGCTAAATCGAGGGGCCTGCTTGCCTCAATCTGCAATCTAAGATCTAGATCCGCAATTCCAGATCGCAAGCTTCAATCGAAATCTCACTCGCTCTGGGCCTTGGCGAACTCACTATGATAGCGGCTGTAGAGACTGTAAATAGTCAGCCCAATCGCCAGCCAGCCAAAAAATCGCAGCCAGGTCAGGATCGGTAGTCCCGACATAAGTAACACGCAAAAGAGCACGCTTAGCACTGGTGCGGTGATGCCTCCGGGAGCACGGAAACCGCGATGCCGGCCGGGATCGCGATAGCGCAGAATGATCACTCCGACCGACACTAGCGCGAAGGCAAACAGAGTCCCGATATTTGAAAGATCGGCCAGGGTACCGATATCCAGGATTCCCGCCGGAATGCCGACGACCAGTCCTGCAATCCAGGTGGCGGTGGAGGGGGTACGGAAACGTGGGTGCACGCGGCCGAACAGCTCGGGGAGCAGGCCATCGCGCGACATGGCAAACCACACCCGGGCCTGTCCGAGCTGGAAGACGAGCAGTGACGAGATCATGCCCATCATGGCGCCGAACAGGACTCCAAGGCGTACCCAGTGCAGCGTGGTCGATCCGGTGGCAATGGTGAGCTTCTTCAAACTGTTGACCACCGGCGCGGCATCGTCGAGCAGCGTCCGCCAGGGAACGATTCCGGTCAGCACGATGGCTACCGCCACGTAGAGCACCGTGCAGACCAGCAGCGTAGCGATGATGCCGATCGGCAGATCGCGCCGCGGATTGCGCGCTTCTTCAGCGGCAGTGGAGACCGAATCGAAACCAATGTAGGTAAAGAAAATAATGGAACCGCCGGTGAGAATTCCGGACCAGCCTTGCGGCGCGAAGGGATGCCAGTTGCCAGGATGCACGTAGTGCGCGCCGGTGATCACAAATGCCAGGATGGCGGTAATTTTCAAGATGACCATGGTGTTGTTAGCTTCCGCCGACTCGCGGATACCGCGCACCAGAATCACGGTCAGGAACATCACGATCAGGAATGCAGGAAGATTGAAGCCGAAGTGCAGACCGGGGTGGTAGAGCACATTGCCCTTCAGGTCGGTGAGGCCGCTAGGCAAGTAGGCAGGCGAGATCCAGCGCAGCGCGGGATGCCAGCCAAACCAGTCAAGCATGTCCACAAGATGCGCGGCAAAACCCACGCTCACGGCCATATTGCTGACAGCGTATTCGAGGATGAGGTCCCAGCCAATGATCCAGGCGATCAACTCACCCATGGTGGCGTAAGTGTACGTGTAGGCGCTGCCGGCAATGGGAATCATGGAAGCCAGTTCCGCATAGCACAGCGCAGTAAACCCGCACACGATTGCCACCAGGACCAGAGACAACGCCAAGGCTGGGCCCGCGCCGGGCCGGCCGTGGGAGGCGGTGTGCTTGACCAGGAAATCAAGCAGGGGGGCGTTGAGTATAGAGGAGGTATCGAACTTTTGCCCGGCGATGGCGGTGCCGACCACGGTAAAGATGCCGGAGCCAATGACCGCGCCGATGCCCAAGGCGGTGAGCGAAACCGGGCCGAGGGTCTTTTTTAGTCTTCGCTCGGGCTCTTCCGAATCGGAGATCAGTTTGTCGATGGATTTGCAACAGAGAAGCTGGTTGTCGGAGGTGCGGACGGGCGCTGTCTTATGGCTAGTGGTTGATGGTTTTACCAAAGGGTTCGGTCTCCTAACAAGCTTTCGCCTCCTGGCGCCTGGCATTTAGCAGCGAAGGTCCGGTCGCTAGACCGAATGTCCGCGGCTAAATGCCACGTGCGGAACGCTAGTGCCGCCTTTAGCGCTTCGCCGTGCCGCGTGCCATCTTTTTCACTTTGCGCTTCGCCGAACCACGGGCGTATTCCCGCTTCGCCAGCGGTTTTTCTGCCTTGCGTTTCTTGCGCGACGACCGCTTTGCTTTTTTACGTTCTTCTTTGGTCAGCTTGCTTGTGTTTGCCATGAGTGCTGTGTGTTTCTCCTCAAATAAGGTGTTGAAAAATTAGCGTTTAGCCATTAGCTAAAAAAGAAACGATTCTGGGCTTCAGACCCCGAACCGTTCGCTAGCGGCTAAGAGCTGGAAGCTAAAGGCTAAGGGCTAGAAGCTACACCGCTTCCAGCTGCGCGTACTTCTCCACCAGCTTCTTCAAACCGAAACGAGGGAATTGTACCGTAATCTTGGCTTCTTCACCCTCTCCTTCGCGCTGGTAGACCGTGCCTTCCCCGTAC
>Ga0209526_10002207_pt1 | contig 13108 bp, 8 predicted proteins | sample JacPinW_OM2H0_M1_FD_188566 | JGI IMG/M metagenome (GOLD analysis project Ga0209526, IMG submission 188566) | Forest soil microbial communities from Algoma, Ontario, Canada - Jack Pine, Ontario site 1_JW_OM2H0_M1 (SPAdes) (version 2) | ecosystem: Environmental > Terrestrial > Soil > Boreal... | reverse complement strand
CCGTGCTTCTGAATATAGGCAAAGACCGCGGCAAAGTTCTCCACCAGCCACTCATGGCAGATCATCGAGTTCAGATTCTTGGAGTGATCCCACGAGAGCCGGAGCGGAAACGGCAGTGCCGCACTTGCCAGAAAATCTCCCGCCAGCGCGGATCAAGAGCTTCATCGGCACCGATATGTTCGTAAATGTCTCCGAACGTCGCAAGAACTTGTTCTAACCCGGGAGGAGCCATCAGTGCTGGCTTCCGAAAAGCCGCCGCCACGACCGTCTTTCTCCGCCGTCTGTGATTTTGCTGTGGTTTGCTTTAACGCAAAGGCTACAGACGGTAGCCGAACACTTTCCCGTATAATCCAGAGTCTCGAAAACGGGGGAACTCTTGGCTTACGACGACTTGCGCGATTGGATCGCCGCGCTGGAGCGTGCCGGTGAACTGAAAACCATTCGCACTGAAGTGGATCCCGTCCTCGAGATCACGGAAATCACCGATCGTGTGAGCAAAAACGCTCCCACCTTTCAAAAAACGAAAGGTGGGGCACCCGGCCCGGGTGGCCCGGCACTGCTTTTCCAAAACATTAAAGGACATCCAAGCTCGCAGGTCCTGATCAACCAGTTCGGCTCGGCCCGTCGCATGAATCTCGCGCTGGAGGTTGATTCCCTTGACCAGGTCGCCGATCGCATCCGCGCTTTTATGGACGTGAAGTCTCCCCAGGGCTTCCTAGACAAAGTAAAAATGCTGCCCATGCTCGCAGAGATGGGCAAATTCTTTCCTAAGACCGTGTCCACCGGCCCGTGCAAAGAAGTCATCAAGCGCGACAACTTCTCGCTGCGCGATTTTCCCATCCTGCAATGCTGGCCCCAAGACGCGGGACGCTTCATCACCCTGCCCTGCGTCGTCTCTCGCGATCCCAAAACCGGCAAACGCAACGTGGGCATGTATCGCATGCAGGTCTATGACGAGCGCACCACAGGCATGCACTGGCAGCGTCAGAAGATCGGGGCAGAGCACTACCGCGAGGCCCTGCGGACAGCGGCAGCGCAGGATGCACGGACGGGGACGCCCGCGTCTACATCAAATGTGGACATCATGGCTCTTTCGTCGGGCGGGTCTGTGCTGATCGAAGGCGATCGCCCCAAGGGCAAGATGGAGGTCGCCGTTGCTATCGGCACCGATCCCGCCATGACGTTTTCCGCGATCGTCCCCGCACCACCCGATGTTGAGGAGTATCTGATCGCCGGCTTTCTTCGTCAGAAGCCGGTGGAACTCGTGAAGTGTGAAACTGTCGACCTGGAAGTCCCGGCAACTTCAGAGATTGTCCTCGAAGGCCACGTCCATCTCGATGAACTTCGCAGCGAGGGTCCGTTCGGCGACCACACCGGCTTCTACTCGCTCGAAGATCTTTATCCCGTTTTTCATGTGTCCTGCATCACCCATCGCAAAAATCCAGTCTACGCCACCACCATCGTGGGCAAACCTCCCATGGAAGACGGCTGGATGGGCAAGGCAGTCGAGCGCATTTTTCTTCCGCTGATGAAACTCACAATTCCGGAACTGGTGGACATCAATCTTCCGGTCGAAGGCATCTTCCACAACCTAATGCTGGTTTCAATCAAGAAATCTTATCCCGGCCAGGCGCGCAAAGTGATGAATGCCGTCTGGTCACTGGGCCAGGCCATGTTTACCAAGTGCGTCATCGTAGTCGACGAAGACGTCAATGTGCAGGACATCGGCGAGGTCACGCTCAAAGTACTGAACCACATTGATCCCGAGCGCGACATCCAGTTCATCCTCGGCCCGATCGATTCGCTCGATCACTCCTCCCGCCTACCCAACTACGGCTCCAAGATGGGCATCGATGCCACCCGCAAGTGGCCCAGCGAAGGCTTCAACCGCCCCTGGCCAGACGAAATCCTGATGGACGAAAAGACCAAAGCTCTTGTAGATAGCAAGTGGAAAACGCTAGCGAAAGAGTTGGAGGTCGAATAAGCCCCGCCCACAGGACAGCCTCGGCGGTTGTCATCCTCGGCTCCGGGAGAACTGCTCGCTTGGGGGCGTCCAGTACCATCTCAACGTCCAGGCCAAGTGCGACAGGGTCTGGAGGATGCCCGTCAGCACCGAGAAGCGCCCGAACAAATGGCTTACCGAGTAGTCTGCGCTCCCCGCGCCCTGGCCGACGTCGAATCCATCGCCCATACATGGCCGCTGATTCTCCCAACCATGCTCGCGTTGTCGTCCGCAGAATGTGGCTCTGGATGCGATGGACCAAGAACTTGCTCTAGAAAATTTCCATGACTGACTCAGGCGTGGGAATCCCTAACTCTCGACTTCCAGAATAGCAACTGCCGGAGGGCAAATGGGACAGGGACGCCCTAATAGTTCTCTCTTTGGATCAGCAGATTGCGAGCGAAACGGGTGTTTTCGTAGGGCGTGACAAGACTTAGACCCGTAAACCCTCTCCGCCTATTTCTTCGGTCTGGACTCCGGCGGCACCATCCCGGCCACGCGGTAATAGACCACAAGCTGGCCGTAATGTTCGCCGGAATGTTCGATTAACCCGTAGGCCAGATCCGCTAGCGGCACGATCTGATGCGATTCCTCGGTCACCACGGTCTTCGCCATTCCCGCGTCACCTTTCGACTTGATTACGGCGGCGCCATCGGCAAATGATTTCTTCACGTAAGCGACTACAGCGGCCTTGGTTTTGTAGTTGGCGCGAGACTCATCGTCCACCGGCTTCTGTCCTTTAGCCACTGCGGTGAACAGATCGTTGGAGCCCGCCACGTGCAGCAATTGCTCGGCAAAACTGCGTTGTGCCGGTACTGGCTTGAAGTCGTACTTGTCTTCCGGAAAATCTTCCGCCATGGCGATCAATTTGCGCCCCAGGTCGTTCCACGCCTCCAGCACGGCCTGGGAAGGACTGAGTGCAGCCGTCTTGGCAGCATCCTGCGCCCATCCCGCCGAGGTGAGCAGAGCTACGACTACCGCAGCATTTGCTAACCGGGTTTTCATTGCTTGAGACCTCCGATGAGAATCTCGAAACATAGCAATATTCCGTGTGGCGCGCAATGTATCTCGATGGTGACCTTGCAGAATTGCTATAGAGCTGGGCTCTAGGTAGTTCGAAAAGCAGGCAATTGGGCAAGGCGTGAAGCGGCTGTCCATCCAGCCGAGTGAATTTTCCAACGTTTTTGCCCACAGTGGAAGACCTTACTCGGCAATCGCGCGGCCGGTGCGCCTTCGATTTCCTGAGAAACCCAATTATATTCATGGGGTTACCTAGGTGACGAGAGTCTATTCATAGTCGGAAAGACAAACTATGAACGGTTGCCAATCTCGTTCGTGGTGACATCCACAATTTCAGATCAAGGACATGCAAAAAAATATTCCTCTCTGGCCCACTTTTTTCTTGACGGTTAACATCGTTCTGCTATATAGCAAGTGCTCAACGTGGGGTTGTGAACTGGCCCGTCGTCGAAACGAGTGTCTCCCAGGAGGTTTGTGATGCGACAGTCGATGAGGATTGGATTTGTCCTTCTGCTGCTGGTCGGGGTGCTTGGCCTTCTGGAACCTATATGGGGCCAGGAAGTAACCGCAGCGATCGTAGGCACGGTTACGGATCCTAGCGGTGCGCCCATCAAGGATGCGGATGTCACGGCAACCGACACCGAACGGGGAACGGTGCGGACGGCGAAAACGAACGATGCGGGCGCGTACAACATCACACGAATTCCGGTCGGTACTTATCAACTCAAGGTGGGGGCACAGGGGTTCCAAACAACCGTGCATGAGGCCTTCACGCTGGTGCTCAATCAGACCGCACGCGTTGACGTGCAAATGAAGGTGGGTCAAGTCACCGAGACAGTGGAAGTCTCGGGCGAGGCGCCGGTGCTTCAAACTGAGAGGACGGAAGTAAGTACAATCATCGACTCCCAAACCAATGACAGGCTGCCACTCGCCACGCGCAACTATATTCAATTGACCCTGCTGGCGCCCGGTGCGGTCTCGCCCAACCCGAACAGCTTCAATAACGGCGACAATACCGCGAGCGGAGGCAGGCCGTACATCAACGGGAATCGCGAACAGGCCAACAACTTTGTCCTGGATGGTATGGATAACAATCAGGCATCGGACAACCATGTCGGCTTTACTCCGACCCCAGATGCAATTCAAGAGTTTAACCTCATCACTCAGAACGCATCTGCCGAGTTTGGAAACTTTCAGGGCGGTATCATCAGCACCACCATCAAGTCGGGCACTAACAGTTTCCATGGGGATATCTGGGAGTACTTCCGCAATGACAAGTTGAACTCGAACTCCTGGGAAAACAGATTTAACGGTGCGGGAAGAAATAAGCTGCGCTGGAACATGTTCGGCGGCACCGTCGGGGGTCCCATTGTCAAAAACAAGCTGTTCTTCTTTTTTGACTATCAGGGGCAGCGTTTTGACCATCCAAACACAACCAAACAACTAGGTCTTTTCACCGCCAGCGAACGGACAGGGGATTTTGGCGACATTTGCACTACTGGGTTCACGGGTGGCCTCTGCAATGACACGGTGGCGAATCCAGTCGCTGGTGGACCTCTTCTCCCAACCCACCGACTTTACGATCCCGTAACACACTTACCGTTCGCCAACAATGTCATTACCACGCCGATCGATACCGTGGCTCAGAACCTGTTTAAGTCTCCGTTCTATCCCCTACCGACCGGGAGCGGCCTACAGAACAATTTTAGCTACACTCAGGCGCAGGCTTTTAACACGAACCAGTTCGATATAAAAATCGATTTCAACGCGACCAAGAGCGATCATGTCTTCGGCCGGTATTCGCACGCCAAGCAGCACAACCCCACGCTTAATTCGTTCGAGCTGCTGGGAACCGGTTTCTCCGATGCGCCAATTGACAATGAAGTCGTTGACTGGTCGCATACGTTCAGCCCCAGCCTCCTGAACGATGCTCGCTTTGGTATCAACTACGTCAAACTGGATAACGGCACCAACTTCTCAAAAACAGTAGGCAATCTGGCGGAACAGCTCGGGATTGCAAATGGCAACAAGGGTGGTCCAGGTATGCTCTTGCTAGGATTCTATGGTGGCACTCCCAGCAGTCCTGGAAAGGGAGGCGCGCCTGGAACCGGCGTTCTCAGCGGCATCGGAAGCGGTGGCGTTCAGCAACACTTCCATGATGCAGTTATTCAATTCTCCGATTCGGCTGTGTGGACGCACAATCGGCACGTGTTGCACACCGGTTTTGAGTACTGGAGATACCGCGTCAACACCTTCTACAGCGGCAACAGCGGATCGCTGGGTGCCATTCTCTTTAGTGGCGCCTTCACTTCCGAGAATGCTGTCAGTCCGGGACCAGCTGGAAACGGCTACGGCGGCGCGGATTTCTTCTTGGGACTGCCGTCCGCCTACGGCTCAGGCCTCACATGCTGCGTTTGGGCCCACCGTTCCAGTACCATCGCGGGGTATATTCAGGATGACTGGAGAGCCACCAGTAGCCTAACTCTTAACGTGGGGGTCCGTTACGAAGCCTTCACTCCATGGGTGGAGAAGAATGACCACCAGGTCAATTTTGACTTGGCGACCGGGGAGGTGCTGGCGCCTGATTGTTCAAAAGTAAATCTGGGAACCGCCCCGACCACCTGTAAGAACAGCAGCCGTGGTCTTTACAACGGCGTTTATGGCGGCAAAGCCTTCCAACCTCGTATCGGTTTTGCGTGGACACCAGGAATGCTGGGCGGCAAGACGGTGGTGCGTGGCGCCTTCAGCATCTCTTCCTACCTGGAGGGCACAGGCACCAACCTGCGGCTGCCAGTCAATCCGCCCTTCCAGACTGCCGAGACGCTCGTACAGTACAAAGGCGTACCACTTCCCGCGACGACCACCGATCAAGGCCTGGCTCCCGTAGGCGCGAAAAGCGATCCGTTTGCGGGCTCGCTCATTCGGGTTTGGGATCCGAATGTGCAGCCTGCGCTCACCGACCAGTGGAATTTGACCATACAGCACCAGCTTGGCAATACAGCCACGCTTCAGGTTGGCTACGTTGGCCAGCATGGGACGCACTTGATGGTTCCCATGCCTTACCTGCAGAAACAGTTGCTCCCCAACAGCGCTTGTGCCACGCCGCCGTGCACGGCGCCAAGTATCTTCCTGTCCGGTAATCCGACGTTCCAATCCGATATTTCTCAGATCTCGGGCACGGCTTCGGTGGGCAGCATGAAGTACAACGCCCTTCAGGCTGTCTTCCAGAAACGCTACTCACACGGGCTGGATTATCAGGTGGCCTATACCTACTCCAAGTGTATGACCGACAACAGCGGGTATTTCGGCACGTGGGGCTCAACCCAGGGAGCTCCGGCCATGCCCTACTACCAGAACCTCTACAATCCGGGTGGCGACTACGCGCCCTGTTACTTCGACGCCAAGCACATCCTCAGCTCCTACGCCGTATACGAGCTGCCGTTCGGCCGCGGTAAAAAGTGGGGCGGCAATGCGAGCGGTGTCGTCAACCAGATTGCAGGCGGATGGTCAGTCAATCCGATCATCTCGATTCACACTGGGTTCCCCTTGGCTTTGTACGATTCCGGCAGTGCTCCTAATAACGTCAATTCGCGGGGACAGCGTCCGAATTGTGGAGCGGGGGCTGGGAAAGTCTTCGGACGACAAGCGGGGTTCGATTCCAAGTCCGGAAAATACGTCGGCTATCAGTGGTTTGACAATACACCGTATACAGCGACTGGCCCCGAACAGTTCGGAAGTTGTCCTGCTCAAGGACCGGTCCGCGGCCCGGGTTTTGGAGACGTCGATCTGAGCGTGCAAAAGAACTTCCCGGTTACCGAGAGAGTGAGGGTTCAGTTCCGGGCTGATTTCCTCAACGCCTTCAATCGCGTGAATCTGAACACACCCGCCGTTAGCTGTTGCGGAGGGACTATGGGGCTGATCAATACCTCGCAGGACCCGCGTAACATTCAGTTTGCGCTGAAGCTATACTATTGACGCTGTATGATAAGGCAGGCGTCGGTTGACGCCTGCCTTTTTCTTTATGCGCAGATGTCTCCTCTCGGCCCGGCCCCTTCTTTTCTTTTTTGCCTTTCTCGCTAATTTTTGTATTGCCCAGGCACAGCGAACCGCGCCGTCATCCGATCTCGTCGCCCAGACCCAGCGAGCTCTAAAGCTTGCCGGTGGAGGCCAGTGCAAGGAGGCACTCCCGCTCTTGAGAGGGGCTGTCCTGGGTAATCGCGAAAAAGATCTCAAGCGGCAAGCTGGTTTCGCGGGCGTACGCTGCGCCATGCTCGGTACCAGTCCAGACACAGTCACCGAGTTCCTGCGTGTGCTCACTCGCGATTTCCCGCGCGATCCTGAGGTCCTTTATCTCGCGGTCCACACCTACTCCGATCTCTCCACCCGTGCCGCGCAGGAATTGGCGACCAACGCTCCAAACTCTCCCCAGGCGCACGAGTTGAACGCGGAGGCTCTCGAGACGCAAGGGAAATGGGACCAGGCAGAGAAAGAGTACGAAGCCGTGCTACGCCAGGACTCGCATTCGCCGGGGGTCCACTTTCGACTCGGGCGACTCATTCTCTCGAAACCAAACCCGGGCCCTGATATGGCGGAACGGGCCAAGAAAGAGTTTCAGCAGGAGCTCGAGATCGATCCGAACAACGCGGGTGCGGAATATGTACTCGGCGAGTTGGCGCGACAGGCACAGCAATGGGAAGAGGCTATCCAGCGCTTTACGCGTGCCTGTAAGCTGGATGCTGGATTCGGAGATGCTTTCCTCGGACTCGGTACTTCGCTCATGTCGGTCAAGAAGTTTCCCGAAGCGATTGCGCCCCTCGAAACTGCGGTCAAGCTCGAACCGGCGAATCCTACTGCACACTACAGTTTAGCGGTCGCCTATACCCGCTCCGGACGCAGGCAGGATAGCGAGAAGGAGTTCGCAATTCATCGCCAGATGATGCAAAAGAGCGAGCCAGCAGGAGACGCGGGCGAACCGGCGCCGCAGTCCCAAGGTTCTCCACAATAACCGATAAGCGTCGACGACAGACTTGTGATCAAGATTATTCGAAGAGCTCCCACCAGCAAAATTGATTGTTCCCGCCGGTATTTTCTGCAGGTCTTAGCCGGCAACATGTTGTACCTCGGCATCTCTCGCGTGGCCGGTGCCTTACCACAGCCTGCTGATGCATTTACACAAATCCCGCCTTCCGTGAGTGATATTGCCTGGGTCCACACTGCGGGAAAGTCTGTGGAGCATTATTTGCCAGAGACGACCGGGGCAGGCTGTGCGTTTCTTGACTACGATAGCGACGGCTGGATGGACATTTACCTGGTGAACAGCGGGAAGTGTGATTTTTTCGATCCCGATCCTCCTCTGCGTAACGCGCTCTACCACAACAATCGCGACGGGACGTTTACCGACGTGACCGTCAAAGCTGGAGTTAGCGGCGCCGGATACGGCCAAGGCGTGGCGGTTGGCGACTACGATGGAGATGGGTTTCCCGACATCTACGTTACGCAATATGGCCGAAGCATTCTCTACCACAACAATGGTGACGGCACATTCACAGATGTCACGGGCAAAGCCGGTGTAGCGGCTCCCGGGTGGTCCTCCAGTGCCGTTTGGTTCGATTATGACAACGACGGCAAACTGGACCTTTTCGTCTGCCAATTTGTTGAGTTTTCTAAGGGCCACAGCAAAGAGTGCCGCGCCGGCGAGGATGCCAAGCGCGGATACTGCATTCCCCATCTCTATAAGCCCACTTCCAGTTGGTTGTTTCACAACCACGGAGACGGCACATTTGCCAATGTCGGCAAGTCACTAGGCATAGCTGGCCATTTGGGGAAAGCCTGGGGAGTTGTAGCCAGCGACATCAACAACGACGGCTTCATGGATCTTTTCGTTGCCAATGATACTGTGGCCAACTTTCTTTTCGTCAACCGGGGTGGAAAGTTCGAAGAGGTCGGCGAGCAAGCAGGAGTGGCTTACAGCGCGGAAGGCCGCCCTCGTTCGGGAATGGGCGCGGACTCCGCAGATTTTGACCAGGACGGTTGGATGGACCTCTTCGTGGCCAACATAGACCGTGAAATGTATTCCATCTATCGAAACAATAAAGACGAAACCTTCGACGATCAGGCGTTACAGACGGGGATTGGCGCTGCGACCGGATTGATGAGCGGTTGGGGACTGAAGTTCTTCGATTATGACAATGATGGCAACCTGGACCTGTTTCTGGCTAACGGCAATCCGGATGACCTGATCGAGTCGCTGCATCCTGGGGTGACATACAGGGAGCCGCCCATTCTTTTGCACAACACCGGCCGGGGGTTCCAGAATGTCAGCGCGCAGAGTGGTCCGATCTTCTCCACTGCAATTTCGGCGCGCGGCATGGCTCTCGGAGACTTCGACAACGATGGTGCCGTGGACGTTCTGATTGCCATCAATGACGGCGCACCCATATTGTTGCGCAACAATGCTGGAAAACACAATCACTGGCTGGGAGTGCATCTGGTCGGAAAGAAATCGAACCCTGATGCCATCGGAGTGCGAGTCACTTACCAATCGGGCGATCTCAAACGCAGCCACATGAAGGTGGGAGGAGGCAGCTATCTGTCTGCGCACGACCCCCGCATGGTGCTGGGACTCGGACCGCGCAAGAAGATTGACTGGCTCGAAGTGAAATGGCCGCAGCCGAGTGGGATGGTGGAGCGTTTTACCGATCTCCCTATCGATCGTTACATCAGCATTGTTGAAGGGCAGGGAAAATGGAAATGAGTTATGCCCGTCCAGATGCGCAATCCTAACCCTGTCTTTCCTAAGAAGCGGGAAGACGAGGAGGGAGCCAAAAATGTTACTATTTAAACCGTTACTTGATGGTTACGAACTTTATGCTGACGGGGGAGGGAGTTTCAAGTATCTGCCCTGTTGGTGTCAGGTGGCCGTTTGTTGGGTCGATCTTAAAGACCACCAGGTTATCAGATGCCTGGTTAGCGGCAAAAAGGTAATTACCGCTCGGATCTATTGCGAAATTGCGCGGCGTCTTCCCGCCAGTGGAAACCGTCTCCAAAAATCTCTGCGTACCGGTTGCTGGGTCGATAGCGAAGACGGCAAGGCTGTCGTGCCCGCGATTGGAGCCATAAAGGAAATTTCCGCCCGGATGCACCGTGATTTCCGCAGTATCATTGTTTCCCTTGAAGCCGGCCGGCAAAGTTGAGACGGTGGCCAACTGGTGCAGGCTCCCGGTGGCTGCGTTGTAGGAAAATCCAGTTACGGTCGAACCCATTTCGTTGATCACGTAGAGGGACTTGCCGCTGGGATGGAAAGCGAAGTGTCTCGGTCCCGCGCCCGCGTCAACTTTCACGAACGGTGGATCGTTCGCAGCTAGCGTACCCTTCGTCGGGTCGAAGTGGTACACCAGCAACTCGTCAAGTCCCAGGTCCGCTGCAATCGCGAAACGGTTGTCGCGGGACACCTCGATCTCGTGTGCGTGAGGGCCCTCCTGACGCTTGGGGTCGGCTCCATGCCCGTTGTGCTGGACAACAGCCGAAGCTTCGCCGAGCCTGCCATCCTTGAGCACAGGAAAGACGGCCACGCTACCGGTATCGTAGTTTGCCACCAGGACGTATTTTCCCGTCCGGTCCAAGGCCACATAGCAGGGACCGGCGCCCCGCGAAGAAACTTCATTAAGGAAAGTAAGCTTGCCTGATTTGGAATTGATGGCAAAAGCGCTGATGGCGCCGCTCTTCTGGCCCTGATAATCAGAGATCTCATTCGCCGCGTAAAGAATCCGCCGGCTAGGCTCTATGGCCAGGAAGGAGGGGTTGACGGTCTCGGCCACCAGTCCGAGCGCAGTCGCCTGACCTGTGGCGGCATCGAAACGGTAAGCATAAATTCCCTTGCTGGTCGGGCCGGTGTAAGTGCCAACGTAAACAAGGTATGAGCCCTTTGAGCGGGCCTTCTGCGCGCTCCCCCAAGAAGCTGAGAGGAGCAGGAGAAAGAGCACAGTGATGGAAAGGGCAAAGCGACGGCGCATGATTTCACTCACCTTCCTTGTTTATGGAGATCGTTTCCTACCGCAAGATGCACACGGCCTGCAATTTGGAGCGCGGGAACAACGAATTCAGTGAATCCCTTGCGTTGTACTGGGGTAAGAGACTCGCAGCAGCCACGCTCGGGGGTCTCATAAATGATTGAAGAAAACGATCCTTTGACCCGCACCTGGACTCGAAGGGGCTCCTGAGCGTAGTTGACGAGCTCCACGACCTTCTTCTCGCTGCCGGGTCCTCGATAAGGAACAGCAACCGTGGTCAAGGCATTCCAAAGGCTAATCAATACTTTGTCTTTCGCGATTAGCCGGCCCAGATCCTGGGCAAAGGTTTCAGGGTCTGTCACCGGCTCCGAAAGCTCGAGTATGCGGCCTTTACCTGAAGCATAGGAAATCGCGTGCTCATTGATGTGGGCTGGCTGGGCCGATTGCCAGGGATGAGAGCCGTGCGAATCCACCAGGACTGCAACACCGCCTCTGGAAGCAAAATCAATAATCGCCGCTGTGATCCGCTCGTCCGGCGTGGTAAAGATCAGGAGCAAGTCGAACGTATCGAGGCTGTGCGGCTTCAAGTCGGAGGTCTTTAGGACGGCAAACGGCAGGTTGTGACGCCCAAGCAGGTTGATAGGTTCGTAGGAATTCTGGTAGGTGTCTGTCACCACTGCGACGTTGGCTTCCGGTTTCACGGTGTCCGTACCCGCGTGGTAAGAAAATGCCAAATAGCGCTTGATCTGGTTCAAGCCGGTCCACGCAGCCACGTTGTTCTCGAACAGGTCGGTTTGCAGCTTTGGGTGGAGGTCCAGGATGAGATCGGCATGGAAGGCCCCCGCTTCAGCTACTGCCAGTAAGTAGTCTGCTGTATCGGGGCCCTGCTCGTGTTGCAGGGGATCGGACTGGTCCCACTGGAACGCATAAAGAGGAACTTGCGCTGGGCGGAGCGCTTGGTCGAGCCTGATCAGCGCAAGGTTGGAATCAATCCATGGTTGGGCAGTTGGGCTGGACACTTGAAGAACGCCATCCCTCTTAATAACGAGCGGTCCCTTCATTTGGGGCTGTTTTGCCTTGGCGTTGACGACCAGGACGGGAAGCCTCGGATACGCAGATCGCAGTTCACGGACCGCCTCGCCAATCTGGTTCTGCTGTGAATCAGCAGGATTGAGGATAATGCCCGCCAGCTCATTTTTCACCGTCGCCCGGACCATGGCCGGCGCTTCGGCCACCGGAACTTCGGCGTACACGTGATAGCCCTGCCCGTGGGCATTTCTTACCAGAGCCTCCGAATTCCAGGAAATCACGAGTTCCCTGATGCCCATGGTTGCCGCTGGAGGAAGCGAAGGCTGTGTCCAACGCACAAGCACTTTGCTCCACACGGACGTTGCCGACAGCAGGCAAATTAGCGAAAGCACTGTCTTGCGAATACAGATTGTTCGGATAAGCATGGTTCGAGTGCACATGAGATATCTGCCAGCCATCAGCGTAGGCTGTTGGATTCTGCTTTGACTCTACCGCCCAGGCCTTGCATTCCGTTGGGAAGTAAGATTTGAGGGCCACTGGATGCCACTTTCGATTGACCATCCGAAGAAATCCAGATAGCCGCCACATCAGCCACACTCTCGACTATCTCCCTGCCTTTTTCGGGACCCACCAGCAATAACGTCGTCGAAAGCGCATCGGACGCAGTTGCTGTTTTTGCAACGATGCTCACGGCGAATTGCGTTCTTAGGGGCACACCAGTGTCGGGATCGATGATGTGTCCAGCCGACTCCTGCGAGGTGAGGCTCGGCGGCGTTTGTTCAGAGGTGGAGACACTGCTGTCAGATAGCATTGCCTGAGGGTCCACGCTGTTCGACGGATCTCTCAGGTGCACGAGCCAGGTTGGTTGACCGGGAGGAGCGCCCAGGGCGAAGATCGTGCTTCCTCCTGCGTTAAGTAGCGCGCGAGAGACGCCGTGCGAGCGCAGAACATCGGCGGCCCGGTCCAGGGCGTAGCCTTTGCCAATGGCCCCCAAATCAATCTGCGCGCAGGACGAGCGGACCTCAATTCGATCTGGGGGGAGTAGTTC
>Ga0209526_10002204_pt1 | contig 13117 bp, 12 predicted proteins | sample JacPinW_OM2H0_M1_FD_188566 | JGI IMG/M metagenome (GOLD analysis project Ga0209526, IMG submission 188566) | Forest soil microbial communities from Algoma, Ontario, Canada - Jack Pine, Ontario site 1_JW_OM2H0_M1 (SPAdes) (version 2) | ecosystem: Environmental > Terrestrial > Soil > Boreal... | reverse complement strand
CGGAAGGTGATTCTCTTCGCGCAAGCGCTCATCGGAAGGTGATTCTCTTCGCGCACGCGCTCATCGGAAGGTAAATCACACGGCGCCGGTGAAGTCGTGCTGGCGCCATGCCTCATAGACGGCGATGGTCGCGGCGTTGGACAGGTTCAGTGACCGCCGGCCCGCCAACATCGGAATGCGCACCTGCGCACTGATGTGCGGGTCGGCGAGTGTCGCTGCATCGAGGCCGGTGGGCTCCGGACCGAACATCAACACGTCACCCGGCCGGTAGCTGATATCGGCAAACGACGTCGTGGCATGCGCGGTGAACGCGTAGACCCGGGTGGGCGCCAGGGCCTCCCAGGCGGCGGGCAGGTCGCGGTGGACGCTGACCGACGCCAGGTCGTGGTAGTCCAGGCCGGCGCGGCGCAATTTGGGTTCGGACAGGTCGAATCCCAGCGGCTCGACCAGATGCAATTCGCATCCCGTGGCCGCAACCATCCGGATCGCATTGCCGGTGTTGGGCGCGATGCGCGGCGAGTAGAACATCAGCCGAAACATTCCACGATTCAACACGTCGGCGGTGCCGACGATTGAGCCCGGTTCGAATCAGCCGGGGCGCACAGCCATTTGCTCGCGCAGCACAAAACGGCTCATCAGCGCGGTTGTGAAGTTTGTCTGTTCAGTAAGAATTGTGGAAACAGCAGCACATGGCTGTCATACTCGACCAATTGCCAGGCGTAGAACGCCCGCCCATCAGAGGGTGAAATCAGCAGGAAGCCTTATGAACGACGCTCCATTACTGAATTGCGGACAGGCCGCCGATAGCAGCGGCGGGCGCCGATGACCGCGTTCTCGCAGCTGAAGCAGTCGGACGGCTCGCTCGTCGATTTCGAACCAAAGGCCCAGCAGCCGGCGGCGGCCCGGCGACCGTCACGATGGTCGATCGCGAATTGGCCGGTTCGCTGGAAAGTGTTCGCGATCGTGTTGGTGCCGCTGGTTCTGGCAGGGACGTTCGGCGGATTGCGCATCTACTCGAGCGCCACGGCGGCGGCCGATTTGCGGCGCGCCGCCGACCGGGCCGAAATGGTGCCCGCGATCGAGAGCTACATGGTCTCGCTCGACGCAGCAATGCTGGCGAGTTCGACCGGCGGTGACACCCAGGCGGCGCTGACCAAGTTCGACGCCAGCCGGCAGGCATTGCAGCGACGGCTGGCCGGTACCGACGTCGCGCCGGATGTCGGCAAGGGCATCAACACCATGATCGGCGCCGGCCAGGCGCTGATGGACAAGGTCACGTCGAACAACATCGGGCTTCGCGACCGGGTGACCAACTATGCGCCGATCCTGTTGACAGCCGAGGACGCGGTCAACGGCTCCGTGCGCGTCGATGATGAACGCATCCGCGCCGAGACGCTCGGGCTGAGCCGCGCAATCGGTGCCCGCGGCCAGATGATGATGCAGCAGCTGCTGGTGAACCTGGGCGGGGAGCTGCCCGAGCCCGAGCTGCGCACCTCGATGATGACCCTCGCCGGTACCGAGCCGTCGACCCTGTTCGGGATGAGCGAGGTGCTCGGCGTCGGCTCGCCCGAGGCGCAGAAGCTGCAGGCCGAGATGGTCAAGCGGATGGCGATCATGTCCGACCCGACCGCCGTCCTTGTCAACAACCCGGACCTGAGCGCATCAATTCAGGCCACCGACCAGATCGCGGGCAAGATCATCGCCGCCGCGTCCACCGCGGCGACCGGCGCCGTGGAGGGCCAGGCCGCGGCTCAGCGCACCGCCGCGATCCGAGACTCCGCGATCGTTATCGGCGCGATCCTACTTGCGCTGCTGCTGGTCATCCTGGTGGCGCGCTCGCTGGTGCGTCCGCTGCGCCTGCTGCGCGACAGCGCGCTGAGGGTCGCGCACGAGGACCTGGCCCGCGAGATCGAGCGAGTCCGCGGGGGTGCGGAGCCCGGCCCTGTCCAGCCGATCCCCGTGCACACCTCCGAAGAGGTCGGTCAGGTCGCGCATGCCGTCGACGAGCTGCATGAGCAGGCCGTGCTGCTGGCCGGTGAGCAGTCCCGCCTGCAACTGCAGGTGAGCGACATGTTCGAGACGCTCTCGCGGCGCAGCCGGTCGCTGGTGGACCAGCAGCTCTCACTGATCGACCGCCTCGAGCGCAACGAGGAAGACCCTGATCGGCTGGAGAGCCTGTTCCGCCTGGATCATCTCGCCGCCCGGATGCGCCGCAACGGCGCCAACCTGCTGGTGCTCGCCGGCGCCAGGGTGCCCCGTGAGCAGGCCGAGCCGGTGCCGGTTTCGGCGATCATCAACGCCGCCGCCTCCGAGGTGGAGGACTACACCCGGGTGGTCACCGCGACGGTGCCCGACAGCGAGATCCTCGGCGCCGTCGCCGGCGATCTGGTTCACCTGCTGGCCGAGCTGCTCGATAACGCGTTGCGCTACTCGCCACCGATTTCCCAAGTTCGGGTGTCGGCCGTGCACACGGGCAACGGTGGCCTGGTCATCGAGGTCAGCGATATCGGCATCGGCATGACCGAACCGGATCTGCGGGTGGCCAACACTCGTCTGCAGTCCGGTGGCGAGGTCAACCCCTACACCGCGCGGCACATGGGCCTGTTCGTGGTCGGGCGGCTCGCCGCGCAGCACGGGCTGGTGGTCCGGTTGCGCAGCACCATTTCTGGCGAACAGAATTCGGGCACCACCGCCGGTGTGTTCGTGCCGTCCAAGGTGCTCATCCGGGCCGGGGCACCCGACCAGTTCGATGGCCCCGAGTACGGCACACCCGCCGACGCCCACGCGGGGATCGTCACCGCGCTGGCGCTCGATGAGGATCACGACCACACCGACCAGCTCGATCAGCCGGGCCAGGCGTACCTCAACGGCCATTCCGAGGTGCCCGTCGGGTTGTTGCCGCAGCGCAACCCCGGCGCCAGCGGAATCTCCGATATCCCGACCTCGCTGGCCCAGCCCGCGGCTGAACAGCCGGAGGAGGAGTGGCCCGCAGACGACCTATGGCCCGCGGACTCGATGCCGGCGCAGGCCGCCGAGCCCGCCTACTGGGAGCAGGCCGCCCCGGAGCCCGAGGCCGACCGTGGCCCCACGAACACGTCGGCGTTCTTCGCATCCCGCGCGCAGGCCGCCAGCAACGGTGCGCCGACGCATGAGCCGGTCGCAGAGCCTGCACCGCAGGCACCCCCGCAGCCTGCGCAGCCGATCGCAGCCGAACAGCCGCATCCCGAGCCTGCCCGGCACGCTTCACACGAACCGTCGCCGACCGCCGGTGCCGAGGACGCGATTTACCAGAAGATGCTGTCCGAGTGGCTCGTCGATCCCACCGATCTGGCCAAGAGCGACGACCTGAACTGGGAATCTGTGTGGGATCACGGCTGGTCAGCGGCTGCAGCAGCGCAGGACGCACCGGTCATTGAGCACACCGAGGAAGGTCTGCCGGTGCGTGAGCCCGGGGTGCGTCTTGTGCCGGGAGCGGTCGATTCCGGCGATCCCGACGGCCCGGTCCGCGGCGGGCGCCATTTCAACGGCGGTGCTCACAGAAGCGACGACGGCGACGACGAGGTAGCATCGGCGACTGAGTTCGACACCGGCGGAGTACCGATTCCGCAGCGCGATCCAGACGCCGTCCGCGCAAGCATCAGCAACCACTTCGGTGGCGTGCATGCCGGTCGATCACATGCCCAAGAGACCAGAGGAACCGATAACGAATGACCTATCCGCCACGTTCGACGCAGCGCGATTCGCTCGACTGGCTGGTCTCCAAGTTCGCCCGCGACGTATCCGGCGTCTCGCACGCCGTGCTGGTGTCCGCGGACGGCCTGCTGATGGCCGCCAGTGAGCACATGCCGGTCGAACGGGCCGACCAACTCGCGGCGGTGGCCTCCGGGCTCGCGAGCCTGTCGACGGGTGCCTCGCAGCTGTTCGACGGCGGGTATGTGCTGCAGTCCGTCGTCGAGATGGAGAACGGGTATCTGTTGTTGATGCGCGTCGGGGACGGCTCCAATATGGCGACGCTGGCGACCCGCCACTGCGACATCGGCCAGATCGGTTACGAGATGGCCATTTTGGTGGAGCGGGTGGGCGCCATGGTCCAGTCGTCGCGACGCGCCCCGCAGCACTCGTGAGCCGCCTATGGATCATTGGGAACGGGACGATACGGACGAACCGCAGCTGGTTCGGCCGTACACCCTGACGGCCGGCCGCACCGATTCCCGCATCAATCTGCAGCTGGAGGCCCCGGTCGAGACTGTGCTCGCCCCGCAGAAACCGCCACGGTGGCCGGGAAACGACGTGCGCGGCCAGATCTTGACGCTGTGTGCCGACAGCCCGTCGGTCGCCGAGGTCGCCGCTGTCTTATCCTTGCCGCTCGGCGTGGCGCGGGTGCTGCTCGGCGACCTCGTGACGCAGGGTTATCTGCGGGTGCACGCCACCCTGGGTGATTCCACCACCGACGACGAACGACGTGAATTGATAGGAAGGACGCTGCGTGGCCTACGAGCGCTCTGAGAGGCGGGACGCCGCCTCGACGAAGATCGTCATCTCCGGCGGCTTTGGCGCCGGTAAGACGACGTTCGTGGGGGCGGTGTCGGAAATCATGCCGCTGCGTACCGAGGCGTTGGTGACCAATGCATCGGAGGGGGTCGACGGTCTGGACGCCACCCCGATGAAGAACACCACCACCGTGGCGATGGACTTCGGCCGCATCACCCTTGACCAGGATCTGGTGCTCTACCTGTTCGGCACGCCCGGGCAGCGCCGGTTCTGGTTCATGTGGGACGACCTGGTCCGCGGCGCCATCGGCGCGATCATCCTCGTCGACGTGCGACGGCTGGCGGACAGCTTCGCCGCGGTCGATTTCTTCGAGGCGCGCAACCTGCCGTTCCTGATCGCGGTCAACGAATTCGACGGGGCACCAAGACATCCCGCGCATGCGGTGCGCAAGGCGCTGGTGCTGCCCGACACCATCCCTGTGGTCAACGTCGACGCCCGCGACCGCCATTCGGCCAAGGCCGCGCTGATCGCCGTCACCGAATACGCGCTGAACACCCTCACGTCGCTGCGCGGCTGACCGCGTGAGCGAAGACGAAACAGTCTGGGCCGAGCGGGAGTTCGATGGCCACGACTTCCGCGACGACGATCTGCGTTGCCTTCGTACCGAGCGGGTCGTGTGCACCGGATGCGACTTCAGCGGCGTCGACCTTTCCGAATCAGAGCATGTCGGCTCGGCGTTCCGCAACTGTAAGTTTCAACGTGCATCGTTGTGGCACAGCACCTTCAGGCACTGCAGCTTTCTCGGCTCGGTGTTCACCGAGTGCCGCATGCGGCCGATGAAGCTGATCGAGGTGGATTTCACGCTCGCGGTGCTCGGCGGTGCCGACCTGCGCGGCGTTGACCTGTCCGACTGCCGGATGCGGGAAGCCAGCCTGGTAGAGGCCGACCTGCGCAAGGCGGTGCTTCGGCGGGCCGACCTCAGCGGCGCCCGGCTGCAGAATGCCAAGCTGGACGAGGCCGATCTGCGGGGCGCCAGGGTGGATCCGACGCTGTGGACCTCTGCGGGGCTGCGCGGGGCGAAGGTCGACATCGAGCAGGCCATGGCCTACGCGGCCGCGCACGGCCTCGACATCCACGGTGAGTGAAGGGATTCCGCGATGAGGGCGGGGCCGTACCGTCGAGCGGTGGTATCCATAGTCGCGACAGCGTACGGTCATCGATGATCGTCAGAGCTAGACAACCATGACGGCGTAATCGCTAATAGGAGAACGACAATGACGTCGACAGCCGAGGTGGGAAAGCAGGTCGTCGCGCGGGCGCGCAAGATGCGCGACTTGGTGCGGGCCGAGGCTGCCGAGTCGGAGCGAATGCGCACATTGACGCCTGCCATCGTCGACGGGATGTGGACAACTGGCTTGATGTCGTCGTTCAACCCCCTACCGGCGGGCGGTGACGAGCCCTCGTTTACCGAGATGATCGAGACGTGGATCGAAATGGCCTGGCAGGACGGTTCGTTCGGTTGGGTCGGGATCGCGAACCTGCCATCGACATTCGCCGCTGCGGCGTATCTCCCCGATGAAGGTTTCGCCGAGGTGTTCACCGCTCACGACAACCGGATCACGATGGGTGGTCAGTTCTTTCCGAACGGCCAAGGCGAGGCCGTTGACGGTGGCTACCGGTTGAGCGGGTCGTGGAGCTTCGGCTCGGGTACCGGACATTCGGAGTACATCGCGGCCGGATTCATGCCGATGGACAACGGCGAGGTGCGCTGGATCAGCGAGGGTCTTCCCGACATGCAGGTGGCGATCGTGCAGCGCGACGACATCACCTTCACCGACGGCTGGTATGTACAGGGGCTCAAGGGAACTGGCTCCTACGATTACAACGCCGTGGACGTGTTCGTGCCGCAGTACCGGACTTTTCCGCTGTTCGCCCGTGAACCGCAACGCGGCACGTCGCCTGCGACCCGCATGGGCCTGATGCCCGTCACTGCCGCAGGTCACGCATCGTGGGCACTTGGGGTTGCCAAAAGTATGCTCGACGATGTCGAGGAGCTGGCCGCCACGAAGTTCCGGATGAGTGACATGGCGTCGTTGGCCAGCCGTCCGACGTTCCAGAAGGGCTTGGCACACCATGTCGCATCGTGGCGGGCCGCCCACCTTCTGGTGCTCGACGCCTTCACGCGGGCCGAGGCCGCCGTGGCCACGGGTGAAGACCTCACCCCGGCCTTGCGAGCGGATATGCGGGTGGCCGCCGTCTACGCCACCGATGCGGCAAGGGCGTGTGCGGAGTGGGCCCATCTCGTCGCGGGCACCAGCTCGATCCGCGAGGGCAGTCGGCTGGAGCGCGCTTTCCGCGACATTTACACCGGCACGCAGCACGCGTTCATCAGTGAGAAGGTGGCCATCGACGCGGCTCAGATCTGGCTCGGCATCATCGATGACCAACCTGGGCTATGAGCGCGAGCCAGGCCTGCGCGAGCAGACGCAATTCGCATGGCTTGCGCGTGGGCCAAGCTCGCGCAGAGAAATCAGCCGCCGTTGAGGCGGATCTTCCATCGCACGAAGCTCAGGTATCCGATGCAGATCGCGCCGAGCATGCCCATGTTGAACAGCCACGCGCCCGCCGTGTGTTTCCAGTGCGAGTCCTGAGGAGTCAGCGGACCGGGCACAAGCCTGATGAGATCGATCGTCGACGCGGTGCAGGCGAATCCCCACCGCGCCGGCGTGAACCATGACAACTGGTCGAGCACGGCGCGGCCGGTCACCGGGATCATGCCGCCCTGGAACACCAGCTGCGACATGATCGCGATCACCAGCAGCGGCATGATCTGCTCGTTCGACTTGGCCAGCGCCGACAGGGCCAAGCCGACCATTGCCGCTGCCACACAGCAGGCCGCGACATCGACGTACAGCTCCAGGGTCCGGTTGCCGATCACCGCGCCGCTGGTCACGGCCCCCGGGCCCCACTTCTTCCCCAATATGTTGATGGCGACGACGATGGCCGACTGCAGCAACGCGAATCCGGCGAAGACGAAGACCTTGGCCAAAATGTATGCAGACGTGGACAATCCGACGGCTTGCTCGCGCTGGAAGATCGCCCGCTCGCCGATGAGTGCGCGGATCGTCAGTGCGGTGCCCATGAAGATTGCGCCGACATTGAGCAGCACGAGAATCTGTCCGGGTTCGTTGGGCGCCTCCCCGCCCTGCATCGCAGAAACGGGCACGCCGAACCCGACGTCTCCTGGCACCGACAGCGACAGCACACCCATGATGAACGGCAGCACCGCCAGGAAGATGAAGTAACCGCGATCGGACACGATCAGCCGCATCTGGCGGCGAGCGATCGTGGAGAACTGTTTTCGCACACTGGTGCGCGTCGGCGTGCCAAGGTCTCTGGGATTCTCCGCGGGCGGCTGCGGTGGCGGCGGTCCGTGCTGGGCAAGGAACCGCTTGTGGGCCGCCTCGGGATCGCCCGCGACACTGCTGAAGATGTCGGCCCAGTTGGTGGTGCCCATCGAAGGGCCGATCTCGCTGGGGGGACCGTAGAACGCCGTCTTGCCGCCGGCCAGCAGCAAGACCTGGTCGCACACGTCGAGATAGGTCAGCGAGTGCGTGACCACCAGCACCACGCGGCCGGCGTCGGCCAGCTGGCGCAGCATCGTCATGACCTGCCGGTCGAGCGCCGGATCCAGGCCCGAGGTGGGCTCGTCGAGGATCAGCAGCGACGGACCGGTCAGCAGCTCGAGTGCGACCGACGCGCGCTTGCGCTGGCCGCCCGAGAGCTTGTCGACGCGGGTGTTGACATGCTGGGTCATCTCGAGTTCCTCGAGCACCTGCGCCACGACCTGGGCGCGGTCGGCCTTGGTGGTGTCGGGCGGCAGCCGCAGCTCGGCGGCATACATCAGCGCCTGCTGGACGGTCAGCTGGCCATGCACCACGTCGTCCTGCGGGACCATCCCGATCCGGGACCGCAGCGAGGCGTACTCGGAGTGGATGTTGTGGCCCTCGAACGTCACCGTGCCCGTCGTCGGGTGGGTGTATCCGGCGACCAACCGGGCGAACGTCGACTTGCCCGCGCCCGACGGACCGATGACCGCGGTCAACGTCCCGGGCCGCGCTGAGATCGAGATGTTGTCCAGCAGCGTCTTGTTGCCCTCGATGGTCCAGGTGACCCCGTGCACGTCGAGGCCGCCGGTACGCGTCGCAGCCTCGGTCTCGTTGCGGCGCGCCAGGGTGCCACCGCTGAACACCAGGTCGATGTTGCCGATCGTGACGGTGTCGCCGTCGTGCAGCACCGCCGACTCGACGCGCGCGCCGTTGACGAAGGTGCCGTTGATGCTGCGGTTGTCGCGGATCTCGGTGCCGTCCGGGCCCGGAATCAGTGTCGCGTGGTGCCGCGACGCCAGCACGTCGGGGACGACGATGTCGTTGTCGGTAGCGCGTCCGATCTTGACCGACCCCGGCGGGGCCTCTGCGGGCCGGCCGGGCCGCAGGATCTTCAGCATGCTCGTCGCGAGGTTGCCCTCGCTCGTGCGTGGCGCGGCCGTCGGGCCGATCGACGTGACCGATTCGAGGGCCGGCTGCGACATCGGGGCCAGCGACATCGGGGCCGCCCGGACCGGCTGGGGCTGGGAAGTGCTCGGCGGGTGGGCCGTGGGACCGCTCGGATAGGGCTGCGACGGGTATCGCGGTTGTTGCCCGGACGCAGGGATCGGCTGCCGAGGCGTGCTCGACGGGCGCGACTGTGGCGGCGGGGTCGACCAGGGTGCGCCTGGCCGCGACGCGAGCTTCACCGACTCGGTCTGCGGCGGCGTGCCCGCGGATCCCTGATGGCGGCCGACCTCGAACGTCAGGCTCGGGCCGTCGGGATTGCCGATGTTGATCTGCTGGCCGTCCTGAACGTCGACGGCGGGTACCCGGCGGCCATTGACGTACATGCCGTTGAGGCTGCCGTTGTCGATCGCGACCCAGCGGCCCTGGTCGAACCGCAGCACCAGGTGCGCGCGCGAGGTCAGCGGGTGGGCGATGCGAACGTCTGCGCGGAGGTCGCGGCCGATCACGACATCGTTGCCGGCCGCGAAAGTGCGCGCTGAGCCGTCGTACCGAACGGTCAGCGCGGGTGGGGCTGGTCGGCTCATCGGCACCAACTCTATCCGTACCGTCGCCGGATACGCGGCTGGTCCGTGCGCGCGTCAGGGCGTCGGCTCGATGCCCCATCTCGCGGTGTCGGTGATCTGCTGCAACGCCGCGATCATGTCCCCGCGCGTGGTGATGACATGGGCGAACGCGGCGTCGACGGCCGAACCGCCGTCGCGGGCCGCGCCCCAGTACCGGCCCAGCACCACCACCCGGTCGTCGTCGACTTGCAGGTAGTCGAGCGGAACGACGTGCATGTCGTAGATGGATGCGATGCGAGCCCACACGCCGGTGATCATGTCGACCGCGCCGTGATGCTCGCCGCCGACACCGTGTGGCATGCCGGTGCTGACGGTGCCGACGAAATCCTCTGTCAGTAAACCGAATAGGGCCGCGCCGTCGGCGTGTGCCATCGCGTCGTACAGCCGCTGCGCTACCGCGGTGGGAGTGGGCATTGGACCTCCGGTCGATATTAGAGAGTACTCTCTACTATAGGCTGGCACAATGCCGCGACCCGCGCGATTCACCCTCGACGAGCTGCTGGATGCCGCAGCGGCACTACTGGCCGCCGACGGAGCCTCCGCGGTGACCATGTCGGCGGTGGCCCGCGCTGCCCACGCGCCAAGCGGCTCGATGTATCACCGCTTCCCGACGCGCGCCGCGTTGTGTGGCGAACTGTGGATGCGCACCGAGGAGCGGTTCCACGCCGGCTTGGGCGCCGCGCTGGCGACCTCGGAGGAACCGCAGACCCGCTGCGTCGCCGCCGCCCGGTTCACCGTGCGGTGGTGCCGCGATCACCCGGTCGAGGCTCAAGTGCTGCTGACCGGCGCCGATGCGCTGGGCGCCGCCGACTGGCCCGACGAACTGAGAAGCCGCCGAAAACGTCTGCACCGCGGGCTGCGCCGATCGCTGGCCGGAATGCCCGCAGACCTGGCGCGGGTCAACGCGGCGGTGATCGACATTCCGTATGCGGTTGTGCGTCGACACCTGATCGCGCGGCATGCCGTCCCCGCAAGTGCGGACGCAATCGTCGAACAGTGCGCGCGTGCACTTATACCGGCTAGTTAACTTTTCGTCCTGAGCTCGGCGAGTCGCGTTCTCTCTCGCGCGACTTCCTGATCTGGTAAGGAATGCGGTCTGCGAAGGACACGGCGCGGCCTACGGCAAACTGGGCCGGGCTGTGCTCCCCATGCTCCCGGTGTTCCTTGTGTGCGCTGCGATCACCACCGCTCTGGTCGTTGGCAATCTGCTCTCGAAGGCGGGTGCCGAGCCCCAGTCCTTCGGCACCGATGATCGGGGTTTCATCGACACCGCGGCCCGATGCGAAAAGCCGCTGTCCGCCGTCGCCGTCGGCCGTACCGAACAATCGCTGGTGGCGATCTGCGTCGACGCCAATGGGCACTACCTATATCGCGGCGTCCGGCTGAAGGACAATTCCGTGCTCAACGTCCCTGGCGCCGTAATGACGGGCGCAAGGTACGTCGCCCGCAACGCCGACTTCACCTATGCCTTCTCGGCGAAGGAACTGATGATCATCAAAGGTTGGGGCTGGGTGGCTCGCAAGGAGCCCATGGTCGCGTACATGGAGCCGCGGCCGCAGGCCGGGGGCTAACGGATCGCGACCCGGTCAGGCGATCCGGTCACCACGCAGTGGGTGTGGCTGTAGATGGTGGCCATGCACTGATTGCAGTGGGTGCACGCTGAGCGCACCGAATGCGCCTCGCCGTCGGCCTGGATCCGGTTGATCAGGTCCGGCTCGGCCAGCAGCGCGCGGCCCATCGCGACGAAGTCGAAGCCCTCGGCCATCGCGAGGTCCATGGTTTCGCGGTTGGTGATGCCGCCGAGCAGGATCAGCGGCATCTTCACCTCGGCGCGGAACAGCTTGGCGTCGCGCAGCAGATACGCCTCGCGATACGGGTACTCGCGGAAGAACTTTTTGCCCGTCAGCCGGATACCCCACCGCAGCGGCGGTTTGAATGCGTTGGCGAATTGCTTGACCGGCGCGTCGCCGCGGAAGAGGTACATCGGGTTGACCAGTGAGCTGCCCGCGGTCAGTTCGATGGCGTCCAGACCGCCGTCCTCCTCGAGCCATTTGGCGGTCTGCAGCGACTCTTCGGTCGAGATGCCGCCGCGCACACCGTCGGCCATGTTGAGTTTCGCGGTCACCGCGATCGGCGTGCCCTCTTTCGCTACCGCGCGCCGCACCGCCATCACCATGCCTCGCGCCACCTTGGCGCGGTTATGTAGCGACCCGCCGAATTCGTCGGCGCGGCGGTTGATCAGCGGGCTGAGAAACGAGCTGGCGAAGTAGTTGTGCCCAAGGTGGATCTCGACCGCGTCGAAACCAGATTCGATCGCGAACCGGGCCGCGTCGGCGTGTGCATCGATGACGTCGGTGATGTCGTCGTGCGTCGCCTTCTTCGCGAAGCGCATCGCGATCGGGTTGAAGAACCGCACCGGTGCCAGCGCCTTGGCCTTGTTGGAGCTGGCGTCCGCGACGGGCCCGGCGTGGCCGATCTGGGCGCTGATCGCGGCGCCCTCGGCGTGGATGGCCGCGGTGAGCTTCTGCAGCCCGGGCACCGCCTCAGGCCGCCACCAGATCTGCCTTCCCTCGGTCCGCCCGCCCGGTGACACCGCCAAGTAGGCGACCGTCGTCATCCCGACGCCGCCCGCGGCGGGCAGCCGGTGATAGGTGATCAGGTCGTCGGTGACAAGTGCGTTTGGCGTCGCGGCCTCGAACGTCGCCGCCTTGATGATGCGGTTGCGCAGCGTCACCGGGCCGAGCTTGGCCGGGGCGAACACATTGGGCTGAGCAATTCGCTCTTCGCCCGAGGGGCTCATCGCCGCTGCCATGCAGGAAGCCTGCCACAGTGCATGTCAGACTGGCTGCCGTGGGTGCGATCACACTGGACGGCAAGGCCACGCGCGACGAGATCTTCGTCGACCTCAAGCAACGGGTGGCGGCGCTGACCGCGGCGGGCCGGACACCCGGGCTTGGCACGGTCCTGGTCGGCGACGACCCCGGCTCCCGTGCCTATGTGCGAGGCAAGCACGCCGACTGCGCGAAGGTGGGCATCACCTCGATACGTCGTGATCTGCCCGCCGACATCACCACCCACACGCTCAACGAGACCATCGACGAGCTCAACGCCAACCCCGAGTGCACGGGTTACATCGTGCAGTTGCCGCTGCCCAAGCATCTCGACGAGAACGCGGCACTGGAGCGCGTCGACCCGGACAAGGACGCCGACGGGCTGCACCCGACCAACCTGGGCCGGCTGGTGCTGTCCACCCCGGCGCCGCTGCCATGTACCGCGCGCGGCATCGTGCACCTGCTGCGGCGCTACGACGTCGAGATCGCCGGGGCGCACGCGGTTGTGATCGGACGCGGGGTGACGGTCGGCCGCCCGTTAGGGCTGCTGCTCACCCGCCGTTCCGAGAACGCGACGGTGACGTTGTGCCACACCGGAACTCGCGACCTGCCCGCG
>Ga0209526_10002202_pt1 | contig 13118 bp, 9 predicted proteins | sample JacPinW_OM2H0_M1_FD_188566 | JGI IMG/M metagenome (GOLD analysis project Ga0209526, IMG submission 188566) | Forest soil microbial communities from Algoma, Ontario, Canada - Jack Pine, Ontario site 1_JW_OM2H0_M1 (SPAdes) (version 2) | ecosystem: Environmental > Terrestrial > Soil > Boreal... | reverse complement strand
TGTCCGCGCGCAGCGCGCCGTCCGCGGTCTGTCCCGGCTCGGGATGAAGCACCAACACGAGCTGCTCTCCGGCCATCGTCCGCTGCGGCCAAATATAATTCGCCGCGAATACGGAGAACTCCTTTACAGGAAGCCCCTCGAACGTATTCTCGATGTCTTCCGGATAGATATTCTTTCCTTCCGGCGTGACGATCATGTTTTTCTTCCGCCCGAAAAGTTGTAAATGCCCTCCGTCGTCGACGCGGCCTAGATCCCCGGTCATCAACCATCCGTCGACGATGGTTTCGGCCGTCATCTCCGGATCATCGAGATAGCGCGACATCACAGTCTTGCTGCGAACGGCCACTTCGCCGATTCCGTCCGCGTCAGGCTCAACGATGCGAATTTCCATTCCTCGAACCGGCCTGCCCACCGTTTCGGGCCGGAATGGCCGCAGGTCATTCAACGTGATTGCGGTGCACGCCTCCGTGCACCCATAACCGTTGTAAATGGGAATGCCGAGATCGTGAAAAAAGTCCATCATCGCGGGCTCCGTGAAGGCGCCGCCGACAAGCAGCGCGCGCAATCCGCCGCCGAAAGCCCGATGGATATCACTAAGAAGCAGCCGGCTGAGGCCAAGACGCGGCTGCCGGTTCGTGAATGCACGATTCACGCGTACTAGTGTGTTCAGCACGCGCCGCTTTCCGGACGGTAACGCCGCAAATTTCTCTCGCAGGCCGCGCTGCAGATTCTTCAGGATCAGCGGAACGACAGCCATGTAAGTGATCCTGTATCGCGTAAAAGCCTCGCGGATGAATTCAGGCCGCAAAGTGCGTAAGTGGATCACCGTGCCGCCACCGGTGAACGGCATGATAAATCCGCCCATAAAATCAATCGCATGATTCGTCGGAATAATGCTCAAGTAGCGCGCGCCAGGCCAGAAGGGAAAAATCGGCGTCACGGCGCTGCACTGTTCGAGATAATTTTCATGGGTCAGCACGCAGCCCTTCGGATGGCCCCCCGTGCCCGAGGAATAGACGATGCATGCCGTGTCTTTTCGCAGGCGCGGCCGGAATTCGGGCGGGCGCGTGGCGCGATATTCCTCCCACCGTAAACCACCTGCCAGATCGGCGTTCGGCGGCGCCTCGGTAACTAGGATCGTGCGCAGCGCATGCTCGCGAAACGCTTCGGCCTGTGTGATCGCGCGCCAGTGCGGATATTCAACGAACAGCACTCGCGCTTTCGAGTGCGCGAGCAATTGCAGATGCTCGTCGGCCGAGAGCTTGTAATCGAGCGGCACCACCACGCCGCCAGCGAAAAAGGTAGCGTAGGCGGAGATCAGCCACTTCGGCTGATTCGTCATGATGATCCCGGCGCGCTCGCCTGCGGCAAATCCGGAATCTTCAAGCGCCGCGGCCAGCGGCCCGGCGGCTTCGCCAAATTGCCGGTAAGTCAGCCGCGAACGTTCGCGCTCGCGGTCGGCCTCGATCAGGCAAACCTCATCCGGCCAGCGGCCGAGCGCATCGCGCAAGGCCGCGCCAAGTGAGTCGTATTGTTTCAAATCCAGCATAAAGAAAGCCACGGAGGCACGGAGACACAGAGGGAAACGAGATTATATGAGGAATTCAACGAACGAATCGCCCTATTCCGTCGCGGAGCGGGGGCTTCTTTCCTTCCACGCTTCTGTAGCGAATCAAAGCCTTGCCTGGATGCGGGTGGCCAGGGTGCGGAAGTCGCTGACGCCCGCGACTTCGTAGTCCGGGAGCTCGACGCCGAAATGATTCTCGAGGCGCGTGAGCAATTCAAGAGCTTGCAAACTGTCGATCCCCAGCTTTTTGTAGAAATCGTCGCTGGCCTCAAGTTCTGCGCGCGGAACTTTGAATTGTGCCGCAGCGAGATTCAGAATTTCTTCGGTAGTTTGCTCTATCGTCTTCATGATCCAATCTTTTTATCAAGAAGTTAATGTCTCGGACGAGTCTGCCAATCCCAAACGTTCAATACCCTGACTATCGAAGAAAATCGCATGTTCTCGGCGAGGGATTGGGCGACCATTCCTGAATGAGGCTGGCTGACAGCGATATCCGCGTGAATGACTCTTGATCAGAGATCGGGGGATATAAGCCACACAAATCGGTGTGGAGTCAGCCTGATCGGACGAGAAATAGGGGATTGCAAGCACCATCTCTGGATGCATCTGACTCAATCTCCCAACATATCCGTAAGTAGCCTTATTAGTCTTTTCGCCCGAGGGATACTTGCCTTTGACCTGCACCGGTCGAACTATCATTCGTTCTCCTACTTTCTTCACAATAATAAAGTCAAATCCTTTGTCTCGGTGGGGGAAATAAACATTCCAATCGGCGTCGGCAAGCCTTCCCGCCACATAGAGTTCAGAGAAATAGTCGCGTACCTTTCCGTTTCTATGATCCATCGATCGGTGCCCCCAATCTCACGGTAGATAAGGCATCGCATCCGTGCTTTCGACGAACTTGCGCAATCCCAGCATGACGGCGGGCTCCGCGAAGAGCTGGCAGAAAATATCGATCTCGTGGCGCAACTCTTCTGCGGGAAGCGGCTTGATAAAACGCTTCGCAGCGCCGGCCGTCGCGCGATCGAATTTTGTAACCTGTGCGGCAGTGGCGCGCGCCAAACGCAAAGCCTCGCCTTCGGCGGCGACCTGGCTTGCCAGACCGACGGCGAGCGCTTTCGTGGCATTGATGCTGCGTCCGGTAAGAAGCAGATCGCGGACCACACCGTTGCCGATGTCGCGCTTTAGTCGCGGAATGCCGCCGAACCCGGGGATGAGCCCCAGACGCAGCTCGGGAAAACAGAAGCGCGCCATCTTGTCAGCGATGATGAGGTCGCAGGCCAGCACCAACTCGAAGCCGCCGCCGAAGCAGACGCCGTGAACGGCCGCGATAGTTGTCAGCGGTGACATATCAAGCCGGTTAAGCACGGCGTGAATGCGTTCCAGAAATTCCCGCACGCCTTTTGCTGCCGCGGCCGCATTCGTTTGCTGAACGAGCCTGTACAGTTCCCGCAGATCGGCGCCAGCGGAGAACCCGGCACTCTGCTTGCTGTACAGAATCAGCGCGCTCGCGTTCGATTCGAATTCGGGAAGTGCGGCGGCGAAAAGTTCCAAATCGTCCAGCATGCCGAGACCAATCTCGTTCGCGGGCGCGCGGTCCAGCGCCAACTCGACGACGCCATCCGTGACACACCAGGAGAGCGACTTTCCTTTGTAATCGTTCATTCCCAATCTTTATCCCTCCTTCTTCGCGTACATTCGTTCGATTTCTTCGCCATACCGCGCCGCGATTGCGTCGCGCTTTAGCTTCCCATTGGCCGTGAGCAAGCCATTTTCGATGGTGAAAGGCTCCCGCACGTTATGAAACATCCGAATCTTCCGGTAGTGAGGCAGTGTAGCGTTCAACCGTTCTATTTGCGACTCGATTTCGCTGCGCGCTGCCTCGCCGGTGACAATTGCCGCAAGGAAGCTGCGGCCGTTGCCAACGAGCACGACTTGCTGCGCGCCGCGGAGAGCATGAAGAAGTTCCTCTTCGATCGGCTCGGGCGCAATATTGTGACCGGAATTCAGAATGATCAGATTCTTGAGCCTCCCTGTTACCCGCCAGTTTCCTTTTGTGTCCACATCGCCCTGATCGCCCGTGTGGAACCAGCCATCGTGAAGCACCTGCGCCGTTTGCTCCGGCCGCTTCCAGTAGCCTGGAAAAATATTCGGCCCGCGGACGAGGATTTCGCTGTTTTCACCGAGTTTCATTTCTATGCCGGGAACGGCGGGGCCAACGCGTCCGGGCTCAATACGAGCTGGGTCGTCTAATGTGCAGATGCCCGTGGTTTCAGTGAGGCCGTACCCCTGCAGCACGGGAATGCCAAGCATCATAAAAAATAACTGCGTTTCCCGCGCAAGCGGCGCCGACCCGCAAATCAGTGCGCGAAGATTCGGCCCCAGGCGTTTGCGAATCGACGGAAAGATAAACAGACCCGCGAGACCTAGCCAGAAAAAATCCCACGGCCGGGGCGACTTTGCATCGAGCCGGAACCACGCCGCCTGCGCATTGTCGAATATTTTTGCAATCATGCCTCCGCGCTCGCGGAGATTATCCTCAATCCGAGTGCGCATGCGCTCGAGCAGCAGCGGCACGTTAAGGAAATAGTTGGGAGCGGCACTCCGAATCTCCTCGGCGAGTTTCGTCAGGTCCGTTGAAAGCGTGAGGATGCTGTTCCGTGACAGGCAGGACAGCAGCAATATCCACGAAGCAGCGAAGCAGAACGGCGTGTAGTGAAAGATATGATCCGGCACATCGCGCGGCCCCATCAGTTGATCGAGTCGCGCCGTCGTGCACGATAGCATGTGGTCCAGGTTGCCGACGGTCAGCATCACGCCTTTGGCTTCGCCGGAAGTGCCGGACGTGTAGATGATCGCGACAGTGTCCCGCGGCTCAAGCGTGATCGCTGCGGCTGTCGCAGCGGGAGCTGGCGTCGCGAAGATCTCGTCAAACAACGCGAACCGCGGCGCATCCGGCCACGCGGCGGCGATGGCGTCCCGCAATGCGGGTTCGCCGCAGCAAACTAATCCCGGTCCCGCGTCACGCATCATGGCGACAAGTTCGGCAGGGGCCTGGCGTGCGTACAACGGGACAGCAATGAGTCCTTCCGCCAGAGTCGCAAGATCGAGTGCGGCCCAACGGATGCTGTTCGGAGCAACGAGCGCGCAGCGGTCGCCCTTCGCAAGACCCGCGGTACGCAAAAACGCACGGGCAGTTGCGATCTGAGTGAGCAACTCCGCTCCAGTAGCAGCGCGATTTTCGCCCGCGTATGCTTCAACCAGAAGCACGCGGCCCGAGGCGTGATTCAATCGAGAGAAAATGTTTTCAAGGAAGTTCATTGCGGATTGGAAAGCCTAGTCGCCCGCCGCTGCGGCTGCCGCGCCTTCGTAGGCGTCGACCAACCGCTCGAGATTTCCCGCAAGGGGTGGAAGATATTCTTCCCAGCTGTGCACGCCTGAGCGCACCGGGAATTCCGGATAGCGCTGGTGCACGGCGCGTTCGAGGAAAACTCCCATGCGGGCCATAGTTTTCAGATTGCGCACCACCGAGCGCCCAATGCCATCGCGTATAGCGTCCGCATCCGTTGCAAGGCGCTCCATGACAGCGACGAGTTTCGTTTCCAGGTCCGGATCATCCACGGTGAGCAGCAGGTGTTCGTGACCCCGTTCTCGCAGCAAGTTGCGGATGCGCTCATCCATGGTTATACCGGCGGAGGGACCCAGCCCCGGCATGGACGTGACGATCGCGTGATAGCGTGATGAGACCAACAAGCTGCAGCGCCGAAGAATGCTCACAAGCTGATACATGTTGTACGTTTCGGAGGTAAATACCGGCGCACCTCCAAGTTCCGGGGCCAATGCCTCACAAGCCCGCGTGTCGAGCCGCTCCATAGCGACCAGGATCAGAAAGACGCGCTGTTTGCTGCGGAACGCTTTTACTCCATTCGCCAGCGCTCCTAGATATTTCTTGTATGCGGCGTCAACCCCGGAACCGGATTTGTGAAAATAGATTGTGCGGTAATGGCTCCGCTTATATCCGCCGAAGCAGGCATGCGCCGCGAACTTTGGAATCGATGGTTTCACCGGCCACCAGAATGGATTGATGGGACATACCGCCAGCACGGGCATGCGGCCGTCCCATCCGGCATCGGCAAGAGCCTTGTGGCTGTATTCAGGAGGATGCGGCTCGAAGGTCCATGCTGTATCCGTGCCCGCTTCGCTCGACACGCCCAGCCGGCTGAGCACCTCCTGCGACTCTTCGTTCCGCGTGATGATGAGCGAGCGGCGGCAATAGCGCGCGCACATCTTTTCGAGCATAGGGTTCATGAAGCCTGCTTCCGCACCGTAGCCAACCGATAACTTGTTTTCAGCCGAAGCGATCCCCAGCGCGCCAATGAACATTGTTGTCAAAGCATCGGCGAACTTGCTCTTGAACATCGAGCCTTCGCAGGCAATCACTCCGTGGTGTTTCCGTACTTCGCGGTACAGAAACGGCGGATAAATGTCCGGAAGGTGTACCTGTTTTGCGTCCCCGAAATAGCCGCGGCTCCAATCCAAATTCTGAGACATCACACTGAGCGCGAGATTGTTTTCGCCCAGCACTTGCCGTACCTGACGCAGCATCTCCTCAACTCGAACGTCAGAACCTGTGTTTCGCGTGCCGTTATAACCCGCAAAGAGCAGGTCTAGTTTTTCTCCCGGCTGCCACGAACGCCCCGCGCCCAGCTTCCAGAGCGCGCCGGAGACCTCGATTAACGAACTGGTCCAGGCTTGCAGGATAAAATCAATCATGGCTGGACCCTCCAGAGTGGCCCACGCCAGTCGCTGCGGCACCCTCGCGGACAGACTCGGCGGAGGCGGGCCAATCCCGATACGGATACGAGAAATGGCAATCGCGGCTGAATCGCAGCAGGGGATAACAGTATTTCGAGAAGGGTTCCGGGGAGCGGCCCATCTCCGCCACGACACGCGAGTTGTCGAACACGGTGTCCCATACCAGGTACGGCATGAAAACTTTCAGCAACGACGCGCTGCGGCCGAATTCTTCGCGATAACCCGCTAGCCAGTTCACGGCGGAGGAGAACGGACGTTCGAGCGCGGGCCAATACAGGGGTTCCATTTTTCCGGCAGCCTGCGCGATCGCGCGCGTTAGCTGGCTGAAAGTCTCGGCGCCGGTACCTGAGGATAGGTGGTAGATCTCGTGCAGCGGATCCGGTTTCTGATGGAGCATGACGACCGATTCTGCAACGTAGTCCACAGGAACGATGTCGATCCGGTCGTTCGGGCGGAACGGCAGTACGGGCAGGCCGGCAAGAAAAACGAACGCGCGGACCATATCGAATTGTGTTGTTTCGGCGCGGCGGCTATCGCCCAGCACGATGCTTGGGCGAAAAACCGTGCGCGGCACTTCCGGAAGCAGTTCCCGCACCATATGCTCGCAGAATTTTTTTGTGCGCGCATAGGGATCGTAGTCGGAGCGATTCCAGTCAATTGAGGCGTCCTCGGTGACGACTTCGTGGCTGCGAACTCCAGCCACCGCGACCGTCGAGACCTGGCTGAAGCGGCGCAGACCGTGCCCGTCCTGCGCGCGGCGGGCCAGTTGCGCAACTTCAAGCGTCCCGCGAAGGTTTACGTTGAGGCAGCTTTTTTCGGACTTGCGGTTGAGCGATGCGGCGCAGTGAATTACCGACTCGGTTGTCCCAACCAAACAATCATACTCCGCATCGTCCAGACCAAAACGCGGATCGGTGAGATCGCCTCGAAATATGGAGATGCGCGTTTCGAGCGCGTCCCGCACCTGAGGAAAATCCAGATGCAATTGCAGCGCGTGCCAGAGGCGTTCGGTCGCCTCCTGTTCCGTTTTCGCGCGCACCAGCAGATTCAGCCGATCCGTATGGCGATCGAGGAGAATTGCTGCGATATGTGCGCCAATGTAGCCGGTCGAACCGGTCAGAAATATGGACATGGATTAGACTTGGTTCCCTGCGCCCGGCGCTGCCCCCGCTTGCGGCGAGGCTTTTCGGCGCTCCGTCCCATTCCCGCCGGGCTGCGGAGAAACGTCACGGCGGCGCGATTCCGGCGCGCGCCCTTCGATGAGTGGATAAACCCACCGACGTAGGGCTGGAATATGGATGTTAATCCAATATTCCCACCAGTCAATCGAGGAAGGATCGTAGCGGAAGGCGGCGCGTTCGTTCTCGGGAAGGGAAGCGGAAAGCAACAGAACGTTGTCCGCCTCGAACACCTGTTCGTTGTGCAGAATGAACGGTTCGTAAAGTTCGATGAGCTTCTCGACGCGAGCGAGGTCGCGCTCCTGCCGGGCCAGCGGAGGACGCTTCATCTGGAGAGCCGAGGCGGCACGGTTGATCCCCTGGACCACGGCCTTCTGCGCGGGAACGGAAAATTTCTCGTAGCGGGATTTGGAGACAGGAATCGTGTCGAACTGCATCCGGATCCAATGTTCCAGATTCTGTTGCGCGCGATAGTGCTTGCGGTGCGCGAGCCCTGTCAATTCGATTGACCGGCCCATGTCGCACGGATTGCTTGCGGAGGTAGCCAGTTGGTAGATCGGTTCGTGACGTCGCGTGATGATCGCTGCAGCGATCAAAGTCATTCCGCGGCAGACCATATCGACGGGAATTACGTCGAGGCACTTGCGCTCGTTAGTCGGCAACTGGCGGAAGTAGGTGCCGAGCAGATAGGAAAGCGGCGCCGATGTGTTGATGCCTTCATTCCAGCCGCGGAAGGGCTGGTCCGTCGAGGTCTCCACAATCGAGGGCCGTACGATGGCTATTGGAAGGCCCGTGCCGTATCGGACGATCAGCGATTCGGCCAGCGATTTCGTCAATGTGTAGGTGTTCGGCCAGCCGAGGCGCTTGGCGCGGCGCGTCCCGGCGCGCGTCAGACGATTGCGCAACCAACGCATACGATTCTTGCGGATGAGGTTGTCGAGTTCCGGACCCGAAGGCTCTTCGTTACCGCGATGCTTTCCGAGCGCCTGCCGGCGCAGCGCCGCTGTGATCTCCGCGCTTTCGGAGCGCGCCTCAGCGCGCCCCACCACTTCGTGCAGGGATCGCCACTCGTGCTCGGCATCGAAGTCGGGAATTGCAAGCGGCGTATAATCCGGGTGGACTTCCTCCGAAACCCGGCCATCCTTCGAACCCACAACGTAGCAAGTGGAAAGATGCAGCAGACCGGCATGATCCGAGGCTTGCAGGAAGTTGATCAGATGCATGACCGGGGCGACATTGCTGGCGAGGGCGTCGCGAAGGTCGGGATTGAAATCCGTTAGCCCGGAACTGTTAACGACCAGGTCCAGGGTGTGGGCTAGATGCGCGCGTATCTCCGGTGCCATGCCGAGCCCCGCCTGGCCCACGTCGCCTTCGACCACTTCAACACGCTCGCTGACGAAGTCCGCGAACCGATCTCCTAGCTGCTCCTGCAGCCGATCGAATACGGGTGACTCCTCGAAGATTTTCTCGACACGCCGCTGTGCGGTCGTGGCGCGCTGGCGCCGGACCAGAAGATATATCTTGCCAATCTGAGGGACCTCACTCAAAAGTTGTGCCAGCCAGACCTTACCGATAAAACCGGTAACTCCCACCAGCAAAATATTCTTTCCTTTAAGAGTGCGAAGAACCGAGAGCGGCTCGGACACCGGCTCGCGGTTGAAAACGACCAGGGCGCGATGATTAGTGGCCTCCGGGCGCTTTGCAGGCAGGATGGCCTCGGCAAGTTTTTCAGGATGCCCAGTGAACCCCAGGTTTCGCAATAAGCGGTCGGCGGGCACGCTGCCATCGGCGCCGCGCTCCGTTGCCCATGCCAGGGGACTGCGGGGTCGGATCACGGGGTCGAGCAGACGCCCCGTGGCGATCCCATCGCGGAATTCGAGCCGATTCGAAATCAGCCTCCCGACACCAAGGTGCAGCGCAAGCGGCCGCATGACGTGATCGAGACCTTGACTGACGAGCACCACATTGCCCGCGCCGTTGCCCGCGACGCAATCGCGCAGGCGCTCCATACCCTCGGTTTTGAGCTGCTTTTTAAGGACGTACTCGAAGTATTCCTCGCCCAGGAGATCCAGCCGGTCGCGGGTAACCCCTGACAGAAGGGTATGCAGCACTCGCGTGGCAAATACCCGGTGGCCGGCATACAAAGCGGGACGCACCAGCGCAGACAACAGCATTCCTCCCCTCCGTGCCCAGCGCCCGAGGTATGTATGGGAGTTCCAGGTGAAATAGGCAACTGGCCGGACCGCGCCCAGGTCTGCCAGGCTCCCTTCTACGCGCCAGAAGGTCAGCGCACGCAGATCCGGGACTCCGGGGACTGCGAGATCGCTCTCGGGAGCGTGGTGGCCGTTGTTGGAACCGTATTGGGCGGTCAAGTCACTCAATGCTGAGTTCCAATCAAGAGAAGCGGAGAAGAACAACCCAGGTCCGACCCGCACGAAGCTAACACTCTTCGGGCCTGATTCGCAAGACCTTGGGCCGTATCGAGTGCACTGTGCAAATGGGGGAGCCAGTTAGGGCCGGTTTTTATGCAGCATTCATATGCAGTTAAAGTGCTTCTCACACACCAGCCGCTAGAGTACGCCGTCCCGCGAACAATCGTGTAGCGACTCATATGAGGAGGAATCTAATGTCAAGTAAATGGAAAGCTGCTGTTCTCGCGTCCGCGTTGATGCTCTCGTCGATGCCGAGTGCTTACGCAGGACCGAAAGATGGACAGAAATGGGAAGATGCCGGTGAGGGCCACAAGATTCGACATGTCCTGCTACTCAGCATTGACGGTATGCATGCGGTTGATTTCGAAAACTGCGCCAAAGGAATTAGTACGATTCAGGGCGGGCAGCCGTATTGCCCCAATCTGGCAGAACTAGGCGAGCACGGCGTCACTTATCTCGGGGCGTCCGCTTCCAAGCCTTCCGATTCGTTTCCCGGGTTAACGGCGCTGGTGACTGGAGGTTCTCCACGCGCGACAGGCGTATTCTACGACGCGGCCTATGACCGCTCGCTCGATCCGCCCGCGAAAATGACGGGCAATGGCCTACTTCCAGGTCCCTGCGTGGCGGGAACGCCCCCGATTGGCACCAGGACTGAATACGAGGAAGGCATCAGTATCGACCAGAACCAGCTCAACGGTGGAGCGCCAGGCGGCGCTGATGGTGGACTCCTCTCACTCGATCCGACCAAGATGCCCCGTGACCCCAGCAAGGGTTGCGCGCCCGTTTATCCTTGGAACTTCCTCAGAGTGAACACGATTTTCGGTGTCATCCATGCCGCGGGAGGTTACACAGCGTGGACCGACAAGCATCCTGCTTACCTGTCGGTTTCTGGACCTGGTGACGGAACGAACGTTGATGATTACTATGCACCGGAGATCAATTCTCCCGTGGTGCCCCTGCCGGTGACCACCGTCACGGGTACACCCTGCTCGCCGATTCCCGATACTTCGGACGAAAGCGACTTCACGCGGGGCTTCAAAAACGTTCAGTGCTACGACACGCTCAAGGTGAATGCCACGCTCAATCAGATCGATGGCAAGACCCACGACGGCAAAAAGGCAGCTCCCATGCCTGCCATTTTTGGAATGAATTTCCAAGCCGTGAGCGTCGGGCAGAAGCTAATCGAGAAAAAGGGACCCACCGGCGGGTACGTGGACTCGATCGGGACGCCGACTCATTCCTTGCTTGAGGAGATCGAGTTCGTTGATGCCGCCATTGGCCAGATGGTTTCGCACCTGAAGAACAGCGGCCGATTTGATTCGACGCTCCTAATCGTCACTGCGAAACATGGCCAATCGCCGATCGATCCGAAGCGGTTCTTCCCGATCCCGGGTCCTGGCGGTAACAACGGTCAGACGCCAGGAACGATCATTGCCCCTTTGCTTCCCGACTCCGAGGTCAACCAGCTCGGGCCGACAGAGGACGACGTTTCGCTTTTGTGGCTTGCCGATTCCAGCAAGACCCCGAACGCCGTTGCAATGCTGGAAACGAACGCTTCGAGTGCGGGAATTGGTCAGATATTTTCTGGCCCGACCCTCGATTTATTGTTCAACACTCCTGGTCTGCCTCCCAACGGAGATCCCCGATCGCCGGACATCATCGTGACGCCGAATCATGGAGTCATCTACACGGGAAGTGCCAGAAAACTAATGGAGCATGGCGGTTTTGGCCATGACGACACCAACGTGATGATGCTTGTGTCGAACCCCATGTTCGAGGCCAAGACGATCACAATGCCCGTCGAAACCACGCAGGTGGCTCCGACAATCCTGAAGGCGCTGGGACTCGATCCCGATAGCTTGCAAGGTGTCAGGAAGGAACTCACTCCGGTTCTTCCTGGTTTGGATCTTGATGAGTAAGAGGACACTAACAAGTACTAGTAAGCAGAACAATCCGTAAGGATCGCAGGGAGCGCTCTCCGGGTGGAGAGCGCTCCCTGTTGTTTTCTTGCGCGACAACCAACGCATTCATGACTCAAATAGACATCTGCTATATTGCTTAGAATTATGGGCAAGGAAGGCCACCGCAGGCTGCGGAGGGAGATTGTGCACCCGGAAATCGACCACCTGTTAGGACTGTTGGACGAAGCTTACAAGCGGGCCGCGTGGCACGGGCCAAACCTACGGGGGTCGATTCGTGGTCTTACAGCTCGCGAAGCGGCGTGGCGGCCCAGCGCCGAGCGTAATAGTATTTGGGAAATTGTCGTACATGCCGCGTATTGGAAATACGTGGTAAGGCGGCGGTTGCTTGGAGAAAAGCGAGGCTCGTTCTCCCTTCCGGGGAGCAACTGGTTTGTCCGCCCTGTCGATCGTGGCGATGGTCCCACCGAAAAGGCGTGGAAGGACGATGTAGCTTTGCTTGATAGAGAACATCAACGGCTGAGAGCCGCCGTCGCGGCATTTCAACCCGAATATCTGGATCGACCTTCGCGGGGAAGCAAGACTTTGGCGCGACGACTGATTGCCGGCATTGCGTTGCACGACGTCTATCACGCCGGGCAGATTCAATTGATCAAGAAACTCTTGAGGACAGGAAAGAGCCGCTAGACGCCCTGGCCAGTGCGCTGCTGGCGCTCCACCGCGCCGAGCATTTCCGAGTGCAGCCGTTCGCCGAACTCACTGCAGCGCAGAGTCGTCGTGCCAGGTTCCGCAATGTCCGCCGTGCGAATCCCTTTTACGAACAGGCGATCCACCGCCGATTCGATCCATTCGGCTTCCTGCTTAAGCCCGAAACTTTCTCGAAGCATCATCGATGCGGAGAGAATTGTTCCCACCGGACTGGCAACGTCTTTTCCGGCGAGCGAAGGCGCCGAACCGTGAATCGGCTCGTACAGTGACGGCCCAGGCCCGCAACTCATTGATGGGATCAGGCCAATCGAACCGACCAGCGCCGCACCGAGGTCGCTCAAAATGTCCCCAAACATATTGGACGTCAGAATCACGTCAAATTGCGCGGGCGCGAGCACCAATTGCATGGCCGCATTGTCCACATAAAGATGCTCGAGTTTCACGCCGGGATGATCCGCCGCAAGACGCGCCACCGTCCGTCGCCAGAGCTGCGATGTGG
>Ga0209526_10002201_pt1 | contig 13121 bp, 6 predicted proteins | sample JacPinW_OM2H0_M1_FD_188566 | JGI IMG/M metagenome (GOLD analysis project Ga0209526, IMG submission 188566) | Forest soil microbial communities from Algoma, Ontario, Canada - Jack Pine, Ontario site 1_JW_OM2H0_M1 (SPAdes) (version 2) | ecosystem: Environmental > Terrestrial > Soil > Boreal... | reverse complement strand
TAGAAGGACCGTTCGCGCTTGTAGCCGGTCGTGAAGGACGCGACTTCGATCTCGCCCTCCGGTTCGGTGCTGTAGCCACCCAGCAGGTGGGAGAAGTCATGGTAGAGGCCGGCTTCCGGGAAGCCGCTGCGCTCGCCGGGCACGCTGAAGCCGTGCTGGTTGTAGAAATCGATCAGGCCGCGGCCCAAGGTGCCCTCGGGCAGCTTTTCCCAGGCGCGGTAGCGCGCGGCCAGCGCCGGATTCGCCGCGATGCCGCGCATGCCGGCCACGCTCTTGGCGAAGCCGAACAGGCCCTTGTTGCGCAGCTCATTCTTCATGATGTCGGCGATATGGCCGCGCCGCAGGAAGTCGAGCTTGAAGAGCAGCATGTGCTGCTCGGCCAGCAGCCTGAGGTCGGCCAGCAGGGGCGAGGCGTCGCCTGGCCTGCCGATGGGTCCGGCGGCTACCGTGAGCGTGCCGCTGACACTGTCCATGGGAGCGGAGTCATTCATCGCGGAACCTACGTTATGCCCCGCACCCCCAATACGATGTGGCTCGATGATTGCATCCGAGGCCGAGCATCCGGCCGCTGACACCAGTTCCCGCCTGCCAGCCCTTCGCGCCCGGCTGGCTCCCGCCATTCCGGGCCGCCCGTTCTGGGGCTGGGTGGGCCCGCTGCTGGTCACCGCGTTCGGCGCATTCCTGCGCTTCAACCGGCTGAGCGTGCCGCGGACAATCATCTTCGACGAGACCTACTACGTCCCGGACGCGTACGGCATCCTGCGGCATGGCGTGGAGCAGAACTATGTCAGCAACCGGAACTCGCTGATCACGCAGGGTCACACGAACATCTTCACCTCGGGCGGCGAGTTCGTGGTTCACCCGCCGCTGGGCAAGCTCGCCATCGCGGTCGGCGAGTGGGCGTTCGGGCTGACCTCGTTCGGCTGGCGGTTCTCCGTCGCGCTGTTCGGGTCGCTGGCCATTCTGCTGCTCGCCCGGATCGCCCGCCGGATGACCCGGTCCACCCTGCTCGGCTGCGTGGCCGGACTGCTGCTCGCCCTGGACGGGCTGGAATTCGTGATGAGCCGCACAGCGCTGCTGGACATCTTCCTGATGTTCTGGGTGCTGGCGGCGTTCGGCTGCCTGGTTGTTGACCGTGACGTCTCCCGCGCCCGCCTGGCGGAGTGGGTAGCGCAACATCCCGGCGACGAGCGCGGGCCCCGGCGCGGGATCCGCTGGTGGCGGGTGGGCGCCGGAGCCTGCCTGGGCCTGGCCTGCGCGTCCAAGTGGGACGCGATCTGGTACGTGTTCGCGTTCGCCGGTCTCGTGATCGCGTGGGACATCGGGGCGCGGCGGGCGGTCGGATTCCGCCACCATGTCCGCGACGCACTGCTCGGCGACGCGCGCTGGCTGCCGGTCTCCTTCGGGCTGCTGCCCGCGGCCATCTACGTGGCGACCTGGACCGGATGGTTCGCCACATCCAGTGGCTGGGACCGGAACTATGCGGCCCAGAACGGCGATCACACCCCGGTGCTCTCGCCACTCGTCTCGCTGTTCGAGTACCACAAGCAGATGCTCAACTTCCACGTCGGCCTGCACACCCATCACCCGTACCAGTCACAGCCCTGGACCTGGCTGGTGATGGCCAGGCCGGTCGCCTTCTTCTACCCGCCCCACGCGAAGGGGTGCGGATCGGCGAACTGCTCCCAGGAAGTCCTGGCCATCGGCACCCCGATGATCTGGTGGGCGTCGATCGCCACCCTGCTGGTGTGCCTGGGCTGGTGGCTGACCCGGCGGGACTGGCGGGCCGGGGCGGTGCTGCTCGGGGTGGCGGGCGGCTGGCTGCCCTGGTTCCTGTTCCCCGACCGGACCAAGTTCTACTTCTACGCGGTGGCCTTCGTCCCGTTCCTCGTGCTGTCCATCACCCTGTGCCTCGGGCTGATCATCGGCTCGGCCCGGGCGTCAGCACGCCGCCGGACAGTCGGTGCGGCGATCGCGGGTGCCTATGTGCTGGGCGTTCTGCTGAATTTTGTCTATCTCTACCCGATCTTGGCCGCCAAGGTCATTCCCTACGCATCCTGGCTGTCCCGGATGTGGTATCACGGCTGGATCTGACCGTGCCGCTGCTCGGCGCAGGCCGCGAGCAGCCGCGGGCCGGGCACCGGTAGCCGCTGCATCTCGCCTGGTTCGAACTTCACCAGCCCGCCCGCATAAACCCGACCCCGACCATCCATAACGCAACCGCGCAGGAATGCCGCCAGCCCATCGAGCGCGGCCGCCGGCAGCGGCTCACGCGGGTAGATGCCGTGCGCGATGTTGAGATAGCGGGCCCCGGCCAGGTTGCGCACGAAGGCCGGCGGCCGGCGGGCCATGTACGTGGCGAGGATCGGCGGTGGCTCGCGGAGCCGGACCCGCCACCAGGGTGTGCGGTGCCTGGCGACGTAGCTGTCCGCGGCGCCCGCAGCCCTGGCCCGGCTGAGGAACAGCTCGACGTCGCGAAGTTCCTGGGCGGAAAGCTCGCCGAGGTCGGCGGGCAGGTCGATGACCGAGCGCAGCGGGATGGCCGGCGCCAGCACATCCCAGGCCTGGAACAGCTCGCGCGCCCGGGTCACCGCGGGAAACAGGAATCGCTCGGGGATCCGGCCCGCCGGACCCATCCTGTCCGCCCCGGCCGTCCCCCTCATCCCGTCCGCCCCGGTCACCCCGCCGGCCCCGGCCGCCGCGACCCAGATCGCGTTGGCGCCGGTGACCTGACCCCGGTGGACCCGGCAGAGTTCGCCGAGCTCGACCCGGTCGGCCGGCAGCCGGGCCGTCCGCGGCGGACAGGACAGGCCGGGCGCCGCCCCCCGACCGGGTGCACGCGGCAACATGGGCCCCCAGTGGGCGGCGGCGGTGAGCGACTGGACCGGAACCGACGCTCCGTCGGCCAGCGTGCCGAGTTCCGCCACGCTGGCGACGCGCCGCAGGCGAACACGGCGTGGGCGGCTGCCCGGCCGGAAGCACGAGATGGCCGAGGTGGCCTGCGCGTCGCTGAACACTGGGACGGCAGGCTCGATCAGGTGGACCGACTCTCCACCCAGCGGGCCGAGCATCAGGGCCCGCACCAGGCTGCCGTAGTTCACGTCGAGCCACTCCGCGGCGGTGATGAACGCCCCCAGATCACCCGGCACGGCGTGCACCGCGGTGGCGAGGTAGAAGTGCACGTGCAGTCCGGCCAAGCCGCTGGCCGGCAGGCCGAACGTGCGCGCGGTCGACCGCAGCCAGCCCTTCCAGGCCGGCGGGATCTGGTGGTGGCGCAGGTAGGGGGGATTGCCGAGAAAGAGGGTGGGGCCGCAGGCGGATGGCAGGCGCACCGCCCGGTAGTCCTGCAGCAGCACGCGGGAGCGGTCGGCCAGGCCGGCGACGGCCAGGCTGGCCCGGCCGATGACCGCCGCGACCGGGTCGATTTCGACTCCCAGGAGCGACGCATGCGGCCAGGTGCGCCCGGCGGCGATGAGGAACCGCGCGGAACCCGAGCCCGGGTCGACCACTCGCACGGGCCCGGCGGCCCGGTTCCCGTCCACGCCGCCCGTCCCGTCGGCCCGGGCGCCGTCCGCGCCCCGCGCCCAGGTGGCGCCTGCTGCCCAAGAGATCATGCTGTCGATCACCGGCGGCGGGGTGAACGTCTGGCCGAGCGCCCGCCGCTCGGCGCGCCCGCGCAGCCGGCAGAACGCCTCTCCCAGCGGATCGTGGCCCGCTTGGATCAGATCCCGGACCCCGGCGAGATCCGGGGTGCAGCCGGGCCCGCGATCGTGGTGCTGCCGCGCGGCGACGGCCAGCTCCTGTTCGGTATCAGACCAGCCGGGTACGCTGAAAGCACCGAGCCGGACAGCGACGTCCACCAGCGCATGCTCGTCGCGGATTCCGCTGGTCACGCCGACCATTCTGGCGGATTACCAGCCGCACACTGACCGCGTCCGGTCACAAGGGGGTCGGAGCGGCAGGGGTTGGACCAGCGGAGCCCGGCTGCCGCGGCGGGACTGCTGCAGTTACCCGTAGCTGGCGTTCAGGAATATCTCAGCATGCGGGGGTAGAAAGATGATGACTGACTGTCGCACAGATTGTGACCCGGGACGCTGAGCCGGATGGGGCCTCTCGCACGTCTATAGAGTGACGGTCAACGGACGAAGCGGAGCAACGATGGGGTCCACCGAGCAGGCGCCGGACCGCAATGCGCGGTTCGAACAGGACGTCGTGCCTTTCCTTGGGCAGTTGTACCCTGCCGCGCTCCGCATGACGCGCAACCCCACCGACGCCGAGGATCTCGTCCAGGAGACGTCAGCCAAGGCGTACGCGGCGTTCCATCAGTTCAGGCCGGGCACGAATCTCAGGGCGTGGCTGCACCGAATCCTCGCGAACACGTTCATCAACAGCTACCGCAAGCGCCGCCGTGAGCCGAGGCAGGCATCGAGCGGCGACTTCCAGGACTGGCAGGTCCCAGCCGATCCGCTGGCACCTCAGGCGCGGTCGGCCGAGGCGGAGGCGCTGGACCGGCTGGCCGACTCCGAGATCCTGCGGGCCCTGCGTGATCTGCCGGAGGAGTTCCGGGTCGCGGTCTACCTCGCCGACATCGAGGGGTACGCCTACAAGGAGATCGCCGAGATCATGGGGACACCGATCGGCACTGTGATGTCCCGGCTGCACCGCGGCCGCGGGCGGCTCCGCGACAAGCTGGCCGCCTACGGCCCAGGCCACGGCCCGGGCCTGGCCCCCATGCCCAGCTGAGCGCGGCCGGCTACTTCACGCTGTAGAGGCTGAGCACGTCCGCGTTGGCGTGCCAGCGCCCGATCAGCCGCATGGTCTGTATGAGGGCCAGTTCGGCGCGCAGCATCGGGCTGGACACCGCCGCCAGCTGGCCCGGGCTCACCGACGTGACCAGCCACACCCTGCTCACATTGCGCAGGCGCTCATGCAGTGTGGCCAGGCTCACCTCGGTCCCGAGCAGGGTGTTCGACTTCATCGGGGACACCGCGAGCGAGACGTCCCTGAGCCGCTGGAAGGGCGCGGGATATCCCATACCCAGGATCCGCTGGTTCCACGGGATGTAGAAGACGATGTCCGTAGGGCGTCCGTGGGCGGCGACGACAGCCGCGTCGTAGCGCAGATCGTCCAGCCGGGAAGACTGCAGCCTGACCGCGTGCTGCGGCGTGACCAGCAGGGCGGCCAGCACCGCCAGGACCCCGACGGACGGCAGCCAGGCCAGCACCCGGCCCCGGCCGCTGGGCAGCGCTATCGAGACAACTCGCGCCAGCCAGGCCAGGCCCGCGGCGCAGAGCAGCGCCAGGGCGGGCTGGCAGAACAGCACGTAACGCTCGTCGTACACCGGCTTGAACCGCGACACCGCGAGCATGACGATGGGCGGCAGGATCAGCCAGGGGAGGGCGACGATGGCCAGGGTGGCCGGCCCGCTGGCCAGGGTCGCCGGGCCGCTCGCCGACGTGGCCGGCCCGCCTGCTCGCGTCGCCGGGCTGCCCGCCGACGCGGCCCCGCCGCCCAGGGTCGCCGGCCCGTCTGCGGCCGACTCGCCCGTTAGGGTGGCCGGCCCGGATCTGGCGACCAGGCTGGCCACCAGGCCACACAGGGCCAGCGCCGCGATCGGGACGACCAGCGGCTTCGACCCGGCGAAGCTCACGAACAGGTTGGAGACGGTCCGCAGGCCCGGCTTGGTCAGCCAGCTGATCTGGCCGCGCTGCCTGAACCCCAAGAGGGCCAACGGGGCCAGCACGATGCCCGCGGCTACGGCGGCCACGAGCCACCGCCAAAGACGCGCTGGCGCCGCGCCCGACTCGAGCCCGCCGCGGCGGACACGGATGATCAGCACCGTCAGCGCGTGCGCTGCCACCACCAGCAGGGAGAACAGGTTGAAGAGCCCGGCCAGCACGATCACCAGGGCGTACCCGGCCCACCATCGCCAGGTGCCGGCCAGCATGGCCCGGACCAGTAGATAAGTCGCGATGGTGACAAGCATGGTGACGATCGCGTACGCGCGGGCGTCCTGCGCGTACCTGGTCGTCTGGGGGACGGCCACGAACAGCAGGCCGGCCAGCAGCCCGGTGAGCCGTGGGGCAGGCAGGCCGGCCATCCGCGCCAACAGCGTCCCGAGGCCCGCGGTCATCGCGGCCGCGACCGCCGTAGCCAGCAGGGCCGGCAGCCGGATCGCTGTCGCGGATGTGCCGAGAAGGGCGATTACCGCGTGCATGAAGAGGTAGTAGGTGCCATTCACGGCGTCGGTGTGGCGCAGCAGAGCGAAGATCTGGCCGAAGCTCCGGTGGGCCGCGTCGACTGTGTATGCCTCGTCCCGCCACAGCGAGAGCTTGCCAAGCTGGTAACCGCCCAGCAGCAAAGCCGCCGCCGCGGGAAGCAGGAGAGTCAGCCAGTCGCGCAGCCGGTGTGTGGCCATCGCTGGATGCCCAGCGCCGGGACGGGCGGTCCCCGTTCTGATCACTCCCACGTCCGGCACCGCAGCCCCTTCCCGCCCTCACTGAACTTGCAGGTGGCGCCGCACGGCCACTGTTTCGGCAGACTACCTACGATCCCGGCCATCAGTCTCCGGCCCAGGCTATCCAAGGAAAGATATGACGCTATCCGGATCGGCTACGCACCGAAGAGCCGCTCGCAGACCCGGGCGGCCGCCTTGCCGTCGTCCAGCGGGCAGTATTTGGTGACAAACGCCTGGTACGCGGCGGCCTGGTCGCTCCCCGTGGTATCCAGGTCCGCGATCGCGGCCAAGACCCCATCTGAGGTGGCCAGCAGGGGTCCAGGGGCCTCCGCCTGCAAGTCGAAGTAGAATCCGCGCAGCTCGTCGCGGTACTCGTCGAGGTCATAGGTGAAGAAGATCATTGGCCGGCCCGTCAACGCGAAGTCGAACATCACCGATGAGTAGTCCGTCACCAGGACGTCACTGGCCAGGAAGAGCTCGGACACTTCCGGGTAGCGGGACACGTCGAGGGCGAACCCGCGCCGTTCGCCGACTGCCGCGTCGTCGGCCATCTGGTGGTGGCCTCTGACCAGGATTACATAGTCGGGCCCCAGCACCTGCCATGCCCGTTCCAGGTCAAGCCGAAGGTCGAACCGGTAGCGCCCGGACGCGTAGTACTGGTTGTCTCGCCAGGTGGGCGCGTACAGCACCACCCGCTTGCCGTCCGGCAGGCCCAGACGGCGGCGCACGCTCGCGGCGACGGCGCCGGACTCGTCACGGGCCAGTACGTCGTTGCGCGGGTAGCCGGTCTCCCAGATGTCCCCCTCGAACCTGAACGCGCGGCGCATGATGCGCGTGCTGAACGGGTTGGGCGAGAGCAGCGCATCCCACTGGGCCACGTCATTGGCCAGCTGTGTGAAGTAGGCGGTGCCGCTGGCGAACTGTGGCCGCTCGATATCGAACCCGATCCGCTTGAGCGGCGTGCCGTGCCAGGTTTGCAGGTACACCTGCCCGTCACGCTTGCGGTAGAAGTAGTGCATATCGTCGTTGGCGATCACGTAGCGGGAGCGGGCCAGCGCCGTGTAATACTCCTCGGTCCCGTGCAGGACGACGGTCGCGCCATCCGGGGCCGGGGTGGACCAGTCGGCCACCGCCCAGATGTGCTCGCGGTCGTCGCCGCGGCGGCGTAGTTCGTCCGCTATCCCGAGCGGGTTGTCGGCGCACGCCTTGCCTTTCCAGCTGGTGAGGAACACCGCGTCACGCAGCGGCATCCGGCGCTGCAGCGGGTAGTATCCGCGCCGCATGACCCGCTGGTTGAAGTTGCCCAGCTCGGCCCAGCGCCTATCGGGGTCGGCCCGGATGACCGGCGCGTCGTATTCCGACGTCGTGAAGAGGTACGTCTTCGGCCCGACGACGACCTCCTTCTCGGTAACGGCGGCCAGCCGGGCGTGATCGTATCCGAGCGGAATCAGCTCACCGTCGCCCTCCGCGTGCCGGACGAAGATGTCCCAGACGCCGTCTCTGAGCGGCACAAGCTCGCCGAACAGCGGCACGCGGCCCACGGCGATCTCGATCGAGAACCGCTCGCCGTCACGCCGCCAGGGCAGGATGTGCTCCGCGCTGGACCCGCGCAGGCGCAGCACGGTCTCCAGATCGCTCTCGGCCGCGCCCTGGTAGCTGCCGCGCAGCAGCAGTTCGCCTGCCGGGCTCCAGGAATGCTCCTCGATCACCGGCTTCGGGGTGCGCTGGACGATCATGACGTCTCCGTAGCGGGTCTGCTCAACCGATACCTCCCGCGCGCCATAGCTGTACCTGGCCTCAGCCATCCCGGCCGGGAAGGCGACCCGCGCCCGCGGGCGCCCCGGCGCAGTCAGGTACAGCTCCCATTCCATGAGCTCCGTGCCAGCCACCACGGGGCCAGCTACCACAGGGCCAGCTACCACGGGGCCAGCGGTGTCCACTGCGAGCGCCGCCATCGGCACCGCGGCGCGCAGCCGAGCCGCCGGGCCGCCAGCGTCCACGATAGTGGCGTTGAATGGCTGGCTGGCCGCGCCCGCCTGACGGCTCAGCACGAGCTTGGCGCCCTGGCCGGCCGGCAGTTCCTGGCCCGCGGCGTCCACCTCGATGACCACGTCGTCGCCTGCCCGGTGGAAACCGGCCAGTGTCACGGGGGTCCGCGTCAGCGCCACATGCAGCTGCCGCCCCACCCACTTCGCCCCAAACCGAACATCAGGAGCCAGCTGAACGAAGCCCGGCCGTTGCGCACTCCCCACGACCGGGGTGTGCACCCGCGCTGGGCGCCAGACGCCATGCGCCCTGATCAGCATGAAGACATCCCAGTCCCCGGTCAGCCAGCGCCCGGCGAACCGGAACCAGCGGGGACTGATTTCGAAGCGGAACCCGGCCCACTCGTAGGAGTACCTGTCCTGACCGGAGATAGCGGTAGCCAGCGGATGAGGCAGCGAGCGGGCCCATACGATGATCGGCGGCCTGCGCCTGCTGCTCGGGCGCAGAATCACGATCTTGGACGTGTTCCTGCGGCGGGAGATGTCCACGGAAGGCACGTACGCGCAGCCGTTGACGATCATGCGGTTCCCCGCCCAGCCCACCCCTTCCACCAGGACGAACGGATCGAGGTCGCGCCAGTGCGGCCGGTAGATCCGGGCCGGGATGCGCAGGGTACGGTCCGTGCGGAACGGCAGATCGGCCCGGAGCCTGCCGAGTCGCCGCACCATGGGGACGGTCGTCACCGTCTGCTCAAGGCGCCAGTCGAGGAGTTCTTTGAGCTGCGTGACCGCGCGCCTCTCGATCAGGTAGTAGGCGAGCTTGCAGATGGCGGGCAGAGTGCGGAACACGCGCGGCGAAACCTGGCTCAGATACTGATTGGTGAGGTCGAGGAATTCCGTGAGGTAGTCGTCGCTGACCCGGGAGAGGTCGCCGACGTAGAGCCAGAGGTCGTTCACCAGGGCCTTGCGCTGATGCTGCCGCAGCAGTTTGGCTGGCGCGTTTCCGGCGAGGAAGCGGTCAATGGCCAGCAACGCCGTGATGCGGTCGCGCAGGTTCCGGATGTCCGTGCGGTTCTGGGTGATGGAGAAGGCGCCGCGGCCGCGCTCCCGCCAGTAGTAGACGAGGTCGCCGATCACGTCCACGGCCTGGGCCAGGACGTGCGCCTTGGTCATGAGCTGGATGTCCTCCCAGACCATTCCCTCGGGGTAGGACAGGCTGTGCGCATCCCAGAACGACCTGCGGAACAGCTTGTTCCACACCGAGATGTCATAGAGCAGTTGCGGCGCGCGGGTGATGTGCGTGCCGATCCGCCTGCCCTTGATCGCGCGGGAGTGCAGGGCCGACTGCCGGATCCCCTCAGGGCCGATGCGGTACACATTCCCCGAGACGAAGTCCGAGCCGGACTTCTCCAGGGTGTGCAGGAGCACCTCGTAGGCCTGGGGCGGAAGCATGTCGTCGCCATCGACGAACGCGAGGAATTCCCCACTGGCCCGCTCCGCTCCGCGGTTGCGCGCGAACCCGGGGCCGCCGTTAGGCACGGTGAGGAGGGTGAACCTGGGGTCAGCCTCGGCCTGGGCCTGGGCGATCTGCGGCCCGTCGTCGGTGGACCCGTCGTCCACCATGATCACTTCGAGATCGCGGAACGTCTGGGATGCGATGGACCGCAGGCAGTCGGCCAGCACATCCCCGTTGTTGTAGAACGGCACAACAACGCTGATCCGCGGAACCGCCAACGTCTCCCCTTCTCGCGTTCGCTTGCTGTTTGCCTGCTCCCCCTGGTAACCCGCGCGGACTTGTTGCATTCTCGCTGGTCAGCCGACTGCGGGTCGTTCCCAGCCCAGCCCGATCGGGTCATAGACCCGCTCAAGGTAGATCTGGTGCCAGAGCGAGAACACGATCAGTACCCAAAGGTGCCGCCAGCTGACGTCGGGCTCACCGGCTCGGAACCGCTCCAGGAGGCCGATCGCCGCCGCACGGTTGATCCACTCATCCGTCTGCGCCTCGCGCAGCAGCCGGTCCGCGAAACCGTACATGTCCCCCTTGAGCCAGTGCGCGATGGGCACGGGAAACCCAAGCTTGGCCCGTTCCGCCGCGGCCTTGGGCAGGACCTGCCGCATGGCTTCCCGGAGCGCGGACTTCGTGGTGCCCGCGCCGATCTTCTCCTCGCGGGCCAGCCGGGCAGCGACGGCCATCACCTCGCGGTCCAGGAACGGCACCCGCAGCTCCAGGCTGTGCGCCATGGTCATCCGGTCCGCCTTGACCAGGATGTCGCCGGCCAGCCAGGTGTTGATGTCAACCAGCTGCATGGTGGAGACATCGTCCAGGCCCGCCCCGGCGGCCTGGTCGTAGACCGGATCCGTGACGGCGTAGGCGCTTGCCGCCGGGCCCTGGGGAACGCCCGGACCGGCGATCACATCGACCTGGCCGTCGATGAAGACGTGCGCGTTTCCGATGTACCGCCGCCGCAGCGGGGTGGAGGTCCGCTCGAGGAAGCCCTTGCCCTTGACACCCGCGGGGATGAGCGCAGCGGCCCGCTTCAGCGGGAAGCGGCCCCAGTCCGGAAGCCGCTCGCCCGCGCGCACCAGCCCGGGCTGATGGTAGATCGCGTAGCCGCCGAACAGCTCGTCGGAACCCTCCCCGGACAGGACCACCTTGACATGCCTGCTGGCCTCGCGGGCGACGAACCAGAGGGGCACGGCGGCCGCGTCGGCCATCGGGTCGTCCAGGTGCCAGATGATCCGCGGCAGGTGGGTGAAGAACTCCTCCGAGCTGATCACGTAGGGCACTGACTTCACGCCCAGCGCGGCCGCGGTCTCCTGGGCCCGGTCGATCTCGCTGTAGCCCTCGCGCTCGAACCCGACCGTGAAGGTGAGCAGATCTGGCCGCCGCTCGGCGGCCAGCGCGCAGATCGCCGCGGAGTCGATGCCGCCGGACAGGAAGGCACCGAGCGGAGCGTCGCTGCGCAGGTGCACGTCGATCGAGTCCCGCATGACGTGCAGGATCTGGGCCGCAGTGTTCTCACCGGGAGCCCGGGACGGCCGCAGGTCCGCGCGCCAGTAACGGAAGATATCCACGCTTCCGCCCGGCCTGGCGATCATGGCGTGACCGGGCAGCAGAACGCGGATCGGCGGCGTCAGGGTCTCCGGCGGGGGCACGTACTGGAAGGACAGGTACTTGCCCAGCGCGTCGCCGTCCAGGATGCGCGATCCGCCCGGGTCGGCCAGGGCCTTGCGTTCCGAGGCGAAGCGCAGCAGCCAGCCGCCGTCGTCCCCGGCCGCGTATCCGTTCCGGGTTTCGGTGATCTGCCCCGCCGCGTGGCGGCCACCAGGAACGGCTCCTGGCCGTTCGGCCTGGTGGGCATGACCTGCGCCGCCGCGGCGTGCGCCGGGGTCGCCGAGTGCCACCGGCCGGGCGTCCGCGGGCCGGGCGTCCGCGGGCCGGGCGTCCGTGGGCCGGGCGGCCGGGCGATGGGCCGCGTGCCGTCCGCCGGTTACGCCGGCCGCGGGAGCCCCGACGGGCTTGTGTTCCTGGTCGATCGAGTAGAAGAACGGCTTGATCCCGAACGGGTCCCGCGCGCAGAACAACTCTCGGGTCCAGGTGTCCCAGATGGCGAAGGCGAACATGCCGCGGAGCCGGTGCACGACGTCCTTGCCCACCCGCGCGTACGTCTCAAGCAGGACCTCCGAGTCGGAGCTGGTGCGCAGGGGCACGCCCTCCTCGCGCAGTTCCTGGGCGAGTTCGAGGTAGTTGTAGATCTCGCCGTTGAAAACCATCCAGAAGCGCCCGTCGGCAGATCGCATCGGCTGGTGGCCGCCGGGGGACAGGTCGATGATCGCGAGCCGCTGGAAGCCGAGGGCGACGTCAGGATCGGAGTAGAACCCGTCGTCGTCAGGTCCACGGTGGGCCATCCGCCCAGTGGCGGTCTTGACCCACGTGTGGTCCGGGTCTGCTTCGAGGGCCAAGGCCAGGCATCCGGCGATTCCGCACATCCACGTCCCCAACGATGGTGTCCTGTGTCATCTGCGCATCGATCCTACGGGGGCGCCAGAAGCGGCGCGGACTTCCTCGCCGGGCCGCGCTCCGGTCCCGCCCGCTTCCCAGCGCGCTCTGACCAGGCCTTCGTCAGCGAAGGACGGCCAGGCGAAGCGGGATCATTTACCCCGCCACACGGGTGCCCGCTTCTCTGCGAACGCTGTGGCTCCTTCCACTGCGTCCGCGGACGAGAACACCGGCGCCATGATGTCATTCTGCCTGGCGAATGCCTCCGCGCTCGGCCAGTCGGCCGACTCGACCACGATCCGTTTGGTCAATTCCAGGGCAAGCGGCGCATTCGCCGCAATTCGGGCGGCTAGCTGCCGGGCCCGGTCCAGAGCCTGCCCGGCCGGGACCAGCTGGCTGATCAGGCCGGCCTGCTGCAGACGGGCCGCCCCCACGCGTTCCCCGGTCAGCGCGATCTCCATGGCGAGGTGGTATGGGACCCGCCGGGGCAGCCGCAGCAGCCCGCCCGCCGCCGCAACCAGGCCGCGGGTGACTTCAGGCAGCCCGAACATCGCCTCCTCGCTAGCCACGATCAAGTCACAGGCGAGCGCGATCTCGAAACCACCGGCCAGCGCGTAGCCCTCGACCGCCGCGATGACCGGCTTGCCTGGCGGCCGCTCCACGATGCCGCCGAAACCCC
>Ga0209526_10002200_pt1 | contig 13124 bp, 15 predicted proteins | sample JacPinW_OM2H0_M1_FD_188566 | JGI IMG/M metagenome (GOLD analysis project Ga0209526, IMG submission 188566) | Forest soil microbial communities from Algoma, Ontario, Canada - Jack Pine, Ontario site 1_JW_OM2H0_M1 (SPAdes) (version 2) | ecosystem: Environmental > Terrestrial > Soil > Boreal... | reverse complement strand
TGCAGAAAAGAGGGCCGCACCGTGCGGCCCTCTTTTATTTTTCCGTTTAGCCGTCCCCGGCGTGGAAAGGAGGGCGTGATCAGCCGTCCCCGGCGTGGAAAGGACGGCGTGACTAGGTTGGTTCACCGCGCCGCAGCTGGTCGAGGCGCTCGCGGCTTTTCGGGTCAAGGCGGTCCTCCAGTCGGCGAGCAATGTCGGAGCGGGCACGATCGTCCCCCATCTGCTGGTTGCGGCTGGCCAGCACCGCATCGACCTGACCCTTGAGCGTGAGCGCCGAGACGGTCTTGATCTGCCGGCCCAGCGCCAGGTCACGCTGCAGTGCGTCCGACGTCGCGACGGTCACCTCGTCGCTCGCCTTGGCCTCGAAGAGCAGCCGCTCGATCACGTGATCCGCGCTCGTCTTCCGGCCTGAGTAGACGACCTGAACGCCGCTGACCGTCTGCGTGGAGGCCTCGGCGTCGGGACGTCGATGCGAGTCGAAGACCACGGTCACCTTCTGTCGTGTCATCGCCGCGTAGTCAGCCAGAGTTGCGATCAGGAGCTCACGCGCGTCCTGCAGACTTACGTCCTTCAGCGCCGAAAGCTCGGGCCAGGCAAAGATGATGTTGTAGCCATCGACGATCAGTCGCTCCACCAGCCTCGCCTCCGGCTCAGAGTCCCAGCCGGGTCGCGGATCGCACCAGCTCGACCTTGGCCTTCAATCCCAGCTTGCTGCAGATGTTGGCGACGTGGGTTTCAACCGTGCGCTCGCCGATGTGAAGTTGGGCCCCGATCTCGCGCGCCGTATATCCTTGCGCCGCCAGGGTCGCAACCTCGCGCTCTCGCTTGGTCAGCGTCTCGACTCCGGTGCGGCTCGTAAGCTCGGTGCGTTTTGCGGGAGGTTGGCGCGAGAGCAGGTCCGACAGGCTGCCGGCATAGAGGCGCACGACCAGGCCCAACACCACGTAGGCGGTCGCCTCGGACACACCGGTCGCCACACTGACGTCGCCCAGCGCGGTGGTCAGGACCAGCTGGCCAAGCGCGACCGCCGCCACCGCCAGCGCCAGCCGGTCGGACAGGAGCCATGCCGCCGCCAGCAACGGGATCAGGCCAAGGGCCGACAGCGCCACCTGCACGGGCGTGAGGAGGTCACCGGCGAGGACGAAAAGGAGCAGAAGGATGCAGCCGGCGGCGACCGGGATCTCCTCCGGCCGGCCGGCGAGCGCAAACGGACCTGGTAGGGACCGATTCACGCTGCTTTTAGGCGTCGATACAACACCCTCCACGGCAATGGTACGCCGCCGGACCGTACTCGGTGCGGAGGGCGGCCCGAGTACGGAATCAGATGGCCTCCGTACAAGAATCCGTACCGGGTACGGTGAGCCATTCGTGAGCGAGGACCTACGTTGAGCAGCGCGGATGCATACGCCACCGGACGGACACCTCCCGATTGAAGGGATCTCGGGGAGCGAGCTCCGCCGCGACGTTTCGGTTTATGGCTCCTACATGTGGGGCTACGCCGCGGTCGGCGCCGACATCTACACCGCACTGGGGATCATCACGTTGGCCGCCCTCGGCCTGGCCCCGCTGGCCTTCCTGGCCGCGGGGATCGTGTTCGCGTTGGTCGGGCTCTGCTATGCGGAGCTGGCCTCCGCCTATCCCCTTGCGGGCGGCGGCCAGTATTTCACGCTTCGCGGCTTAGGCGACCTCGCCGGCCTGGTCGCCGGAGCGGCCCTGGTCCTGGACTACACGATCGACATCTCGCTCTTCACCGTCGTCGCCTTCGGCTATTTCAACTACTTCCTACCGTGGGTCACCTTCGGGCATCACATCACGGATTTCACCCTGACCTTGGGGCCCATCCACCTCGCCTGGCTCTGGTTGATCGAGTCGGTGGCCGGGATCCTCCTCTTGATCTGGCTCAACGTCCGCGGCATCAAGGTGTCGACGAACTTCAACGAGATCATCGGGACGATCGCGATCATTGCCCAGAGCGTGATCGTCCTGGCCGGCTTCGTGTTGGTGTGGCGACCCGACATCGTCGCTCACGAGTTTCTCTTCGATCGCCCGTCGCTCAGCCAGTTCGCCTTCGGCTCGTCGCTGGCCATCATCGCGTTCGTCGGGCTGGAGACCATCTCGCAGGTCGCCCAGGAGACGCGCCGGCCGGCGACGATCATCCCCCGCACCTCCATCGGCCTCGTCATCTCGGTCCTCCTGTTCGCAATGGCGTTCTCCGTCCTGGCGATCGGACTCGTCAAGCCGACGGCGTTCAGCGGCCACGAAGGCGACCCGGTGGCCCTGATCGCGGCACAGATCCCCATCATTGGCGTGGTGGCGGCGCCGGTGACCGCGCTCATCGGTTTCCTCATCGTCTTCATCTCGGCCAATTCGGGTGTCGTCAGCTCGTCGCGCCTCAGTTATTCGATGAGCCAGTTCGATCTGCTCCCCCACTGGTTTGCCAAGGTCCACAAGCGCTTCTCCACGCCGGCCCGCGCCGTGATCGTGTTCGGGCTGGTCGCACTGTTGCAGACCGTCTTCGCCTACTTCACACCGGGACCGCCCGGCAAGACGGCCGCGATCGACGTTCTCGCCGACCTCTATGCCTTCGGCGCCACCACAGGCTATTTGCTGGTGTTCATTTCCCTCTTCGTGCTGCGGCTCAAGGATCCGTTTACGCCGCGGCCGTACAAGATGCCGCTCAACATCCGGATGACCTACCGCGGCAACCAGGTTTGGTTTCCCGTCCTTGGCGTGCTCGGATTCATCGGCGTCTTCTTCTTCCTGGTGATGGTGCTGCTAACCCACCACTACGCGCGCATCGTCGGCCCGCTCTGGGTGATCGCCGCCGTGGTGCTGTTTATTCTCTACCGGCGCAAACGTGGGCTGCCGATGTTCAAGACCCTGCCACGGGACTGGGAGACCGCCACCAAAAAGGTCCTCCTGGAGGCTGAAGAATTCAAGTCGCTCGAGGAGTACGAGGCCGCCCTCAACGAGCACCGGGCGCGCAAGGGCGAGCCGGGCACGAACCCGCCAGGGACCGCTCGCTGATGGACATCAAGTGGGTCGTTTTCGCCCTCGAGGCCATCGCATTGCTCGTGTTCGGCGCCGCCAACATCCTCAGCGGTCGCTTCCTCGGCGCGGCGATCGTCATCGGGCTCGCCACGCTGGCGGCAGCCTGCGCCTGGGCGCTCCGGCCCACGGGCCGCGCGCTGCTTACGACCCGCGCTGGCGAATCACCTCATAGAGCAGGATCGAACCCGCCACCGCGGCGTTGAGCGAACTGACCTTACCCAGCATGGGCAGGCGGACGAGGGCATCAGACTTCTTCCGCAGCAGGTCATGGAGTCCCTCCCCTTCGGCGCCAATCACCAGCACGAGCGGGCGCCGGTAGTCGAATTCCGTATAGGGCGTGGGCGCGTCGCCACTGAGGCCGACGATCCAGAACCCGAGGTCTTTCAGCGTGTCGGTCGCCTGCGCCAGGTTGGCGACGCGAGCGTAGCGCAGGTGCTCGGCCGCGCCGGCCGATGCCTTCACCACCGATGGCGTGACCTCGGGCGAGCGGTTGTGGGACGTGACGATGCCGCCGACCCCGGTTGCTTCCGCGGTCCGACTGATGGTGCCGAGGTTCTGCGGGTCCTGCAAGCTGTCGAGCATCAGCAGAACCGCATCGGGGCGGTCGGCGAGTGCCGCGCGCGCCATCGGCTCCAGCTCCCAGTACTTCCGGGGACCGACGTAGGCGACCACCCCCTGATGCGCCTCCGAATGCGCGATGTCGTCAAGCTTTCGGCGATCGGCGGACTCGATCGTGATGCGCCGGTCGGCGGCCAGCCGGCGCAGTTCCTTCAGCCGCGGTTCGTCCCGAAGACCGTCCGCCAGCAGCAACCGCTTTACCGGGCGGCCGGCACGGAACGCTTCGAGGATGGGATTGCGGCCATAGATGATGTCCGGGGGGTTCGGCATGGCGGACTCCGTCCTAAGCCCCTCCCCCTCCGGGGGAGGGTGAGGGTAGGGGCATCCGTTTCCAGCGAGTGCCGTCCTTCGTATCGTCCAGCTGAATACCCATCGCGACGAGCTGCCGCCGGATCTCGTCGGCTCGCGCAAAATCACGCCGGTCCCTCGCCGCCTGGCGCTCGGCAATCAGCCGCTCGACCTCGGTATCGACCGCCTCCGGAAACTCGATGACGTCCAGGGTGCGATTCGCATGGCGAAGCATCGCCATCGCTTGGGCGCGCTCCTCCGGCGTCGCCGCCCCCGATTCGAGCCGGGGGTTGAAGGTCTTGATGAATTCGAAGAGGTGGCCGACAGCCGCTGGCAGATTGAGGTCGTCTCGGAGGGCATCGTCCCAGCGGCCGCGAATCTCGGTGGTCGGCTCAGCATCGAGCGCGACATTTCCCAAGCGAACCGCGAACTCATCCAGTCGCTTGATCGCGCTGTCCGCCGCCTTGAGGAGCTCGGACGAAAACGCGAGCGGGCTCCGGTAGTGAGCTCCCGTCAGGAGCGCGTATCGGATGGCGCGTGGCGTGTATCCCTCGGACAGCAGATCGCGAACCGTGGAAAAGTTCTTGAGGCGTTTGGACATCTTTTCGCCCGTCGAGTCCTGCAGGTGTTGCGCATGCAGCCAGTAGCGGGCGAACGGCTTGCCGGTCGCGGCCTCACTCTGCGCGATCTCGTCTTCGTGGTGAGGGAAGATAAGGTCGACGCCGCCGGCGTGAATGTCCAGCGTCTCCCCCAGGTACTGCATGCTCATGGCGGAGCATTCGATGTGCCAGCCGGGCCGTCCAGCACCGAGCGGCGTCTCCCACGCCTGCTCCTCCGGTTTGCGCGCCTTCCAGAGGGCGAAGTCCCTCGGATCGTCCTTACCGTATTCATCGACATCGACCCGCGCGCCGGCCCGGAGTCCGCTGACATCGAGGTGAGCCAGCGCGCCGTAGCGAGGAAAGGTCGAGATCCGAAAGTACGTCGACCCGTCGGCGACATAGGTGTGGCCTTTCTCATTGAGCCGTTCGATCAGCGACACCATCTCGAAAATGTGCTGGGTGGCCCGCGGGTAGTGTTCGGCCCGCTCGATCCGCAACGTGTCGAGGTCCTGAAAAAAAGCCTCGACGTATTGCTCGGTGAACTCGTCGATCGTCTGGCCCCGTTCGGCGGCCTTCTTGATGATGCGGTCCTCCACATCGGTGAGGTTCATGACTTGCGTGACGCGGTACCCCGCCTGCAAGAGGACACGACGCAGCAGGTCTTCGAAGAGGAAAGTGCGGAAGTTGCCGATATGCGAGTAGTCGTGGACGGTCGGGCCGCAGGTATACATCCGAACGTGGCCCGGCTCGATCGACACGAACTCTTCGACCTGACCGCTCATCGTGTTGTGCAGGCGCAGGGGCGTCACGCGATCTCTCGAAGCAGCACGACGGCCTGCGCGGCCAGCGCCTCGCCATTGCCGATCGGTCCGACGTGGTCGGTCGTGGTCGCCTTGAGGCCGACCGCCGCCGCATCGATGTCGAGCACGCCCGCCAGATTGTTGCGGATCGCCTCACGGTAGGGCGCGAGCCGGGGTACCTGGGCGAGCAGCGTGACGTCCACGTTCTCGACCGCCCATTTGGCGCGCCGGCAGTGATCGGCCACCTCGCGTAGGAGATCAAGGCTCCGGGCGTCCTTGTACTTCGGATCATCGTCGGGAAAGAGCGTGCCAATATCACCCAGGCCGGCGGCGCCACAGAGCGCATCGATCAGCGCGTGGCAGATGACGTCGGCGTCGCTATGCCCCTGCAGTCCCATGTCCCACGGCAGCTCGACGCCGCCAAGTACGAGCCGGCGGCCCACCACCAATCGGTGGAGATCGAAGCCGGTGCCTACCCGCACTAGTTTGCCGCTTCGCGCTCTATCGCGCTAGGGCGCTCTCTGCAACTCACGCCATGTCCCTGTCGGTCAGGTGTTGAAGGGTTATCGGGCCGATCGGGCCGGCTGCTCTCATCGGTGAGAACACTGTAAAGAAAAGAGGCCCGGCACCTTGCCGGACCTTCTCCCGAGCCGAACGTAATCTTGTACTCAAAGCGTCGCTCAGGCTCATCAAACCGGCCCTAAAATCGGAGCAACCCAATGCCAGACGATGAGCAAACGAAGCTCGGTGCGACGATTCGACCAACCTTAGTGGTGGACATCCGACTGCGATCACCTGAGGCTGGAGGCCGGACGTGGCCGATTATTTCGGGTTATCGACCGATCTTTAGGCTTCACAACGAGGGCAAGAAAGAATTAACGATTGGGCTGTTGGAGTTAACGATTCTCGAGGGTGCATCCATCGAACCTGGCGGATCCGGGAGAGCGATTGTGTTGATGTCGCCGGAGGTTCGCAAGATTCTACTTGAGAACGTCGCCCTTGGCGACATCATAGAGATTTGCGAGGGCAATCACCTTGTCGGTGAGGCGGAGGTGGTCAAACTTCTCGACTGACTTGAAGCGGGAGCCCGGACTCGCCTAACGGTTTCCTCAGCAAGGCAACCAACGCCATCAGCACAGGTCTAGCGCTTGCCATGACCGAACGATGCACATCGCCAAGTTGAGGCATCACGCGACCCCATCTACCGTCAGAGACACACGGTCCTTCGACTCCGCCGTTTGCGGCTTTTCTATGACGGCCAGACGACCGCGTATGTCGTTTAGGGCCGCCATCAGCTCGTTGGGCGACACCTGGTGACCTCGGCTGTGCTCGATGAAGTAGGCCGCTACGGTCGCAGTGATGAGGCCGAAGCACCCGATTCCGATGACCATGATAACCGCGGCAATAAGCCTGCCGAGCAGGGTCGCTGGGCCTTGTCCGTAGCCGATGGTGGTCATTGTCGAGAACGCCCACCAGACCGCATCCCCAAAGTTGGCGAATGCGGGATTACTTGTGTGCTCTATCTCCCAGACCAAGGAGCCTCCGATGATCACGAACCCCAGCGCGGCAAGAAGGATGATGTGGACCCCATTTCCCTTCGCGATCCAACGCACCCTGTTCCCGACGCGGTCGAACTCAGCCAGAAATCGGATAAGCATGCCGAGCCGAAGGACCCTTGCAGCTTGCAGTAAGTAGATGAGGCGTCCGAGCCGTAAGAAGCGCAAGTATCGGATTGCCGGAAGCAGGGCAAGCAGGTCAATCCAATGGCGACGCAGGTAGGCGCCACGCGACGCCGCGGCGTAGAAGCGTCCTGAAAACTCAGCCGCGAAGATGGCGGTTATTGCGATTTCGATGGGGATCAAGGTGCCCAGGTTCAAGACGCCGTGAGGGTGGTCTTCAAATAGCCCGGCCACGATGTAGACCAACGCCAGGCCTGCCATCGTTAAGTCCCACGCCACCTCATGTTTGGCGACGAAGGCGTTCAGGGCCTTGCGGTGTCCCGCAATCGGCTTATTGTCTCTCGATGCAATCGCCACAGCGACAGCGGCCACCCCTGGTCATTCCTTCCCCCAGGCTGAACCGGTAGTCCCGACCTTCAGAGAAGGTGAAAGGGGGCCAAAGATTAGGGCCAGAGTCATTAGGGTTTATACCCTTCTTGACAAGTAGTGAACCCTCGGGTCTTTGGCGGATCTCTCACAGTGAGCATGCGATGAGCGGCGCCTCGGTTTCCTCACCCACCGCTGCAATCCCGGCACTGCCAAGGGGAGCGCCTAATGGTGCTCCTATTCTTGCCTCAGCTCAGACGAAGATGCGCGCGCGTCGCCCGGGTGACTACGCGCACAAGGGGTCGGCGGCAAGCAGGGCTTCCACCATCAATGCGTCCTCGCGGGTCGTGACCTTGAGGTTGAGGTAGGAGCCCGAGAAGACCTTGACGGGCTTGCCGAGTTTTTCGATCAGCTCGGCGTCGTCCTCCACGACGATCCGCTCGCGCACCGCCTTTTCGTGGGCCTCCAGGAGCCAGTCGTAGCGGAACACCTGGGGCGTCTGGATCTGCATCAGGTCGGAGCGCTCGACCGTCCCGTGGACGAAGCCGGAGCTATCGACATGCTTGTACGTGTGATGGACCGGAATCGCCGCGGTTGCGGCCCCATACTGCCGGGCAGCCTCGAGACCCGCATGGATCAGGTCATCGCTGACCAGAGGTCGGGCGCCGTCGTGAACGATCACGAAGTCCGGGGGATCCTGGCTCAGGCTCTGCAAGCCCAGGCGAACCGAGTCCTGCCGGCGCTCGCCGCCGAGCCGGATATCGATCGCTTTCCGCCAGCCGTCACTCTCCAGCTCCCGCGTCACTTCGAGCAAGTTGCGCTGGGAGATCAATAGCGTGATCCCGGTGACCTCCGGACAGCGGTCGAACGCTTCGAGCGTGCGGCGAATCAGCGACCGGCCTCCAACCGACATGAGAACCCTTGCGCTGGACTCCCCCTGGTGAAGCCCGGCCCCGGCTGCCGGGATGATGGCCTGTACCTGCACAGTACACCCCTTTTTTGTGGTGCGGATTGGTGGGTTGAAGTATAGGAGGCGGGTCAACGGCTACGTCTCAAGAGGCCTTTCGGGCGATCACGGACAGGTAGTCAGAATCGAGGACCAGGCTCCCGTCGCTCGCCCCGTTCAGGCTTCGCATCAAGCCGGCGCCCTCGACCCGAAGCTGCTGGTACCGTTCCGGCGGCAGCATCGTTTTCAGGGCAATCAGGGGCGGGTTCGTGCGCTCCCAAAAGTCGAAGCCCTCCTTAGGCGAGGAAAAGGAAAACCTGACGGTCCCTCGGTCGAGCCGCAGTGACGACGCCTTGCCATGGAACCGGCGGCGTACTTGCCCGGCGTCGCCCCAGGTGAACGGCGAGGGGACATCGAGGCCGCCGGGCGGCGCGAGTGAGAATTTCGTCAGCAGCGCGGAAAAGCTCCCCAAAAATCCGGCATTGGCGTAGTTGGCCATCGCCACCAGGCCGCCGGGCTTAACGACGCGGAAGAGCTCCGCCGCGACACGCTCTGGCCTCGGCGCAAACATCGCACCGAACACCGATGCCGCCACATCGAAGCGATCGCTGGCAAAGGGAAGCTGCTCCGCATCGGCCGGCTGCCACTCGACCGTCAGGCGCTGCGTCTCGGTGCGAGCACGACCGAGCTCGATCATCTTCGGAGTCAGGTCGGAGGCGATCACGCGGGCTCCGCGCCGGGCGGCGGCGATCGCGAAGTTGCCGTTTCCCGCTGCGACATCGGCAACCTCCATCCCGGGCCGGATGTCGGCGGCATCGGCCAACTGCTCCGCATGCGGCTCCAGGTAGCGCGCCACCTCGGCATAGTCACCAAGCGCCCACATCCACCGGGTCGCCTCTTTCATGCGGTCAATTGGGTCGACCATGTCTGCTCCTCAGCGTCGAAGGGTCGCCCGAATGCTGGCCAGATGACGGTCGAGATGGTTGCGACCAAGGCCCTCGACGGAGAGCGCGCGGCCGCCCGCCGGTCCGAACGGCACGCTCTTGCGGAAATCCTCCTCGGCGAGGGAGCGCAGGACCGCGACAAGCTGGTCGGCATTTCGCCGGGCAAGAAAGATCACCTCGTCGCGGCTGATTCCAGCAACCTGGGCAGCCTTCAGGGTGTTGCTCGCGTTGTGCGCTTGCGGGCTCCCAGGGATCGGGATACCACTGCAGATGGCCTTGATCCAGTCCGCAGCTCGTTCGTGGCCCCACGCGACGTGATGCGCGACCACGGCGACCGACCAGCGTTCGCCGCGACAGGATGCCTTCCACTCTTTATCGGAGCAGGTCTCGACAAACGCGACGAACTCGGCGTTGGCATCCATGATCTCTTCCGCCATGACGACCGACATTGGCGCCGTTTCCGCTTCATTCATCGGCTCTGCTCCTTATAGCATTCGGCCAGTGATCGAACCGAAGGCTTGGGCCACCGGCCGCCTCGGAGCGTGGACTGGCGCCGGGACTCCACTGGTGCTCTTCGTCACGCTGGGTCTGCCGGCGGGCGCGATCGGGGTGGCGTGGCCCCATATGCGCGCCTCCCTTGGCGCGCCCTTAGCCGGCCTGGGCCTCCTGCTCGCCGCGTTCACGGTCGGGTACTTCATCGCGTCCGCGGGCAGCGGACGAGTCACGCTTCGCCTCGGTACGCCGGCTCTCCTTATGGGCGGCTGTGGTCTCGCCAGCATCGGCTCGCTCGGCCTGTCGGTTGCCGGTCAATGGTCGTTGGTGCCGGTTGCGGGACTCATCCTCGGCGCCGGCTCCGGCCTCGTCGATGCCTCCGTCAATGCCCACGTCTCCTTGAACCGCGGCGTTCGATACATGGGGTGGCTGCATGCCTCGTGGGCGCTCGGGGCCGCGCTTGGACCGCCACTGGTGGTGGTCTCGCTCGCGGCCACGGGCTCCTGGCGGGCGTCGTTTGCGGCTATGGCCACCGCCTTCCTGGGCATCGGGTTGATCGTCGGATCCCGTCGCCGCGACTGGAGCCACACCGCCGCGGCGATTGATCGACGGGCGCAAGCAGGCGGGGCCATTCCCTCGGAGTACCGACGGGCCCTGGCCGTCCTGATCGGTCTCTTCGTCCTGGGCGGCGGGCTCGAGGCGACCGCGGGCGATTGGTCGTACACGCAGCTGACCGCCGGCCGCGCGCTATCGGCCGGGTTGTCTAGCGCGAGCGCCACCCTGTTCTGGGCTGGGCTGGCAGCAGGCAGGGTCGCGCTCGGTCTGCTCGGGAATCGCGTCGCGCCGATCCGGCTCCTGGATGCCGGTATCACGGCGGCGGCTGTGGCCGCCGTGACGTTCTGGCTCGCTCCACCAACCGTCTCGGCGCTGATCGCCTTGCCCGTTCTGGGTGTGGCCGTCTCCGTGATCTTTCCGCTACTGCTCTCGATCACGCCGATCCGGGTCGGCGTGACGATGACGAGCCACGCGGTGGGCTATGAGCTGGCCGCCGGGACGCTCGGGGGCGGCGGCATTCCGGCGCTAACCGGCCTGGCGCTCCAGTCGGCCGGCCTCCTCGCCCTGGGCCCCGTCCTGGCGGTGATGGCTACGGCACTGCTGCTGCTGCATTTGATGAGCCGCCTCGCGCCGACCCACGCTGCCTAGCCAGGATCCGCTCGGCTCGAACGAGGTCTTCCGGAGTCGTGATCTTGATGTTGTCGGGTTCGCCTTCGATGACGGCCACCTCACCACCGGCCCACTCGACCACCGATGCCGTGTCGGTGCCAACGAATCCCTGCCGCGCCGCCTTGTTGTGGGCTTCGAGGAGCCAGGTCGCCTGGAAGGCCTGTGGCGTCTGCACGCTCCAGAGATTTCGTGGGTATCCAGCGATCCACCCGTCGGCCAGCAGCACGGTCGTCCGCCCCAGTGGTAGTCCGGGGATGCAGCCGACCGTTTGGCTGAGACCGGATAGGAGTCGTTCGACCAGGTCAGCGCTGGCAAAGGGACGGACGGCGTCGTGAACCAATACGGTGTCGACCTCTCCGGCGTCGATGCTGGCGGCAAGTGCGCGGAGGCCGGCAAATTCCGAACGGTGGCGCACGTCGCCGCCAGGAACAACCTTGCTGAGTTTGGCAAAGCGCTCGCGCAGAGGTTCGCATCGTGAGAGATCCGCCGGTCGAGCGACCAACACGACCTGATCAACGGCCGGGCTGGACTCGAAGAGCTGAAGCGAGCGCTCGAGAATCGACCGCCCATCGATCTCCATGAAGACCTTGTTGATGCGGGCGCCCATTCGCGTCCCCTCCCCTCCCGCCACAACGATGGCCGCGGCGCTCATCGAGCGGGCAGTACCCGGACGCGGATGCGCGCGGCTTCGCAGAACGCGATCAAGTCCCGAATCTCTGCCTCCCGTCCGGCCACGGCGCTCAGGGCATCGGCTACCGCCTGGCGGCTAAACACCCAGGGGCCCCGGGCCACGACCAGGGTGTCGCGCGGAACGGTTCGGCGCACCAGCCCGTCGACGACCTCTTTGCAGGTATCGCTCACCGGAACCGCGTAGACACTCGCTGGATAAGGCTCGGACTCCGCCACGAGCTCATCCAACCTCGGATGGTCGTCGCCCTGAACGACGAATCGTTGCGCTTGCGGCGATGCCTCGAGGGCTTGACTCAGACGTGAGACGACGGTTGATTCTGGCTCGACCGCCAGGATGACATGGTTAGCGACCGGTTCCGCCGCCGCCCTGGACTCTCCGCAGTGGTTTTGGCCGCCCCATGGTCGACTCCCCGGCCGGGGTGGCGAAGATCATCCGCCCGGCTGCCGTCTGGAGCACCGAGGTGACGATGACCCCAATGGTCTGGTTCATGTAGCGCCGGCCGTTCTCAACCACGATCATCGTGCCGTCGTCGAGGTAGGCGACGCCCTGGTTCTGCTCCTTCCCTTCCTTGATCACCTGGATGTTCATCTCCTCGCCCGGGATGACAACGGGTTTGAGCGCATTCGCCAGGTTGTTCAGGTTGAGGATCCGGACGCCCTCGAGCTGCGCCACGCGATTGAGGTTGTAGTCGTTCGTCATGACCGCCGCGTTCCGCTTCGTCGCCAGCTTGATCAGCTTCATGTCGACCTCGGTCACCTCGGGCACGTCCTCGTCGATGAACTCGATGTCGACGAGCGGTTCCTTCTGCAACATGTTGAGCACCTCGAGGCCGCGCCGTCCTCGGTTTCGGCGCAACGCGTCGCTGGAGTCGGCGATGTACTGCAGCTCGGCGAGCACGAAGTGCGGAACCAGGATCTTGTCCCGCAAGAAACCGGTTTGGGCGATGTCCATGATCCGGCCGTCGATGATGACGCTGGTGTCGAGCAGCACGCCGGAATCGACCGTCTTGGCCGGCAGCGCCCCGGCGGCGCGGGCCGGCCCCAGCACAAGGGCCATCATCTCGTTGCGCCGGTTGAGCCCGAGCGTGACCCCCCAGTAGGAGAAGACCAGGGCTACGATCAGCGAAATGACGAAGCCGAGGTACCAGGGCAGCTTGGCCAAGAACAGGCCGACCAGCGCGGCCAGCAGCAGTCCGACCAGGAGACCCACGGTGGCCGCCACCAGATCTGGCAGCGGCGTGACATTTAGCTTATTTTCGAGCCAGAAGAAGGGCTTGGTCGTAACGTACGGGAGCCCGAAGAAGCCAAAGAGCGCCCCGGCCAATGCCGTCAGCATCAGCACGATCGCTCTCAGCGTGTAACCGTCGATTTTGGCTTCCGAGATGATGAATGAGGCGTACTCGACGCCCGCTATAAGTCCAAGCAAC
>Ga0209526_10002199_pt1 | contig 13134 bp, 11 predicted proteins | sample JacPinW_OM2H0_M1_FD_188566 | JGI IMG/M metagenome (GOLD analysis project Ga0209526, IMG submission 188566) | Forest soil microbial communities from Algoma, Ontario, Canada - Jack Pine, Ontario site 1_JW_OM2H0_M1 (SPAdes) (version 2) | ecosystem: Environmental > Terrestrial > Soil > Boreal... | reverse complement strand
CCGCCGAATCCTGCGGCTTCGCCGGCGGCGTAAAGCCCCGGCATGATGTTGCCGTCGCGGCCAAACACGCGGCCGTCGAGATCGGTCTCGAAGCCGCCCAGCGTCTTGCGGGTCAGGATGTTGAGCTTTACCGCGATCAGGGGACCATGGGCGGGATCGAGAATCCGATGCGGTCTTGCGGTGCGGATCAGGCGGTCGCCGATATATTTGCGCGCGTTGTGGATGTTCATCACCTGCGTATCCTTGACGAAAGGATTTTCGATCTCGCGGTCGCGCGCCTCGATCTGGGTTTTGAGATGTTCAAGCTTCAGCAAATCGTCGCCGACAAGCGCATTCATGGCGCTGACCAGATCGGCAAGGTTGTCGCGCACGATAAAATCCGCGCCACGGCTCTTGAAGGCCTCGACCGGCGCCGGTGCGCCCTTGTTGGTGGCGCGGCGCGCGGTCATCAGCCAGCTCTTGCCGGTCAGATCCGGATTCTGCTCCGAGCCCGACAGCGCAAATTCCTTCTTGATGATGCTTTGCGTCAGCACGAACCAGGAATAATCGTACCCGGTCGAGGTGATGTAGTGCAGCTGGCCGAGCGTGTCGGAGCCGGGATAGAGCGGCGAGGGCAGGCGTTTTCCGGTGGCGTCGAACCACATCGACGACGGTCCCGGCAGGATGCGGATGCCGTGGCGCGGCCAGATCGGCGACCAGTTCTGGATGCCCTCGACATAATGCCACATCCGGTCGCGGTTGATCAGCCGCGCGCCGGCTTGCTCGGTGATGCCGATCATCCGTCCGTCGACATGTTCAGGCACGCCGGAGATCATGCTCTTCGGCGGATCGCCCAAGCGCTTCGGCCAGTTCTGCCGGACCAGATCATGATTGCCGCCGATGCCGCCGGAAGCGACGATCACGGCCTGCGCGCGCAGTGCAAAATCGCCGATGATGTTGCGCGAACTGCTTTTGCCCCGCTCGGCATCATCAGGAGCGAGGATCGAGCCCGCGATCCCGTCCACGGTGCCGCCCGTGATCAAGAGCGCATCGACGCGATGCCTGAATTTGAATACCAGATTGCCGTTTCCTAGCGCATCCCGCGCGCGCCGCTCGAACGGCGCGACGATGCCGGGGCCGGTGCCCCAGGTCACATGGAACCGCGGCACCGAATTGCCGTGGCCCATCGCGTCATAGCCGCCGCGCTCGGCCCAGCCGACCACCGGGAAAATACGGTGGCCCATTGCGCGCAGCCAGCCGCGCTTTTCGCCAACCGCGAACGCCACATAGGCTTCCGCCCAGCGTCGCGGCCAAAGATCCTCATCGCGGTCAAAGCCCGCCGTCCCCATCCAGTCCTGCAGCGCGAGCTCAAAACTGTCCTTGATGCCGAGCCGGCGCTGTTCCGGGCTGTCGACCAGGAACAATCCGCCGAACGACCAGAAGGCCTGGCCGCCCAGGCTCTGTTCGCCTTCCTGCTCGACCACGATGACGCGTTTGCCGGCATCGGTAATTTCGGTAGCGGCGACAAGGCCCGCGAGGCCGCCGCCGACCACGATTACGTCCACATCGTCAGCCATTACCTCGTTCCCCCGGGGCCAGCGCAGATAAATGAAGCCCGCGGCGTCTACCGCGGTCAACGGCAATCGGCCGTTTCAAGCGGCGACGGAATATTAACTTTGTTCCAGTTTGGGACCTTCAACGGAAGGTGCAGCGCGCCGGCAACACTCAATTTGAATTTGTCTTGAGCCACCATTCGCATCTGGACAAAAACACAATCTGGCAACACGCTGGCAATCATCTTGCATCACGTGGAATCGGAATCGGGTTCGACAGGTTTTTGACTGGGGCAGGACATGAAACTCGTGACGGGGTTGCTCGCGGCGGTGCTCTTGCTGGCAGGGGTTGGGGTCAGTCACGCAGTGGTCCGGATCGCCGAGGATCGCGGTGGCCGGATCGGTACCTACGTCGACAAATATCAGGACCTGCGCAGTTCCGGCGAGACCGTCATCATCGACGGCCTGTGCGCCTCGGCCTGCACCATCGTTCTCGGCGCGGTTCCTCATGACAAGATCTGCGTGACGTCTCACGCCACTCTGGGCTTCCATGCGGCGTGGGATTTTGGTGCCAACGGGCGCGCCATCACCAATCCTGAAGCCACCCAGATGCTGTATTCGATGTATCCGTCGCCGGTGCGGCGCTGGATTGCCGCGCGTGGCGGGTTGAGGCCGCGCATGATTTTCCTGCGCGGCAAGCAACTGATGAGCATGTACCGGCCCTGCTATATCGACGTCCAGGCGTCCGCGCCGCGGTCGCCGCGCCGCGATCGCAATTCACCTCAGCAGGACGTGATCACCCCCGATGCGGGCGTGCTTGCCCGCCAGCCCGACTAGCCCTATCTGAATACTGCAGGTGGGCGGCGACGCCGCTTCAAAGCCTGTTGTTTCAGATGGTTGCCCATGGTTCTGCCGATCTCTGCTCAACCGATTTCTACCCGGCAAGCGGCCGCCGTGCTGACCCCGCGCCGGGTCGGGCCGGCGATGGTGGTCGGCGGCGCCGCTCTCGGCGCGGCGATCCTGCTCGGTACGTTGGCACTCTGGTTCCATTACGGGACGGCGGTGTTCTTCGAGACGATTGCGTCCGGCATCTCCGCCTGCTTCTAATGCGGCAACAGGACACCTCATGACAGATCGGACGATGGATCGGACCACCCGCCCGCTGGTCATCATCGGGGCATTCGCCGGTAGCCTGGTGGTCGGGCTGGTGCTGATGCTATGGGCGCTCGGCGGCTTGCGGCATGTCGCAGCCCCGGCCGCGATCGGCGGGCCGTTTCAATTGACCGACCAGGCCGGCCAGATCATCACCGACAAAAACCTGCAGGGCCGCCCGACCCTGATTTTTTTCGGCTTCACCCATTGTCCTGACGTCTGCCCGACCTCGCTGTTCGAGATTTCCGAGGTTCTCAAGGCGCTCGGCAAGGACGCCGACCGCGTCAACGCCTATTTCGTCTCGGTCGATCCCGAGCGCGACACGACAATGGCGATGAAGGATTATTTGTCGAGTTTCGATCCCCATCTGGAGGGCCTGACCGGCAATCCCGATGAGATCGCAAAGGTGATTTCCGCCTACCGGGTCTATGCCAAAAAAGTCCCGCTGAAGGATGGCGACTACACCATGGATCACACCGCGCTGGTCTATTTGATGGACCGCGACGGCAAATTCGTCGCGCCCTTCAACCTGAAGCGGACGCCCGAGGACGCCGCGGCCGATTTGAAGCGGTATCTTTGACGGAAGCGGGCCAGGGCTTAAACGCCGCTCGCGTTATCGGCCGGATCGTCTATAAGGCCGTCGACTTCTGCGAAAACTACCGCCGGTAATGCATCCGCTGACACTTTCATTGCTAAACGGAAAATCATTCCGAACATTCTGCGCAACCCTTTTGGCGGCGGGATTCTCGCTGACCGCGGCACTGTCCGGCAGCGCCGCGCATGCGCAAAATATCGCAAAACCGGGCACCGAGGCGGCGCCACAGGCGGTGCCCGGCTTCTGGGACCCGAGGCGTCGTCCGGAGCGGCCCGATCTGTCCCGTCTGACGGTGATCCGGTTTCTGACCGAAACCGATTACCCGCCGTTCAATTTCACCGGCCCCGACGGCAATCCGGCCGGCTTCAATGTCGACCTGGCGCGGCAGCTCTGCGAGGAAATAAAAGTCACCTGCACGATCCAGATGCGCCGCTTCGAAACCTTGCTCGACGCGATCGCGAGCAACCGGGGCGACGCCATCATCGCGTCGCTGGCGGTGACGCCGCAGATGCGCGCCCGCGTCGATTTCACCGATCCCTATTACCGGGCGCCGGCGCGGTTCGTGTCGCGGCGCGACGCGGTGATGTCGGAGATTCGCCCCGAATATCTCGAGGGCAAGAAAGTCGGCGCCATCGCCGGCTCCTCGCACGAGGCCTATCTGAAAGCGATGTTCACCGACGCCGAACTGCATTCCTATCCCAATGACGACGCGCTGCGGCTGGCGCTTCGGCGCGGCGAGGTCGATTTCATCTTCGGCGACGCGATCTCGCTGGCGTTCTGGATCAACGGCACTGATTCCGGCGAATGCTGCGCCTTCTCGGGCGGCCCGTTTGTCGAGAGCCGCTATTTCGGCGAGGGTATCGGGATTGCCGTGCGCAAGGGCAATGATCTGCTGCGGCAGGCGCTGAACTGGGCGCTGTTCCGGGTCTGGGAAAAAGGCCGCTATACGGATTTATGGCTGCGCTATTTCTCGGTGAGCCCGTTTTAGGGATGGCTGTCGTCCCGGCCTTGAGCCGGGACCCATAACCCCAAATCTCACCGTGGAGCAGGCCGCGGCCCCAGCCGAGCGCAGCATCGGCATCGGTGGTTATGGGTCCCTGCTTTCGCAGGGACGACGGCTGTGATTTTGCATTTGATCGCGGAGACGTTTAGTTTCCGCCCCCCGGAGACCTCTAGATGTCCACCATCGATGCCGCCATGCCGAACGATCTGCGCGCGCTCGCCGAACAATCCAACGCCTGGCCGTTCGAGCAGGCGAAGGCGATTGTCGCGCGGCTGAAGAAGCAGCCGAAGGACGAGGTGCTGTTCGCGACCGGCTATGGCCCGTCGGGCCTGCCGCATATCGGCACTTTCGGCGAAGTCGCGCGCACCACCATGGTGCGCCATGCCTTTCGTGTCCTGACCGAAGACAAGATCAAGACCCGGCTGATCGCGTTCTCCGACGACATGGACGGCCTGCGCAAGGTGCCGGACAATGTGCCAAACAAGGAGATGCTGTCACAACATCTCGGCAAGCCGCTGACCACGGTGCCCGACCCGTTCGGCACCCATCCGAGCTTTGGCGCGCACAACAATGCGCGGCTGCGCGCGTTCCTTGACACGTTCGGCTTCGACTACGAGTTCGCGAGTTCGACCGACTATTACAGTAGCGGAAAATTCGATGCGGCGCTGATGCGCGTGCTGGAGCGGCTCGAGCAGGTGATGGCGATCATGCTGCCGAGCTTGCGCGAAGAGCGCGCGGCGAGCTATTCGCCGTTCCTGCCGATTTCTCCGCGCACCGGCGAGGTGCTCTATGTGCCGATCGTCGAGCATGATGTGAAGGCCGGCACCATCTCCTATGACGATCCCGAGACCAGGGAGCGCATGACGCTGCCGGTCACCGGCGGGCATTGCAAATTGCAGTGGAAGCCGGACTGGGCGATGCGTTGGTTTGCGCTCGGCATCGACTATGAAATGGCCGGCAAGGATTTGATCGACTCGGTAAAGCTGTCGGGCAAGATCTGCACCGCGCTCGGCGGCACGCCGCCCGAAGGATTCAATTACGAGCTGTTCCTCGACGACAAGGGTCAGAAAATATCGAAGTCGAAGGGCAACGGGCTGACCATCGACGAATGGTTGCGCTATGCCTCGCCGGAATCGCTGTCGCTGTTCATGTATCGCGAGCCGAAGTCGGCGAAGCGGCTGTATTTCGACGTGATCCCGCGCAACGTCGACGACTACCAGCAATTCCTCGAAGCGTTTCCGCGCCAGGACGGAAGGCAGCAGCTGGCAAATCCGGTCTGGCATATCCATGCCGGCCATCCGCCCGTGGCCGACATGCCCGTGACGTTCCAGTTGCTGCTGACCTTGGTGTCGTCGTCGAACGCGGAGAATGCCGCGACGTTGTGGGGTTTTATCGGGCGCTATCGCCCCGGCGTCACTCCGCAAACCCACCCCAAGTTGGACGCGATGGTCGGCTACGCCATCAACTACTATCGCGACTTCGTCGCGCCGACCAAAAAATTCCGCGAGCCGACCGAGACCGAACGCGCCGCGTTGGGGGACCTTCGCGATGCGCTGTCGCAATTGCCGGTGACTTCGACGGCGGAAGAAATCCAGAACGTGGTCTACGAGATCGGCCGCCGCGAGCCGTTTCTGGATCCGGTGAAAAAGGGCAAGGATGGCCGGCCCGGCGTATCGCTCGACTGGTTCAACATGCTCTATCAGGTGCTGCTCGGTCAGGAAAAAGGCCCGCGTTTTGGTTCGTTCGTCGCGGTTTACGGGTTGCAAAATTCGGTGACCATGATCGACGGCGCGCTGGCGCGGTCGGGGTAGCTCCCTGTCGTCCCTGCGAAAGCAGGGACCCATAACCACCGGCGCTAGTTGTTGCAAAGGGCGTCTCCCATATCGCAAAATCGAAAGACCTCGCGGTATGGGTCCCTGCTTTCGCAGGGACGACGCTAGAGGGAGGAGCCGCGCTTCAAGTCCGCGCGGCAAATTGAGATGGGAGGCCCGCTGCAATTTCAGCCATCGCCGTTTCGAGATTGCGCTACAATACTTGGCACAAAATCTGTCCAAGCCTTAGTCCAGGCGCAAACAACAAGGGAGCATCCCATGCAGTTCAGGGTTTCGCCGAAGACGCTGGAAGATTGCAGCGCCGAGGAATGGCAGGCGCGGGTCGATCTCGCCGCTGCCCACCGGCTCGCCTACATGCACGATTTCAGCGAGGGCATCTTCAACCATTTGACCTTCGTGGTGCCGGGCCGCAGCGACCGCTACTACCAGATCCCGTTCGGGATGCATTGGTCCGAAGTCACGGCCTCGTCCTTCATGGAAGTCGGCATCGACGACGGCAAGGTCAAGCGCGGCGATGGCGAGGTGGAGCGCTCCTGTTTTTGCATTCACGCGCCGATCCACAAGGCGCTGCCGCAGGCCAAGGCGGTGTTTCACACCCACATGCCGTATGCGAGCGCGCTGACGCGCCTGGAGGACCCGCGCATCAAGGAAATCGGCCAGACCGAGGTCGGGATGTCCGGCGAGATTGCCTATGATGACGAATACACCGGCCCGGCGCTCGATCCGGCGGAAGGCGCCCGCCTCGCCCGGGTGATCGGCGACAAGACGGTGTTGTTCATGGCCAATCACGGCATCTCCACGGTCGGCGCCACCGTCGCCGATGCCTATGACCGGCTCTATTATATCGAGCGTGCGGCGCAGGTTCAGATCTACGCGATGTGGACCGGACAGAAGCTCAAGACGCTTCCCGAGCCCGTGGTCGAAAAGACAAAGCGCGATATTGGCGGCAGCAGCCTGTACAATGGACCAACGCCGGCGCAGCGGCATTTCGATGCCTTAAAGCGCATCCTCGACCGCAAGGAGCCGGATTACGCGTCGTAGCCACCCCTGTCGTCCCGGCCTTGAGCCGGGACCCATAAGCCGTGTCGCGTGTTTTGAGAGACGTTGTTCGACGGCTTTCGGGCAACGACCAAGGCCTGTGGTTATGGGTCCCGGCTCAAGGCCGGACGACAGCGTCTACTGGCTCGCCCACACAATCCGCGCGATCCACTCGACATCGCCGGCCGCCAGCACGCGGTCGACTTGGCCGGGATTGAGCGATTGCAGCTCCAGCGTCTTCGCGGTCCGGCGCTTTAGCTCCTTCACCATCAACTCGCCGGCTCGGGTTTTCACCACCACGCGGTCGCCGCGGCGGATCGGCGTACCCGGCGAGACCACGATGATGTCGCCGTCGCGATAGGCCGGCCGCATCTGGTCGCCGGAAATTTCCAGCGCATAGGCGTGCTCGTCATTGGCCGAGGGTAACGCCACTTCGTCCCAGCCCTTGCCGCTCGGAAAGCCGCTATCGTCGAAATAGCCGCTGGCTCCGGCTGGCGCAAAACCGATCAGCGGCACCGACTGCGCGGTCCTCGCGCTGTCGATCAGTTGCGCAAAAGTGTCGATCGAGCTGTTGGTGGCGGCAAGTGCCTTGGCGAGTGATTCGGTCGACGGCCAGCGTTCGCGGCCGTCGGCGGTAATGCGCTTGGATTTGTTGAAGGTGGTGGGGTCAAGCCCTGCGCGTCTGGCAAGCCCCGAGGGCGATAGCCCTCCGCGCTCGGCCAGCCGGTCCAGCGCGGTCCAGACCTGGCCGTGGGTCAACATGCGCTGGGATTTTGGCTGCTTGGCCATCCGGCAACGTCGTCAAAGACTTAGGAATTATTACCTCTATCAAACCGGCTTTCGTCATCCACCGCAAGAGGGTGAATGCGACCTTGAAGTGCGAAGGTGGCGCCGATACGGTCGGTGTGCGGTCCGGAAATTCCGGGAAAAGCCCAAGAGACTCAAAGCGCAAGCAGGACTTCCCACCAGGTGCGGAAAATCTACAAAATTTGTCCCGGGCCGGCCTGGCGCGAGGCCGAGCGGCAAGGGGTGTATCGGGGCAGCACTGATGATGCGCGCGACGGTTTTATCCATTTCTCGCTTGGATCGCAGGTCGCGGAGACGGCGCGAAAACATTTTGCCGGCCAGAGCGGGCTGTTGCTGATCGAGGTCGATGCCGACGCACTGGGGGAGGCATTGCGCTGGGAGCGCTCGCGCAACGACGAATTGTTTCCGCACCTCTATGGCGAACTCGATCTCGGCGCGGTCTTAGGCGTGCATGACATGCCCGCGCGCTCCGACGGCACGCATGACATTCCGGAGCTTGAGCCGTGATCCGCGCCTTCGATGCTTTCTCGTTGCCGCTGCTGCGCTGGTTCGATCCGGAGGACGCGCATCGTCTGGCGATCCAGGGTCTAAAATTGCTGCCGCCGATCCGGTCGCGGCCGGATGATGCGAAACTGGCGGTGCGGGCGTTTGGCCTGAACTTTCCCAACCCGATCGGCATGGCCGCGGGCTTCGACAAGAGCGCGGAGGTGCCGGATTCGTTGTTCCGGCTCGGTTTCGGCTTTGTCGAGATCGGCACCGTGACACCGAAGCCGCAAATCGGCAATCCGCGGCCGCGGCTGTTCCGGCTCGAGCGCGACGAGGCCGTGATCAACCGCATGGGCTTCAACAATGATGGCGCAGAAGCCGTGCTGCGGCGGCTGGCCGGCCGCGCGCATCTCGGCGGTATCCTTGGCGTCAATGTCGGGGCCAACAAGGATTCCCCCGACCGCATCGCCGATTACGTCAAACTGATCGAGACCTTTGCGCCGGTCGCGAGCTATTTCACCGTCAACGTGTCCTCGCCGAACACGCCGGGCCTGCGCAATCTACAGCAGGCTGCCGCGCTGGACGATCTGCTGGCAAAAGTCATCGATGCCCGCGAGCGCGTCCGCCAGAACGCCGGCGACTCGCCGGTGCTGTTGAAAATCGCGCCCGATCTCAGCCTCACTGAACTCGACGACGTCGTGCACATCGCCCGCTCGCGCCGCGTCGACGGCATGATCGTGGCCAATACCACGACGATGCGACCCTCGACCTTGCGCGAGCTGGCCCGCGCCAAGGAGCAGGGCGGTCTATCGGGACGGCCGCTGTTTCGATTGTCGACACGGATGGTGGCCGAGACGTACGTGCGCGCCGAGGGCGCGTTTCCGCTTGTAGGCGTCGGCGGCATCAATTCCGGCGGTGCCGCGCTGACAAAAATCCGCGCCGGCGCCAGCCTGATCCAGCTCTATTCGTCGCTGACCTACAAGGGCCTTGGCCTGGTCGACGACATCAAGAACGATCTCGCCTCGACGCTGTTGCGCACCGGTCGCGACGCGCTGTCCGAAATCGTCGGCGCCGATGCCGCAACCATCACGGCCGAGGATTGGCCGGTCTGAACGTTGGGGCGATCCCGGCGTTTGGATCACCTCGCCCCGCTTGCGGGGAGAGGTCGGATTGCGAAGCAATCCGGGTGAGGGGGACTATCCGCGAGTCCGAGTCTGTCGAGAGAGCCCCTCACCCCAACCCTCTCCCCGCGAAGAGCGGGGCGAGGGAGAAGTGGTCCACTCCGCTTCAATCTTAATTGATCACTTCTTAAACGACGTCTTCAGCATCGCCGGATAGCGCAGCGCCTGCAAGCCGCCGCGCGCGGCGTAGTGCACCAGAAAGGCGCCCCACAGGCCGGCATTGCCGAACGAGCGCAGCGCCAGCCACGCGCCGAGGAATATCAGGAGCGAAAGCACCATCAAATTGCGCATATCGCGCGCCCAGGTCGCGCCGATATAGATCCCGTCATAGCCGAATGCGAACACCGCGAGCAGCGGGGCCAGCACCACGAACCACAGATAATCGCGTGCGCCGTGCCGGACCGCTTCGCTCGCGGTCATGATATCGATCAGGCTGCCGCCGAACAGCGCGAAAATAGCCGTCACCGCAACGGCAAAGCCGAACCCCCAGAGTAGCACCAGACGGACGGCGGTCGAAAAGCCGCCCCGGTCGCGCGCGCCACAGGCACGGCCGCACAGCTGTTCGGCGGCGTTGGCGAGGCCGTCGAGGAAGAAGGCATTGACCAAGAGGAAATTGTTGAGGACGGCATTGGCCGCGAGCGTGACGTCGCCTGAACGCGCGCCTTGCGCGGTGAAAAACAAAAACGCCGAGATCAGCGCGGCGGTGCGGATCATGATGTCGCGGTTGACGTTCAGCATCCGCATCAGCTTGGCGCGGTCGAGCAGCGCCGCGCGTGGGATGGGAGGCTGTCCTCGGGTGAGGCGTCGCGCCGTCAGGACGCCGAGCACGAGCCCGGCGGCTTCCGCGACCAATGCAGCGATCGCCGCACCGGCGATGCCGGCATTCAATACCAGCACCAGCAGCACGGTCGCCGCCATGCTGACGACGTTGATCGCGACCTGCACGGAAAGCGCAAGCTTGGCGCGCGCCTGTCCGATCAGCCAGCCGAGCACGACGTAATTGGCGAGCGCCAGCGGCGCCGACCAGATCCGAATACTGAAGTAGGTTTTCGCCGCGCGCGTGACGCCTTCGCTGCCGCCCATCGCTGCCATGAGAACCGCAGCGAGCGGCATCTGCAGGACAATGAGACAGGCGCCGATCAGCGCCGCAACGACAAAACCCCGGATCAATGGCGCACGCAATTCCTGCGTCTCGCCCGCGCCAAGCGCCTGCGCCGTGAAGGCGAGTGTGCTCATGCGCAGAAAGCCGAACAACCAGAACAGGCAATCGAAAATCACCGACGCCATGGCGACGCCGCCGAGCAGCGTGGCGTCGCCGAGCCGCCCGATCGCAATCGTCGAGATGATGCCGATCAGCGGCGTGGTCAGGTACGCAACCATCGCCGGTCCTGCGATGGCGAAGACCTGCGCGGTCGTAATTTTTTGTGGAGGAGCTAGCAAACCTCGCCTGCGACGCTAGATCACGATCCCTATGGATCGAATCGCGATCGGATCATGCTCTATCGCGCGCGCGGCGTGCCAAATAACCGGGTCAACAGCCAGACGGGTATCACGATCACGGCGCCGAGCAGGAAGTAGCGCCACAGCCAGTTGACGGCGTCAAAGCCGAGATCCCAGAGCCGCTGGAACAACAGCTGGATGCTCTTGAGGATATTCCAGGGATCGAAGCCGATCGCCGCCAGCACCACGCCGACCAGGATGGACAAAAGGATCAGCCGAAACGCCACCGCCAGAGGCGAGCCGCCGAGAAACCGATAGAGACCGTCATTGGCTGCCGGCAATTCCCGGGTGTCGTTGGGCATCGATGATCTCCTGCGCGGACTTGTCCGCTCACAATAAGTCTTGCCGGCTCACTATAATATGGCGAAGGGCAGATGGGGAACCCGCGCGTCGGCGTCAATGGCCTGCGGACTTCCTTAGTATGGAGGCTTCCTTGCTATGCAGGCTTCCTTACTATTTTGACATGTTTTGTTCATGCGCCCCCTCGGTTTTCAGCATCCGTTCCAGCGTCTCCAGCCGATCGGCCTCGCGCGGCGGCTTGTCCCAGCGCAATCGGCTGATGCGCGGAAACCGCATCGCAACGCCGGATTTGTGCCGCGACGAGCGTTGCAGGCCTTCGAAAGCGACTTCCAGCACCAGGCCCTGATCCGGCTCATGCACCACATGGCGGACGGGGCCGAATTTTTCGGTGGTGTTGCGCCGGACAAAGCGATCGATCTGCAGCAATTCCTCGTCGGTAAAGCCAAAATAGGCCTTGCCGACCGGCACCAACTCCTCGCCATCCTCAGCCTTAGTCCAGACGCCGAACGTGTAGTCCGAGTAATAAGACGAGCGCTTGCCGTGGCCGCGCTGCGCATACATCAAGACGGCATCGATGATGTGCGGGTCGCGCTTCCACTTCCACCATTGGCCTTTTGGGCGGCCCGGCAGATAGGGCGCATCGCGGCGTTTGAGCATCACGCCCTCGACGGCTTCCGCATCTTCGCCGGCGCCGGCGCTTGAAGGGTCTCGGCGCGCTGACGTCAGCGCCTCCCAACTGTCAAAGGCGATCGTCGGCGACAGGTCGATCCTGGCATCGTCGAGTTTTGTCACAAAAGCCTCGAGCAGCTTCCGGCGCTCGGCAAATGGCAGCGTGCGCAGATCGGCGTCGCCCTCGCCGAGCAGATCATAAGCGCGAAGGTGGATCGGATAATCCTTTGTCAGTTTCGGCGAGACCAGTTTACGGTTCAGCCGTTGCTGCAGCACGTTAAAACTCTGCACCCGGCCGTCGCGCACCACCAGCAATTCGCCGTCGATGGCGCCGGGCAGGTGCAGGGACGGCAGCAAATCCGGAAAGCTCTTGGTGATGTCCTCGCCGCTGCGCGAATAAAGCCGCGCCTGCATATTGCCGCGCGCATCGCGGCCGGAGACCGCCTGCACGCGGATGCCGTCCCATTTCCATTCCGCGATGAAATCCGCGGCCTCGAGCCCGGCAAAATCCGTATCCTCGATCGCATGCGCCAGCATCACCGGGCGGAATGGGACCGGATCAAGATTGACGGGCTTTTCCGCACGCCCCTCCAGCCACGCGAACAGCTCGAGATAGGGCGGGGTGAGCCCCGGCCACATCAATTCGAGTTCGTGCGGGTCCTTGTCGCCTAGCTCTGCCGCGGCGGTTTTTGCCAGCCGCGCCGAGATGCCGATCCGCATCGCGCCGGTGACGAGTTTTAGCAATGCCCAGCGGCCGGTTTCGTCGAGCTCGTCGAGCCAGCGCGCGAGCTGCCCTGGCAGTTCGGTCTTGCCCAGCGTGCGAAGCCGGGTGACGACTTCGGTTAGCGTCGGAGGAGGCGGGTTGTTGTGGCCAGGCAAAATGCGCTCCCCTCCCTCCGCGCGCATCGCGCGTGGCGGGGTCCGAGGCGAGCAAAGCTCGCTCTCGAGGTCGGGGGTGGGGGGTGCCTCCGCAGCCTCGCTGCGAGCCGTAGAGCGCGTGGAGAGACCCCCCACCCCCGACCCCTCCCCACCGCTGCGC
>Ga0209526_10002198_pt1 | contig 13135 bp, 16 predicted proteins | sample JacPinW_OM2H0_M1_FD_188566 | JGI IMG/M metagenome (GOLD analysis project Ga0209526, IMG submission 188566) | Forest soil microbial communities from Algoma, Ontario, Canada - Jack Pine, Ontario site 1_JW_OM2H0_M1 (SPAdes) (version 2) | ecosystem: Environmental > Terrestrial > Soil > Boreal... | reverse complement strand
TGTCCCGGTCCGTCGGGTTTCCCGCCAGGCTGCCACGGTGCCGGACGCGCGAGCGACTCCACGTAGCTGACCAGGTCCCAGCGCTGGTTTGCCGTAACTCCGTAGACGTACGAGCGCATATCCGTGCCAGCCAGTCCGGTCGTCAAACGGAGCCAGATTTGATTCGGGTCACTGCCTCCGTGGAATGTCCACGGCGCGGAGAGATCGCGGATTCGCACTGGATAATTCTTCAAGTCCGCGAGAAAGCCGCCCTTTCGGCCGTCGGAACCGTGGCAGCCGACGCAGTCCTGAGTGATGTAAAGCGCGCGTCCACGCTCGACACTCGCTGCGGTCTTCGGCGGACGCGCCGGGACGACAGTCGGTTGCGGAGGGAGGCCATTGAAAACGGTGGAGAATTGTTTGGTATAAGCGACCACCTCGCGGATTTCGTTGTCGCTAAGCAGGTCGCGGAAGTACGGCATTGCGCTCGCCGGAAGTCCGTCGGAAACGACCCGAACGAGGTCTTCGTCCGTTGGCGGCTGCCCGGCTGGGGTCGATTTGTACTTGAACAACCCGAGCGTCAAATCGCGTGGCCGGGGAATCATGGACGGCGCCGCAGGCCCGTTCCCGTGCCCATCGGGCCCATGACAAACCGCACACCGCTGCGCGTACACACGCTTCCCGAGCGGCGTGTCGGGCGGAAGGTCCGCTCCCGGAGGCCACGTGAGGTCCGCATAGACTGCAGGATTCGGCTGCCAGACCTCCGCCGGATTGGAGTAGCCAACCCGCGCGTTAATCGAGCGGCCCAGATCGAGCAACAACAAAAGTCCAATCGTTATTAGCGCGACGCGACGGCGTTTGAGGGTCGCCACCGGGAATCGCGGTCGACTCTCTGTCCATGACATAGGATTGCTCCGTCTCTCAATGCTGACATCCTACACGCCGCAAGATGGCCAGACTCTGGCGCCATCGCGAGTAACTACGACGGGTCCGCCAACCCGGATGGCACTCGCAATTGCAACCACGCCCGTGAATACTAATGTAGACTATCGAAAGGATCGTCGTCGACTCTGCGAGAAGGTTACTGCCGACGGGTTCTTGTTCTGGACGTATTGCAGTAGGAGAGGCAATTTGCGAGGTTGTCCGTTATTTCTGCCCCGATCGTCGTGACGGTCGCATGTTCCAGCATTACTTCGTCAGCGAGAAATCGGTCGGACGCATTTGTGTCACATCCACTTTTTCCACCAGCTTTTCGTTCTGCTCGGCTTTTATGACCTCTTGAAACTCAGGGTCGGCCCGCATTGCGTCCCAGTTCTTTTTCCCTTCCTCCCGGCTGGAATGAGCCACGACCCAGATGAACGCGTTGTCCGAGGCGGAAGCATCGTCGGTCACCCAGTAACCCACAACGTTCAGATTGTGCCGGGCGAGTATCTTGGAAGTTGTGTCGCGGAATCGCGATTCCAGCGCCGGCAGTTTGCCCGGCAGCGCGTGATAAACGCGAAGCTCGAAGACGCGATTGCTGTCGGCGCGCGCTTGCTGTATGTGCGACAAGCGGCTAGTCAGGAGCGATCCAGCGGCAAAGGAGAGCAAACCGATGCCGCAAGCGATCCAGTATTTCGATTTCCAGAGATTGGCTGTCATGGCTATTCTTCTGCGGTTATCATTCAGTCCCCAGTGAAATTCCTCGAATCGAGCCCCTCGCTTACTTTGCATTTTGTGCATCTCCCGGTACCAGCACGCCGACTATCGCTGGAGCAATCAACACTGCCAGAGGGCCTAGAGTAAGAAAGCCAAATTGATACCACCACGGTACCGGTATTGTGCAAACCTTTCGCTCGATCAAAGGGCAACTGTAATCATTACGATCAATGCGAGGAAGATCGTTGCCCCGCGCCGAATTCGCGCAGCGACACAACCACCGATAGCGCTCGTCGCGAGAAACACAACCGGCGCAAGAACGACGTACGTCGTTTGCTCTGGGGCGACCAACTTCGAGATCGTCAAGTCGGCAGCAAACTTGAGCATTGCCATGACGATGTACACGCCCATGGCGATTCCCATACTGATACGGCAATCTCGGCTTCGTAGCGAGGACCGGACCATGGACGGGACAGAACGACAGGCTTGACTCCAAAACCATCGCGACGCAGTGAGTGGCGAGGTAGATTCGGCGCGAAGAGTGTATTCCTCGATGAGGTCGCCTAGCATAGCCTCTCGATACGGTGCCGGTACGACAGATTCGAGAAGCCAGCAAGCGATAGCCGGCGGCGAATTGCGCCTCATATGCTCTCCCAGCGGTTTTTTAACCCAGCCGTCATGCTGCGAATGGTTTGCTCCGATACTTGCAGCGCCCGCTTGCCGGCAGCCTCGACGCGAAACAACCGCTTCGCCCGGCCTCCGCGTTCCGGGGTCGGTTCACCGGTGAATGAGCTGACGTATCCTTTTGCTTCGAGCCGCTCTAAAGTCGCATACACTGCACCGATAGAGATGTTGCGGCCGGTACGTTCTTCAATCTCGCGTCGCACGATCATTCCATGGGCGCCTCCATCCAGACGCGCCAGCGCTAGCAGGATTATGTGCTCCAGCGATCCGAGAAGTTCTCCGCGTTTCATTTGTTTTGCAATATAGAACAAATAAGCCGAAAGATCAAGTGGGAAAACTTGGCACACTCGCGTCACCGCCAGGATTCTTTTGAGACGCAACGGGTGAGCAGAGACTTATGCGCCCCTTCTCTAGTACGGTCCGTTGGCATTCTTCCACTGCTCACGTGGTGGGACCGGCGCTAACACGTCCCAATGTTCCACAATCTTTCCATTTTCAACTCGAAAGAGATCGTAGTTGGAGGTCGGCCCGCCCTTCGCGTGCGCCTCGACGAGCACCAACACGAAATTGCCGTCTGCTATGTAGAGGCGCGGTCGCAACACCGGCTCCGTGCCTGGCTTGACCACCTCTGCAACCCGCGCTTTCATCTGCGCCATTCCGTCGCCAACTTTCGATGCATGCTGCATATAATGATCAGCGTCAATGAATTCTCCGACGCGATCGAACTTCAGGTCCACAGTGATGACCTGCTTGAAGGAACGGACAAGTGCCCGATTGAGCTCTGTCTTGTCACGGTCTACAACATCTGCCGGGCCGTCAACTTGCGTCCGACCGGACGGATTAGGCGGCGCTTCGGGTTCCTGACCGCACCAGTGTTCAACAATCTTGTCACCGCGAAACCGAAAGAGATCGAAGCCGATCATCGGACCGGCATGACCTGGCAGCCCTTTGTACTTGGAGTGCAGTAAAACGAATTCGCCATCCACCAGAGTGCGATAAATCGTGATGTTGGCATCAGGTGAGGCCGCAACTTCGGCCGCAAGCGCCTTCAACCCGGGTAGACCATCAGGAACAGCAACATCATGCTGAATGAAAGGCTCTGAAAAATAGCGGTCGACGGCGGCCGGGTCTTTCTTTCGAAAGATCTCGAGCATGGCTTCACGAGCCTTCAGGCCGCGGCCTAAGTTCGCGGTCCGATCTGGTTGAGTTGTTTGACCCATAGCCATCGATCCTAAAAATGACAACGCACCGATTAGGGTCAGTGCTGCGAGCCGCCCTTTTTGGCCATGTTCGATCACATTCGTGCTCCGGGATTGCGCAAACGCAAACTCGCAGTAGACACTTCGGAGGGACACATTGCACCTATCGAGCAGACGTCCGCACGCTCCCCACTTGAACTGAGTTGGAAAGGAAGGAAGAGAGGCTGTGACGTATGGCTCACGAAAAACCCCCGTAACATTTTGCTGGTTCTGCTGAGCAGCTGAACCCGGACCGGGCGAAGGGCAAGCGCGGCGACGACCGCTATATGCATCTGTATCTGAGGCATCGGAACCATGACAATTGAGCGGCAAAGAAATCTTCGCCCCATGGTAGCGGAATCGAAGTGGATGTGGGAGGGAAACATGTCTAAAAAGATCAAAGTGAACATCTACGACAACATGCGGCGGTCACTGACCGACGCCGACGCTTTGGCGAAGGAGCGGCGGCAGGAAGTCGGCTTCTGAGCACACCAGAAAAAATCAATCTGGACAGAAAACGTCACCGCCTGCGACCATCGCAGAAACTAGCTACACAGGCATTCTTGGGAGCTCTTCTATGTTAGATGAGGGCGTTTGCGCAGAAGTAAGAGTCGGTTCAGAACACCTGCGACTCTTCTCGGAGCAGAATGCGCAGGGAATTCAGGCATCCGTGTACAACGTCAATGCCAAAAACTGGATTGCACCTTCGGAATCCGTCGAGAATATCGAACAGGGCAAACTGAAAGCAGCAACGTACGCCGAGATCTACCTCAGAAAGGCCGCCAACTTGGAACTGCCACCATTGAAGTGGAAGGAATCTCGCGCACCGTAGCGAGAGGGTGTTCTCCTGTGCTCACAATTCGAGAAAATGTCGTCGATCACTTACAGGTCCACCAACTCACTTCCTATAAATGTCTCATCTTCCTTTCTGCTGCAGCCATTGCGCCACAAACCTTCTCCTAACTAGCGGCGCTTTGCAACGCCTCGATGCGACGGCTCGCTGCTTCTGTTTTCGCCGACTGCAGGCGCTCCTGCAAATCCAATTAAACCGTCAGCTCAGGCCTGCTTCCGGGAATCACATAAGCGAGCGTATGGTTCTGGATCGTCGTCATGGGTTCGGTTCGCACATTGGATTCAATAACTTGATTGGGCCTGTTTTGAAAATAGAGTGGCTTTTAGAACTCAATCTGAAGAGCTCGAATCATCAAGCGCGTACGGGGGTGACGCCAAGCTCGTTCCGGACGATAGGCGCCACGACGGTGCCGAGGATCTCTATGGCGTCCAACATCTTCTGGTGCGGAAGAGTCGAGACACCCATTTGGAATGTGATGCGGGAGATGCCACCGAGAACCTCATTCACATAAAGGATCTTTTTCGCGACCGTTTTAGCGTCGCCGATCAGCAGCGCGCCGGTAGGTCCGCGCAGGGCGTCGAATTGCGCGCGTGTGGCGGCTGGCCAGCCGCGTTCCTTGCCGATTTCGGTAAATGTATGCGCATAGCCTGGATAAAATATTTCCGCGGCTTCCTCAGTGCTAGCCGCGAGAAAGCCAATGGAATGAAGACCTACAGTAAGTCGCTCGGAGGAATGACCGGCGCGCCGCCCAGCCTCGCGGTAGAGGTCTATGAGTGGGCGGAAGCGTTTAGGCTCACCGCCGATTATGGCCACCATAAGAGGAAGTCCGAGCATACCTGCGCGAACGAAGGATTCGGGGGTGCCGCCGACACCGACCCATATAGGCAGCGGATCCTGCAGCGGACGAGGATAGATTGCTTGGCCGGTAAGAGCCGTGCGGTGTTTGCCGGACCAGTGCACTTCGGTGCTTGCCCGGATTTTTAGAAGAAGATCGAGTTTTTCTGCAAAGAGTGAGTCGTAATCTTCAAGACGCAGACCGAAGAGGGGGTAGGACTCAATGAAGGAACCGCGACCGGCAACGATTTCTGCACGGCCCCGGGAGATGAGGTCGAGAGTCGCAAACTCCTGAAAAACGCGAACGGGATCGGAGGCACTGAGAACCGTGACGGCACTGGTGAGACGGATATTTTCCGTGCGCGCGGCGGCAGCGGAGAGGATCACGACGGGAGCCGAGTCGAGGAACTCCGCCCGGTGATGCTCGCCAATGCCGAACACGTCCAGGCCAACCCGATCAGCGAGGTCAATCTCTTCCAGTAGATGGTGCATGCGCTCCACGGGGCTGAGCGTTAGGCCTGTGGCTGGGTTGGAGATGGCTGCTGCGAAACTGTCGATTCCGATCTGCATCTAGATGACTCCTCTGCCTTGAACCTCTTCGGTGTTTCGTCGCACGACGCTCTTCGCGATTTCGGATGCACTCAGTGAAGCCGCAATCTCCAGTCGTCATCCGGGTGACCGCTGAAAGATTCCAGAGAACGCGGATCGAACCGACTACGCCACTAGGAGCCAGAAAGCAAACGATATTGAAGATAATCGGGCCGAGTATCGTGAGCGCCAGAGGAACGTAGCGTTTGGCCAATAGCAGCAGGAGCCGCGACGCCGGTAAACCCAGGCATGGGAAGAAAGTTGAATTTGTGAAGCGATTTTAATTTTGTTCTCCTTCGCGAAGCGTGGCGTCGTGGGGAACGGCCACGAGCCATATACCAGTGACAACAATGATCCGGAACCCACTATCTATTGATCCCAAGTCTATCGATATAGATACATTCTTGTGGACATTGGTTATAAAAACGGGTCAAAATAGTCTCATGGACAAGAACTCCCCAGACCCGGTTCACTGTTGGCTGGTATGGAGTAAGGCCTTCCAAGCGGCGTCGAAATATCTCTATGCAGGAATTGAAGAAACAGGGCTCTGCGATACCGACTTCCGCATACTTGAAGCCCTCCTCAACAAAGGCCCCCTCCCGGTGAATACGATCGGTCCGAAAGTAAATCTTACGCCCGGCTCGATCAGCGTGGCCGTCGATCGCCTCTTCGATAAGGGCCTGGTGAGCCGGGTGGAGAGCCCCAAGGACCGCCGGGTCCGCGTCGTATCGCTCACACCAAAAGGCAAAGAATTGATCACCCCGGTTTTTCGCAAGCATTCCACCGAAATCAGAAAGGTGTTTGCCGATGCCAGTCCGAAAGAATTGCGAAACTTTGAGGCAACACTGAAAAAGATTGGCAAGCGCGCCGAGACCCTGGGGACCGGAGTAAAACCAAGGTCTTGAAGCTGCCTGTTGGAAACCAACTACATATATTAAGGATACGGTCAGCGAAACCCACCAACCAGCATAGTTCTTAGAGCACGGACAATTCCGATATTTCCTCCGGGCTTCGCCTGCAAACGCCCGGTTAGCCCATGCTGATCCAGATCGTGCTACTAAGCAACGGCTTTCTTCGCCTGCGCCCGGATCTTTGCCCAGCGCTTCTTGGCAGCTTTTGAAATCTTTGCTCTCCCTGCAGCCGATAAGACGCGCTTTTTCGCGGTAGTGAGATCCCGGCTTACGGTTCTGCCTAGAGCTTTGGCTGCCGACTGCAAACCACCCAACTCATGCTCCAACTTAACCAACTGCTTTTTCAGTTTTTTCTCTTCACGTCGAATTGCTGCCAATATGGTCATGGATCCTCCGGAAACAATCTACCCGATATCTCGTCGGGCACCAAGGCTTTGCCTTAGGGAAGTCTAATCCGTTCCGTCAGCAGTCCTTTTATCACCCCGGTCCTCGCCATACGCGCCGACCGCGAACGTGCTCGGTGATGTAAAACCATTGAGCGGGATTGTGATCGAATACTGATGCGTCGACCGAACACATGGTGGAACTCGCCGGTTTTCTCGCTCCGCACGAAACATGTCATACAGCAAAATGAGTCAACTACCCGAGTGCTTTCTTGACGGATTGACAAGAGGTCCCAGTGTCCAGCACCCCTGATGATTTCACAACACTTCTCCGATACGTTGATCAGGATCTTGGTCCGTCATGCTGGGGTGGTTCGACGTGCAGCCCTCGTAGTCAAATCTCTCTGGACAATCTGCCGCGGCGCTTGTCAAATTGCAAGCAACGCGCTCATCATTCAACTGCTGGCAAATGGCGGATACGCGGAATTTCACGGAGCGCTCATGCGTAAACTCAGAGTCCACGCTTTTGGAATTTCCGTCGATGGATACGGTGCTGGTCCAAGCCAAAGCCTTGAGAACCCGCTTGGTATTGGCGGCATGGCATTGCACGCTTGGATGTTCCCTACTCGCACCTTGCAACGCATGTTTGGGAACGACGGCGGCACAACGGGACCGATTGCCAGGTGGACAATCTCAAAGTACCGATCAGCGCGACGGGGTGCGTGCCATCCGTATTTGTCGTACCCATCGCCAAAGTGTCGTCAGCACGAATACAGACATCCCCGGGTTAGGGCGACTTGGCGGAAAATGAAGAGAGGCAGCAATCGGACTATCCGAATCACGACGGCTTGGAGTGGGGGCCATTCTTGGACGGTCGCCGTGGACCGCAAAGGCGGCAATTTAACTTGAGAAACTGAAGTAACCTTCTTGCTCCATTTTCATCTATTTAGATTGTTATCTAAATGTAACAACGCGAAAAATGCTCAGGAAACGGAGAACATTATGGGAAAGCTGACAAATCAGGTAGCGGTAGTAACCGGCGCGTCGAAGGGTATCGGCGCGGGAATTGCTAAAGCGCTCGCCGCCGACGGTGCTTCCGTCGTAGTCAACTACGCATCTAGTAAAGAAGGTGCCGAACGCGTAGTGAAAGAAATCACCAATAAGGGCGGCAAAGCCATCGCCGTGCAAGGCGACGTCTCCAAGCAGGCGGACATCACACGCCTCTTCACGGAAACAAAGAAAGCTTACGGCAAGCTCAACATTCTCGTGAACAACGCGGGTATTTATAAGTTTGCCCCATTGGATTCAGTCACGGAAGAACTCTTCCACAGCCAGTTTAACCTCAACGTACTCGGCCTGCTGCTCACCACAAAGGAAGCCGTGAAACTCATCGGCCCCGAAGGCGGCAGCATCATTAATATCGGCTCCGGCGTCAGCACCATGCTGCCACCGAACACTTCGGTGTACGCCGCCACCAAGGCTTCCGTCGACGCGATTACCGGCATACTTGCTAAGGAATTGGGTCCGCGGAAGATTCGCGTAAACTCCATCAATCCGGGCATGATCGAGACTGAGGGAGTGCATACTGCCGGCTTCAATGAAGGAGATTTTCGCAAGTGGATTGAAGCGCAATCACCACTTGGACGGATCGGCCAATCCGACGATATTGCGCCGACGGCGGTCTATCTTGCCTCTTCCGACTCGAAATATCTCACTGGCGAAACCATACGTGTCACCGGTGGCATTCTCTAAAATAAGGGGCCGCATAAGCAGAGCCGTTGTCGTTACGGCGGGCGGGGGATGAAGGTGGGATTCGAATTAAAAAGCAGGGCCTCCGACAGTCGGAACTGGCAACGGGGCGCTAATTCCTAAGTAGTCGGGTCGGGTTACCGGAGAAGTGGTCGGCTGGATTGCCAAGCAAAGAGGATGCCCCGGGTTCGGTTGAAACTTGAGAACAAGAAGAGTGCATTAATCAGCCTCCTTTCTCCCGATCCCGCGACGGCAAACGGATGGTCATAAATATAATTATGACGATGAATATTTCTATTCCCATTGCAATCCATTTTCTGATCATTTTCCTTGTTTCATACTGGAGGTGGGTAAGACTGCATTCATCTACTTTGGTAGACGTATGAACGTTGCGGATATTTTAGGATATATCGAAGAATTGCACGCACTTGCCCGATCAGTTTATCGGACATTTGACGTAATGGGACTTCACATCTCCGGTCGTTGATCAGGCACTTGCGAGTTGTTGATCGGTTTGGTCCTCGATTATGAGCTTAAGCTACGGGGTTCCCCAACAGACTCGCTCGCATCGGCTGATATGCAGGATGAATCTTGATGTCTCCGTAACAAAGCCTTCTCAGCACCGAAGTCGGGCGCAGATACCAACTGGCCCAGCTTAGGGGAGTGTCTCCATTTGCATCCGCTGCATCTATCTTGGCTCCCGCGTCAATCAACAAACTGATTGTGTTTTCGTTGCCGAATGCCGCGGCGCGGTGGAGTGGCGTTTCCCCTTTCGTCCTGCAGTCCCTCATGAATGCTCCTGTTTCGGCTCCAGTCTTGGTTACAGCGTTCGGATTCGCTCCATAAGACAGAAGCACTTTGACCACGAGGTCATAGACGATGCGGTCTGTTTTGCAAAATGCATTATGCAAAGGCGTTTCTCCACTCTCCGGGTCCGGTCGATTCACGTCGGCACCTTGCTCGAGCAGGAACTTACATAGGCGCCAATGTCCATGGAACGATGCGCCGTTCAGGTCGAGGTTGCCCCCAAGAGACTGCAGACTCGCGCCCTGCGAAAGCAGGAACTTCATGGCACTGACATCTCCGTAGTAAGCACACCACTGCATGAGCGATACGCCGCTTTGGTCGTTTGCATTCGCTGAATGACCCCTGGCGACAAGTTCGAAAACCAGGTCAGTTCGACCATCGGTCAATTCACGGACCGTCGAATCGATCTTGGATTGCGACATGGGGAAAGTCCTCCTCAATCAACAAATTATCCGCTCAAGGATAATGTTGGTCTACGTTTGGATTAGTCAAGGAGCTGAAGGCTTATTCCACCGACTCAGTGGGCCTACGCAGTAGCGCCCCTCGCTAGCTACTTGGACGTATAGTCGGCTAATAGAACCATGCTTCCGTCTTCACACCCCGCTCATCGAACCGGATGTGCGGATTTCCCGCTTCCGGCTCTCGGAGAAGACTCACGCAATCGCCGAGGCCATTACAGGTGACGCCGTCTGCAACTTCTGAAAACAACTTGGGAGTTGTCAGGCTTATCGCCAATCTCACGGCGCACCCGGCCACATAGCCCACTCAGAACTTCACGCAGCGATCCGAATATCAGTTTTTAAAGGTCGGGCACACCGCGAACACGCATCGCTCGCGGTCTAAATTCTGCGCGAAGAGAGAGCGCATTGTCGTGAAAGGGACGAGGCGTCTTGGCCGACGCTTTGCAGTGTAGGACAACGCGCTCGGACTCCGCGTCGAGCGTGGGTCGGCCCTCCATCACCTTGGGGAAATGAAACTCTACTCGCGGTTCTTCCTGGTCCGTTCCTTCGACAAAACGCACGCTTGCAAGGTCGAGCGTGGCGCCGCCGGGCAACTCAAGAAACACTGTGTCGTGCAAGTCTTCCTTGGCATCGCGCAAGATGCGCAACTGCTCGCTGCGGTCAATCACAAGAACAAAATCTGGCAGTTCATCCGCTCGAAGCGGTTCGGCGGCCAAGGCAGGATTACGCAACTGGCGGAGACGCTGCTGTGCGAGGCGGATCGTCTTTGAGGACCACCAAAGCACGGGAACTTCCGGTTGTGGTTTGCTGCGACTGATCTGAATGCCCGAAACCCGACTCGCGCTATTTGCACTTAGCGGGGTGTCGGTTACCATGCCGGTCTGCGGGTCTGTGCGACGCGAGGTAAACTCTCGATCCAGCTTGACCCTCGCGGGACTCCACGGAGAGTCTTGCAGAATGCGCGAAACATCCGCCAGATTCCATTTTGTTGGCACTTTGTCCCATGGCGATCCACCAAGCGAACCGGGAAGGGCCAACAGGGCAACAAGGACAAATCGTGTCATCATCGGCCGACCAGGCACAACCTGACGTTTTCGATGCCTACAGCCACCCCTGAAGTTGCAGCATAGTGGACGAACATCGAAGTTGGCTCATTCCACTCCAAAGCACGCGACACGCCCAATAAGTAACACAACCGGACGTCCTCCGTCTCACTACTGCATTTGTCCAGTAAGCGCTTATCAAGCACTTAGGTCAAAGTTCCTGTCCCACCGTTGACTTCAAGCCGGGTGGTAGCACCAAACCCGCCGGCGGCGCGAGCTTTCGTCTTTGCCGCCTCTTCTTCCCGATTTTTCGGCGGCGCGTTAGTTTCGAGCGACTGAAGAAGGCGGTTCGAAACATCGGCAATTTCATTGACAGCAGAAAAAAACGCGGTTTCGTTCGCCTTCGACGGCTTGTTGTATCCAGTGATTTTTCTCACAAATTGCAGCGAAGCGGCCCGGACCTCTTCAGACGTGACGGGCGGATCGAAATTGAAGAGTGTCTTTATATTTCTACACATGAATAACGCTCCTCCCAGAATTCTAGTTGAATAACATTGCTTCGTCACGAAGACATGCGTTCACACTTAAACATGGGTTGGCAAACTGGACAAGCCGTACCATGATGCACCTTACCAGTAACCGCATTTGCCTACCCTTATCCAAGAAAACCCTACTCCAAAAGGGGCGCCCTTCTATATTGCGTTGGGTAACCGGAAATGTCCTTTTTGCGGCGATTCCACTTGGACGGTTTCCGCGTTTATCCAGCACTGAGTCGACGCGTTACGAAGAGAGTTCCCTACACCCAATCGTCCAAATATTTATAAGCCTGCAAATCCCCTTTGACATCCTTCTGTGATTGCTATCCAATGGGCTGGCATACCGGCCAGGGGACCCCTGAAAAAACTTTGGGAAAATCATAAAAACAGAGGAGACGTCGATGAAGACAATCTTGATGTGCTTCTTAATCGGTTTGCTTTCACTGGGGAGCGCTCCACGGTCACAAGCCCAAGCGGCGGGCGGGACTGAGAAGGCTGTCGCAGCACTAGAAGAGCAATGGCTTCAGTCACAAAAGGCAAATAATCCCGACCTAGTCGCCCCGCTACTGGCGGACAAGTTCGTGAATACGGGGAGCGATGGGAAGGTCATGAACAAGGCCGAGTCGCTGGCAAACGCGAAAGCGACCAAATATGTCAGTGCCGACTACGAAGATGTGAAGGTAACAGTTTTTGGCGACACAGCCATAGCGACGGGCGGCTTTAAAGCTAAGGGCACCGATGCTTCGGGGAAGCCTATGGATGTTCATGAACGGTGGACTGATACCTGGGTAAAGATGCCGACTGGAAAGTGGCAGTGTGTCGCAACTCATGGATCGGCAATAAAAATGTAAGTAACCGCACAACGCTGAATCGAACTGGCCGCCTTCTTCTGTGGCGGCCATGGCTCATCGGCTTGCCCGACTGGTCTATCGAATGCTGAAGTATGGTCAGCTAGTGCGTCGACAAAGGCGCTGACTACTACGAGCAGAGAACCGCCCAAGTGGTTATTTGGATGGAATGTTGAAAATCGAAATTGCCGGAGTTTTGCGTATTCCCCCTTCGCTTGTTTCAGGGCAGGAATGTCGGTGTCGGCGCTTTCGAAAAATGCCAACCTACGCAACGGCTGCGGATGCCAGCTCTCCTGACTGCTTTGCCGGAGCCAGCACGATCAGGGCTACACCGATGATGACGAGGGTAGCCACGCCCAGCAGTTCTCCACGCGGGATGAGATTACGGAATGCCTGCACCGCCATCAGTGCGGCATGGGCAAAGCTCGACCATGCCGTGAAGGCGATCAGGCTGCGATTCGCAGATGGGTTACGGGCTGCCAGCAGCAAGAAAATGCCGAGTGTGACATAAAGGCTAAGCATCATCGCCAACGCAGGCTCTTGCCTGACAAACATCATCAAGGGATAAACTAAAGCCGAAAAT
>Ga0209526_10002197_pt1 | contig 13135 bp, 17 predicted proteins | sample JacPinW_OM2H0_M1_FD_188566 | JGI IMG/M metagenome (GOLD analysis project Ga0209526, IMG submission 188566) | Forest soil microbial communities from Algoma, Ontario, Canada - Jack Pine, Ontario site 1_JW_OM2H0_M1 (SPAdes) (version 2) | ecosystem: Environmental > Terrestrial > Soil > Boreal... | reverse complement strand
TGGTGACCAGATTCCTTTCAGCGGATCATACCGAGAGGGCAAGCTGGAGCTTCGCTACTACCAAGATCCAGGTCTCGAAATAGGACAGCAGTTTCCACTCTGGTTGATTGAGTTCGGGAGCCCGGCGCGCCTCCTCACCCGATGGGAGCATACAAGAACTGCTCTCTTGATCCGTTGTCTCAGGCCCGCATCAGAGATTTGTTTTGAGAAACCAAGGGAAGCGTCACGATTTCAGTATGCATTTCTGGACGCGAAAACAAGATGGCACCGTCGGCCTTAGCATTTTCATCACCCTCTTCTAGATATACCGACGAATGTCCTGGGGAGATTCTGCTTAAGGAGTTCAGGCGTCTTAAGCCTGGTCTAGACGCCCTTGGAATTCGGTTCTCAGTGTCCCGAGTAAAGTTTCGAATCAGAGGCGGCAAGAGGAGGAAGCCGCCTTATTTCGCTTGTTGTCACAACATCCGTAACCTCGGGAACGTGAATGTCGTAGCTTTCTATTACCCGCTCATCGGGGATTGGGACCTGATGGGGGCTGACGTTGAAGGATATCGAAAGCGTATTCACTCGGCTCTGCGCGAGGAGATGATCCATGCGGTTCAAGTCATCACCGTGAAGAAACGGTATGAACAATCGCCTGACCTACGAAATCGGTTTAAAGACGCTGAAACCTACTACGAGTATCTCCTTGGCCGAATCATCGAAGAATTGGCGATAAGCCAAGAGGGCGAAGAAGCTGTGCTGACCGCCGCGAAGCTTTACTACGAGGACTGGACGATCGGCAGTATGGCGAAGCTTCGACAAACGGATCAGAAATATCACGGTAGAGATGGCTATCTGGTCAGCGAGCTAATCCGCCAAGCAGTTCAGATTCGGTTTGGCGAACTCACTAGCGAAGAAGCGAAAGGCAAGGCCTGGGATAAGCATCGGCTCTTTTTCGTTGGCGAATATGGCACGACGGAGAACTTGATGAAATCCATGGCAACCACGTTGAGGCGGGCGGTTCCAAAGCTGGTAAGCTTGAGCCCAACATTGACTGAAGCTTTGATAGAGATTGAAGGTATGATCCAGAGGATCCACCAGAATCAGTGAGCAATCGTCATGACCCCGCTTGATCGATAACCGTGATCGCACGGTAACCATCCAGTTTAGTCTCGAAAATCTAATCTGGACTATCGAATGGCTCCTTCACGCTCGAAGCCTACATCGGCGCAACGAACTCTGGAATAGGTTTCTTTGACACAGACTTAGCCAGAGCGATTCGCAGATAGAAATTTCTTCAACCGTTCGACGTGCTCCGGCCTAGCCATTGGCGTGTGTGGGCGGTAGCCTTTGGATCCGGAGCGGAAATTGCTGGGCGTGCGGCGCGTTCCGGCATGTCTACCATGGTAGACACGTTCACTCCAACCTCGATCAGAGCCGGGAGCATGGTTTCCTTCCACCATCGTTTCGCTGCCACGTCTTGATAGTAGCGTTTCACCGTCAAGCCCCACCGCGCTTGATAATAGTCACCCCACCGCTCGTAGCCCAGTTCCGTGTGCCACCGGCGGCTATCGTGGATCTGCTCCTGGATTTCGATGCTCCGGATTGTATGCGCAGCGGCTTGCGCCACCTCTTGCTCGTACGCGTCTTCCATCTCGATCAGCTCGGGGGAGCGCTTGCTCATGTCCGGCACCGGAAGAACCTCTGTGTTAGATGGCGCGGGCTGGTTGCCCGCCTCTTCCCCCGCTCTGGTGCCTGCCTGCTCAACCTTGGCAGATTTATCATGAGGGCGCGGCTTCTGATGGTCCGCTGACCAATTGGTAAGGGCATTCTTGGCGATTTCCTCGACTGTCTGCCCCGTGGCATTGGCGACGTAGTGCCGGGCTTGCGTGAACGGCACGTCTTGGCAAAGCAAAGCGTTGACCGCTTCCTCACGCAGCTTCTCGGCGTTAATGGTGGACGGCGCGCCGCCTTCTTCTTGGTAATACATTCGTGTTCCTTCCGCTAGCGGCTCCAACCGAAACGGGACGCCCGATAGGCGCGGGTGGTGCCGAATGCGCAGAAATTCGCACACTGTATGCCCCCGCGTCAAGTTTTTTAGGTCCCGATATGTGAGCCGCTACTCACCTTAAAACCAAATTACATTAGGTCCAGACTTACCCTTATATAAATTGGATTTACACTGACTGATTGTCAGCTGAAATAACTCACGCTAATCAGCTGCCAGAGCCGATTCATTATGTAGTTTCGCTTTAAGTGGTGCTAAAATTTAACCTTGCGCGTGGTAGTGTAGGTAAGCGAGATTATCAGTGCCCGCATGAGTATGCGGGTTAGTTGATTAAATGTGTGGACCGGTCGCCAGGATAACCTCTGTTAAAAACGAATGGCGACCGGTCTCTTTTGATCTTAAATATGACTAATGAAGAAAAAGCAAAGGCTTATCAACTAGCGCAAGCTCAAAGAATCTTGGACCTTTTCCAAGCCAAAACCGGACGAGCTGCTAAGTCGATGGATGAACTCACGAAGTGGGCTACTTCACCAGAAGGAGAAGCGGCTTTAGCAATCAATCGAGATCCTGAGACCGGTAAAATTGATCCTTATAACTAAAGGACCAAATCAGACGGCAGAAACGTTTCAGCGAATGACCCATAAAGAACAAAACGATATCGCCCTGGCTCGGATTGTTGAGCAGCTGGATCTACTTGGGCAATTGCAACGCGAAGTAGCTGCTGACCGGGCGGGACGGACAGCACTGATCAATCCGGTTTCCAATAAAGCAGGCGGCAGACGACCTAAATATGAGCCGGGAGAGATTGCGAAGGTTATGCGATCGAGAGCGAGTCACTTACCCACGGTTCCTCTTGCGCAAGACTGATTAGGAGAATCAAAATGGATAGAGAAGAGTTAGAACGGCAGAGCGAGAACATCGCCGAGAACCTGCGCTTCATTAAGGAAAATAGCCCAGGTGAACTCGCGCTAAATAAAATGGAGCAGCAGACCGGTAACATTGTCGAAGAGTTATTGCGGATGACGGAATCGATCTACATGGACTGGAGGAGCAGCTCGACCGAATCGTGGTCAAACAGAATCAGGTAAAAAGAACCTGATGAGGACAATAGCGAATAAGTCGGTGATCCGCGAAAGACGTGCTGTGGGTGCGCAGCCTTGTTCTTCATAGTGGTCGCGGGCTGCCTCTTTGCGCCCATTTGCCAGCGGGACCTTTCCTCAATGATGAATATCTTCGATGAGCGGGACTTCTGACCAAGACGATTTGGCAGATCGTATCGTTGCACGGTTGGAGGCATCTTTTCAAGCGATGTTGCGTGAAGCGATCGCCGCCGACCGAGCAGAACGGAGTGAGCCAGCCGATGCCGTGTTCAATACCAACCAAGCGGCAAAGATACTGAACATCAGCGCGGAACGATTGCGCCGGTTATGCCGAGCGGAGCAGATCACTTTTCACCTGCACCGTGGACGGTACTCATTTCGTCAGAGCGATCTGGACGAGTATCGGGAGGTGTACCGGCATCCTCGGAGATCAGTCTTTCGCCGCTAAGCGGATCTCTGCCCTACCCTCTTGAGTAGGGAAGATGTTCCAGAACCGCACGGTATCTTCTGGAGTTACAATTGCCCGGTAGTGCTCCTTGAGCATCTCAATCGAGTGACCGGCGTTGTCGCTGGTCCGGTCGGCGCTACCGCTCTTCTCATAATAGTACGAGCAGTACGAATCCCTCAACGCGTTGTTCGGCCAATGCTTGAACCCGGCGGCTTTGGTCGCCGCACGGAAAAACTCATCGCAATTCTTTCGCGAGTACTCACTGCGCTCGCCGGGTGGCGAAATCAGTCCGGTCGTTTTTCGGCACCGCTTCAACCACGCTGCCAAATTCGGTTCGATTGGGATAAGCCGTCTGTGTCCGGTCTTCGAGATCGCTGCCGGTAAATCGATGTGCTTTTCTTTGATGTGCTCCCAAAGCAGTTTGTGGCGTTCCTCGGCTCTTAGTCCGGCAAATCCACCGATCAGAACGAAAGGCAGAATCTCCGAACCACACGCATCGATTAAGCGCACCATCTCCTGAGGCGTCAGCGGACGTGGTGGCTTGATGCTGCTCTTACTGATCGTAAAGGGTTTGACCCCGATCATCGGATTGATGTCAATCAGCTTCTGTTCTTTGCCGACAGCGAATGACAAGCGACAATAACTCAAGTAGTTGTTCCTCGTGCTCGGTGTCGTCGGCATCGCGGTCACCCAATCTTTGACTTCCAGACCGGTGATCGACTTGATCGGGCGTTCGGCACCAAAGTAGTTCGCGAACTTGACCAGCTTAGGACGGAGTTGGGCGACATGCCGGGGCTGGGCTCTTTCCCCATTAGACGATCGGCGCTCATACTCCGCCAGCACGGTCGCGCAGAAGTCTTTAACCGAGACCGAGGCGACCGTCTTATCTCGCTTGTCCGCGTAAGCTCGTACCACATCAACGAGACTCTCTCCTGGCAACAAAAGCTTGCGAACAAGAATCAGTTCTTGGCGATCCTCATCACTGATGGCATACCGGGAACCGAAAGCGGCGATTTCCTCGTTTCGTCGCTTGGCCGATTCTTTGGCTTCCTCTTCAGACTTGAAGTAAAAGCGTTTGCGTTTGCCGTCTGTCCAGCCCTCGATAAACCAAGCGCTGCTCATGCTGGCACTGGCTTTTCGCACCACAAATAGAGGATTCTTCACGCCTCAGAATAGACCAAAAATAGATCAAAAACAAGGTATATTACGATATAAAGATGCACAAAGAAGTGCACTTCACCTAGGGAAGCCCTCTATTTTAGAGGATCCTCTATCAGATACGCCTTCTGATCACCAAGATCGATCTCCACGGAGTATTGAGCTAGCGAAGCTCCAGCAGCAACAATCGAAAAAACAGCCACCAAAAATGACGCCTTCATAAGCCAAGAATCGGTATGAGCGTTAGACGTTTTTTAGATAAGCTGAGTTACAAGCGTTGTACAGAGTGCAAGATGGCGAGCGCGCAAGAGACCAGGGAACCGGCAGTAGCATCAGCTGTTTCCGTTCAAGACGTTGATGGATGCGCGCCATTTGCGATGTTTCGGTCCGGGAGGGACCAACGAAAGTAGCCCAGGATTTCAATATTAGCCGATACGAGATTCAAGGCACTCGATTCCAAAGCTCTCGGAAACAAAGCTAGGCATCCCAAATTCCCGATCTGTCACCGCTTGTAGGCGCCTTTCCTAGCATTTGTTTATCTCAAAGGTAACATAGCGCTCCCGCCTTTTTTGGCGGTAAATGCGGCGCTTCCGCTCCAGTCGTCCTGCGGAGTATGTCCAAGCTGCAGCCTGGTTTAAAGCGGCTTCTAAAGGTCAAGCGAGAAAGAGCGATTCTACGTGCGGATTGCAGCATAATATGGTTTTTATCATTCTTATTTGATGCCATAAAATTGATAATTTTAAGGCGATGTATTGATCGTATTGGCAAATGTGTGCAGTAAAAATGCCGAAAGTCGTGCTTATGAGATACCTCCGATTAAGGAATCACATCCTCAAGATCTTTGCTGTCGCAGCAGCTTCCCTGATTCTTCCCGGGCTGGCCTTGGCAGGCACAGATCACGGTAAGGGCAACGACGGCCAAAACAACGGTAATCAACATGGGAAGACCAAGAATGGAGATCCAGGCGTTTCGTCGGTTCCCGAGGCAAACCCCGGGATCGTGTTAATTCCTTTTGTTGGTGTGGTCCTGCTTGTTTCTTCGCTTCAACTTTTGCGTCATAGGGCCCAAAAGAGCAGTTCTCTTTTGTAATTGAGGATCTAGTATCCGGGTTCGGATCGGCGACCCAGAAAACTTGCCGCATCTGGTCAAACTTGGAATTCAGAACGGCGGTAATCGCTGTGCCGTTGAGGCTTTTTCATGATCGGAACGCACGGAAAGCTCTTGCAACAAATCTTACCTTTGGTCGTTTTCGGCGGCCTCTGGTACGTGCTTATCAAGCACCTTTCCGTGTATTGGGCCGTTGACCCGCAATATAGCTTCGGGTGGTTTGGGCCGGTGATCTGTAGTTATCTTCTTTTTATTCGTTGGATCACTCGGCCTCAGACCGGGCAACCGCCCTCACAAGGCGCGGAATGGGTTTTTTGGATTGCGTCTTTGGCACTTTTACCTACATGGCTGGTCCTGCAGCCAAATCCCGATTGGCGACTGATCTCGTGGCTGCTGACGCTCGAAATTGTTATACTCTCCCTTTGCGCGATCTATTTCGTGGGCGGAAGATCGTGGCTTAGACACTTTGCATTCAGCATTTGCTTCATCTTAACGACGCTTCCGTGGCCAGGCGGTGCTGAAGCATTCATCACGCAAAGCCTAATGCAGGGTGCTACGTGGATAACCGTTGAACTTCTAAAGCTCTCTAATATTGCGGCGCTTCAACATGGAAACATCATCGAGGTCAAAACCGGGTTGCTGGGCATCGACGAAGCGTGCAGCGGCGTCCGATCCCTCCAGGCGACCGTCATGGTTTCCCTTTTTCTCGGTGAGCTTTATCGAGCAACCTGGCAGCGAAGGATCTTCTTTCTGCTTTCCGGGGTGGTGATCGCATTCCTTTGTAATGTAGGGCGGACTTTCTTTCTCTCTTGGGTCGCTGCAAAAAATGGCATCGACTCTGTCCCAAAGTGGCATGACCCAGCGGGATTTATCATTTTGTTCATTTGTTTCTTTGTGCTCTGGGGGCTTGTGCGACTTGTTTCGGGAAGGTCTCCAAGGCTGCAACCTTCAAAGGAATCCGCTCCGATGCCGTTTCCTCGAAGACTGGCGGTTGGTCTCGGCGCGTGGCTGCTTATCACCGTTTTCGGCGTCGAAGTTTGGTACCGGGTGCACGAAACGGGGGAAACGCTTCATTGGTCTTTCGAAACGCCCACCTCAAAGGAAGATTTCGCCAATGTGTCCCTTCCGGACCCCCTCGGAGACGAAAGACGCGGGGCTTCTTGGACCGAGAGGGACGGGAGCCGCTGGACGGCGTTATTCTTCAAGTGGGCTGCTGGTCCGCCTCGGTCGCGGATTCTCGCTCGACTTCACCGCCCGGAGAATTGCCTGCCTGCAGCTGGTTTTAAACTTCAAGTGGATAGGGGCGTGATCACCGTTAAAGCCAAAGACTTGAACATTCCGTTCCACGCCATGGATTTCGATTACGATGGTAAACAAGCGTATGTCTACTTCTGTGTCTGGCAGGATCGCTTAAAATCCGGGAAGCAACTCAGAATACGGGATCATTGGGACGATCGCCTCGTCGGACTCGAGTCAGTGCTTTTAGGTGAACGCAACCTCGCTCAACAGACCCTGGAGATAGTGATCTTCGGATACGCCACTTCTCAGGAAGCTGAAAGCGCGTTGCGCCACCAGATGCAGAACCTTGTTCGGCTCGAATTTCGGTAAATAGTTCATTCCAGGCACTTCGTATTTCTGACAACAATGGCAGAACCCAATCGACCGCTCACCCATCCAGAGTAGACGCACCTTCCAGGTGCGAACCACATGGACGATTTTGATCCTATGCCTGGACCAAGTCCTACTCTCTCTGCTATCTCCGTGATCTCCGGTTCAAAATTCCTGTCTTCGCGGGCTCTTGTAAGATCAACCCCTCGCAGCTGGAAGCTGCGGCTACTTTGCACCACGAGGCCAACTTCGACTCGACAACGTTCGATTCCCGGGATTACTTCGCGGTCTGATGGATACAAGCATCGATGTTGCAAAATTGCGCAAAGAATACACGCTGCGCGGGCTACATCGGTCGGATTTATTACCCGATCCATTCGAGCAGTTTAGTCGTTGGTTCGAAGAGTCAGTCCAATCGGCCGGAGATCGTGAACCCAATGCGATGACCTTGGCGACGGCAACCACCGATGGCCATCCATCGGCCAGGGTGGTTTTGCTAAAAGGATTCGATCACGAAAGTTTTGTTTTTTTTACGAATTACAAAAGCGGTAAAGGGGAGCAACTGGCACAAAATCCTCGCGCCGCGCTGAATTTTCACTGGCCTTGGTTGGAGCGGCAAATCCAGATCGAGGGTTCAGTCAAGAAAGTGAGTCGTGAAGAATCGCAAATTTACTTCGATAAACGACCGTTGCGAAGTCGTTTGAGTGCAATCATTTCCGCCCAGAGCAAAGTCATCGCGAGCCGCCGAGAACTGGAGGACCGGCTCAAAGAGGTCGAGAAACAATTTGCTGATAAAAACCCTCCCGTGCCAGACTTTTGGGGCGGATACCGCGTTTTCCCAGAAAATATGGAGTTCTGGCAGGGGCGCGAAAACAGGTTGCATGACCGATTTTTGTATGTGCGCCAAAACGATGGGAAATGGCGCATCGATCGACTCAGCCCGTGACGTCTCTTATTTCCAAATCATCGATACCTGCGACGAGACGCAGCAGGATTCCCGGTGCCGGAATCGATCTCGCCAAGACCCTGGAGTGCGGCCAGGTATTTCACTGGACTCGTTGTGGAACCGGTTTTGTCGGCACCATTGGAGAGACGCCATCGTATCTGGAACAGGTCGACGGCGATCTCATTGTGCCGGAGGGTCAGGAGACAGTCGTCCACCACTATCTCGCATTGGACCATTCGATTGATGTCATTGAAGCCAGCTTTCCGAAGGATCCAACGATCAGAGCAGCAATCCGATTCAGCCGCGGTATCCGAATCATTCGCCAACCGATCTGGGAATGTCTTGCAACCTTTCTAACGTCTGCAATGAAGCAGGTGAGTCATATCCGGAGCATATCATTGGCGATACGCGAGCGCTTCGGCAAAGCGGTCAGAGTAGGCGCTTGCGAGCTCTACACATTCCCACCTCCAGACGTGATCGCCGCTGGCAATCTGAACGACTTACTGGAATGCCGTCTCGGCTTCCGCGCGCGGAACGTCCTCGCGACCGCGCAAATGGTGACGGCGAATGAAATCCAACTCGCGGAACTCTCATATTTGCCAACCGCTGAAGCTCGCCGGATCCTTTGCCGGTTCCCGGGAGTTGGTGACAAGATCGCCAACTGCGTCTTGCTATTTGCCTATGAACGAATGGACGCTGTACCAATCGATGTTTGGATTGGTCGGGCATTGCGACAAACGTATTTCCCTTTGGAAGCTCAAAATGTCAGAGCATCCCGCTTGTCCGAATTCTGTAGCTATTTCGGTCCGTATGCCGGCTATGCGCAGCAATACCTCTTTCATCATTGGCGGATGACACATCGGAAAACGAGATGATCGACGTCGCACTCTCACCCGCTGAAATCAGCCACCTAAAGGAAGCGGATCTGCAGGAGATGACCGTCGTCGTCTTTGATGTCCTTCGCGCAACCTCCAGTATGATCACTGGACTCGCCCACGGAGTTGCCGGTTTTTTCCCGGTGAAAACGGTCGAAGGGGCGCGGGAATGGAAGGAGCGCGAGCCAGATCGGTTGCTGGCGGGAGAAAGGTATGGCGTACCGCCTCCCGGTTTTGATTTGGGCAATTCGCCGAGCGAGTTCAAAAATGTTCGCGACCGGCAAATCATTATAACAACGACCAACGGTACTGCCGCTCTGGAACAGGTGCGAAGTGCCAAGACGGTGCTAGTCGGCGCGCTGGTGAACATCGCGGCGCTGGCGGAATTCATTCGCTCCAGCTCTCCTGAGCACCTTTTGTTGGTCTGCGCTGGAACTGGGGATCGATTTAGCTTGGAAGACGCGGTCGGAGCAGGAGCCCTTTTAGCCAGTCTCAAACGGACTGACTATTTAGACGCTGCCTCAATGGTGCACTCTCTGTTCAGCCAAGTTCGCGATGACCTTGAGACCTGCCTTTGCCATTCCCAGAATGGACGAGCCTTGCTGGCTCTCGGAAAAGCGAACGATGTTCGGGACTGCGGGCGGTTATCAGTCTACGAAACGGTCGGAATTATGCGTGGTCAAGCCGTTGTTTCAGTTAAAATGACCGTTTGACCGAAGAACAAACCGCAGGATGTTTCACGCTTGAGCGATCGGGAAACTGGCTCTAGTCTACGGCGATTTTGTCGATGTCGAATCGGAAAAAGGTAACGCTGGCGGTTGTTGGGTCCCTGCTGCTGCACCTTGTCCTTGCCCTCTGTGTAGTGGGATATTACGCGGTATTCCCTCCTCCGCCGAATCCGCCCGCGAAGGAGAACGAGGATAAGTTGCCGGAGCTGACCTTGGTGGACACGCCGTCGACGCAACAAAAGCGCCAGTATGTCGATACGGACGAGGATCAGAAAACCGACAAAAAACCGGACGAATCACAATTTGAATCCGATAAGGATACAGCCGCTGCTTCGGAGAAAGAAGGTAAAATCCCCAGTCCTCTTCCCGAGCAGGAAGGCAAGAATCTAGAAGATCTGATGTTCAAGAATCACGATTTCTCCCTCGATACCAAGGGCACTGATTTTAATCGTGAAAGCGCGAATGGTGGAGAAACCGCCCAAGCGACTCCGGTCCCGACGCCAACCGCTACCGCCACTCCAGCGCCTTCTCCTAATCCGGAAGAGTTGGCCATGCTGTTCTCGACCCCAACTCCGACACCGCCGCCTACCCCGCAGCAAAACACGGCTCAGCAAAACAAGAAACAAGGAGCTCCTCAGACCGCCTATCGCCCGCAAAAAATCGTGACCCGGATGCAGGGAAATGTTTCAAATCGCGGCCATTCTTCAGTTGGAGCAATTGGCACTCCCCAAGGCCGGTTTCAGAAGGCAGTAGAAGATGCGGTCGGATCGCGCTGGTATTATTATGTCGGTCAACGGGCAGACCTAGTTGATATTGGGACCGTCCGGATCGACTTTAAGATAACGCCTTCGGGCCGGGTGAAAGACGCCAGGATTATCAGTAATTCGTCTAATCAGACCTTTGGCAGCGTTTCGTTGCAATCAATTCTTGATGCGAGTATACCGCCCATGCCTCCGGAACTCTCGAGTCTAGTGCCCGAAAGTGGCCTCGAGTTCACGTTCTCTTTTACCCAATTATAAGTCTGTAAATTTCCATGAATTATCTCGCACTCTTCGACAATCCACTCGATTTCTTCGTCAAAGGCGGAGTCTTCATGTGGGTGCTGCTGGCCTGCTCCTTCGTTGCCTTGACAGTGATCTTGCTCCGTCTCTTTGCGCTGCGAAAAGGGGAAATCGCTCCACGCCTCATTGAAAAAACGATCGCCGCTTATCAGCCAGGCGAGCGGCTGGACCAACTTCGTCGCCTGGTCATAGGCGATGATTCGGCGCTGGCCAGGATCGTGGAAGTGGCGATTCGTCCCTATCACGCATCGCGCAGCGAGACAGTTGACGCGGTGCAAGCTCGTGCCCGACGGGAGATGCTGGGGTTGGAAAGCGGCCTCTTTATTCTTGAGATCATCGTGGGTATTGCTCCGCTGCTCGGCCTTTTGGGCGCGGTGAGCGGATTGGTACACGTGTTCGGGAACATCGGGTCTGGAGTGATGTCGACGAGCGACCTTAAAGGAATTGCTTCCGGTATCGGCGAGGCTCTCAGCACCACCATCGTCGGTCTGGCCATTGCGATTCTCTCGTTGATCGCCTTTCTTTCGTTTACCCGCAGAGTGGAAACGGCAGCGGTACAAATGGAATCTATGGTCACTGATTTGGTCGATAAGCTTTATCAGAATGGTGATACCAATGAGGAGAACGACTCGGAAGCCGGGAATGCTTCAGAGCCAGCAGACAAATCGAATGCGTTCAAAGACAGATCCAAAACGACTCGGCCAGTGGAGGAAGCGGCTCGATGAGGTTCTACACCAGACGCAAAAGAACGCCGCAGATTATCATCGTCTCGTTGATCGACATCTTCGCGATGTTGCTGATCTTCTTCATCGTCACCACGACATTCAAGACTGCTCAGTCGCAGCTTTCCATTAATCTGCCTGAATCGAAGAGCGCTTCTCAGGGGCAGAACACGGAAGAGCCGCTGGTATTAGCAATTACTAAAGATGAGAAACTCTATCTCGGAGATAAACCGGTGAGCAGTGTGGACGAGCTCGCTAGCTCGCTGAAAGATTATCAGCAGAAATCCCCCAATCGCCCGATCGCAATGAGTGCCTCAAAAGAGGTCCAATTCGGCTTCCTGGTGCAAGTGTTAGATGCGTTGAAACAGGCCGGTATCAAAAACCTGCCTACATTTACTCAACCTAAGGAACAGAAATGATTCGGGAGATCGTCATTTATGGTGATCCGATCTTGCGAACGAAGGGTCGGAGGGTCACCCAAGTCAACGATGACATCCGCCAACTCGCTGCCGATATGCTTGAGACCATGCAGGACGCCGGCGGCGTTGGACTAGCGGCGCAACAGGTTGGAGAGGCGTTGCAACTTACCGTCATTGATGTCAGCCACGCGGAAAATCGACCGAGCCGGATGTGGATCAATGGAGAGGAAGTCGACCCTAATGATCACATGCCGCTGGTGTTACTCAATCCGGCGCTGAAATTAAGTCGAGAGACGGAGATTGGCCCAGAGGGCTGCTTGAGTTTCCCCGAAGTGAGTGCTGATATCACGCGCGCGGCTCGGGTCACAGTGCAGGCTACCGACCTCGAGGGAAAACCGGTCGAATTTGAGGCGGAGGGATTGCTGTCTCGCGCCGCTCAACATGAGACCGATCACCTCCACGGTATTCTCTTTATCGACCGCATGAGTTCTGCCGCCAAAGTTTCTCTCGGTAGTAAGCTTAAGCGTTTGGCAGCAGGAGAAGTCTAGGGAGTCGCTGAGGAGCTCGACACGAAAATCGGCTAAGTCCGGCAGGGACTCAATGAAAGTAGCCCAGCACGAAGTGCTGGGTAGACGTTCCAATAAGCGATACGTCCCGGACGATCCATCGGTGCTTGCGCTCGCCGCGTTGCGTGCGAGACGAAAAGCCGAGCGTTTCGATCGTCCCTGGCGGGGCTTGTCGGACTTTGCTGGGCAAAATGCGCTGGGTTTTTAGCGGCGAAGCAGTGACTCAGGAATCGGGTCGAGTCACGGTGATTGCGCGCCGTGACCCTCCCACACCACCGGACATGCGGTTTTCCGCATCCGGCGGTTGAACCCAGCGGCGGTCTTTATGCCGCCGCGTCCTGCCATGGTAGGATGAAGCCGTAACGCTGGAGCTGTCGGTTGCTTAGCGCCTTCTGCATGACGGCGTG
>Ga0209526_10002196_pt1 | contig 13137 bp, 10 predicted proteins | sample JacPinW_OM2H0_M1_FD_188566 | JGI IMG/M metagenome (GOLD analysis project Ga0209526, IMG submission 188566) | Forest soil microbial communities from Algoma, Ontario, Canada - Jack Pine, Ontario site 1_JW_OM2H0_M1 (SPAdes) (version 2) | ecosystem: Environmental > Terrestrial > Soil > Boreal... | reverse complement strand
CCCAGCATCCATAATTCCTTGTACGTCACCTGCGGAGGGCGGATAAGTCCGCGATTCAGTTCGCGGTCCATCACGGATGGCGCCAAAATATATTTTTGTTACCGGCGGTGTTGTTTCCTCACTGGGAAAAGGCGTAGCTGCCTCCTCCATCGGCTGTCTCCTCGAAAGTCGCGGCTTCAAAGTCACCCTGCAAAAGTGCGATCCGTACCTCAACGTCGATCCCGGCACCATGAGCCCCTTTCAGCACGGGGAAGTCTTCGTCACCGAAGACGGCGCCGAGACCGATCTCGACCTCGGCCACTACGAGCGCTTCACCCACGCCAAGCTTTCCCGCGACAATAACTGGACCACCGGCCGCATCTACGAAACCATCCTCACTAAGGAACGCCGCGGTGATTATCTCGGTAAAACCGTGCAGGTCATCCCTCACGTCACCGACGAAATCAAAGCCACCATCAGAAAAGTTTCAGAGGGCGTTGACGTGGTCATCGTCGAAATTGGTGGCACCGTTGGCGACATCGAGTCCCTTCCCTTCCTCGAAGCCATCCGCCAGATGCGCCTTGAGCTAGGCGCAGAAAATACCTTGTTTGTTCACGTAACTCTCGTTCCGTACATCGCCGCTGCGGGCGAGCTGAAAACCAAGCCCACTCAGCACAGCGTTAAAGAAATGCTTGGCATCGGAATTCAGCCCGACGTTTTGCTTTGTCGCAGCGACCGCTACATACCCGAAGATTTAAAAAGGAAAATCGCGCTCTTCTGCAACGTCGCCGAATCCTGCGTAATTTCCATGCAGGACGTCGACACCATCTATGCGGTCCCCGTGGAATTGGCCAGAGAAGGCCTCGACACACAAATTCTTCGCCACCTGAAACTCGTAGAAAAACCCGCCAACATGCAGCCCTGGCTTGATCTCGTCCACCGCTTGCATCATCCTGCCGGCGAAGTGCGCATCGCTGTAGTCGGTAAATATGTCCAGCTCGAAGACGCCTACAAAAGTTTGCGCGAAGCCTTACTCCACGGTGGTTTGGCACACCAGCAGAAAACCGTTCTCGAATGGATTGAAGCGGAAGAAATCGACTCGCCCGAAACCGCCGCCTCCCGCTTACGCGGCTACGACGGCGTCCTTGTCCCCGGCGGATTCGGCAAGCGCGGCATTCAAGGAATGGTGCACACCATTCAATACGCCCGTGAAAACAAAGTGCCCTTCTTCGGAATTTGTCTCGGCATGCAATGCGCCACCATTGAATACGCCCGTGACATGGCGGGCCTCAAACAAGCCGACAGCACCGAGTTTGAGCCACAAACTCCGCACCGCGTAATTTACAAATTGCGCGAGCTTCTGGGCGTCGACGAAATGGGCGGCACCATGCGCCTCGGCGCCTGGCCTTGCAAACTCGAACCCGGCTCGCTGGCCCACCAAGCCTACGGCAAAACAGAAATCAGCGAGCGCCACCGCCATCGCTACGAATTCAATCGCGACTACGAAAAAACTTTACTCGGCGCCGGCTTGCGCATCACCGGCCGCACTCCCGACGAAAACTACGTCGAAATTATCGAAGCCCCTGATCACCCCTGGTTCCTCGGCTGCCAGTTCCACCCCGAATTCAAATCCAAGCCTCTCGAGCCTCATCCGCTTTTCGCCGCCTTCATCGGCGCTGCCCTCGATCACAAGCGCCACAAAAACCGCCCCACAGCCGTCCTTTCACAACCCGAACCCGCCCACGCCCCGCTCCACGCCTCCCCCCGCTCCACCGCAAATTAACAGCTCCTCGCCGCTGGTCCTGAAGTTGGGTGCTCCATGCGGGCCGTTGAGGTATGAACCCCGGCCTTGCTTTTCGCGCCCAGAGTTGCATCCCTCAACCATCTCCTCCATTTAAAGTCGCGCGGAGGGTGCCCATCTCCGCCCAGAGCCCCGACAGGGAGGATCTTAATTGGCAAAGACAACGGTTATCTGGAAGTCTCAGAGGGCTTTTGTAAACTCGTCGGTTACAGCCGTTCACCACCGCGTTCAATCCTTCTGAAGCGACCGGATGTGCGCATGGTCTATGGCTATTGGTAAGCTGCGAAGGCACCAGGATACTCGTGAGATATGAATCCAGGGTTCGAATAGATTTGCTAATGCAGACTTATCGGCGCGGGATATTGAAACGGCCCATTTGTTGAGATTAGAGGCGAGTAATTTTGCTGACCTTCAGCACTCCCTTGTAGCCGTATGCACGAAAAATCGCCCGCACCATCCTCCAACTCAAATCTCAAACATCGATTGAACAACGGTGCACGGCGAATTCTCGTTGCCGATGCTTTGCATAAAATCGGCGCGTTTGCACGATAGATAGTTTTTTAGGAACATCCGGTTTGGTCTCAGGAAATCTGCAACTACACTTGCTGCAAGCGTGGCCGTGGAATGAGTCTATGTACTCCAGTTTGCGTGGTGCGTTGCGCATCGCTGCGAGAGCCGACGCAGTGATGTGAGGTTGCCCCATCTCGATGTCCAACGCGGCGAGAATACCTCTAGCCGACTTCCGCTTTTTGACCACGCCACATGCTCGCATGGAACGAACCCAACAACCGTGCAATCCGACACATACAGCTCAGAGAGTTAAAAAAATTCATCGGGCCAAGCTCGCTCTCCATCGGTTCACCATACCAACCTCTTGAATTTCGAAGTATCCCATTTTGGACAGTTTCACTCTTCCGCCCGGAACTTAAACTTCGCACCATAAAAAAATCATTCAGGCGAGTACACCAGCTCAAACCGTTGGTATGTCGCCGTTCCCTTGCAATGTGGACAAACAATCCTTTCACCACTTGTAGGGATTTCTGGCCTATGCGGCCAAAGCACGTCGTAGGGAAGGGCGCGCGAACTTGGGTCAATTTGGCTGTGGCTGAATATCTTCGTGCATCCGGGACAGTTCAACGTCCATTGAGGCATCTTCGGTGTACCCAAAACGGTGCCGCCACGCGTTTTTCAACACTGCCACAGCCGAATTAACCCAGTCTGTCCAATATTGCACGGCCGAAACATCAGCACATGACTCGATCGCAGGACTCTTCGCATCCCTTACCGCAAGAAAAAAAACGCGAAGTGTTCCACAGTTTCGTAGTTTGAACCTGAGTCTGCATTACTCTTTCAGGTGTACCGTGGCCTCGCAACCTCCATTCTTACTTCTTCTTTGCACCAGCTCCACCGGCCGTATATTCACCCGTGCAGGAGTAGTCCGCACTGCCATCGCTCGCGCCTTTTAGCTTGCAGGTACCCGACCCAGTAACGCCTTTCATCTTCCCGGTGGCGCCAGTAACCTGATACTTATTCGCGCCCACTGACGAGCCATCATCGTTCGAGGTCGTAACGCCTTGATAGTTGTAGAAAATCGTGTCTCCGTTATCAAACGTCGCAACAAACACGCCCGCAACCTTGGTTCGCTTTCCCGTCACCTCACCGTGCTCGGCATACCTCGCCTCTTTGGCCGCCACGCCACTGACTTGGCCCTTCACGGTACATTTTCCTTGCATTAGCACGAAGACGTGGCCGTCCTTATCACCTGCAGGAACACTTTGCTGAACGTCGGGCTTGCCACACTTTCCCGAAAGGTCGGACTTAGTTTGCGCAGAGCTAGCCGCCATGGCCAGACCCAACGCCACACACCCAGAGAGAATTTTATATTTCATCTCTTTTTTCTCCTCAGAAGATTGGCACTTCCCGTGGTTGGCCGAAATCTACGCCCAATCAATCGCAAAGTCTATCTCCGATCATAAAGCCGCGTCACATCGCGGCGCGGATGCTCCTTCGAACACATTTGAATGGAGTTCACTTCTGATTACTTTGTTGTCTAGACAACGGCCCAGGTATATACTCCGCGTACGAGTCCATCGGCATTTCCGGGGCGGTTGAAGGTGTTTTCTTGCGAACGCTTGCAGTAAACGTCTACGTCCTGACTCTTTCAGCGCTCTTGCTGCTGATTACTTTCCCCGTATCGACACAGGGCACCACTGTCCAGATCGACGCCGGCGGCCCCGCGGTGGCGCCATTCCTGGCTGACCAGGGCTTTACAGCCAGCAACACTATTAGTCACCCCAATGCCATCAATACCAGCAAGGTAGTCAATCCGGCCCCTGTAGCGGTTTATCAGACCGGCCGCATCGGCAACTTTACCTACACCATTGGTGGATTCGCCGCTGGATCAAACGCAACAGTGCGGCTCCACTTTGCTGAAACCTACTGGTCTGCCGCCGGGCAGCGTTTGTTCAACGTCAATATCAATGGAAAGCAGGTGCTAACAAGCTTCGACATTTTCGCCGCTGCTGGTGGGCAGAATATCGCCAACATCCAGCAGTTCACGGCGACCGCGAATGCATCCGGTCAATACGTGATCCAGTTCACCACGATTATCAATAACTCCCTCGTGAACGGAATCGAAATAGTATCTTCCACTTCTTGCACGGCCCCCACTGTCCCGTCCGCCCTGGCCGCGACCGCAACTTCCAGCACCCAGATTATTACCAACTGGACGGCGAGCTCGTCGCCCTGCCCCGGCATTACCTACGCCATCTTCCGCAGCACGACTGCCGGGTTCACGCCTTCGAGCAACAATCAGATCGCCAGTGGCCGGACTGCTACAAGCTACTCGGATACCGGCCTTACGCCTTCGACTACTTATTTCTATTCGGTGGAGGCCGTTAACTCGGGCGGCACATCTGCAGCCTCGAGCCAAGCCAGCGCGACGACCCAGTCCCCCGTTGTCGGCTCGCAACTTATCGCCATTAACGCCGGCGGCCCCGCAGCAGCGCCATTTCTCGCTGACCAGGATTACGCCGGTGGCACCACCATTAGCCACGCCAACACCATCAACACCGCCAAGGAGACCAGTCCCGCTCCAGTTGCGGTCTATCAGACCGGTCGCGTCGGCAACTTCACCTACAGCGTTGGCGGTTTCAAAGCTGCCTCAAACTATGTCGTCCGCCTGCACTTTTGCGAGACCTACTGGAACGCGCCCGGCATGCGTGTGTTCAACGTGAGCATCAACGGCGCCCAGGTGCTGAACAGCTTCGACATTTTCACAGCCGCTGGCGGACAAAACATCGCTAACATTCAGCAATTCACGGAACCGGCGAATTCGAGCGGGCAATTCGTAATTCAGTTCACCACCCTCGTCAACAAAGCGCTGATCAGCGGAATCGAAATCTCTCCCGCCAGCCCCAGCCCGGACTTTTCTGTCTCCATCGCTCCATCGCTTGAAACAGTCGGAGCCGGTTCCAATGCAACCTATACCGTGACCCTCGCCACTTTGAAAGGCTTCACGGGAACCGTGGCATGGAGCGCCAGCGGCTTGCCATCGAATGCCACAGCTAGTTTCAGTCCCACTTCAACGACCGCCTCAGGAAACTCCGTGCTTACCATTACCACCACCGCTTCAACGCCCACAGGATCCTTTCCGGTAACCATCACCGGAGCAAGTGGCAGCCTGACTCACTCGGCAACCGCAACAATTACTGTCGCCTCAAACGCGGCCGCCGCGCACATCATTAACCAGATGACGCTGGCCGACGACATCAACGAGTTACACGGCATTCAGGACGCCAACAATTATCGGGTGGTCCCCGGGATATCCACTCTGGGTATCCCGCTGCTCAACGTCACCAACGGACCTGCCGGAGCTACCAAAGGCGGCCCCGGCCACGACGGTCCGGCCACCGCCATGCCCGCGCCCATCGCTCTCGCCGCCAGTTGGGACGTTAATCTCGCCAATCAATATGGAAGCGTCGTGGGAGCAGAGGCCAAGGCCTGGGCCAATGGTCTCCTCGAGGGCTTGGACATCAACATCGCGCGAGTGCCGCAGAATGGACGCACTTTCGAAGCATTCGGAGAGGACCCCTACCTCGTTGGCCAAATGGCGGTAGCTAATTTAACAGGCGCCCAGTCGCAGGGAATCATCACCGAGTCCAAACATTTTGCTGCCAATAATCAGGAGACCAACCGGACGACCGTCAACGAAATTATTGACGAACGCACTTTGCGCGAAATCTATCTTCCGGCCTTCGAGGCCACCGTGAAAGCGGGCGTTGGCGCGGTCATGTGCGCTTACAACCAGGTCAACGGCGCGTACATGTGTGAAAACGACGTTCTCCTCAATCGCATTCTGAAGCAGGAATGGGGTTTCACTGGATTCGTTACTTCAGATTTCGGGGCCACCCACTCAACCGTAGCATCCGCGAATGCCGGCCTCGATCTGGAAATGCCCACGGGAGTGTATTTCGACACTCTACTGGAATCCGCCGTCACCTCTGGCCAGGTGGCCCAGACCGTCATTAACGATAAGTTGATCCGCCGTTTTTCCACCATGATGAATTTGGGGGTTTTCAACAATCCCCCGGGACTCACCGCCATCCCGAGCCAGCAGGATGGTCTGATCTCCCGCCAGATTGCCGAAGCAGGCATGGTTCTGCTGCAAAACAAGCCCGGTGTCCTGCCTCTCAATACCACGAGAATCCTGCCTCTCAATGCCGGCAGCCTGCACCACATCGCCGTGATTGGTCCCTATGCAGGTGCGGCCATGACGGGTGGCGCTGGAAGTTCCAAGGTGACGCCGATTTATACCGTGTCACCGGTGGCAGGCATCCAAAACCGCGTCCCTCCGACCGTTACGGTCTCTTACAACGACGGCAGCTCTATCTCTTCGGCGGTTTCTCTCGCGCAAACCGCCGAGGTGGCCATCGTGATGGTGGGCGATAGCGAGGCCGAAGGCACTGATAACTCGATTTCGCTAACCGGCAACCAGGACTCCTTGGTGCAATCAATCGTGGCGGCCAACCCGAACACCATCGTGGTGATGAAGAGTGGAACGGCCATTCTGATGCCGTGGGCCGGCAGCGTGCCCGCGATTCTGCAAGCCTGGTATCCCGGCGAGGAAGATGGCAACGCTGTGGCCGCAGTGCTCTTTGGAGATGTCAATCCATCCGGGAAACTTCCGCTCACTTTCCCGGTACAGCTAGCTGATCTTCCTGCCAATACCGCCGCGCAATACCCCGGCGTCCTGGTCAATGGCGTCCCCACCGCGACCTATTCGGAAGGGGTCTTTGTCGGCTACCGCCATTACGATCAGGCCAACATCGCCCCGCTTTTTCCATTTGGTTTTGGCCTGTCCTATACCAATTTCTCTTTTCAGAACCTGGCAGTTACCCCAACCAGCTTCACTTTCACCAATAACCCAAACCAAACCGTGACAGTCAGTTTCAGCATCACCAACACCGGTTCAGTTGCCGGCGCGGAAGTCACGCAACTCTATCTCGCCATACCTTCCACCGCTGTACCCGAGCCACCCAAATCCCTCCAGGGCTTTCAAAAAATAATGCTTCAACCCGGCCAAACCGTCCCGGTGCAATTAACCCTGAACCAACGCTCATTCTCCTACTGGGATGTAGTCAGCCACAGCTGGCGCGTCACTCCCGGCACCTACCAAATCATGGTCGGTAACTCTTCACGCGGCATCCTCCTGCAAACACAAATCACGATTAATTAACAAATACGTAGCGTACCGTCTGATTAGATACCTTTTTTTTAGCCCAACCATCCAGATCCCAACTGACCTCAATCCAGCTGACAAGCAATTAAGTTCTCCAGTCGCACCTTCTCCAATCCAGCCCTGAGGCAAACCAACAGTTCATAGGGTGGCGCGAGATATCTCAGACGCAGCACTGACTGGCCCTGCGCCCTTCGTGTTATCTTCAGTGTTCTGCATGGCACAAATACTTGAAATTGTGTGGGACGCATGAGCTCGCATCCGGCGCGTGAAATCGTGTTGGGCGCGCTGCGCTTGGGCGCAGGAAATCCGCTCTTTCTGATTGCCGGGCCCTGCGTAATCGAGAGCGAGGCGCACGCTTGTGCGATGGCCGAGAAAATTGCGCGCGTCGCGCACGATTGCGGTGTGCCGTATATTTTCAAGGCCTCGTATGACAAAGCGAATCGATCGTCGCTGAAATCCTTTCGTGGGCCGGGACTCGCCGAAGGCTTGCGCATTCTGAAAAAAGTAAAAAAGGATTTTGGCGTCCCAGTCCTCACCGATATTCATGAAAGTGCCCAAGCTGCGCCGGTTGCCGAAGTCTGCGACATATTGCAGATTCCGGCATTCTTGTCGCGGCAGACCGATCTGCTCGTCGCCGCTGCAAAGACTGGGCGAATTGTCAACGTCAAGAAGGGGCAGTTTCTATCGCCCTGGGATATGGGCAACGTAGTAGAGAAAATAGTCGGCGCAGGAAGTGAACAAATTATTCTGACGGAGCGTGGCGCTTCATTCGGCTACAACAATCTAGTAGTCGATATGCGCGCATTCCCCGTGATGCAAAACCTTGGCTACCCAGTGGTCTACGACGTGACTCACTCCGTGCAATTGCCCGGTGGCCAGGGACACGCCAGCGGCGGGCAACCGGAGTTCATCGAGACACTGGCGCGCGCCGGAGTAGCTGCGGGCGTGGATGGACTTTTTCTGGAGACGCACGGCAATCCAAGCGCCGCGCTTTCGGATGGCCCAAATGCGCTGCCGCTCACACAACTGCCTTCGCTACTTAAGAAATTAAAACAAATTGCCGAACTGGCGCGAAGTTGGAGTCCGCGATGAGTCTTGATTGCGCGCGCCGTGTTTTGCGGATCGAAGCGCAAGCGCTTCAAGATGTGCTGGCGCGCCTGGATGGCAGTTTTGAGCGCGCCGTGGATGTATTGTTTGCGTGCAAGGGGCGCGTGGTGGTCAGCGGCATGGGCAAGTCTGGCTTGATTGGACGGAAAATTTCAGCGACGTTCTCTAGCACCGGCACGCCATCATTTTTTTTGCATCCTGCAGAAGCGCTGCATGGAGATTTGGGCATGCTGGCGCGCGGCGACGCGCTACTGGCGGTTTCTTACGGCGGAGAGACGGAAGAGATTGTCAGATTGCTCGAAGCATTAAAACGCCTGGAAATGTTGCTGATCACCTTGACCGGAAAAACAGACTCGACACTGGCGCAAGCCAGCGACGTGGTCCTGGACGTCAGCGTGAAGGAAGAAGCGTGCTCTCTGAATCTCGCGCCGACAGCTAGCACTACCGTAGCGATGGCTGTGGGCGACGCGCTGGCGGTAGCACTTTTGGAGCGGCGCGGATTTCAGCCTGACGATTTTGCAGCGCTGCATCCCGCAGGCCGGCTGGGTTCAAGGCTGCTGCGCGTAGAACATCTAATGCACGCGGGCGATGCATTACCTCGCGTATCTCCTGACACGATGATGCCCGATGTGTTTCATGAGATGAGCAAGAAAGGTCTCGGTATGACCACGGTGACCGAGGCGGACGGAAGATTAGCGGGGATTTTGACCGATGGGGATTTGCGGCGCTTAATGGAAAAGCATCGCGGCGCCACGCTGGAAATGCGGGCGGTAGACTGCATGACGCGAGGGGCGCAAACGATTGGGCCGCATGTGCTGGCTAGTGAAGCATTGAATTTGATGGAGAAACGCAAGATTACTTCGATTGTGGTGGTGGATGAGGCGAAGGCAGTTCTCGGTGTGGTGCATTTGCATGATTTGTGGACTTTGGAATTGATGTAAACATTTTTGGCACGGACACAAGTTTCGGCAAAACGATCGGCGGAGGAAAGTTTAATTGGCCAAAGCAGCGAAGAAAATTGCAGCGCGAATACCGTCAAAAGTAGCAAAGCGAGCGAAGCAGATTACGGTGTTTTTAATGGATGTAGATGGAACCATCACGGCTGGCGGGGTTTCGCTGCTGTCGCTGCCGGACGGGTCGGCGCAAGAAATCAAAACGTTTGACGCGCACGATGGACAAGGTTTGAGTCTGGCGCATACCGCGGGTATTCGGACTGGCGTCATTACCGGGCGCGGAAGTGCTGCTTTGCAACGGCGGGCCAAAGAGCTGAAAATCGAATTTGTCTATGAACATCAGGCCCAGAAGATTGCAGCGTACGAAGAAATATTGCAGAAGACCGGAGCCACGGAGGCGATGGTGGCGTATCTCGGTGACGATCTACCCGACATCACCATCATGCGGCGAGTTGGCTTAGCGGTAGCGGTAGGAGATGCAGCTCCGGAAGTAAAACGTGTGGCGCATCACGTGACCCGCGCGATCGGCGGCAAAGGCGCCGCGCGCGAAGTCGTGGAGTTAATCTTGAAGAGCAAAGGCATTTGGGAAGAGATGATCGACAAGGCCAGAGCTTGATCGATATGCGGATTATTCTTGTTTGAATTTATGGTAATCGGACGATAGAGAAAGAGGACTTTTATGTTGCATGCCTGGCATGACGTTTCACCGGGTGACGATCTCCCGCGAGATTTTCAGGCGGTAATCGAAATCCCGCTGGGATCGAATGTGAAGTATGAGCTGGATAAAACCAGTGGCATGCTGCGCGTGGACCGCATCATCCATTCGGCGGTGTATTATCCCGCCAACTACGGTTTCATTCCGCAAACTTACGCCGAAGATGACGATCCACTGGATGTGCTGGTGCTTTGCCAGGAAGCCGTGCAACCGCTGGCATTGATTCAAGCGCGCGCAATCGGATTGATGACCATGGTGGATTCCGGAGCGAGCGACGACAAAGTGATCGCGGTAGCCACCGGAGATCCGGAATTCAACAGTTACGTGGAAGCGCGTGATTTGCCACCGCACCGCTTGTTGGTGCTGAAAAGATTTTTTTCCGATTACAAACAACTGGAAGGCAAGACCGTGCAGGTGGAGGATATTCGCCCGGCGTATGCGGCGATTACGGTGATTGAGAAAGCGTTGGCGCGATACAAAAAAGTCCGTGAGAAATTGCTGGATGATGACGGGCGCGGACCGATTAAATTTCCTGTGCCGAAATTCAGTGATAAGTGAAGCGGGGGAAAGAAAATTGTTGAAGTGGATTGGCGCTGTTGTAGTGCTGCTGATTTTGGCGGCCGTGATTGGATTGTCGGTGATGGCCGGCAGCCTCCGCGGCGCGTATGGATTGGTGCGTTACGCGCTGCCGCACATGCATCGAGGTACGCTGCGCGTTGGCGACGATGCTCCTGACGCTTCCCTGCTGGCACTGGACGGCAGCAGCCGGTTTCATATCCGCGAGCGCACCGGCGTGCGGCCGCTGGTGATTGTCTTTGGCAGCTATACTTGACCTCCCTTCCGGCGCCAGGTTGGCGACGTCGTGCAGATTTACAAAGACTATAAAGATCACGCCGACTTTCTGACCGTGTATGTGCGCGAGGCTCATCCCACGGACGAATGGCAGATGAATTCCAACGTGAAGGAAGACGTCTGTTACGCGCAGCCGAAAACGCTGGAGCAACGCGTGGCGATTGCCAATGATTTTGTGGAGCGCTTTAACTATCCAACCCCATTCGGCATCGACGACATGAGTAACGCCGCGAACGATGCGTACGCGGCATGGCCGGAACGTATTTACATTATTGATGAACAGGGACGGATCGCGTACCGCGGCGGAATGGGGCCGTTTAATTATCATCCAGAAGAGGCGCGCGCCTGGCTCGCGTCCCGCTATGGTGAAGTGAAGCGCGAAGCGTCTGCAGCGGTACCCAACAAGAAAAATAACTAAGCGGGCCGCCGTACCTTTATTTTTTTTCTGGCCGCTTTCGACGCTGATACACGGAGATGACACGACATAGAAATCCGCGCTCTAAAACAGTGACGCGCGCAGATCCTGCAACGCCTAAAAATACTGCTGTAAATTCCGGTGCGTCGGATCGGCAACTACGCAACGTGGGATTGGCGCGCGCAATTTCGAAGATGGGATATTGCTCCCGTAGCCGCGCGGAACAAGCCATTCGCGCGGGACGCGTGCGAGTTAACGGCGCGGTGCGAAAGAATCCAGAAGCGCCGGTACACTTGGGCAAAGACCGGGTGGTGATTGACGGGCACGAGGTTAAGAAAGCGGAGAAAATTTATTTGATGTTGAACAAGCCGCGCGGAGTGGTGACCACCGCGAGTGACGAGCGTGGCCGCCAAACCATTTATTCTTTTCTACAAAAATACAAAGATGGCTCTTTGAATTGGGTGGCTCCGGTAGGAAGGCTCGACAAGGCCAGCGAAGGCCTTTTGTTGATTACCAACGATTCGGAGTGGGCGGCAAAGATCACCGCGCCGGAGACGCATGTGGACAAAACCTATCATGTTCACATCGCGGAGCCAGCAACGTTAGCGATGATAGAAAAGCTGCAGCACGGACTTACAGTGAAGGATGGAGAGTTTTTGCGAGTGAAGAGCGCCAGCGTGATTCGGTCGGGCGATCGCAATTGCTGGCTGGAAATTACTTTGGATGAAGGGCGCAATAGGCATATTCGGCGGATGTTTGAGACAATAGGCATAGAAGTATTGAGATTGATTCGGGTGGCGATCGGGGCGCTGAAGTTGGGGGATCTGCCGAAAGGCGAGGTCCGCACCTTGAATGAACAGGAAAAAGCCATTGTTGTTTAGGAAAGCCAGCGCAGATTAAGAAGCGCCGCGTTGGCTACCGAGTGCATCACAATAAACACAGCTTTGAACGCCGCGCGTCCAGCCCGGTGGCAAAATCGAAAAACTAAAGCGCACTGACATGTGGGCGAGGAGTAAGGTTGAGGTATCGCCCATTTATTCCATTACGGGAGCTAAAGGTTAATGAACTTCGGAAAGATGATGCTGAATAATATTTTGCGGAGAGCGAGCCGAGGCGCAGTGGGCAGCGCATTGACGATGACCTTGGCTGTGGCCGCCACGACGACATTTTTCGCGACACGCAGCGTGCGAGCGGATGGAGCTGCGGCATTTGATTTGTCCGGGCCGCGCGTGGAGATGAAGGTGATGCGCGCCGGAAAGACGCTGCCAATTGCGAATGTGCCGAATTTGCAAGCCGGAGACCGTTTGTGGGTGCATCCTGATTTCCCTGATTCGCAATCCGTGCATTTTTTGGTGGTGGTAGCTTTTTTGCGGGGGGCTACGAATCCGCCGCCGGAGAACTGGTTTACCAAAGCGGAAGCATGGAACAAACAAGTAAGAGAAGAAGGTTTTTTCGTGACTGTGCCGCAGGGCGCACAGCAGGCATTGTTGTTTCTAGCGCCAGAAACCGGCGGGGATTACGGATCGCTGCGAGCGACCGTGCGAGGAAAGCCGGGAGTTTTTGTGCGCGCGTCGC
>Ga0209526_10002195_pt1 | contig 13140 bp, 10 predicted proteins | sample JacPinW_OM2H0_M1_FD_188566 | JGI IMG/M metagenome (GOLD analysis project Ga0209526, IMG submission 188566) | Forest soil microbial communities from Algoma, Ontario, Canada - Jack Pine, Ontario site 1_JW_OM2H0_M1 (SPAdes) (version 2) | ecosystem: Environmental > Terrestrial > Soil > Boreal... | reverse complement strand
GCGGGGTCGATCGGAATGCTGCCCTCGGCGTCGCTCGACGCGAACAACAAGGGGCTCTACGAGCCGATTCACGGTTCGGCGCCCGACATCGCCGGTCAAGACAAAGCGAATCCGCTGGCGACGATCCTGTCGCTGGCGATGATGTTCCGATACACCTTCGGCCGTGCCGACGTCTCCGACCACATCGAGGCTGCGGTGCGCAAGGTCCTGGCGCAGGGCAAGCGCACCGGTGACATCGCGCTGCCCGGCGAGCAGATCACCGGCACACGCGAGATGGGCGACGCGGTCGTGGCGGCGCTGTGATAATTACAGCTGATCGAAGCAGGGCCCACGGCACGGTCGAAAGATGAATCGCATATGAGGAATGGCAAGATGATGCGGATAGGTTTTGTCGGATGGCGCGGCATGGTCGGATCGGTGCTCATTCAGCGCATGCTCGAGGAAAACGACTTCGAGCGCCTTGATCCGGTGTTTTTCTCGACGTCGAGCGCTGGCGGTAACGGCCCGTCGATCGGCAGGGCGACCGGCGCGCTTCGAAACGCGCACGAAGTCAAAGCTTTCGAGGGCCTTGACGCGATCGTGACCTGCCAGGGCGGAGAGTGGACCAAGCCTATGTACGGCACGCTTCGCAACGCCGGCTGGGACGGCTATTGGATCGACGCCGCATCGACTCTGCGGATGGCTGAGGATGCGGTCATCGTCCTCGACCCGGTCAACCGCGGCGTGATCGATAAGGCTCTGGACAGCGGAGTCAAGAATTACATCGGCGGCAACTGCACGGTCACCTTGATGATGATGGCGATCGCCGGGCTGCTACAAAATGACCTCGTCGAATGGATGACGTGCATGACCTACCAGTCGGCGTCCGGCGCCGGCGCACAGAACATGCGCGAGCTATTGCAGCAAATGGGCGAAGTTCATCTCGCGGCAAAGGGCCTGCTCGGCGATCCTGGCTCGTCGATACTCGATATCGACCGCGAGGTCGCGGGCATATTGCGCGACGAGCGCTTTCCTACCGAGCACTTTGGCGTGCCGCTCGCCGGGAGCCTGATTCCCTGGATCGCTGAAGACATGGGCGACGGTGTCAGCAAGGAGGAATGGAAAGGCGGTGCCGAGACCAACAAGATTCTCGGCCGCGAAGACCATCCGATTCCGGTCGAGTCGATTTGCGTGCGCATCGGCGCGATGCGCTGTCACAGCCAGGCGCTGACCATCAAGCTTCGCCGCAAAATGGCGCTGCCCGAGATCGAGCGTCTGATCTCGAATGCCCATGAGTGGGTGCGCGTCGTACCCAACACAAGCGAGGCGAGCACACGCGAGCTGACGCCCGCGGCGGTGACCGGGAAGCTTGAAATACCGATCGGCCGCTTGCGAACGCTGTCGATGGGTGAGGACTACCTTGGCGCTTTTACCGTCGGCGATCAACTCCTCTGGGGCGCTGCCGAGCCATTGCGACGAATGCTGCGCATTCTGCAAGCACGTCATTGATGTCGGTTATGACAGCGGCGCGGCGGCCTTCAGCCGCAGGGTCCTTTTTGGCCGCTTTTATGCGGGGGCGCTAACGGGTGCGGCCATGGGGTGGGCAAAGGCGACCCGCTTACAACAGAGGTGACTCGGCGTTGCGAGAACCGCAAGTCCACAAGCTGTTGTAGCGGCCGTGGACTAACTGCCTACCAGTGGGGCCTGGCATCGATCGCGGCCGCTGCCGCTGCTGTGCCTCGCGAGAGCGCTTTTGCGTTAAAAAAACAAGCTAATACCGAGGTTTAGCTTGCACCGCTAACTCCATGATGTTAGTTTAGCCGACGCAATCAGCATTCTGAGGTCCGCATGCGAGCAAAACCCTTTATCAGTGGCAGCTTGTTGGCGGGCGTCTTGACGCTTTCCGTTCCCGCGCTTGCGCTCGGGCTAGGCAAGCTCACGGTTAATTCCGGTCTCGGACAACCGCTGTCAGCCCAGATCGAACTCACCGCAGCGCAAAGAGATGAGCTCGATTCGCTGAGAGCGAGAATTGCCGATCCTTCGGTCTATCGCGACAACGGCGCGCAATACGTGGGCGCACTAGCGCGAGCACGGATCACCGTCGAACAGGGAGCCAATGCGTCATATTTGCGCGTGACGACTTCGGCGCCGGTGAACGAGCCGTTTCTCAATCTGATCATCGAATTGAGTTGGGCCACCGGGCGCGTGGTCCGCGACTACACTTTCCTGCTCGACCCACCGGGCGCCACCGAAATGCAGGCGATCGAGCCGGCCGCGCCGATTCGTCCGGAAGCTGCGCCGACGCGCACCACACGCGCGGGACGTGGCGCCGCCGCGGCGACGGCTTCCGCTCCTTCGACATCTACCGCATCTACGACATCCACGGCGCCCGACAGTGCCGGCAGCTATACCGTCAAGCGCGGCGACACCCTGTCCAAGATCGCCAACCAGTACAAGCCCGAAAACGTCAGCCTCGAGCAGATGCTGGTCGCCTTGTTCCGCAGCAACGAATCGGCCTTTGAAGCGGGGAACATGAATCGCTTGCGCAGCGGGCAGATCATAACCGTGCCGCAGGGCGATCAGATCGCGCCGTTGGCGCAAGACGAAGCGGTAAAGGAGGTCAAGGTCCAGGCTGCCGATTGGCGCACCTACCGCGATCACGTCGCCGCGGCAGCGCCGGCAAGCGATACCACGGCCGCGCGGCAGTCGGGAGGCGGCAAGATCGGTACCGCGGTCGAGGATCAGGCCGCTGCCACATTGGGCGGTAGAGACCGCGTCAGCGTGTCACGCGAGCCGGGCAAAGGAACGGCAGCTGCGAGTGCGGAAGACTTGGTCTCCAAGGACAAGGCTTTGCGCGAAGCGAATGCGCGCGTTGCCGAGCTTGAAAAGACGGTGCGCGATCTGCAGAAGGCTGCAGCGCTGAAGAGCCAGACGATGTCCGACCTCCAGACGAAGGCAGAGGCCGGAAAGGGCGCGACCGCGGAAGCGCCCAAGGCGCCGGATACGCAAGTTGCGGCGGTGACGACTCCCCCCACCACGACGCCGCCGGCCGCGACGACGACGGCCCCATCTCCGGGAACGACGGGCTCAACGCCGACAACAGCGCCACCGCCCGTAACGACAACCGCGACGACTCCGTCCGGAGCGACAACCGCGACGACTCCGTCCGGAACGACGACTGCGACGCCCCCGCCCGCAACGACCACCCCGGTCGCTCCGTCCGGAACTACGACTGTGGTACCGCCAGTGGTCATTCCGCCGCCGGAAGCCAAGGCCCCGGACACGACTGTGCTGGAGACCAAGGCTCCCGAAACCAAGGCAGCACCGCCGCCCGAGCCCAAGGCAGCGGTTCCGACGTCGGCGGTGCCACCCAAGAAAGCGACTGAAGTTTCGTTCATCGACGAGTTGTTCGGCAATACGCCGACCTGGGTCGTCGGCGGCGGCGCGTTGATCGTGCTTGGCGGGATCGCGGCGATCATCGCCGCGCGCAGGCGCAAGACCACCAAGTTCGAAGACAGCATTATTTCCGGCACCGACATCAAGACGAATACGGTTTTCGGCTCGACCGGCGGTGGCGTGGTGAACACCGGCGACAATTCGCTAGCCAGCGATTTCAGCCGCGAGGGCCTTGGCAACATCGATACCGACGAAGTCGATCCGATCGCCGAGGCGGAGGTCTATCTCGCTTATGGCCGCGACGCGCAAGCCGAGGAAATACTGAAGGATGCGCTGAAGAAGGATCCGCAGCGGCAGGAAATCTATCTCAAGCTGCTGGAGATTCATGCCCAGCACAACAAGCCGTCGGCGTTCGAGACCGTGGCCAGTGAGTTGTATTCGGTCTCAGGCGGCCAAGGCGAGGTGTGGCAGAAGGCGATGGCGCTCGGTCGCCAACTCGATCCGGCGAATCCATTGTTTGCGGAGGCAGGCGGCGGCGCAGCATTCGCGACCGCGACGACGGTCGCCACGGCTCACACTGCGAGCGAAACGCACGCGCCTTCGGTATCGCCGGATATCAAGCCCGAGCCGCGTGGCGACGCGCCGCTGGACTTCACGCTCGATGAGGATATTTCGCTGTCGCCAACCTCCGGCGAGGTGGACACCAAGTCGCACGCCGCGATGCACTCGTCAAGCGAGCCGCCGACAATCCATTTCGAGAAGCCGGCCGTATCCGCCGCGACCTTGGCCGCCAGTGCCGCTGGCGCGGCCGCGGCTGCTGCCGCCAGAGCGGCTGTCGAAAAATCGCCGCCCACGGTTCGAGACACCGTGTCTTTCGAGCCCGAGTCGATACCGAAGTTCGATCTGGATTTCCGCCTCGACGAGCCGTCGAGCCCGGCGCCCTCGGCGCCGAGGCCGGTACCCGCGATTTCGCCCGCAAGCGCGCGCGAGCCCGCACTGGTCAGCGCCGGAGCGCCCGCGCCACAGTTGACGCGTCCGGCGGCAGCGATCGAGCTCGACAAGCTCGACCTCGCGTTCGATCCAAAGCGCTCGACCTTCGAAGATCCGACGCCGTCGGTGCTGGACGGCCAGTGGCACGATGCGGCGACCAAGCTCGATCTCGCCAAGGCGTATCAGGAGATGGGCGATGTCGAAGGCGCGCGCGAGATTCTCCAGGAAGTGTTGCACGAGGGCGACGACGAGCAAAAAGCCGAAGCACAGGCCTTGATCACCAAGCTGGCCTGATCCGCGACAACAGACCGTGTGACGGGGCGGTGGATCGTCGATCCACCGCCCCTTGTGTTTCCGGGCGTCGCAATGCGGCGGCGAACGCACGGCTCGCCCGCGCTAGATACTCTCTGCTGACATGCGCATCGCGCTCGGACTCGAATACCACGGCACGCCGTTTCACGGCTGGCAGTCTCAGGCAGATGGCAGCGGAGTGCAGAATGCTCTCGAGCGCGCGCTGTCCGGGATCGCAGGTGAGCGTGTCGCAGTCATTGCGGCCGGGCGTACCGACACGGGAGCGCATGCGACGCTGCAGGTAGCACATTTCGACATCGGCGTGCGGCGACCCGAAAACGCATGGGTCCGTGGCGTCAACGCGTTACTCCCCGATGCGATCGCAGTGCAATGGGCAATGCCTGTTGCCGAGGAGTTCCATGCCCGCTTCAGCGCAACCGGCCGTCATTACACTTATCTACTGCTGGACCGGCCGGTGCGACCGGCGCTGCTCAATGGCAGGACAGGCTGGTACCATCAGCCGCTTGCGCTGGCGCGGATGTGCGAGGGTGCGGCCGCGTTGATCGGCAGGCATGATTTCAGCGCCTTTCGCGCCGCCGACTGTCAGGCGAAATCGCCAGTACGAACGCTCGACCGGCTCGACATCGCGCGCGAGGGAAACATGATTCGTTTTGATCTACACGCCGACGCATTTCTGTACCGCATGGTGCGCAACATCGTCGGCGCGCTCGTCTATGTCGGCAATGGCCGGCAGCCGCCGTCCTGGATCGGCGAGTTGCTGGCCGGGCGCGATCGCACCCGCGCCGCGCCGACATTCGCTAGTGCCGGATTGTATTTCACCGGCGTCGACTATCCGACGCGCTTCAATTTGCCGGCAACCTGCGCGCCGCTGCGTCTCCCCCTGAGCTAGGGCGTCTTAACATGCGCACTCGCGTCAAGATCTGCGGTATCACGCGCGTCGAGGATGCGATTGCCGCGGCGCAAGCGGGCGCGGACGCGATCGGGCTCGTATTCTGGCCCGGCACGCCGCGTCGCGTCGGCTTCGATCAAGCGCGGGCGATTGCCCGCGCGGTTCCTGCTTTCGTCACCACCGTCGGCCTGTTTGTCGATCCGGAGCCGATGGCGGTTCGTGCCGCGCTGGACGCGGTTCCGCTCGACCTCCTGCAGTTCCACGGCAACGAGGATGCGGATTTATGCGCGAGCTTCGCCCGCCCGTACATCAAGGCGGTGCCGGTCAAACCGGGGGTCGATTTGCTACAATACGCGGCCCGTTATGGCGACGCTCACGGATTGCTTTTCGATGCCTTCGAGCCCGGCGGGCTGCCAGGGGGCACCGGCAAGACTTTCGATTGGAACGAGCTGCCAGGCGAGTTGCAGCGGCCCTTGATTCTCTCCGGAGGACTCACGCCGCAGAATGTCGGAGCCGCGATCCGTACCGCGCGACCCTGGGCCGTCGACGTTTCAAGCGGTGTCGAGCTGACTGGCGAAGACGGCCGGCCGCGCAAGGGCATCAAGAGCGCGGCAAAAATTGCAGCGTTTATCCGGGAGGTGCGCAATGCAGATGAATGACTTGCCGGATTCGCGCGGACACTTCGGCCCCTACGGCGGCGTGTTCGTCGCCGAGACGCTTATCGCCGCGCTCGACGAGCTTCGCGAACAATACGCGCGCTATCAGCACGATCCCGCCTTCATCGCTGAATTCGAATCGGAGCTCAAGCATTATGTCGGCCGGCCGAGCCCGATTTATCACGCCCAGCGCTGGTCCGAAAAGCTCGGTGGGGCGCAGATCTATCTCAAGCGCGAGGATTTGAATCACACCGGTGCGCACAAGATAAACAATTGCATCGGCCAGGCGCTGCTCGCGAAAAGGCTCGGCAAGCCGAGGGTGATCGCCGAAACGGGCGCCGGCCAGCACGGTGTTGCCGCCGCGACCGTGGCTGCGCGCTTCGGCATGCAATGCGTCGTGTACATGGGATCGGAAGACATCAAGCGCCAGGCGCAGAACGTATTCCGGATGAAGCTCCTCGGGGCCGAGGTAGTGCCGGTCGAATCCGGCTCGAAGACGCTCAAGGACGCGCTCAACGAAGCGATGCGCGACTGGGTGACCAACGTCGAGAATACGTTCTATATCATCGGCACGGTTGCCGGACCGCATCCCTACCCGATGATGGTTCGCGATTTCCAGAGCGTCATCGGCCGCGAATGCCTGCAGCAGATGCCGGAAATGATCGGCCGCCAGCCGGACGTGATCATCGCCTGCGTCGGCGGCGGCTCGAATGCGATGGGCATCTTTTATCCCTATCTCTCGCACGAGAGCGTCAAGCTGGTCGGCGTGGAGGCAGCGGGCGAGGGCATCGCTACCGGACGTCACGCGGCGTCCCTTACCGCAGGTACGCCCGGCGTGCTGCACGGCAATCGCACCTACCTGCTGCAGGACAAGAACGGGCAGATCATCGAGACCCACTCGGTGTCGGCGGGACTCGACTATCCCGGCGTCGGGCCGGAGCATGCGTGGCTCAAGGACAACGGACGCGCGCAATATGTGTCGGTCACCGACGATGAGGCGCTCACCGCGTTTGGCGATTGCTGCCGCATCGAGGGCATCATTCCCGCGCTCGAATCGGCGCATGCGCTTGCCTATGCGACAAGAATCGCACCGGAACTGCCGGCGAGCACGGCGCTGCTGGTCAATCTTTCCGGGCGCGGCGACAAGGACATGAATACCGTCGCCGAGCGCACGGGACTCAAGTTTCACTGCCGGCCCGAGTGCGATCCGGCACAGCGATGAATCCGATCGACCAGCAAGCCAGCAAGACAGAGGAAAAAGGATCTTGATGGTTTCGGAGCCCTCGCATCTCCGTAGTGGGATTCCGGCCCGATGAATCGCATCGACGCGACCTTCGACAAGCTCCGCGCAGCGGGCCGTGTGGCGCTGATTCCCTACATTACCGCAGGCGATCCTTCGCTCGCGGCGACAGTGCCGCTGATGCGTGCGCTGACCTCCGCCGGCGCCGACGTGATCGAGCTCGGCGTTCCGTTTTCCGACCCGATGGCCGACGGCCCAGTCATCCAGCGCGCGTCGGAGCGTGCGCTTGCCAACGGCGTCAGTCTCGACGACGTCCTGACCGTCGTGGCGGCGTTTCGCGAGCTGGATGCGATCACGCCGATAGTGCTGATGGGGTATGCGAATCCGATCGAGGCGATGGGAACGACAGCGTTTGCCGACTGCGCGCAAGGCGCCGGCGTCGACGGAGTCATTGTCATCGACTATCCGCCCGAAGAAGCGGGCGAGTTTGCGCAACTGCTCGAAGGACGCCAAATCGCGCCGATTTTTCTGGTGGCGCCGACGACGCCGGAGGCGCGCATCATCGCCATCGGCCGGATGGCACGAGGGTATGTGTATTACGTCTCGCTGAAGGGGGTGACAGGCGCGGGCCATCTCGACGTCGCCAGCGTGGTCGCCAGGCTGGCCGAGATTCGGCGCCATGTCGCGCTCCCGGTGGGCGTGGGTTTCGGCATCCGCGATGCGGTGAGCGCGCAAGCCATTGCGGCGCACGCCGATGCGATCGTCATCGGCAGCAGGATCATCCAGGAAATCGAGAGCGGTCCGGCAGCGCAAGCTCCCGAGCGCACGGCGGCGTGGCTCGCGACGATACGAACGGCGATGGATCAGATCGCCAGGAAAGCAGCATAGTGGTCCACGGCGCGATGGGGAAACGAAGATGAGCTGGCTGCAAAAGCTCCTGCCTCCGCGTATCAAGGCGACGTCGGGGATCGCCAAGAAAGCGATTCCCGAGGGGCTGTGGGTCAAGTGTCCGGCGTGCGAAGCGGTCCTGTACCGCACCGATCTGGAAAAGAACCTCAATGTGTGTCCGAAATGCTCGCATCACGGACGAGTGTCGGCCCGCGAGCGCATCGAGCAGCTGCTCGATCCTGACGGTCGCTACGAGATCGGATCCGAAGTGCTCCCGATCGACAGCCTGAAGTTCAAGGACACGCGCAAGTATCCCGAACGGCTGTCGGCTGCGCTGGAAGAAACCGGAGAAACGGATTCGCTGGTGGTCATGCAGGGAAGCATCAAGTCGGCGCCGCTGGTGTTGGCGGTCTTCGAATTCGATTTCATGGGCGGATCGATGGGCTCGGTGGTCGGCGAGCGCTTTGTGCGCGGCGTGCGCGTATCGTACGAGAATCGCATTCCCTTCGTGTGCATTACCTCCAGCGGCGGAGCGCGCATGCAGGAAGGCGTCAGTTCGCTCTTCCAGATGGCAAAGACGACTGCAGTGCTGCAGGAGCTGACCAAGGCGGGGCTTCCGTTCGTGTCGATTCTCACCGATCCGACCATGGGCGGAGTTTCGGCCAGCTTCGCGATGATCGGCGACATCGTTATCGCCGAGCCCGGAGCCTTGATCGGGTTCGCGGGCCCGCGAGTGATCGAGCAGACCGTGCGCGAAAAGCTTCCCGAGGGTTTTCAGCGCGCCGAATTTCTGCTGGAAAAAGGTGCCATCGACATGATCGTCGATCGCCGTCAGCTCAAGGACGATCTGCCCAAGCTGCTGACCTTGTTGCAGAGCCAGCCGCTTCCCACGGGCTGAAGCGCTTCGTGCGCCTGCTGCGCGCCGCTTCGTCGCTCCATCAGTGAGACAAGCTTCGACGCTGAGCGAATGGCTCGCGTATCTCGAGACGCTTCATCCCAAGGCGATCGCGATGGGGCTCGACCGCGTCAACGCGGTCTTCGCGCGTCTTGGAGTCGCGCTGGCATGCCCTGTGATCACCGTCGGTGGCACCAACGGCAAGGGCTCGACCTGCGCGCTGCTCGAATGCATGCTGCGTGCCGGCGGCTATCGGGTCGGAGCCTATACCTCGCCGCACCTCTTGCGCTACAACGAGCGCGTGCGCATCGATGCCGCCGACGCGACCGACGATGCCTTGCTGGAAGCGTTTGCCGCGGTCGAATCCGTGCGCCTGACGACGCCGCTCACCTACTTCGAGTTCGGCACCCTCGCCGCCCTATGCTTGCTCGCGCGCGCCGAGCTCGACGTGGTCGTGCTCGAAGTCGGCCTGGGAGGCAGGCTCGACGCGGTCAATGTGATCGATGCCGACGTCGCGATCGTCACTACGGTGGCGATCGATCATGTCGATTATCTCGGAACGACGCGCGAGGAGATCGGCCGCGAGAAAGCGGGCATCTTCCGCCGCGGCGCGTTCGCGATCTGCGCCGATCGCAGTCCACCGGCTACATTGCTTGCGCAGGCGAGCGCGATCGATGCCAGGCTGCTGCGCATCGGCATCGACTACGATTTCACCGCTCACGAAGGGCAGTGGAGCTATCGCGGACCGGGGGGCGCGCGGCACGGGCTGCCGATGCCGGCGCTTCGCGGAGCCTATCAACTTGCCAACGCGGCGACAGCGCTCGCCGCGCTCGACGTTTTACGCGGTCGGCTTGCGGTTTCCATGGGCGCGATACGAGAAGGCCTCGTCAGCGTCGAGCTTCCCGGGCGACTGCAGGTTCTGCCTGGACGGCCGGTGACAGTGTTCGATGTCGCCCACAATCCGCAGGCTGCTGCTGCGTTGGCCGACGGCCTTGCGTCGATGGGATTTCATCCGCGGACATGGGCGGTGTTCGGGATCATGGCCGACAAGGACATCGACAGTGTCATCGCGGCATTGCTGCCGCGTGTGGACCGCTGGTACATCGCAAGCCTGTCGCCGCCTCGGGGCGCGACTGCTTTGGATTTGCGATTGCGCCTGGAAGCTGCCGGTGTCGCGCCGGCGGACATTCGAGACTTCGCCGATCCCGCCTCGGCGTATCGCGCGGTGAGGGAAGCGGTCGCGGAAGCTGATAGAATTATTGTTTTCGGCTCGTTTCTGACGGTGGCCGCGGCGCTGGCGTTGACGGATCGCCGCATTGGCTAGAGTTCCCAAGAGTGCATGCTGACACGACCCGAAGCCGCCGACCCCGCCGTCGAAGAGCTCAAGCGACGCGCCCGCCGCCGGCTGGTGGGAGCGATCGTGCTGGCACTAGCGGCCGCGGTCATTCTTCCGCTGTTGCTCGAAAGCGATCCGAAACCGCTGGGCGACGATGTATCGATCCAGATTCCCCCGATCGATAGCGGCAAGTTCATTACGCCGCTTTCGCCTGGCAAGGGAGCGGATGGGAAAGCTGCGCTGGATCGCGCTGGCCCATCGACGTCGCCAACGTTGGCAAAACCGGCCCCCGTCGCGCCCGATACTCCGGCCGGGACAAAGCCGGCTGACGCGCTCAATGCGACAGGCAAACCGGTCGAACCCGCGCAACGTCCTCCCGAAGTCGCGCCTCCCGCTGGACCGAGCGCCACCAGCGTAGTCGCTGCCAATCCCGAACCGCAGAAGTCTGCGGCGTCTGCGTCCAAGGCTGAAGCGGGTGATACGCGCCCGAATGCGGTTTCACCGGCCGGCGGTTTTGTCGTCCAGTTGGCCGCGTTTGCCGATGCGAAAGCGGCACCCGCGCTTGCGTCCAAGCTCAAGACCTCGGGATTTCCCGCATACACCGAGACGCTGAAGACGCAGCAGGGCACCATGCGACGTGTGCGCGTCGGTCCTTACCCGACACGCGAAGTTGCCGACGCGGAGCTGGCCAAGCTCAATGCGGCGGGATATCACGGCGTAGTGACGACAAGATGACGCCGTCCATTCTGCGATGAGCGCATTCGATCTGATCGTCATCGGCATCGTTGGCTTGTCGACCGTATTAGCATTCTGGCGCGGCTTGATTCGCGTCGTCATGTCGCTGGTGGCGCTGATCGCGGCGGTGCTGGCGGCGATTCAATTCTCCCCGGCTGTGGCAGCCATGCTGCCGGCGTTGGGCGACCCCGTGACCCGCTACCTGGCTGCGTTCGCCCTGATTTTCATCGCCGTCGCCCTTGTCGGCGCACTGCTGGGCTGGGTGCTGTCGAGAGCCATTCGCGCGATCGGGCTCGGTTTCGTCGATCGTTTGCTTGGTGCCGTGTTCGGTGTGGCACGCGGCGTGCTTATTGTTGTCATAGCTGTATTGCTGGCGGGCTTGACGACGTTGCCTCGCCAGGAATGGTGGCAGAATGCGTTGCTTGCCCCGCCGCTGGTGATCGCCGCGCTGAGCTTGCGTCCGTGGCTGCCGCAGGCGTTGGCGAAGCGTCTCGACTATGGCCCAGGCGACGCCAAGCCCGGACGACCGGCAAAGACCGGCGTCCACGTGAACGGAGGCGGCGGTAGTTTGACCTTAGGATAGAAGCCATGTGTGGAATCGTCGGCGCTGTTACGCATACGCCGGTTAACCAGCTCCTTTACGACAGCTTGCTGCTCCTGCAGCACCGCGGTCAGGAGGCGGCCGGCATCGTGACCAGCGAGGGTCCGGTGTTTCATATGTACAAGGCGCCCGGTTACGTGCGCGACGTCTTCCGCACCCGCAACATGCGCGAGCTCACCGGCAACGCCGGCATCGGCCATTGCCGCTATCCGACCGCAGGCTCCGCTTCGTCCGAGCTCGAGTCGCAGCCGTTCTATGTCAATTCGCCGTTCGGCATCACCCTTGCGCACAATGGCAATTTGACCAATAGCGAAGCGCTCAAGCGCGAGCTCTTTCAGCTCGACTTTCGTCATGTCAACACCGACTCCGATTCGGAAGTGCTGCTCAATGTGCTCGCGCTCGAGCTGGAGCGCGCCGCGCATCATGCCAAGCTCGACGCCAACGCGATCTTTACCGCGGTCGCGGCGGTTCACAAGCGCTGCCGCGGAGCGTACGCGATCGTGGCGATGATTGCAGGCTACGGTCTGCTGGCATTCCGCGACCCCTATGGCATCCGGCCGCTGATCATCGGTGTCAACGAGGCCATGGGCGGCACCGAATACATGGTCGCAAGCGAGTCCGTGGCGCTCGAGCCGCTTGGCTTCCAGGTGCTGCGCGACGTGACGCCGGGCGAAGCGATATTCGTCGACCAGACCGGCCGCTTTCATGCGCGACAATGCGCGGACAACCCGCGGCTCTGCCCGTGCATTTTCGAGTTCGTCTATCTTGCGCGGCCGGACTCGGTCATCGACGGAATCTCGGTCTACGAATCGAGGTTGCGCATGGGGGGCGAGCTGGCGAAGAAGATCGCGGGAATGCCCGAGGCGCAGGATATCGACGTCGTCATCCCGATTCCGGATTCGAGCCGGCCTTCGGCGCTCGAGCTCGCCAACAGCCTCGGACTCAAGTATCGCGAGGGCTTCGTCAAGAATCGCTATATCGGGCGCACTTTCATCATGCCGGGCCAGGCGATCCGGCGAAAATCGGTGCGCCAGAAGCTCAACCCGATCGGCATGGAATTCAAGGATCAGGTAGTGTTGCTGGTCGACGATTCGATCGTACGCGGCACCACCAGCCGCGAGATCGTGATGATGGCGCGCGAGGCGGGCGCGCGCAAGGTGTACTTCGCATCGGCGAGTCCGCCGGTGCGTTACCCGAACGTCTACGGCATCGACATGCCTACG
>Ga0209526_10002192_pt1 | contig 13143 bp, 16 predicted proteins | sample JacPinW_OM2H0_M1_FD_188566 | JGI IMG/M metagenome (GOLD analysis project Ga0209526, IMG submission 188566) | Forest soil microbial communities from Algoma, Ontario, Canada - Jack Pine, Ontario site 1_JW_OM2H0_M1 (SPAdes) (version 2) | ecosystem: Environmental > Terrestrial > Soil > Boreal... | reverse complement strand
TCGCTTCTGATTCCGACAAGATTCCATAATCTGTCACAAATGCACTGATCCATACGATAAATCGAAGGAAGGCTTGATTTCCCCCAGGCTCGTCCGCACGCCAATCTCACGAGCCATCGACCTCTTCCCTTCATCCTCATCCGTCTTGACAATCCGCGCAATGCCGGATAAGTCTGTTTTCCGACATGCGGATCCCATCGTCGGTTCTCGTATTCAATCCAACTCGAAGACGCTTTCTCCAAAGCACTGCCTCTGCCCTGGTACTGACTCGGTATCCTCACGCCGTGATCGACGGTCCAGCCGAAGCGCTCCCCCCAGCTTTCTCCGCACTAACACCGCTAGGCTCTCGGGTACACCCCATACTGGCCGACCAGTTCCGCGACCGCCTCGGGCTGGCCCAACGCCTCATGTCTGAGGCACAATCGCTGCCGACCGGACGCTCATCACCGGCAAAGTACGAGGCTCTATTCTTCTCAGCCGGCACCTCACTCTACTATTTCACCGGCATCCATTGGAACTTGAGCGAACGACTCCTCGGCCTCCTGGTGCCCCGCAACGGTCGCCCCGTCCTGGTCGTACCGGCCTTCGAAGAGGGCAGGCTGCGCGAAAAGATGCGCTTTCCTCTGGAAGTTCGCGTCTGGCAAGAAGACGAAAGTCCGACAAAAGTCGCCGCCGCCGCGCTCTCCGATCGCGGTATTCGTTCCGGACTCATCGGCGTTGAAGAAACCACCGGCTTTACGTTCTTTGATCGCCTGCGCCAAGCCGCTCCGGGATTTGACTACGCTTCGGCCGATCCGGTGACCATTGGCTGCCGTGCCCACAAATCCGCGGACGAGCTCCAACTCATGGGCCTTGCCTGTGAAGCCACCTTCGACGTTTTCCGCGCCGTCTTCGCTTCCTTAAAAGAGAGCATGTCTCAAGAAGACATTGCCCATCTCGTGGAAGCTGGCTTCGCAAGAATGGGCTTGCACGGCGAAGCGCTCGTCCTGCTCGGACCGTCCGCAGCGCTTCCGCATGGAAGGCTGCAACCGCAGAAACTCAAAGAGGGGGATGTGGTACTGATCGACGGTGGCTGTACCGTGGAAGGTTACCAATCCGATGTTACGCGCACCGGCGTGTTCGGCAAGCCGAGCGAAAAGGTCACGAAGGCGTTCGAAATCGTCCGCAAAGCACAAGACGCAGCCCTGGACGCCGCGCGGGCCGGACGGCTTTCCGGCACTGTGGACGATGCCGCCCGCGCGGTCATTGCCAGCTCCGGCTACGGTAGGGACTACGAATTCTTCACCCACCGTCTCGGCCACGGCATCGGCCTCGACGGCCACGAGCATCCCTACCTCGTGCGCGGCAGCAAAACAGCTCTGGCACCGGGCATGACCTTTTCGAATGAGCCGGGGATCTACGTCCCCGGAGAGTTTGGTCTGCGCTGCGAAGACGATATGGTGATCAGGGCCGACGGTCCAGCGCAGCTCCTCACCCAAGGCTTCGCCATTTCCCTCGAGAAGCCTTTCGGCTAATTGTTTGACTGCCGAATCTCCTCGCAAAACTCCACAATTCGCTGCTCTGCCCAAAAGCGCTCGGCTCCGCTCTTATTGGAAATAAACGCGCAATGTCCGCCATACTGCGGAGCCAAAAATCGAATCGACGGGTTGTGCTCCACACACGCTGCCAATAACGAAACGTACGGCACAAACGGATCATCTTCGGCCGTAATCAGCAGCATCGGCACGCGCACCTGCCCAATCACCTTCTTCGCCCCCGCAGCCTCGTAATACTCCTGCGCGTCGCGATAGCCAAAACACGGCGCGGTAATGGCGTCGTCGAATTGGCGGACCGTTCGAATAGTTTCAAATCCATCGCAGGGATAACGGTCCGGAAATATCTTTGCCTTTCGCGCATACCGCGCCATCAAGCCCGCAACGAAGTGCCTCTGATAGAAGAAATTGTCTCGCCGCTCGAGCGCGTCCGCACATGCCGACAGGTCCAGCGCCGGGCATACTGCGCACACTCCGCGCAAAGCTTGCGGCACGGCACCGCCGTATTCGCCCGCCATCTTGGTGACCAGGTTTCCGCCCATCGAGTACCCCGCGAAGAAAATCTGCTTGAAACCGTCCCGCTCCGCGAGTTCCTCAAACACCGCCCGATAGTCTCCGCTCATACCGGAGTTGTACAGCGTCGGCGTCAGACCCTCGCTCCCCCCGCAATTGCGCTGGTTCATCCGTACCACATGGAAGCCACGATGGAAGGCCTTCTCCGCGATGCCCAGCATGTAGTTCGAGTCGCTTGAACCCTCCAATCCATGCACGATCACCATCACCGGCGTGTCCCGCTCCTTCCCTTCCTGCCAGTGGCACCGGGCGAGCAACCGTGAAAACCCATCCACTTGGAACAACCGCTGTTCCGGCAAAGGCAGCCTGAAGCGCCTCGGTACATAGGCGGCCGCAATCGTCATGGCGTGCCCATTCCTCAGCAGCGCGTGCGGCACAAATTCAGGAACCGGGCTTGGCATGTTCGGAACTGTATTTCACGCGGGCATCCGACACAAGTTAACGTCGCGCCACCCGCTTGACCCGAACTGCGCCTCCCCCTACAATAGATAATTCACGGTGACGCATTTTTTCGATTTGATGAATTCTTTTGACAGCCCAGCGGGCACCCGCTGGGCTGCGCTGTTTTATGCGCAATCTCTACCCGGATTGGCTGCTTACACCTTGCGAGGATGGAATGATCGACGGTCCGATTCCTGAAGCCCTTACCTTTGACGATGTGCTGCTCCTCCCCGGCAAGTCCTCTGTATTGCCCACGGAGGTGGACACGCGCACCTGCTTCACCCGCCAGCTCCCGCTGAACATTCCGCTGGCCTCCGCTGCGATGGACACCGTCACCGAGTCTCACCTCGCCATCGCTCTCGCGCGCCAAGGCGGTATCGGGATCGTTCACCGCAACATGGCTATCGACCGCCAGGCGGAAGAAGTCGATCGTGTGAAGCGCTCGGAAAGCGGCATGATCGTCGATCCGGTGACCATCTCCCCCGATATCACCCTTCGCCAAGCTCTCGAGATCATGACCAAGTACCGCATCTCCGGCCTTCCCGTTACCCGCGGCGCACGCCTCACCGGCATTCTTACCAACCGCGACCTGCGCTTTGAAAAAAACCACTCCCAACTCGTCAGCTCCGTAATGACCAAGGACGATCTCGTCACCGTTCCAGTCGGCACCACGCTCGAAGAAGCCGAACGCATTCTACAAAAGCATCGTATCGAAAAACTCCTGGTCGTCGATCAGGACTTCAACCTGAAGGGCCTGATCACCGTAAAGGACATCCAGAAAAAACTCGAATATCCTCGGGCCGCGAAAGACGAGCATGGCCGCCTGCGTGTCGGCGCCGCCGTGGGCGCCACCGGCGACTTCCTTGAGCGCGCCGTCGAAATGTCCAAGACCAAAGCCGACGTCCTCGCCATCGACACCGCGCACGGTCATTCCCAGCGGGTCATAGAAGCGATCAAAGAGATCAAGCATCGTCTGCCGGAGATACAACTCATCGCGGGCAACGTCGCCACCTATGAAGGCGCAAAAGACTTGATCTCCCTGGGCATAGACGGCCTGAAGGTAGGGATCGGTCCCGGCTCGATCTGCACCACGCGCGTGGTCACCGGCGTCGGCGTTCCACAGCTTACCGCCATCATGGAAGCGGCCCGCGCCGCCCAGGGCACCGGCGTTCCCATCATTGCCGATGGCGGAATCAAATATTCCGGTGACATTACCAAGGCCATCGCCGCCGGCGCTTCCTGCGTCATGATCGGCAGCCTGTTCGCCGGTACCGAAGAAGCCCCTGGCGAGACCATCCTCTACCAGGGCCGCACTTTCAAGTCTTACCGTGGCATGGGCTCAACCGCCGCCATGGACGCAGGCTCGGACCGTTACGCCGTCGTGCAGGATGACGCCGACCGCGAGCGTGGCAAGTCCGTGCCCGAAGGCGTCGAAGGCCGCGTGCCGTACAAGGGTTCGTTAGGCGCGCTCACCGATCAACTCGTCGGCGGACTAAAGAGCGGCATGGGTTACTTGGGTGCCGCCACGCTCAACGATCTCAAAGGCCCTAGCCGCTTCGTGCGCATCACTTCCGCGGGTCTCCGAGAAAGCCACGTCCACGACGTTATCATCACACGAGAGGCGCCCAACTATCGCATGGAGTAGCTGGCACCCTCTGGAGTGGGTCACCGGCAAGGCCCCGCCATGGCAACAAAACCGCACTTCTGCGAAGCTTCTCGGGGGATAACAGTCTAAAATAACTTGTGGGAGCGAATGGAGTGACCCTGCGTGTCTGACCCCCAACCCTGGCGTAATCCACGCCCGACTCCGCATCTACCTGAAATGCAACCGCGTATGGCTGGGTTGCCGGTGCCGGCCTGGCTGCGCGCGTGGTGGCCCGCCCTGCTTTGGGCCGGTTTTATCTTCACCATGTCCACGGACACCTTCTCGTCCGAGCACACTGCATGGGTCTTCGAGCCCATCCTTCGCTGGCTGGTCCCCTCTCTTACCGGAGACCAGTTCGACATCATCCATCACTACATTCGCAAGAGCGCGCACTTTACAGAGTATTTCATCTTCGCGCTGTTTCTCTATCGCGGCGTTCGCGGTGTCCATAAAGGCTGGCGTTGGTCTTGGGCACTCACCGCCTTGTTCATCGCGGCCGGCTACTCTGCTCTCGACGAGATCCACCAGGCCTTCGTCATCAGCCGCACCGCCTCCCCCTACGACTCCTTGCTGGATTCCGCCGGCGCCTTCGTGGCCATCGCCGCTCTCTACCTCTGGTTCCGCTCTCGCCGACCCAACCCTTCCGTCGCCGCTTCTGCTGATCCCGTCGCCTAAACGGCAGAGCTCACACGATCACGACAATCTTGCCGTTCGCTTGGCCGGACTCGATCAGCCGGTGCGCTTCCCGAATCTCCTCAAACCGAAATGTTTTCGCCGGTTTTGCCTTGTAAACGCCCGCCGCGATGCGGTCGATGATAGCCTGAACAGGAACGTCCGACAGGGGAAACGCCGGCGTGCCAAACATGAAACTGCCAAACAAGCTGAAGTGCACGGCGCTCGGCATCTGCAGCAGCGGGTTGAACGATGCGATCGGATCGAGTCCACCCAGCCACCCCGCCTCGCACACCCGCCCTTCCCGCCGCGCCATGCTGAGCGAATCCAGAACCGTGCGGTTGCCGACGAGGTCCAGCACGCGATCGAGTCCCTCGGGATAGAGCTCTCGGACCCGGCGAGAAAGGTCCCCGCTTTCCAGCATCACCCGTTCCGCTCCCAAGGCCTCCAGCGTCGAAAATCGGTCGCGGTTGCGAGTCGTCGCGATGACGTGCGCCCCTGCGTGCACGGCAATGTTTACCGCCGCCTGGCCGAGCGCCGACGTAGCCCCTCGTATGACCAGCGCCTGCCCCGCAGCCAGCGCCAAATTGCCATGCAAGCAGGTCCAAGCCGTCGCCTAGGATTCAGGAATCGCGGCAAGTTCCTCCCACGGAAGATCGGAGTCAATCGCCACCACGTTGCTCGCTGGCACCCGCGTGAATTCGGCGTAGCTGCCGTTGATTGTCGCCCCATGCCACCCATAAACGCCACGACTTTCTGACCCGCCGCAAATCGGCCATCCGCGTCGTCCCTTACGTACCCGACGCATTCAATGCCGCTCACTTTCGCAGCCTCGGCCCATTCCCCTTTTCGCATATGCGTTTCCGCGTGATTCACCCCAAATGCCTTGACTTCGATCACTACGTGCCCGGACTTGGCTTCGGGATCGGGGAGCTCCTGAATGGCCAACTGCTCCGGCCCGCCAAACTGCTGTATGACGATCGCCCGCATCGAAATTCCTCCTCTGAGATCATGACTACCGGAACTGCCAATTGCGGAGGCGCGTTCACTATGCTTTCCGGCTTCGCCCCTGGATCTGAAGGAAACCGCTGATGCGTTCGGCGATTGCATCGCTCTCCTCTTCGAGAGCGAAGTGCCCGGTATCCAGTAGGTGCAATTCAGTTTGCGGGAGGTCACGCAAATACGACTTCGCACCCTCCACAGTGAAAAAAGGGTCGTGCCGCCCCCACACGATGAGCGTCGGCGGCTGGTGCTTCCGGAAGTAGGCCTGCCAGTCGGGATAGAGCGCCAGGTTGGACTGGTAGTTGTAGAAAAGCTCGAGCTGTACCGCGTCGTTGCCAGGACGCTCTAGGAAAAATTGGTCGAAGGTCCAAGAATCGGGGCTCACTTTGCGAATGTCCCGCACCCCCTGTGTGTACTGAAACTTTGTCGTCTCCGCCGTCAGGAATGCACGAACGGGCTTTTCCGTTTCCGCGGTTCGGGTGGCCCACATCGCCCTCAGCGGCTCCCAAGCAACACTCAAGCCTTCGGCATAGGCGTTTCCGTTTTGCACGATGATTGTGTCTATCGCTTGAGGATTCTGGCTGGCGATCCGGAACCCGATGGGAGCGCCATAATCCTGAACATAGATGCTGAAATTCTTCAGGTTCAGCTTTTGGAACAGGAGTTCTTGCACCACCGCTGCGAGATTGTCGAACGTGTATTGGAAGTCCTTCGTGTTTGGGTGGGCGCTGTAGCCAAATCCGATATAGTCGGGAGCGATGAGGTGGTAGCGGTCGGCCAGTTTCGAAATTAGATCTCGAAACATGTGCGACGATGAGGGAAAGCCGTGCAGCAAAACGATCGTCGGCGCCTCTTTCGGCCCCGCTTCGCGGTAATACACTTCTTGGCCTTGCACTTCACTGCGGTGATGTGTCGTCATATTTGTCCTTTCTGCCCTTCACTCGCTCTCGTGATGACACTTCTCTAATCCGTCTGCCGGAGGAGGCCAGCCCGGGACGGCCAAGTTCTTCTGGATTCCCTCGAACAATTGCTTTACCTTCCCGCCCGCCTCTGCCGAGCGGATTGCCTTCAGATTTGGCATCGAAACCTCCTCTGGCGCCATCAGATGTACTAACCATCTAAACGATTCATAGATGGTGTAGAATGCTGAACAAAGATATTCACAGCCCGGATAGGAGGTCACTGGCATGATGTCTTCTAAAGACTCTTTGTTATTTGTTTCCAACAACTTAGCTCTGGACTTTCTGAATACACAACCTGTTCTGGAAGGTCAGCCGAAAGAGCTCCTCGGCAGCTTCCCACAGCTCTTGCGCTGGTACGTCGCTGCCGGTCTACTCCCCGCAAAGTCTGCGATGCAACTTAAGCGCCGATGGGGTCGCCGCCTACAGGCCGAGGCCGCGCGCCAAGAGCTAATGGTGTTCCGTGAACGTTTGCGGGAAGTGGTCCTTCGTCTCGAAGCACGTCAGAGCGTTCCTGCGGAGATGATCGCCGAACTGAATCGCCTACTGGCAGTCCGTGCCATGCCGCTGCAAATTATTTCTACGCAGGCAGGATTCATAGAAGAATTCCACTTTGATCCCCAAGTCCCGGCGGATCTGATCGGTCCCTTGGTTTACGCGGCGGCCGATCTGCTTACCAAGTTCGACGCGCGACGCATCCGCAAGTGCCAGAACTGCGTTCTCCATTTTTACGACACCACTAAGAATGCCACCCGCAGATGGTGCAGCATGAAGCTTTGCGGCAATCGCTCCAAAGTCGCCTCCTACACGGCGCGCCACCACCGGTAAAAGCATCGCCGGACCTCGTGCCGTACTCGGAAGCGCCCGGCAGCGATTCCATCCTTCTTGTTAACACCTCGCCATGCTCGGCGCACAATCCCGTGCTCTGAGCGTTTCGCAAACCGTCCAGTCGCTGAGGGGGCAGCCGCGTCCACAGTACGCACGCTTGCATCTCGAGCCTCTCCTCCGCAAGATGGTTCCGTTCGCCGGAGGCTCCACACGGAGCTCCCAGGCAAGGCACAACTTTGCTCTCGGAGTATTCGCAAATGCTCACGATTCGCCCCGCCGTTCCGAACGACGCCGCCCTGCTGAAAACCCTGATCCACGAATTGGCGGAATTTGAACGCGATCACGCTTCCATCACGGAGGAAGCTCTGGCCCGCGATGGCTTCGGCCCACGTCCCAAATTCCGCACCCTCATCGCCGAATGGAACTCTCAACCCGCCGGCTATGCCCTCTTCTTCGGCTATTATTCGTCCTTCCGTGGCCCTGGACTCTTCCTCGAAGACCTCTACGTTCGCTCCCCATTCCGCGGCAAAAGCATCGGCCGCGCACTGTTCGCCCAGATTGCCTCGATGGCTTGTAAAGATGATTGTTTTGGCGTCATGTTCAACGTCTTGGAGTGGAACCAGTCCGCCATCGACTTCTACAAAAAGTTGCACGCCACCTTCTGCGACGAATGGAAAACAGCTTGTCTCGAAGGAAATGCGCTGCACGCCATAGCGAAAGAGGCCGAGCAAATCGGATCGCACCTGGCGTAACCCAAACGCACGCTTGGGACAATTCTCAAAATGCGAAACCAAATCGCCATCTCTTTTTTGAAGTTTTCACTCGCCCGTCCTCTGTCGGCTTGCAGATTTGAAGTAAGCCGGGGCGCTGGAAAACCAGGATACAGTCGCGTCTTGCGGTCGCAAAAAAGAAAGGGCCTATCCCGAGCGACTCGGAACAGGCCCTTCTTCTAGACTCCAGCGCGATTAGCTGTTGGCTTCGGCGGTTTCTTCTTTTTTGGTCTTTTCCTTCTTCTCTTTCTTCTTCAGTTCGTAGCCCAGCAACTCGAGGATGGCGACCTTGGCCCCGTCGCCGACGCGGATGCCGGCCGAAATGATGCGTGTATAGCCGCCTGCACGGTCTGCAAACTTCGGCGCGATTTCGCTGAAGAGTTTCTGCGTCACCTGCGGGGTCATGATGTAGGACGCCGCCTGCCGCCTCGACTGCAGCGTGTCCCGCTTGCCGAGCGTGATCATCTTCTCCGCCACCGGACGCGCGGCCTTCGCGCGCGTCAGTGTGGTCGTGATCCGCCCGTGCTCAAACAAGTTGGTGACCAGGTTCCGCAGCGTCGCGCGGCGATGCCACGGATTCCGTCCAAGTTTCGATCCTGACTTCAGATGTCGCATCGCGTATCCCTTTATTCGTCCGGGCCCGGCTTTAGCCGTGCCGCAATTGTCGCCCTTCGCACACGGATTTAGCCGCTGGAAGTGCTGTGGTTAAACGGTCGGCTTCCTACAACCCTACCGTGTCTTCCGACGACGGCGGCGGCGCTGTCTGGCTCGGCAGCGGCGGCCAGATGATGCGGCCGTGCTCGTCGAATTTCATGCCCAGGCTGAGGCCCATCTTGGTTAGTATATCTTTGATCTCGTTGAGCGACTTACGGCCGAAGTTTTTCGTCTTCAGCATTTCGTTCTCGCTCTTCTGCACGAGCTCGCGGATGGTCTGGATATTCGCGTTCTTCAAGCAATTGTAGGAGCGCACGGAAAGCTCGAGTTCCTCGACGGAGCGGTCCAAGTGCTCCAGCCGCGGATCGTTCGTGATTTCCTGCGGGAGTTCCGGCATGTCCGTCGGCTCTTCAAAGTTGATGAAGATGCTCATGTGGTCCTTCACCAGCTTCGCGGCCAGGCCGATGGAATCCTGCGGCGTGATCGCGCCGTTGGTCCACACCTCGATCATCAGTTTCTCGTAATCGGTCATTTGGCCGAGGCGCGCGGCTTCCACGGAGTAGTTCACCTTGCGCACCGGCGAGTGCACGGAGTCCACCGGAATGTATCCGATCGGCAGGTCCTCGTCGTAGTTGCGGTCCGCCGCCACGTAGCCGCGGCCGTTCTTCACGCGCATCTCGATTTGTAGCTTGCCGCCTTCGCTCACCGTCGCAATGTACACGCTTTTGTCCAGCACTGCGAAGTCCGCGTCTTCTTCGATCTGTGCCGAGGTGACCGGGCCCGGGTGCTCTACGTTCAAATAAATCGTCTTGGGCAGATCGGTGTTCAGTTTGATCGGCACCTGCTTGAGGTTGAGGATGATATCCGTCGCGTCCTCCACCACGCCGGGAATCGAAGAAAACTCGTGCAGCACTCCTTCGATCTTTACGGCAGTGATGGCAGCACCTTCAATCGAGCTCAACAGCGCGCGCCGCAGCGCATTTCCAACCGTTGTGCCCCAGCCGCGCTCAAACGGCTGCGCGGAAAAACGGCCGTACTTCTCGGTCAGCGACTCCAGCTCAGATGCCAGACGCTTCGGTTTCTGAAAGCCCTTCCACATCGTGTTCCTTCCTTCTGGCGGCCGATGTCGGCCACCCAAACCGTTTTGCGCCCTCTGGCGCGTTGTTGCAGCGGCGGCTTCAGGCCGCTCGTTGCGTCATGAAGAAGCAGCCTTTCGGCCGCCAGCCCGTTACTTTGAATACAGTTCGACGATCAACTGTTCGTTGAATGCCGGCGTCTGCACGTCTTCGCGCTTCGGCATGGCCACTACTTTGGCCTTGAAGTGCTCGCGGTCCTGCTCGAGCCACGGCACGGAGTTCTGACTCTGCGCCACGTTTCGCGCGTCCAAAATCATCGCGTTCTGATGCATCTTTTCCTTGATCGCGATTTCCTCACCGACCTTCACAAGATAGGACGGAATGTTTACCTTGCGGCCATTCACACGCACGTGACCGTGCAGAATGAGCTGGCGCGCCTGGGCGTGCGAGGACGCCATGCCTGCGCGGCGTACCACCGTATCCAGACGCCGCTCCAGCATGATGATCAGGTTTTCGCCCGTGGGACCCTTGATCCGCAGGGCCTTCTCGAAATAACCGCGAAATTGCCGCTCCAGCAGCCCGTAGGTGCGCTTCATTTTCTGCTTCTCGCGCAACTGCAAGCCGTAGCCGGCTACCTTCGGTCGCCGCGACTGCCCGTGCTGCCCCGGTACGAAGTTGCGCTTTTCGATCGCGCACTTCTCGGTGAAGCACCGCAGCCCCTTCAAAAACAGCTTCTGCCCTTCCCGGCGGCACAGGCGGCAGACTGCATCTCGGTGTCTTGCCAACTTCTATTCTCCCTTCCCAAAACTCTCTAGCGGGACAGGCATGCTTGCCTCTCCCTCGGAATTCCCTGGACCATCAAACTCTACGGCGCTTCGGCGGACGGCAACCGTTGTGCGGAATCGGCGTTACGTCGCGAATCACCACGATGTGCAATCCCGCAGCGGCGAGCGCGCGCACGGCGGATTCGCGCCCGGATCCCGGGCCCTTCACGCGCACTTCCACGCTCTTCATGCCGTACTGATCGCGGGCGACGCCCGCAGCCGCCAGAGACGCCTGTTGCGCGGCATACGGCGTGCCCTTGCGCGAACCCTTGAAGCCGATGGCGCCCGACGAGGACCAGCACACCGCGCGGCCATCCGTATCCGTGATGGTGATCTGCGTGTTGTTGAACGACGCCGCGATATGCACCAAACCGTGCGGAATGATGCGACGTTCACGCTTCTTTTTGAATTCCTTCTTGCGCTTGGACGCCGCCGGTTTTACCGGTGCCCCGGTGTCCGGCGTTGCGCCTTCCTTTTCTTTTGCCACGTGTTGCTCCGTTTCTTGCGATGCCCACTGTGAAATCTTGCCAAGCTGCGATGCAGCGCGCTGCACCCTTTACCACGTCGGGGCCCGGCGGCGACCGGCCGCCACGCTGCCTGCCGTCGCGGCAATCCGCGACGGTGAAAAACTAGCCCTTCTTGCCGACGACCTTCTTCTTCGCTGCGACCGCGCCGCGCCGCGGGCCCTTGCGGGTGCGCGCGTTCGTGTGCGTCCGCTGGCCGCGCACCGGCAGATTCCGGCGGTGCCGGATTCCGCGATACGCCTGGATTTCGATGAGCCGTCGGATGTTCATCTGGATCTCCTTGCGGAGATCACCTTCCACGCGGCCCTCCTGCTCGATCGCCTGGCGCAGATGATTGATTTCGTCTTCGGTCAGATCGCGGATCTTTTTCGTGTGATCGACGCCGGCCTTCGCCGCCAGCTTCTTCGCGCGCTCCTGCCCTATGCCGTAAATCGAAGTCAGTCCGACCCACAAGCGCTTCTGTACCGGAAGATCAACGCCCGCTATACGTGCCATGCCATTCTCCTAACGAGGGTCCTTACCCCTGGCGCTGCTTGTGCTTTGGGTTGACGCAAATCACCCGCACCACACCGCGCCGGTGGATCACCTTGCACTTGTCGCAAATCTTTTTTACCGATGCTCGTACTTTCATGCTGCGATGCTCCTCAATCCTTGCCGCCTGGTGGCGGGTCTTAAGACCACGACAACCGCGGACGCCAAGGCGCCGCTCGTTCTACTTATAACGATACACGATCCGACCGCGCGTCAGGTCGTAAGGCGAAAGCTCTACCGCCACTTTGTCTCCTGCCAGGATGCGAATGAAATTCTTGCGCATCTTGCCGGAGACGTGCGCCAGCACGCGGTGCTTGTTCTCCAGCTCCACGCGAAACATCGCGTTCGGCAACGGCTCGATGACCGTGGCCATCACTTCAATGGCGTCCTCCTTGGAATTTCCGGAGTCGCCTTTCTTCTTGTCTTCGCGAATCGGTCTCGCCATAGTCTCCTGCGCTACCTTCGCCGGGCTAGCCCGGCGCCTACGTCGGTCCCTACCACGATGGCCCGGCCATTTCTTTCGGCCGCGTCAAAATCCACGGGCCGTTGGCGGTGATCGCCACGGTATGCTCGAAATGCGCCGAAGGGCTGCCGTCCGCCGTTTCCGCCACCCACTCGTCCCGCATCCGCACTTCCGGCCCACCGGCGTTCACCATCGGCTCGATCGCAATCACCATGCCCTCTTGCAGCCGCGCCCCACGGCCCGGGTCGCCGTAGTTCGGCAGGTTGGGCTCGTCGTGCATCTTCGTTCCGATACCGTGCCCCACGAACTCCCGCACTACCGAATACCCGTGCTGCTCGACCCAGCTCTGCACCGCGTTGCCGACATCGCCGAGCCGGTTGCCGGCGCGCATTTTGTCGATCGCGCGGTCCAGCGATTCGCGGGTTACTTCCAGCAGCTTCCGAGTTTCCGGCTGAATCTGCCCGACCGGCACGGTTACCGCGGAATCCGCGAAATACCCGTCCACTTCCATCCCGAAATCGATCGACACGATGTCGCCTTCGCGCAATTTCCGCTTGGGCGACGGTATCCCGTGAACGATCTCGCTGTTCACCGACGTGCACAGCGAGCACGGATACCCGCGATAGCCCTTGAACGCCGGTTTTCCCGG
>Ga0209526_10002191_pt1 | contig 13147 bp, 8 predicted proteins | sample JacPinW_OM2H0_M1_FD_188566 | JGI IMG/M metagenome (GOLD analysis project Ga0209526, IMG submission 188566) | Forest soil microbial communities from Algoma, Ontario, Canada - Jack Pine, Ontario site 1_JW_OM2H0_M1 (SPAdes) (version 2) | ecosystem: Environmental > Terrestrial > Soil > Boreal... | reverse complement strand
ACTCTGGCCAATCTCGTCCAGCCTACTAGCAAGGCCCGCTTCGTCGCTTTCGAAAGCTACTACGATATCGGCCAGATGCCGCTCGGCAGGTATGCGGGGATCCAGTTGCCTTATATCGAAGGTCTGCGTCTCGACGAAGCCATGCACCCGCTAGCACTTCTTTGCGTTGGCATGTATGGCGAAACGCTTCCAAATCAGGACGGCGCTCCGGTGCGCATGATCGTTCCGTGGAAATATGGATTCAAGAGCATCAAGTCGTTGGTGAAAATTCGTTTTGTCAAAGACCAGCCGCTCACTACGTGGAATCTCAGCGCCTCGCAAGAATACGGCTTCTATTCGAACGTGAATCCGGAGGTCGATCATCCCCGCTGGAGCCAGGCACGCGAGCGCCGTCTTCCCGAATTCTTCAAAACCCATAAGACCCTGATGTTCAATGGCTACGGCGATCAAGTCGCCAGCCTCTACACCGGCATGGATCTGCGCAAGAACTACTAGGCGGGAATAGTTGCGTGCTTACCGTTCTCGCTAGCAAATGGCTCACCAGCAAATGGACCAAAGCCGTTCTGTTCTCGTTGTGTCTCGGTCCTCTCGCCGCCATCATCTGGCCCTTCCTTCGCGGTTACACCATCCCCAATCCGCTGGAGTTCATTCAACACGCCACTGGTGATTGGACACTGCGCTTTCTCGTTATCACTCTCACCGTCACACCGCTACGCCAGCTTCTCCACCTCCCGGAGCTGATCCGTTTCCGCCGCATGCTCGGACTCTTCGCCTTTTTCTACGCTTGCCTGCACTTCACGACCTATCTCGTATTCGACAAACTCTTCGACGCCCACGAAATCTGGAAAGACATTTACAAGCGCCCTTTCATCACCGTGGGCTTTCTCGCCTTCACTTTGCTCATTCCTCTAGCGATCACTTCCACCGCCGGCTGGATTCGCCGCCTCGGTGGACGCCGCTGGCGCATCCTGCACCGCGCCATTTACATCAGCGCTGTGTGTGGAGTGATTCACTACTATTGGCTGGTGAAATCCGCGGTGATTCGCCCGCTTACCTACGCCGCAATCGTGGGATTGCTGCTGGCATGGCGCGTGGGGGAATGGTTTTTGCGGCGTCGCCGAACAGCTCTCGGCAACGCGGCGCCGCAACAAACTCCCATCAAAGTTTCCCAGTGAATTCGCTGCTTAGTTGGGTTCGCCGGCTGGCGGGGCATCCTCACCAAGGTCCAGCCCCCAAAATCGCGGCGCAGGTGTAAGAAATTCTACGCCCACGCGCTGGCGGTCGGCCGGCTCCCCTAAATACACGACGCGGCACTCCTGCTCTTCCATCGTCTCCGGGTGCGTCAGCACCAGCATCTCGCCGTCGTCAATCTCATGTTTCAGCAGGATCAGCGCCCCGTGCGAATTCACCACCACGGTTTCGCACGTTTCGCGAAACTTCCGCCCGTTGTGCGCGCGCCCCTGCGCCTGCAATTTCATTTTCAGGAAAGCCCGTCCGCTGCGTCGCGGTGATTTGGAAGCCACAGTATCCATGCTTCCATGTTCCAGCCCGCGGCAAACCCCCGTCAATTGCCCCACAGGCCAGATGTTCCCCAGCTGCAACTGACTCTTCTCTCCGCGACTCGGCGTTCTCTGCGTCTCCGCATTACCTTCTCTTAAGCCGTATCATACGCCTCCCAAACGCTCCGAGGGTGCGTCATACGGCACCACCCCTTTCCTTTCGCACCCACACCGTATCAACTGAATGAAAGGACTTCCCATCGAAATTCCAAAACACGAGCGTCGGCGCCATCCGCGGTACCGCGCGCCCAAAGATCTGCTTATAGCCTGGCAAGGAGCCGGGAAGCGCAACGTTTCCAACGCCGAGGAGTTGGGCGTCGGCGGCGCCTTCCTCCTGCTAGAGCAGCCTCTCTCGGCGGGCACTCACGTGGAACTACTCTTCGACGTTACCGGCGGTGAAGTGCGCGCCCGCGCCATCGTTCGCCACGGCCGCGGCGGCCACGGCATGGGCGTCCAGTTCGTGCACATGGGTTCCGAGGACCGCGCCCGCCTGCATCGTTTCATCAAAGCGCTCGCGGAGGAAGACCGTTTGGAAGGCGTGCCAGCGCCCGCGAGCTGGTTCGCGCGCAGCGTCTTGCCTTTGGATTCCGGTGAAGTTAAGAGTCATCACGAGCTGTTTGCACTGCTCAACAAAATCTATTCCGCTCGCCTCACTGGCCAGCTCCAGCTCGTCCAAGGCCGCGTCGAGCGCCAGCTCTTTTTCGACGGCGGTCAACTCGTCTTCGCCACCAGCAGCGACCGCCAGGACAGCCTCGGCGAAATGATGCTCCGCGAAGGCGCCATCACCCAAAGCCAGTTCGAAGCTGCCACCGAGCTGCTGCACACCGGCCAGCGCTTTGGTTCTGCCATCGCAGAAATGGGTATTCGCACCGTCGACGAAATCACCGCCTGGATCCAGCGGCAGCTCACGCAAATCACTTCCTCTGTCCTCGACTATCCGGCTTGCCGCTTTTACTTCTTCAACTCGCTCGACAAAAACGTTGTGCCCGAAATCGCTATCCCCGTTCCCCTCGGAAAACTCCTGCTCGAAGCCGTCCGCCGCGCCAAAGATATTCCTCTCGACCATCTCGCCGGCGATCCCGATCTGCGCATCGACCTCTCGCCGGATCCGCTGCTTCGATACCAGGCTGTCGAGCTCAACCATAACGAACGCCGCCTCCTCGCTTCCATCTCGCATTCTGTCACCGCCAAAGACGTAATCGCAAACAGCTCGATTCCGAAAGAGGACGCCGCCCGCGCCCTGTACGCTTTGCTCGTCCTGGGCGCGGTGGTCAGCGTACCTACAGCCCAGCAACGAGAAAGTATTGACCAGCCCGCTAAAGTTGAGCAGCCTGCTGCGCAAGCACCTCCACCGGCCTCAACCCCCGCACCCGAACGGGCCGCCGCAGTCGCATCAACGCCCGAGCAACCATGCCCGGCACAAACTGAGGATTCGCAAGACGCGAAAAAATTCGAAGCAGAAATTCGCGCCCTGCTTGAGCTTGCCGCCAAATCCACCTACTACGAGCTGCTGGCCGTCACCGCCGCCTCCACGCCGGAGCACGTGAAAGAAAATTTTCACCGCATGGCGCGCAAGTTTCATCCCGACCGCCACATGGGCCACAGCGAATGGCTCGATTTACTTCAAGATTTGATGGGGCGCCTCACCATCGCTTACAAAACCCTCTACGACGAACAAAAACGCGCCGCCTACGACAAGCAAATCGCCGCCGCCGGCGCCTTCACCCTCGGCCAGGAAAAAACCGAAAGCGAAGAAACCGTCGAGGACTGCCTCACCCGCGCGAAGCAAGCCCTCCGCGCCCACAACTTTGCCGGCTCTATTCTATGGCTGCGCAAATGCGTCGAGATCGCTCCCGATGTCGCCAAGCACCACGCTATGCTCGCGCGCAGCCTGGCCGCTTTTCCCCAATATCGGCAGGACGCCGTCCGCCACTTTTCCTTGGCCATCGAACTCGACCAATGGAATACATCCACCTATTTCCAGTTCGGCGAACTCTACGAAGTTATGGGCCTCCCTTGGCGCGCAGTCCCCCTCTACCGGCGCATCCTCGAAATCGATCCTGAGCACAGCAAAGCCATCGAGCGCCTCGCCGCCATGGAAACTCAGAGCGACTCCGGCAAGCCCAAATCCGAAAAATCCTTCCTTTCCCGCCTCTTGCACGGCAAATAGCACAACTTCACCCTGCGAAATTTTAGAGTGCGGAAGCCTTGCTGCCACTTTCACAGGACTCTTAATCGCCGGCGTCCTCCTCTTGTATTTCCTCCGCCCAAACGGCAGGAGTGCCTTTCCATCAACGTAACTCCGCCCTGCCAACATCAGCAACTTGGCAGAAAGCCGTTGACATGCGTATTGAAGCAAAATAACGTTCGCACTCATCAGGGGTTGTGCGCCGTTTAGATTGAAGAAATTGTTCTCGGCCCGCTCAAACCGGGCCTCACAATCGGCTTCGCTCTTTTGCCGGAACGTCCGCAGTCACAGGAGGTTCATGCGATGCGTAAGTCTGCAATATCAGTGTTTCTCGTTGCCGTGATCATCACCTTTTCCTCGGCGATCGCCTCGGTCAACGCCCAGGAGCGCAAAGGCTCTCTCACCGGCCACGCCACGGACATCAATCACGATCCACTGGTCGGCGCTCGTGTTGAATTGGAACCTGTGGGCTACACCATCGCTTCCGATGCTCAGGGCAAATTTTCCATCTCCGACTTGGTGCCAAATAAATACACGCTCAAAATCTCCTACGTTGGTTTCAAGCCCTTCTCCACTGACGTGACCATCACACCCGGCACTATCGCCAACGTTGAGGCCGTCCTTGACATCGAAACCATCAGTCAAGAGGTCATAGTCCGTGGAGAGCGCGAGCGCGGTGAGGTCGAAGCGCTCAATCGCGAACGAACCGCCGACAATATCGTTCAGGTGCTGCCCGCCGAAGTTATCACCAGCTTGCCAAACACTAATATCGCCGATGCCTTGGGCCGCTTGCCCAGCGTCTCCCTCGAGCGTGATGAAGGCGAAGGCAAGTACGTGCAAATTCGCGGCACCGAGCCTCGCCTCAGCAATGTGACCATCGACGGGGTGCACGTTGCCTCGCCGGAAGGCGTGCGCAACGTCAAGCTCGATGCCATTCCAGCCGACCTCATTGACTCCGTGGAAATCAACAAGACTCTCTCCGCCAACCAGGAAGGCGACGCCATCGGCGGCTCGGTCAACCTCGTCACTAAGAAACCTCCCGAACAACCCTTCATCAGCCTTAACGCCATGGGAGGATTCACGCCCATTTCCGGCGGGCGCACACTCGATCAATTCGGTGGCACCTACGGCAAGCGCTTTGGCGTTGAAAAGAAGATCGGCTTCCTGCTCGGCGCAAGCTACGACCACAATAATCGCGCCATCAATGACCTTGAGCCCGCTCCCGATGTCCATGATTTCGGTACCGGTGGCGCGAGCGACTTCAAACCGGTGTTCTTGGGAACCGACAATCGTGAATACTGGTATGACCGTACGCGATTCGGTTTTGCTGGCAGCGGCGACTACAAACTAGGCAAAGTATCCATGGCTTACCTTCGCGGACTCTTTTCGCAATTCTATGACTACGGCGAAAATTGGAACTATTCCACGGCAGTGGGCAACTTCACCACCGATCCCTCCACAACCGACAACACTGGCAGCATCGGCATGAACCATTTCCATCGCACACCGCAGCAGCAGATCTACAGCATAACCGCGGGCGCCAACCACACCTTCCATAACATGCTTTTGACCTACGAATTCTCCGGCGGTCGCTCGAAGTATGAAGGAGGCTTTCCCTTTGCCATCTGGCACGGGCCGTCCGACGTGCAGTTCGCCGTCGATACCAGCAACCCTCACACGCCCCGGTTCCCCGTTCAGAATGGCGTCAATATCTTCGATCCCGCGACTTATCAGCTTGCTGCCGTGCTTCCTTGGGACGATCACATCCATGAGCGAGATTTTACTGGATCGATCTCTCTCGCCCGTCCGTATACCCTTGGCTCACACCTGAGCATCTTCGAAGTCGGGTTTAAGGCTCGCGATGCTGACAAGGTGCGCACCGGCGGGCGCGAATTCTTACCCTACACCGGTGCCGCTCCGTTCCTCATGACTTCGGCTTTGAAAACCGTTCCGGACTACACGTTCTATTTCGGCGTTTATAAACTTGGACCGCTGTCCGACTACAGCAAGATTCAGCAATTCGTGAACGCCAATAGTTCCAGTTTCCCCGACGACCCCGGCTCCGATCACATCGGCAACGATCCCAATCACTACGACACCAGCGAGCGCGTCCTCGCCGGTTATGTCATGAACAACATCACCCTTGGGCACGTCCGTCTTCAGGGTGGCGTACGCTTCGAGGGGACACAGGGCTCGTTTATCGGCAATCAAGTCCTGCTTAACACGGATGGCAGTTGGAATTCCACCGTACCCGTTCCCGGAGAACAGACGTACATCGATGTTCTCCCTAGCGTCCAATTCCAGTACACCTTCGGCTCCAACACGAACCTTCGCCTCGCCTATGGACGAGGGATCGCGCGACCCAATTTTTCAGATCTCCCTCCCTCTGCTCTCATTGACCCCAGCGGGTTAATCACCGCAGTGACCAGAGGCAATCCAAATCTTAAGCCTACACACGCCAACAACTTCGACATTTTGTTCGAGCACTATTTGAAGTCTGTCGGCATCATTCAGGCCGGTTGGTTTTACAAGGCGCTCGCAGATCCCATCTACAGCGTTACCACCGTCCCGACCACCGGCCAGTTTGCCGGCAATCGTGTCACACAGCCCATCAACGGACCGAGTGCTTATATCACCGGCATCGAAATGGCCTGGGAACAGCATTTGAGCAGGTTGCCAGGTTTGCTGAGCGGCACTGGGGTCGCCGCCAACTACAGCTACACTACCTCACAAGCCAGCTTCCCCGTGGGCTTCGGCCGCACAGACCATCCCGCGCTCCTCCGCCAAGCTCCCAACAACTGGAATTTCGACGCTACTTATGACAAGGGACCCATCTCTGCCCGCATGGGTCTTACGCACAACGACGCCAACATCTTCTCTTATATTTTTCAGGACGACGCGCCTTTGGGCATAAAAGGGCCCAAGGGCGACCAGTACCTTTATCCGCATACACAGGTGGATGCGCAAGCCAGTTACCGCATCCCCCGTGCCCGTGGGATTCAGGCCGTTGTCTCTCTCCTGAATCTCACCAACGAAGTTTTCGGATTCTATTTCGGCAGCGAGCAATTCCCCATTCAGCGCGAATACTACAGCCGCACGGTCTCGATCGGCCTGCGCTGGACCAACTCCAACGCCAAATAGGGCGTAGCGATAGAAGTTGGCCTGATGCTCGTGCCGGAAAGGAGAAGTGTCCGTTTGCGTCTTCAACTAATCGCAGCTATTACTACAGTCGCGATTGCGGCAGCCTTGGTGTCGGCGCTTAGTTCGCTAGCCGTTCGCGGAATCGAAAATCCTACCTGCGAACAGATCAGTTCAGGCGTGTACACAATTAATTTTCAGTCCCCACCCGAGACAGGGGCTGTGGAGGTGTTCGCCAGCTCCCGGCCCGATCGCATCGATTCCATAAAGCCGGTAGGCATCATTCGCAAGGCTCCTGCAAATGTTTTCGCGTCCGAACGTTCTGGCCGTATTTATTTTCACCTGAGGTCGCCCTCGGGCGCTACACGCGTCGTTTCCGTGAGGAGGCTTCCGCTTGAAGGCGCCAAGAATTTTCGAGATCTTGGCGGGTATCGCAGCTCCGATGGCCGTTATGTCCGCTGGGGTTTGGTGTACCGCTCGGGCTACCTGGCCGACCTGACCAAGACGGACTACGAATATCTCAGCACCTTGGGTATTCGCCTTGTGTGCGACGTGCGGGCGGATGGCGAGCGCATGCGTTCCCCTACTCAGTGGAGTGGCAACGCTCCCGAACTCTTTTCCGTGCCGATCGGTCCAAATCGCGACGGAACTCTCACTACAGAGGAACTGAAACGCAGAGTGGCGGCCACCAGCGACCCTAATAGCGGGCCCGCCTCCGGTTATGACTTCGCGATCAAGAACGCCGAGCAATACGGAAAAATCTTGCGCCGTATCGTGGCCGGCGATCTCCCCGCCGTTGAGCACTGCACCTCCGGCAAAGATCGCACCGGCGTTTTTAGCGCCATCCTTCTCACCGCCTTGGGCGTTCCTCGCGAGGCGGTCGTCAAAGACTATTTGCTTACCGAGCACTATTTGCTGGCCCCAGATAGTTTTGAGAGCACCAGAGCGCAGTTGCAAAAAATATTCGGTCTTGCTGAACCCTTGGATGACTCCACCGTGAAAGCCATCGTGACCCTCAAACCGCGAACTCTCGAAGCGACGTTCGATACCATCAGCAAAACGTATGGCTCCTTCGACGCTTATTTGCGTGACGCCGTCAAACTCTCCGATGCAGACCGCGCGATCCTTCGCCAGCGTCTCCTCGAGCCCTAATCCCGCTCAGACGCGCGGCGTGGGGACACCCCGCCAATTGAGGCCGGCGATTCTGCAGCATTCCTTTCTTGGCCTGACCTACTGCCGCAATTCCCAACTCCGCCCGTGGCGACTGCGAAACACTAGTTCCGAGGGAACATTGACCTCTGCAAAGAACAGCGAGAACGTGCATAGTAAGGCGTCTTACGTCAGTCCGCGCCAACAAGATGGTGACAGCCACCAAAGCCGGCAGGTACGAAATCCTCGGTGAACTCGGCCGCGGCGGCATGGGTGTCGTCTATCGCGCTAAAGACCCGCTGATCGGCCGCATCGTTGCCGTCAAGACTATCCGGCTTTCCGAAGAAGGCACCGGAATGTCCCACGCCCAGTTAGTCGAACGTTTCCAAACGGAGGCGCGCGCTGCCGGGCTCCTCACGCATCCCAACATTGTCGTGATTTACGACGTTGGCGAATCCGACCGCGTCTACTACATCACCATGGAATTGGTGAACGGCAAAAGCCTCCAATCCCTGTTGGACTCCGGCGAGAAATTTCCGCTTCCCCGTCTCCTGCGCATCATGGAGCAGGTGTGCTCCGCCCTGCAGTTCGCGCACGACCACAGCGTGGTGCATCGCGACATCAAACCAGCCAACATCATGCTGACCAGCGACGATCTTGTGAAGGTCACCGATTTCGGCACTGCCAAGATCTTGCAATATGGCGCCTCGCAGCAAACCTCCGCCATGGGCACTCCCGGCTACATGTCGCCAGAGCAGATCAAGGGCAAATCGGTGGACGGCCGCACGGACATCTTTTCCCTCGGCGTGATGCTGTATGAACTAACCACCGGACAAAAACCGTTTCGCGGCCAGGACATCGCCACAATTCTGTACCACATTCTCAACGAAGAGCCTGTGCCACCACACCAGCTGAATTCCTCTATTCCGCTGGGCGTCAGCAGCACTATCTTGAAGGCGTTAGCCAAGAGTCCCCACCTACGTTACGAAAACTGCCGCGAATTGCTCGACGATCTGAAGAACTACCGGCCGGGGGCAACCGAGGCCCGCACAAACGCCGAAACTCCGCTCAGCACTCCGCCGCCCCGGCCCCCTATTCACGAAAAGGTAGACAAGAACTACTACGTGGAGATGCCGCGAATTCCCGGTGTCGAAGCGCGTCCCACTCCTCCGGCTCAGCCGCGCGCCAAGCCCATTCCGCGTCCGACCGGTACTCTCGGCGACAACCTTCGAGCAGACACCGGGCCGCAAGTGGCAGGCGTTTACGCAGGCCCATCGGCAAAGTCGAGCCTCGCCGCCGTCAAGCGCCTCGCGACACTCGGCGCCGGGCTCATCCTGCTGTTCATGCTCGGCTCTTTCGCCCTCAGATCGATTGGCAGCAGGCATCGACCCGATTCGGATGTCTTGCCCCCTCGCCAGGACAGCGCTCCTTCCTCGCCACCGCAGAGCGCGGACCTCGACTCCGCGAACAAGCCGCTTTACGCTTCCCAGTTGCATCCTGAAGTTGCCACCACTAGCGAATTAGCTCGCCCCTGGTCTTCAAAAAGGTTCTTCTTCCGCAGTTTGACCCTCTCCAAGTACGTTCCAGCGCTAATTATTCGCTTGCCCGGTCCCGCAGCACAAAGCAGATCCTATTGGGCATTTTCCCTCGAAGCGCCCTTCGATCAGTGCCAGTTTGAGTACATGGATGACGTCGCGAAGCTTTCTTCGGATTACGGATTCCAGGCAGCCCACCCCATGGTCGTTAATCCCTGCAGCCACTCCATCTTTGACCCCCTTCAACTCAAGGAGACATCTGGAAACATTTTCGTGCGCGGCGCCATCGTCCTAGGGCACGATCCCCGTCCCCCCTACAGCATCGAAGTGAACGTCACCGGCAATCAAATCCTCGCCCTAGCCATGGAGTGACCCCATACGTTACCTGTGCCCACCGGATAGGCCGGCGCCTCAGCCCAGCAAAACAGGTGGAAGTCCCAGACTTTTTCGGTCTGTCTGAGACCTTGGTCGGCTGCAGGGAACTACTGCGAACCTGCTTCGCCGCCTAAAACTTGCTTCGTTTTCCGCCGCAATTTCTCCACCACTCCGTAGCGGCCATACCCCAGAACCAGCGCCCCCAGCGCATCCAAATACGACGCCGCCTGATGACGCCAGCTCATCCGCTCGCCAAAATAACGCGGATACTTCAGCAGGTGACGAAAAATTTCCACCCGCCCGGGCGCCGCCATTCGAAACCGTTCCGCCTCTTGCGCCAGCACCCACTGCGCCACGTATGACCGTACCGGCTCCTCCGCCGCGTCCCGTCCCGAGCGCGCCAGCCATCCCGTGATTTCGTCAATGAACACTTGCCGCGTCAACATCCGCCGCTGAATCCGCTCGCTCTCGTCCGCCCCTCCGCTCGCATAAAATAAATTCTTGCCGTGTACCCGATACACCGCCAGCGACTCTGCCACCCCCAGCACCGGTCCCAGGAACACGACGAGTGCGGCCAGGTACGCGTCCGCCTGAATCTTCAATCCCTCTGGCACCGGCAGCAGCGCCGCCAGCGCCTCGCGCCGGAATGCCAGCGTCGAAGTCGGATAAATCCAATACGAAATCAAATCCCTCTTTCGCTCCGCCAGAAACCCGGAAATCACCGGAGCCGCCCGCTCGCTGATCGCCCCCGACCCCTCGTCCAATTCCTCGTACCGGTGATAAATCATCCGCGCTTCCGGATGCTCCGCAAACAGCCCCGTGATCTTCCGCAGCTTTCCCGGCCGCCAATAATCATCCGCATCGAGCAAAAAAATTAGCTCGCCGCGCGCCTGCGCCATCCCGCAATTGAACGCCGACGCCTGCCCTCCATTTTCCTTGTAGACATATTTCACCCGGCCCGCATACTTGCCAACGCGCACACGCGTATCATCCGTCGACCCATCGTCCACCACCAGGATTTCCCTCTCCTCCGCCGGAAAATCCTGCCCCAACGCGCTCTCAATGGCTTCCTCGATGTACCGCCCGTAATTGTAAGTGTCGATTAAAACCGTAATTCGCGGCGCGCTCACCAGGGCATTCTCGCATCTTTCCTACGCCCTCTGCTGCGCCTTGCGCGAACGCAGCCCTGCCGCCGTCCGCACCGGCCGCGTAATTCCCAGCGCCCAGAACCACGCCCGCTCCACCACCTGATGCAGCAGCGTCCGTCCCGCCTGCCTCGCATAACGCTTCGCCGCCGTCCAATAGCGCACGCGGTTGACCCGCAGCCGCACCGCCGGAAGCACTTCGTCCGCATCCGCGATCGTTCGCAAGTGTTTCCAGCCTCCCGCCAGCCGATAATTATTCCCCGCCTCCTCATCGTTCCACACGCCCCGCTTCCCCCACGGGTGATATCCATAATCATGATTCTGGTGCGCCGCCACCACCGCCGCCGACGCGTCCACCACCGCGCATCCTTCGTCCTGCGCTTTCCACACCAGCCAGTTGTCCCAGTGCACCCGCCCAATCACCATCGCCGGCATGCTCCCGCTGTACAGCCCGCGCCGGAACACAAAATAGTCGATCCACTCCGGCCCGCGCTGCCTTCCGCTTCTCATCGCCCACGCCACCAGCCGCTCTTGCCAATCCTCGCGCCCGAAATCCTGCGCTTCTCCGATATTCACGTCCCAGCGCCGCCCCACCATCAAGAATTTCGCGCGCGACGCCGCCACCCGCGCCACCGCCACCCGGAAATCTTCCGTCAACAAAATGTCGCAATTGCAATAGCAAAGCACCTCGTGCCGCGCCAACTCCTGCGCCCTCCCAAACAAATAGTCCAGCCGCTTCGTTCCGCGCGCGCTCCGTTCCACGTGAGCCTCATGCCGCAGCTTCAGCTCTCCCGCCGCCTTCGCCGCTCCCTCCTCGTCGCCAAACAAAATCACCTCAACGTCGCGATCCAGCAGCGTCCAGCTCTTCAGCGCATTCCGCTGGATCACTCCGTCGTGCCCTACAAAAGGTTTCGCTGTCGTGAATAAGGTGAGCATGTCTCTCCCTTCTGCTCCATGCGCGTGAGCGTCAACTCCGCCCAGCTCGCGAAGAATTACCGCAGCAGGAATGAGACAGTAGTAAATATAGAAGAGATGTGTCAAATACTATTATTTATCAGTAAAAGCCAGGAACGCCCCCAGCCAGCTAGGGGCGATGCGAAGGGCTGGGCCGGCGCAGCAGGCTGCGCACCCGCCGCGTCAAGTTCTCGCGATGCTCATCCAGTCGCGGAAACCTTCTATATCCCACGACTAACGAGCCCACCACATTGAAGCCATTGATCAAACGAAGTTTCCAGCTCATCAGCGCAAACTGCCGCCGATAGCTTCGCGCAAGGTATCGGCAGAACCGCAAGCGCCCGGGCGCTGTCACCGCAAACTCTTCCCGCTCCAAAATAATCTTCCAATGGTCCTGCAGCGAGCGCACCGGCCCCAGCTTCCGCGTATAGCCCTTTTCCGCCAGCCATTTGTTCATCGCCGCAATCACGATCCGCCACATCCGCACTCGGCTCTTCCGCATCTCGAGAGGCGCCTGCCCGTCGCTCGTGTAATAGGAATTCTCCCCATGGATGCGGTAGATCGCGAGAACCTCCGGTATGGCCAGCACAGGCGCAACAAATGGCGTGAGCGCCGCCACGTAGCAGTCCGCCAGCATTCGTATTTCTTCGGGAATTGGCAGCAGCCCGCCCAGCGCGCTTCGCCGAAACGAGACTGCCGACGTAGGCGGCGTAACATACACCTCAAATTTTTTCGGCTCGCGATGCAGATCGCCGGAAACCGCCTCGAAGTACCATTCCCGCCGCTCACCGGTTCGCTCGTGCCATTCCTCAAACCGGTGATACACCATCCCGACGCTACCATCGCTCTCAAACGCCTCGACCACTCGCGCCAGTTTCCCCGGCACGAACCAATCGTCCGCATCCAGCAGCGCCACAATCTCCCCGCGCGCCTTTGCAAATCCCGCGTTCAACGCCGCCGCTTGCCCCCCATTGGCTTGGTAAAAGTACCGGATACGCGAGCCATATTTCTTCACGCGCTCCCCGGTGTCATCCGTCGACCCGTCATCCACCACGACGATTTCCACTCGATCTTGCGCGAATTCCTGCCCCAGCACGCTATCGA
>Ga0209526_10002190_pt1 | contig 13148 bp, 7 predicted proteins | sample JacPinW_OM2H0_M1_FD_188566 | JGI IMG/M metagenome (GOLD analysis project Ga0209526, IMG submission 188566) | Forest soil microbial communities from Algoma, Ontario, Canada - Jack Pine, Ontario site 1_JW_OM2H0_M1 (SPAdes) (version 2) | ecosystem: Environmental > Terrestrial > Soil > Boreal... | reverse complement strand
CCACCGCGGCCACCTCCACCACCACGGTCACCGCGACCGACACCACCGGAGCCCACGGAGCCACCACCTTCACCTGGGTCGTGAGCACCCCCGGCGCGTGCCCGGCGCAGTCGAATACCCCGAACTTCGGCCCGAACGTGCACATCTTCGACCCGAGCATGTCCAGTGCGACCATCCAGGCCACGCTGGACTCCGTCTTCAACGCGCAGAAGCTCAACCAGTTCGGCACGCGGCGCGACGCCCTGCTGTTCAAGCCGGGCACCTACGCCAACACGGCCAACATGGGCTACTACACCTCCATCGCGGGGCTGGGCCAGAACCCGGACGACGTCCTCATCAACGGCGACGTCACGGTGGACGCGTTCGATGGCACGGGCAACGCCACGCAGAACTTCTGGCGGTCGGCGGAGAACCTGGCCATCACCCCGTCCTCCGGGAATGACCGCTGGGCCGTGGCCCAGGCAGGCCCGTTCCGCCGGATCGATGTCCACGGCGGGCTGCAGCTGTACCCGGCTAGCTTCGGCTTCGCCAGCGGCGGTTACATCGCGGACACCAAGGCCTCCGGGCAGGTGGCCACGGCGTCGCAGCAGCAGTGGTACTCGCGGGACAGCAACTTCGGCAGCTGGAACGGCTCCGTGTGGAACATGGTGTTCTCCGGGGTGACCGGTGCCCCGGCGCAGAGCTTCCCCACCCCGCCGATGACCACGCTGGGCACCACGCCGGTGTCCCGGGACGTGCCGTACCTCTACATCGACTCGGCCGGTAACTACCATGTGTTCCTGCCGTCGCTGCGGACCAACGCGTCCGGCGCGAGCTGGGCCAACGGCCCGACCCCGGGCACCTCGGTGCCGATGAGCCAGTTCTTCGTCGCCGACCCGTCGATGAGCGCGGCCACCATCAACACCGCGCTGTCGCAGGGCTGCAACATTCTCTTCACCCCGGGCGTCTACAACATCGACCAGACGCTCAACGTCACGCACGCCGACACCACGATTCTGGGCATCGGGTTCCCGACGCTGATCCCGCAAAACGGCGTGAACACCATGCAGGTGTCGGACGTCAACGGTGTCCGGATCAAGGGCCTGCTGCTCGATGGCGGCACGGTCAACTCGGCGGCCTTGCTGACCGTCGGCAGCGCCGGCTCGACCGCCAGCCACGCGAGCGACCCGATCTCGGTCCAGGATGTGTTCTTCCGGATCGGCGGCGATATCGCGGGCAAGGCCACGGCCAGCCTGGTCGTGAACGCCAACGACACCCTCGTGGACGACATCTGGGCGTGGCGCGCCGACCACGGTAGCGGCGTCGGCTGGACCACGAACACCGCCGACAACGGCATGATCGTCAACGGCAACAACGTCGAGGCGACCGGCCTGTTCGTCGAGCACTACCAGAAGTACGAGGTCACCTGGAATGGCCAGAACGGAAAGATAATCTTCTTCCAGAACGAGATGCCGTACGACCCGCCCAACCAGGCGGCATGGATGAACGGCAGCACCAACGGCTACGCCGCGATCAAGGTGGCCAACAGCGTCACCACGTTCGAAGGATGGGGCCTCGGCAGCTACTGCTTCTTCAACGTCAACCCGGCGGTCGTCTCGGCCCGGGCGTACGAGGCGCCGGCCACCGCCGGTGTGAAGTGGCACGATCTGCTCACGGTCTCCCTGAACAACAAGGGCTCGATCACCAACGTCATCAACACGACAGGTGCGACCACGCCCACCAACACCACTCCGAGCGACGTGGTCAGTTTCCCGTAAGGCCCGTTCCAACCGGCGGCGCCGGCCCGACCCACGTGCCCGGGTCGGCCGGCGGCCGCTGGGCTTCCCCAGCCGACTTCCGGACGAAGGACACAAATCATGCTCAACGAGCGAGACGGCACAGATAGGGCAAGCCGGGTGCGCGGGCGACTGATGGGAGTTGCCATGAATAAGGCCCGGCGCCGCATGGCCGGGGCATTCTCAGCCTTGCTGGTGCTGGGTTCCCTCGGTTTCGGGGCCTGGGCGGCCCAGGCGCAGCCGCGGGCGCTCGCAGCGTGCACAATTCCGGCCCCGCCGGGGGATGAGCTGCATGCCAACGCTGATTCCTCGATCACCATCACCTTGACCGCTGTCCCCGGTGCGACCAGCTACAACATTTACCGGGGGACCAGCTCGGGCGGGGAGGGTAATACCCCGATCGCCTCGACCGCGAGTACGACGTACACCGATAGGAACCTCAGCAGCACGCCGATCTATTTCTACGAGTTCACCTCGGTGAACTCGTGTGGCGAATCCGCCCGGAGCCCGGAGGACGCGTCGAAGACCCCGCCGCCGATCGGCACCGGCGGCAACATCGCCGGCGTGGCCTCAGGCAACAGCCTGATCTTCTACTGTAAAGACGCCCTGCTCGGTGGCTTCGACTGGTTCCAGACCCTGACCGGCTGGTTCCCGCAGGTGCTCGGCTCCTCGGGTTCCATCTCGCCGGGTAACCGGGTGGTGGACATGGCGTACGCCAAAAAGGGCACGATGACGTTCAACAACGTCTCCGTGCCGTCCAGCGGCCTGTACACCGTCGCGTGGCGGTATGCATTCCAAGGCGGGCTGTTCCCCGCAGTCAACGACCGGGAGATGGGCCTTGCGGTCAACGGCACCGTTATCACCTCCACCGAGCGGTTCCCGATCACCGGCAGCTTCGACGTCTACCAGAACTCCTCCCTGCAGGTTCATCTGAACGCGGGGGTGAACTCGGTCAGCATGCTGGCGGTCAGCGACCACGGCGTCTCGCGGGTTGACCAGCTGATCGTCACCCCGGCGACCGCCTCCGTCCCGAGCGGGCCGACCGGCCTGACCGCGACGCCGGGCAGCGGCTCGGTGGCCCTCAACTGGACGGCCAGTTCGAGCGGCAGCCCGACCTCATACACCGTCTACCGCGGCACCGCCGAAGATGGCGAGCAGAACACGCCGATCGCCACCCTCAGCGGCACCACCACCACGTACACCGACACCGGACTCAGCAACGGCAAGACGTACTGGTACCAAGTCGCCGCCAACAACAGCGTCGGCGTGTCACCGAACTCGAACGAGGTCTCGGTGGTACCCGCCGCCGGATCCACCATCCCGCCGGCGCCCACTGGCCTCGCGGCCTCAGCGGGCAACGGCTCGGTCGGGCTGACCTGGAACGCCAGCACCGGCGCCACCAGCTACAGCATCTACCGAGGCACCGCCCCCGGCGCCGAGGGCACCACGGCGGTCGGCACATCCACGTCGACCAACTTCACCGACAGCGGGCTCACCAACGGCACCGCTTACTACTACAAGGTCACCGCGAGCAACTCGGCGGGCACATCGCCAAGCTCGAACGAGGCCACCGCAACGCCGACGACCGGATCGGGCGGGCTGCTGCTGTCCCAGGGCCATCCGACGACCGCGTCATCGGTGCAGGCCGGGTACCCGGCATCGAACGCGACCGACGGCAACCTCAACACCCGGTGGTCGAGCGCCTTCAGTGACCCGCAATGGCTGGAGGTCGACCTCGGGGCCACCCATACCATCAGCAAGGTCGTCCTGGTCTGGGAAGCGGCCTACGGCAAGGCGTTCCAGATCCAGACGTCCAATGACGGTACGACCTGGACGCCTATCTATTCGACGACGACGGGCACGGGCGGCACGCAGACCCTCAGTGTGACCGGATCAGGACGATACGTCCGGATGTACGGCACGATGCGGGGCACGGGCTACGGGTACTCGCTCTGGGAGTTCCAGGTCTTCGGCACCTGACCCGCGCACGGGGCGGTCAGGTCACCGACACTGGCCGCCCCATGACACGCGGGAAGCCAGCACCGCCGGGGCGGTCAGTCACGCAGACTGGCCGCCCCACAACTCGCGGAGCAGCCAGGCCACCGCCTTGGGCTGGCGGTCGCGCGTGAACACCCCTTTGTGATTGCCCCCGGGACGGTGCACCGCCTGGGCCGTGAGGAAATCGGCGAAGTTCCACACATGCTCGCCGATTACCTCTGGTACCCGCCGGAATACCCGTATCGACATCTCGATCAGTTGCGCCTGGTATTCCTCTGACCATGCGGTCGGCGGCAGCGCGTGCCGCCCTGGCATCGCGTCGGCACCGAACTCGGTGACCAGAATGGGCTTGCCGTGGCGGGCCCATGCGCGGAGCTCTGCTTCGAGATTCCGCTCGGCGGCCTCCAGGTCGCCGGTGTCCACGTACCAGCCGTAGTAGCGGTTGACGCATACCAGATCGAAGAGGTCGGTGACGACGTCGAGGTCGGGGGGCGCCGTCGCGACGTTCGCGAAGCAGACCGGGCGGCTCGGATCGAGTTCCCGGGCCACGCGGACCAGCGGCGCGAAGTAGTCGCGGGCGGCCGGCTCGGCGCTGTCGGGTTCGTTCGCGATAGACCACGCGACGACGCTCGGGTGATTACGGTCACGGCCGATCAGTTCCCGGATGGCCGCCCGATGGGCGGCCTGGGCCTGCTCGCCGATCGCGCCGGCGCCGAACGTCCGTGCCCCCGGGTCGCCCTGGTGCCCCAGGCTGAAATGCAGGCCCACAGCCGGGGCTTCGTCGATGACGAGCAGCCCCTGACGATCGGCGTAGTCGAGAACCTCCTCGGCGTAGGGATAGTGGGAAGTGCGGAACGAGTTCGCCCCGATCCACTTCAACAGCGCGAAGTCGCGAACCATCCGGGCGTCGTCGTGACCCTTACCGCGCAGCGCGGCGTCTTCGTGCATCCCGAAGCCGCGGAACCGGACCGGTTGCCCGTTGAGCAGCAGGCGCGTGCCCTCGACGCGCACGGTGCGGATGCCGACCGGCAGCGGATAGTGGTCGGCGTCCGCGGGATCGCCGTGCTCGACCTCCAGCAGGTACAGGTACGGGTCTTCGCACTGCCACGGCCGGACACCCTCGGCGACGAGGACACCATCGCGGCCCTTCGCAGCGGCGACCACCGCCCCGGTCGCGTCCCGCAGCACGACCGATGTCGGGCCGGCGCCGGCGACGTCCACGTGGTAGGTCACCCGGCCGAGTCCGGACCGCAGGTCGAGGTCGGTCGTCACGGACACGTCCGCGATGTGCGCCCAGGGGGTCGTGTACAGCCACACCGACCGGTGGAGCCCGGAATAGTTGAAGAAGTCGTGGAAGTAGCGCTGCCGACGGCCACCGGCCGTGACAGAGATCATTCCGGGTGGAATCGTGGCCAGGGTCAGTTCATTGTTGACGCGGACCGTCATCTGGAACGCCTCACCGCACCGGACGTGCGGCGTGACGTCGGCTTCGAACGGCGTATAGCCGCCGACGTGGTCGGCGACCTCGGTGTCGCCGACCTCGGTGTCGCCGACCCACACCGTGCCGCGGTGCGTCGCGGCGTCACATCGCAGGACGATCCGCCTGCCCTCCCATGACGCCGGCACCCGCACGTCACGCTGGTACCAGACATCACCGACATGCTCGCGCTCGGCCGCGTCAGTCACCAGGTCGTTGTAGCTCGCCGGAACCGCCATCTCGCGCGCACCGCCCAACGGCCGCTCCCACCAGCGGTCGGCGCTGCCTTCGGCGCCGGGATCTACCCGGAAACGCCACAGCCCGTCGAGCCGTCGCGACTCCCGGCTGCGGCTGTCCCGCGGCGCCAGCATGGGTTACCGTCCTTCGTCGGAGCCCGCGGTGGGGCTCAGTGGTCTGTACGGGGAGTCTTCTTTGGCTGCACGTCGCCCAGGCGGGCACCCCCCTTACGGGCCACTAGCTGTCCGCGTCGGCTACGACATCTGCGCCGGCTCGGCGGGCACGAAGCCGTTCACCGCGATGACGTCGCGGTACCAGAGTGCCGACGCCTTCGGCGTCCGCGCCTGCGTCTCGTAGTTGACGTGCACGATGCCGAACCGCTTCCCGTATCCCCACGCCCATTCGAAGTTGTCCATGAGTGACCAGAGGAAGTAGCCGCGCAGGTCGACACCGGCCTCGATGGCGGCGTGCACCGCGGCCAGATGATCACGGACATACTCGATGCGGTCCTGGTCATCCACGACTCCGGACGCGCCGACCTCGTCGGCGAACGCCGCGCCGTTCTCGGTGATCATCAGCGGAGTGCCCGGGTAGTCGCGGTCGACGCGAAGCAGCAGTTCGGTCAGCGACTGCGGCTCGATCCGCCAGCCCATGCCGGTGTAGGGGCCCGGTTGCGGGACGGCCTGGGCCAGATCGCTGCCCGGCCACTTCGACGGCGCGTTGGCGCCCATCGGGTCAGCACCCGAGAGGGCGGCTGTCGCGGACGAGTCACCATCCACGGATGCGACCAGCGAAGGGGAGTAGTAGTTGACGCCGAGAAAGTCGATCGGAGCGCTGATCACCGCCAGGTCACCGTCATGGACCAGGGCCGGCCAGTCAACGACATGCGCGGTATCGGCGATCAGGTCGCCCGGGTAGGCGCCCCGGAGTATCGGGTCGAGGAAGATCCTGTTGGAGATCGCGTCGACGGCCCGTGCGGCGCCCCGATCGAGATCGGAGTCGGAGGCGGCACGCACATTGTGCAAGTTCAGCGAGATCGACACCTGGGTCGAGGACGGAGCCTGGGCCCGCAGGACCTGCACGCCAAGACCGTGGGCGAGGTTCAGGTGGTGCGCGGCGGCCAGCGCGGACGCATCGTCGGTCAGGCCCGGTGCATGCACGCCCGTGGCATAGCCAAGGAAGGCGGAACACCATGGCTCATTGAGCGTGATGAACGTCCGGACGCGATCACCCAGCGACTCCACGATGATCTGCGCGTACTCGGCAAAATGGAAGGCCGTGTCGCGGCTGGCCCAGCCACCGGAGTCTTGGAGCGGCTGCGGAAGGTCCCAGTGATACAGGGTCGCCACGGGTGAGATGCCGTGCCCGAGCAGTTCGTCGACCAGTCGCGAATAGAAATCGATTCCCGCCTGGTTCGGCTGTCCTGATCCGGTCGCGAGGATGCGCGGCCACGCGACGGAAAACCGGTAGGCCTGCAAGCCGAGTGAGGCCATCATGCGGACGTCATCGCTGACCCGGTGATAGTGGTCAGTAGCGATGTCGCCCGTGTCGCCGCCCCCGATCTTGCCTGGGGTATGGCTGAAGGTGTCCCAGATGGAAGGACCGCGACCGTCCTCAGCGACCGCCCCTTCGATCTGATAGGCGGCCGCCGCCGCGCCGAAGACGAAATTGCCCGGAAACTCGATCACTTAACTGCCGATGCGGTCGAACCTCGTATGACCAGGGTAGTGGGAATGACGGTCGGGACATCGGCCAGGGATGTCTCACCGAAATGCGAGATGAGCATGCGGGCCGCTGCCTCTCCCATCTCGCGAAGTGGCTGGCGCACGGTTGTCAGCGGAGGCTCGGTGTGCGCGGCCAGGGGGATGTCGTCGAAGCCCACGATGGCGACATCGTCGGGAACATTGAGCCCTCCTTCACGCACCGCCTGCAGTGCGCCCGCGGCGGAAAGGTCGTTATGCGCGAACACGCTGTCGAAGGCGATTCCGGCGTCCAGCATCCGGCTGACCGCCAGTCGTCCGCACTCAACGGTGAAGTCGCCTTCCACCACAAATCCCGGGTCGATGGGCTGCCCTCCGGTGGCGAAAGCCTCGGCGAAGCCGGCCAGGCGCTCGCGGGTGCAGCCGAAGCGGGCCTCTCCGGTGATAACGAGCGGTCTGCGCCTGCCCAGCGCGAGCAGGTGATGCGCCGCGTCCTCGGCGCCGCTGCGGTTCGTGGTCGCCACCGATGGGAACCGCGGCCGCTGGGCGCGGTCGTCGATCATGACGACCGGAAGGCCGCGTCCGTATAGCCCGGCAATGTAGTCGATGGTGCCTTCGGGCTCGACCACCAGGAGGCCGTCGAAGGCCTTGGCTGAAACTTGGGTAGCGAATTGCCGCATCGAGCCGTCGCCGCGATTACACGTGAACAGGAGCAGGCCGTAGCCCTCGGACTCGACGACATCCACAGCGCCTTGCAGCAGGTCGCTCATCCACGGCCACATCAAGGACGGCACCAGCATGGCCAGGGTCCGGGTGTGGCCGCGGGCCAGGCCGACCGCGCCCGCGCTGGGGACATAACCCATCTCCTCGACCACCTGACGGACCCGCAACGCCGTCGTCTCGTTGATCTCGCCCTTGCCGTTGATTACCCGCGAGACCGTCGTCTTGCTTACTCCAGCACGCTTCGCCACGTCAGCCATCGTGATCGGCATGGCCGCCCTTTCTGCCGGTCACCCTTTGGTACCGGTTGCGGTACCGGTTGCGGTACCGATTGCAAGAGTAAATCCTCCCCGGAAACGACGGTCAAGGCCCTTACGCGTAACGTCCGCATAACGGTTGCCCGGCTATGCGGGCCGGACCTGGGCCAGGTCCAACCTGGGCCGGGTCACGAGGCCTGCCGGTCCCGCTCCTGGCAGCGCAGCGCGCGCTGCACTGTGTCGCGGCACTCGGTGAGCAGGCGGTGCAAGGCGGCGGGCGGGTTGGCCCTGGCGATGTAGTCGTCGGTCAGGCGGGCCGTCTCCCGCGACACCTGGAACAGCGGGTAGGCGTTGTTCACGAACCACTGGGCCATGTCGCTGCTCCAGTCCCGCCAGATCTCACCGACCACGTCGAAGTAGCGCTCGGTGTAGGGCTGGAGCAGGTCGAGCTGGTCTGGGTCGGCGAAGCCAGAGAGCACCGCGCGGAACATGGCATTCGGCAAGGTGCCGCTCGTGATCGTGTCCCACGCCGCCCGCTTGGCGCTCGGCTCGGGGATGGCGGCACGGCACGACGCAGCACGCCGCTCGCCCGCGTCGGTGGCGTCTCTGGCCAGTTCGGCGTCGATCTCGGGCCGCCCCGCGGCGCCCCGGCTGACCAGCCGGTGCAGCAGCCGCCAGCGTAGCTCGGTATCCACGGCCAGGCCATCGAGCGCGACGGACCCGTCGAGCAGGCCCTGTAGCAGGGCCAGGTCGCCGGGCTCGGTCGCCACGCTGGCGAGCGACTGCAGGTAGGCGAGCTGCTGGTCTGAGCCTGGCTTGGCGCGCTGCAGCAGCCCGCGCAGGGCGGTCGCCATGAGGTCGAGCCCGGTGCCGCGCCAGGCCGGGTCGGTGTACCGGTGGGACGCGGCCCACCCCTGGCGCAGCAGGGTTTGCGCGACGGAAATGTCGCCCACAGAATCCAGGCCCGACATCACCAGGCGGACGTAGTCGCGGGCCGCCATCTCGGCGTCACGGCACATGTCCCACGCCGCGGACCAGCACAGCGCCGCGGGGAGCGAGTCCTGGAACTCCCCGATGCCGGTGATGAGCGTACGCAGTGAATGGTCATCCAGCCGGACCTTGGCGTAGGTGAGGTCGTCATCGTTGATGAGCACCAGGTCGGGGCGGCTCTCACCGGCGAGATCGGCGATAACGCTGCGATCACCGCTGACGTCCACTTCCGCCTGGCGGCGCCTGATCAGGCCGTCGTCCGTCCGGTCGTAAAGCCCGATCGCGATGCGGTGCGGCCGCAGCACGGGGTGGGCCGCGGGCGCCTCCTGGAGGACAGCGAATTCGGTGATGGCGCCGTCGTCACCGACCTGGATCTGCGGCCGGAGCGTGTTTACCCCCGCCGTTTCCAGCCATTGCTTGGACCAGGTGGACAGGTCTCGCCCCGAAGTCTCCTCCAGCGCGGTCAGCAGGTCGGCCAGTGCCGCGTTGCCGAAGGCATGCCGGTCGAAGTAGCGCCGGACGCCGGCCAGGAAGTTGTCGCGGCCGACATAGGCGACGAGCTGCTTGAGGACGGCGGCGCCCTTGGCGTAGGTGATCCCATCGAAGTTGACCTCGACCGCCGTGATGTCCGGGATGTCGGCCGCGATGGGATGCGTGGAGGGCAGCTGATCCTGCTGGTAGGCCCAGGCCTTGTGCAACTGCGCGAACGTCGTCCAGGCTGCCCGCCAGCGGGTCGACTCAGCCTGAGCGAGCGTGCCGGCCCAGGTGGCGAACGACTCGTTCAGCCACAGGTCGTCCCACCAGCGCATGGTGACCAGGTCACCGAACCACATGTGCGCCATCTCGTGCAGGATCGTCTCGGCCCTCATCTCGCGGGCGAAGTCGGTGACCCTGGAGCGGAACAGGTAGTCCTCGAGAAACGTCACGCAGCCCGCATTCTCCATCGCACCGGCCTTGAATTCAGGTACGAAGAGCTGGTCATACTTACCGAACGGGTAACGCACGCCGAACGCACCGTGGAAGAAGTCGAACCCCTGGCGGGTGACTTCGAAGATCTCCTCAGGATCGAGATACCGCGCGAGGGACGCCCGGCAGTAGATGCCGAGCGGGATACCGTCATGCTCCGCCGTGACCACATGAAACGGCCCCGCCGCGATAGCGGTGATGTAGGTGGACATGACGGGCGTCGGCGGGAACCTCCAGAAGGCAGTGGTGCCCGGCGCTGGCACGGTGGTATCCGGTACTGGCCCGGTGGTACCCGGCGCTGGCGCGGTGCTGGCCGCTGAGGTCTGCGCGGTCATGTCCGGCGCCATGTTCGAGATGACCCGCCAGCCCACGGGGGCGGTGACCGACCAGTCGAAGGTCGCCTTGAGGTCGGGCTGATCGAAGCAGGCGTAAACGCGGTGCGCGTCGAAAGTCTCCAGGTCCGAGTAGATGTAGACGCCGCCGTCCGCGGGATCGGTGAACCGGTGCAGGCCCTCGCCGCTGCGTGAGTAGGCGCACTCCGACACGACCCGGAGTTCATTGTCAGCCTGGAGGCGCTCCAGCCTGATCCGGTTGCCGTCGAAGGCGTCCAGGCTTACCGCCGCCGCGTTGAGGGTGATTGTGCTGACCGTGGGCGCGGTCAGGTCGATGAATGTCGTGGCTCCGGGGCGGGCGCAGCGGAACCTGACCGTGCTTACCGAGGTGAAGGTGGTCTCCCCGCCGGTCAGGTCGAGTTCCACCCGATAGGAGCCGACATCGAGTAGCCGTGCCCGGTCGCGTGCCTCGTCGCGGGTCAGATTGCTAGCCAACTGCTGATCCTTTCGTGCTCGGCTGTCCCGGGTTCTTCCGGGCTCTGCCGTTCCGGCATCTTCCCATGGCCCCGGCGGAATGCCGGTGCGGCCGGCCCGGTTAACGCCTCTGGCGCCCAGGGACGCTGCGGTGCCCCCAGCGCGCGGTGGCGGGCGGCGCGCGGTAACCCCCCGAGAAGGAGCATCATGGCCGAGCAGGAGCCAACCGTTGTTGATTTCTGGTTTGACCCTCTGTGCCCGTGGGCGTGGATCGCCTCCCGGTGGATGCTCGAAGTGGAGAAAGTGCGCCCGGTCGAGGTCCGCTGGCATGTCATGAGCCTGGCGCTGCTCAACGAGAACAAGCCGGACCTGCCAGAGAACTACAAGGAACTCATGGCGAAGGCAATCGGTCCGGTCCGGGTGTGCATCGCGGCCGAGCAGAAACTCGGCCCGGGAGTTCTGGGCAGCCTCTATACCGCGCTCGGCACGCGGTTCCATCTTGACAAGGCGCCCAAGGAACGTTCCACCATTGAGGCGGCGCTCACCGAGGTCGGGTTGCCTGCGGAACTGGCTGACGCCATGGACTCCAGTGACTACGACGAAGCGCTCCGGGCTTCCCACCACGACGGCATGGACCGGGTGGGTTATGAGGTCGGCACGCCGGTGATCTCGATCGGCGACGTCGCGATCTTCGGGCCGGTCCTGTCCCCGATCCCGCGCGGCGAGGCCGCGGCCAAGCTCTGGGACGGCGTGCTGCTCGTGCTGGGCACCGACGGGTTCTTCGAGCTCAAGCGGAGCCGTACCCGCGATCCGATCTTCGACTGAGCAGGACCGGCTGAGCAGGACCGGCTGAGCAGAACCGGCTGACATCAACCGCCGAGCATCAACGGCTGAGCAGGACCGGCTGAACGTCTTCAGCTGACATCAACGGCTGAGCAAGCGTTCTGGCAGACTGACGTCCGTGCGCGTATACCTGGGTTCCGATCACGCCGGATTTGAGCTGAAGGCAGCCCTGGTCGAGTGGCTGGCTACCGCAGGCCACGAAGCAGTGGACTGCGGCCCGGCGGGCTACGCCGGGCAGGACGATTACCCGCCCTACGTGATGCGCGCGGCCAGTGCGGTCGCGGGGGATCCGGGCAGCCTCGGCATCGTGATCGGCGGATCCGGCAACGGTGAGCAGATCGCCGCCAACAAGATCCGCGGGATCCGGGCGGCGGTCGCCTGGAGCGACGAGACCGCGCGGCTGGCCCGGCTGCACAACGACGCGAACGTGCTCAGCCTCGGCGCCAGGATGTACCAGACGCAGGACGCTCTGGGCTTCGCGCAGGTGTTCCTGGAGACGGCGTTCTCCGGGGAATCGCGGCATGTCAGGCGGCTGGAGATGATCTCGGACTACGAGAAGACCGGCGTACTGCCTGCGCTGCCCGACGCGCCCTGACCGTCGGTGAGGCGTCCGCCTTCATGATCACGGTACATTCTCAGCGCGGATGACTGAAAAGGTACCGTGATCATGAACTGCCGATGATCAGCGCGGGAAGCGTCTGCGTGAGCGATGCCTCTTCCCCCTGCTGCCGCGCGTGTTTCCCCCGGTGCCGCGCGTGCCCGCATCGCTGGTGGTGTCTCGGTTCCCCGTTCCAGACCTGTCCGTGCCCGGGGAACTCGCGGCTGGAGCGCCACGGCGCCCGCGCCCGGTTGGTGTTGCCGGGGCCGGAGCCGGGGGAGATGTGGCGGGGGACCGACTGCCGGCCGGGGCGCTCGGGCTGCGCTGGACGACTGCTTGGCGAGTCCTGTCCGGCAGGGCCGCGGCCGCCACCGGGGCCGCCCGGGCCGCGGCCGCCCGAGCCGGGCCCGGCCGGGCCTGCGCCGACTGAGCCTGCGCCGACTGAGCCTGCGCCCTCTGAGCCTGCGCCGCCGCCGGCTGAGCCGGGGCGGACGGGGCCGGGCCCGACGCCAGCTGAGCCGGGGTCGACTGGGCCGGGGGCGACGCCGACTGAGCCTGGGCCGCGGCCTCGTGATCTGGCCTCGGCCGCGACACGTCCCTGACCCGCATCGCGGCATCTAGCGTGATCTTCATCCCGGCCATCGCGTCCTCCAACACCAGTCTTCCACGACCACCAGGGGTAGGGCGTGTCACGCAGATCTTCAGCCTGCTGCGCGTCCGCCGGAGGGCGCCTCGCGGCGTTGTCGTCGTCGCCAATAGCTCCGCTATTGGCTCCTCCTCC
>Ga0209526_10002189_pt1 | contig 13151 bp, 13 predicted proteins | sample JacPinW_OM2H0_M1_FD_188566 | JGI IMG/M metagenome (GOLD analysis project Ga0209526, IMG submission 188566) | Forest soil microbial communities from Algoma, Ontario, Canada - Jack Pine, Ontario site 1_JW_OM2H0_M1 (SPAdes) (version 2) | ecosystem: Environmental > Terrestrial > Soil > Boreal... | reverse complement strand
CATCGACTGAAGGAGGAACGACGAAAAGACCGTGGGCCGGAGCAAGGACTTTTTCAGCCCAGGTGAATGTTCGAAACGGGATCGTAACCCGGTCGCCCAACTTGACACTGGTAACTCCCCGCCCGATTGCCTCGACGATCCCTGCACCTTCACCTCCAATGACACAAGGAGGCTGCGGTTTTAGAAAGTACACTCCGTTCGCCAAAAGGAGGTCGCTGTAGTCAACAGGCGCATACTCCATGCGCACAAGGGCTTCGCCTGCGGAGGGCTTGTTTGGTTCTGGAACTTCGACCATCTGCAGGTTCTGGGCGGGATTGCCGTACGCCGTGAGATGAATGGCTTTCATCGATGACGTTCTCCTTCCTCAAACAAATTGCGCCCTGCGAGAGGACCGCCTGCTTGCTGGATTAACCCACCATCGCGAAGGTTTCCAAGGTCAATGACTGAGTAGCCGAAACCTACGAGCAAGATTTCGACTCTCCCTTTCGCGCCGTCGTCGTCTGCTGAGATGAACGCGACCCTTCTCGCTCCGTTGACGATAGGTTCCGCTTCCAGGTTGGGAACGATCATGGTGTTCAATGCCTTAACCACGCGTGCACCAGGGGCGAGCGCCGCAACGAGCTGGCTAGTAGACAGGTTTCCAACATCGGCCGGTGTGAATTTGCCGGCGCTCCCGTGAAAAGGATTGGTTCCATCAATCAGAATCTGATTTTTCCATTTGGGAAGACTTGCCAAAGTCTGGGGAACGTTGTCCCATGGCACAGCAAGAAGTACCATTTCGCAAGTAACGGCCTCTTCCACGGTGGCAGCCATTGCTCCTGGACCAAGTTGATCGACAATTTCTCGCAGGCTTTCGGGGCCGAGGGTGTTGCTGAGCTTTACCTTGTGGCCGGCCTTCAATGCCCGTTTTGCGAAGGCTTGTGCGAAAGCCCCTGCTCCGATAGTTCCGATTTCCATGAGCGATCCTTCCTAAGCTGAACTTCGCAGTAAAACAATCCCGGTCTTTCCGGGGCGAGAGACGTGCTGAATGGCGTTTTGAAAATCGTCAAACTCGTATTCATGAGCCACTTCGAAAAGCTCTGGGTGATTTGTTGCGAGACTCAGAGCGAGCTCGAAATCTTTTCTCTTATCATCCTCCGGCAGACGAAACCAACTCATGATCGAAGCGCTCTTGAGAGCGAGGTTATTGGGCGCTAGAGAATAGATGTTTGTGCCGGTGTTGCTCTCCAGTGAACCGAAATTGATAATGGTTCCACCCTCATCAACAAGCTCTGCTAGATCGTCGATGGCTTGTCCGCCGAGCGCATCGAAAGCCACTTCGAGCTTGTGTCCTTCGAGGGCTTCGCGAACCTGTTCTTTCCAGTTGCTATCGCTCGTTGAAAAAATCGGCGGGCCGGGGAGAGCCGATCGGAGCCTTTCAGCAGATTGATTCGATCTCACCAGACGAAGGGGGCGGACGCCGCGATCTAGGGCAACTTGAGTGAGTAAACGCCCAACGCCTGATGCCGCCGCATTCTGAAGGATGTAGACAGGTAGGCTGATCGGGGCTTTGAGTGAATTGTGACCAGCTTTGATGAGTACGGACGTGGTGATCGAATTTATGAGCATCTGCGCCGCAATCTCGTTGGAAATCTTGTCGGGAACTGGCAAGAGTGAGTTGTATCGAACGACCACGTATTCTGCCCAAGAGCCGGTCGCTGGGAAGAACGCGACACGCTGACCTTCGCTAAACCGTTTTGCTACCTCGGGATTTGCTCCAAACCGGACGATTGTCCCGACTCCCTCGAATCCAGGTACTCTTAGAGTTCGCTTCGGAATTGGCACGACCGGCCCTCCCTGAGGGACGGCAGAAAGAATCTGTATATCCCCAGGATGGACTGGCCGAGAGATGACACGTAGGAGGACATCGTCAGTTCCGAGTTCTTCGCTCTTGAACTGACGTTTCGCTATGCTTAACACTTTCTCCGGAGCACCGTACTTGCTATGAACAATCGCTCTGAAATCAATTAGCATTGGCAACCTCACGTTGGATCTCCCGATAACGGAAACAATCGACAAGGTGATCGTTCACCATTCCGACTGCCTGCATGTACGCATAAGCGACCGTTGGGCCGACGAAACTAAATCCCCGGCGCTTGAGATCTTTGCTGAATGTCTCAGATTCGGGCGAAGTCGCTGGAATCTGTCGCGTAGCGTTCCAGCGGTTGAGCTTGGGATGTCCGCCCACGAAATTCCAACAGTAGGAGTCGAAGTCACCGAACTCTTCCTGGACTTTGAGAAATGCCCGTGCGTTTTGCACCGCGGCTTCGATCTTCATCCGGTTACGGATGATCTCTGGATCAGTCATAAGTGTCTGGATTTGTCTCTCGGAATAGCGCGCGACTTTCTCGGGATCAAATTCGTCGAACGCGCGACGATAACCTTCCCGCTTCTTCAGCACGAGCGACCAGTTCAGTCCTGCCTGTGCGCCTGACAGCACGAGAACCTCGAAGTGCTTGCGGTCACTATGAACGGGGACACCCCACTCGCGATCGTGATATTCGAGTAACAGCGGATCATCCGCGTTGACCCAGGAGCACCGTTTATTTGCCGCACTGTGCATAAAAAGGTCTTCATCGACTGCGAAAAGCACGAGAGCACCATTGAGTGCTCCTTCAGGTGGTTCAGAATGTCGCTTTTACCAACTACTGTTCCATCCGGTGGCACCACTCTCGACCTGATCGGAGCACCGGGCTCGAACCGCGATTTCTGTTCGGCGCTGTCGTGTGTTTTTAGTTCAACTCCTCGGCAAAAACCCACCGGCAACCAGGTCTCGCTGTGAGAACTGAATCGAGCAAGGATGCCGCAATGACAGGAGCCGGATTGACATGAAACTTTTTCGGCAAAATGGGTGCTAACGCTCGCAAGATAGCCAAAACGGCACCCTCGGCAATCCGCGTTTCGCTTCTCTCGCCAGCGATAATGCTTGGTCGGCAGATCGTAAGGGAGCGGAAGCCGATTTGCTGAATGTCTCTCTCCACTTCTCCTTTGGTCCTGGCATAGAAGAACATCGAGTTGGTCGCGGCTCCGATGGCGGACACGAGTGCGAACGTTTCGACACTGGCACCATGGGCGGCCTTCGCAAAGACAAGAGGGAGTGTATAGTCCACATAACGGAAGGCTTCCTGCGAACCTGCTTTCGCCTTCGTGGTTCCCAAGGCGCAAATGACCGCATCCACGTCCCAGGACCTCACTCGTGGAGCTAGCTCATCGAGACGCAAGTTGACCGGATTGACCAGTTTGTTCTGCGGCCCCAAAGGTCTTCGGGTGGGCGCAACGATTTCGGAAATCGCGTCTTTGGCAAGAGCCTGGTTCAAGGCCGTCCTGCCCACCAGACCTGTTGCTCCCAACAGTAAAAGTCTCATGGTCGCGCTCTCCCCGCCGTTGACCGGTGTGTTGTGCCATCAGGCTCAAACTACGGCTCCCATCTAACGCTGAGGCACGACTCAGACTTGCGCAAAACCGCCGTCCACAAAAATTTCAGACCCGGTGATATAGCTGCTCTCATCCGATGCGAGAAACACCACAGCCTTGGCTACTTCATCCGGCCGGCCAAACCTGCCGAGCGGGATCGCGCTGGCGACCATCTTGCACCGTTGCTCGCCTGCTTCGGCAGATGCAAGCAAATCACTCAAGCCGGGCGTGTCGATGGTGCCAGGGCTGATCGCATTGACTCGAATTGCGCGATGCTTGAGATCCGTGGTCCAGGTTCGCGCGAACGAACGGATGGACGCCTTCGTGGCGCTGTAAACACTATTCGAGGAAAGGCCTTTGCTGCCTACGACCGAGGCATTGAGAATGATTGACGCACCGTCCGGCATCAGGGGAAGCGCCTTCTGTACTGTGAACAACACCCCTTTGACGTTGACGTTGAAAATTGAATCGTAGAGCTCCTCAGTGATGTTTCCGAGGGCCGCATATTTGGCAATCCCTGCATTCGCGAAAAGAATATCGAGTCTGCCTTTCTCGTCCCTGATCTGCTCAAAAAGACGGTCGAGATCGCGGGCATTCGACACATCGCCCCACACGCCGGTCGCATTCCCGCCAATTTGTTGGACGGCAGTGGTGAGTTCCCGTTCGCGACGACCGGTGATATAAACGTATGCCCCCTCTCTTGCCAGCGCGTTCGCCGTGGCTAGGCCGATCCCGCTAGTGCCCCCTGTTACCAGTGATACCTTTCCATCCAATCTTGGCATTCCGTCACCTCAGTGTTGTCGGCTCAAGCCGCCGCCTCTAGCAAAAGGGCTTCGACTTTCTTGTCGAGATTCTGCGCGACTGCGAGCGCGTCGGAATTCCCGTATGGAGCCAAGAAACTAGCCATCCTGTCATACGACAGATGCACGCCGTCAGAACGTTCGTCGATGAGCACGGTGACAGGAGCATAAGAGCCGGCGTCCGGAACATGCTTCGCCATTTCTTGCATGATTAGTGGGTTACCCATGACGACGCGAACCATTCTAGGTGAGTCGCGGCCCGTATCTTTGCGTATGATCGCACCGTGATCAAATTGCACGAAGGACATTAGGCCAGTCCTTCCTAACGCTTTCTGGATTGTGCTCTCCTGTTCGGCGGCAGATCGAGTCTGGTGAGCGGATTTCCAGAATTCAGCCATATCCGGATGGCCTATCGCATCGTTAATGGCTGCAAGGACCTCGTCGAATGATCTAGAAGACGTCAGACTAAATCGCTCGACTTCGACTTTCCTAATCATTGCAACTCTCCTTCTCGCGACTCATTCTTAGGTTCTGAGCTGGACCGCCATAGGCGGTGAGATGAATGGTCTTCACTTATGACGCTCTCCCTGCTTTAAACAGATCTCGCCCTGCGAGGGGGCCGCCTGCTTGCTGAATCAGCCCTCCAACGCGGAGGTTTCCAAGGTCAATGACTGAATAGTTTCCAAGGTCAATGACTGAATAGCCAAAACCTTCAAGTAAGCTTTGACCTCGCCTCTTCGCACCGTCATCGTCGGCCGAAATAAATGCGACTCGTCTCGCCCCATTGACGATGGGGTCGCCTCCAAGTTCGGAACGATCATGTTGTTCAGGGCCTTAACTGCCCGCTTTGCGAAACGCTTGTGCGAAATCTCCTGCTCCAATGGTTCCAATTTCCATAAGCTGTCCTCAAATTGTGTAATTTGGTTTTTTGCAAATCTCGACCCCTCGGCCACATCTGCTCGAATGTGTAAAGGCTCTCCGGCCAAGGGCTCAATAGAATCGCAGAAACCTCACGAGGAGCACTTTCCGCATAACGAATTGATAAGCCGTCGATCGTACGTGTCTGCGTCTTAATCAGCGAGGCGGTGGCGTAGCCATGATGAGCTCCTTGAAAGGGTGTTTATGATTTCCGGACAGCGATCAAGACTGTCAAAATCACTCGCTATACGGAGCAGCTTCCATTAATTGCGACACGGTCGGAATCGGCTGACCATGTAATGTGCAGCCGGCGGCGCGCGCAATATCGTCCGTCCAGGTCAGGACTTGGGCCGCCGGATTACGTCGACAGTGCTTCACTAACAATTGGTGGAATTCTGCCTTGAAGTTCAGTCGTGGATATTTGTCTACCACTTCCTCAACTACCTGCGCAGGCACTTGATCAAGGCCAAGACCCAGCAGGTCGAGCCCAGCGCCGAGATGGACCAATGCGATCTCGGCTGCCATCCGAGATGCGATGCCCGAAGAGGTGTGCAAGGCGATTGCCTCCCAGACCAGATCAGCGCGTTCCGGCGACACTTGATGCTTGGAGCAAAACTCGCGAGCAGCATCCGCGCCGTCTACTTCGAAGCGATTCTCTCCAAGATAAGCAGGAACCAGTCCGAGATCGTGCAGAGCTGCCCCGCAAAACGCCGCTTCTTCGTCAACAATCGAACGACCGATGCTCCTCACAGCAAGGCTGCCGAAGATATACGTGCGAAGACAATGGGTGCAGAGAAACTCAGGCGAACTGGCCTGCAAGAGATCAACAGCGGCATTGCACAGTTCCGTATCTGGAATACCAACGCCGACGACCGATTTCAATCGTGTCAATGCCATAGTGGAGAACCTGAGGCCCGCTCAGTAGTCGAACCATTGATTGAGCGCCTCCACTTTTTCTTTGGTGTAAGGCGGAAACAAGTGGTCGATTGCCACGTCTGGGGGAGACATCAAGACAGACTTGGCGTGAGTAAGGGAGTCGAAGCCGTACTTCCCATAGTAATTTCCGATACCAGCCGTTCCCACTCCTCCATACGGCATGGACTCAATGAACAGGAAGATGTTGGTCTGATTTACTGCGCCCCCTCCGAAAGGCAGAGAGTACAACACGCGGTCGATCGCCTTTTGGTCGCGGCTGAACACATAGCCGGCAAGCGGCCTGGGCATCGACTTGATCTTTGCGAGTAGCTTTCCAAGGTCGGAATAGGTGAGAATGGGCAAAAGCGGCCCGAAGATTTCATCATCCATGATTCTGTCAGACCAGGAAACCGGGTAGATGATGGTCGGGTCGAGGTAGCGAGCTTTCGCATCGGACCTGCCGCCAAAAACCACCTTGCTAGGATCGATCAGCGAAGCCAGCCTGTTTACAGCAGCGGGGCTTATGACACGTGAATAGTCCGGATTGTTCTTGGGGTCTGAGCCGTAGAGCTCCACAACCGCTTTCTTGCACTCGGCAACGAACGCTTCTGCGACAGACTCATGAACGACCGCGTAGCCCGGCGAAGTGCACCATTGTCCGCCCCACGCCATCGCGCCCCAAACAATTTTCTTAGCGGCATCCGGAATGTTTGCCGTCTCATCAACGATGGCAGGGTTCTGGCCTCCCAATTCCAGCAACACTGGAGTAATGTGTTCGGCTGCCGCTCGCATCACGACCTTTCCTACACCCACGCTTCCGGTGAGGAATATGAAATCAAAGGGAAAAGTCAGGACTTTCGTAACTACTTCCTTCCCGCCGACGACGGCATTAAGGGCTTCCGGCTCGAAATACTCTGGGATCAATTCCAAAAGCAGCTCGTCAGTCGCCGGTAGCGCTTCAGAGAGCTTCAACATGCAAGGGTTGCCAGCCGAAAGAGCGGCCACCGCAGGACGCAACGAGAGCAGAAGTGGTCCGTTGAATGGGCAAATGATTAGCGTAACACCGTACGGCTCACGATACACGACGCCCTTGTGCCCCGATGCGGCGAGGAACTTTGGAAGCGGAGTTTCGACCGGCCTCATCCATTCTTTAAGTTGGGACTTTGCGAATTCACTGGTTGCAATCGTGGCTGAAACCTCGAAGACATTCTCCTGGGATGCCGTCTTGAAATCCCCACGCGAGGCGTCGGTGAAACGCTCATAGTTCTCCTTGAGCATGCGAATCAACCTGTTCAGCTGGTCGACTCTCCACTCGTAGGTCTTTGTCGCGTCGGAAGCAAAGTAGGCCTTCTGTTTGTTAAACAAATCCTGGGCCCGGGTCTGTTCGCTCGCAGGTTGAGCCATTGCCGCTTGAAATATCTCCATTTCCACTTTCGTCGACATCTTCATCTCCTTTGGCTTTCGCCACCCCGGCTATTCCGGGAATTTCACTCAATGTCGCGAACAACTTTGTTCGCACGCTGAATGTTTCAGTTCGCCTGTCCAGCCCGCTGATTGCCGTTTTCTGTAACCAGTACCATCCGGAAGCGTGCCTTTGCGGCCATCATCCTGTCGTACGCTTCGCGCGCCTTGGATAGAGGCATAACTTCGATCATTGGCTCGACTTTTTCGAGCAAAGAAAACGCCACCGTTTCCTGCTCGTCCTGCACGCTACCAGTGGTTGACCCGGAGATGGAATGCATGCCAAAGACGAGGGAACCGGTATCCACCTCCAATGGATCCGGGGCGAGCCCAATCACCAACAGTTTTCCTCTTACGGCGAGTCCTTTCACGAGATCGGACATAGCCTTACCACTTGGAGCAGTAGCGAGGATGGCGTCGGCTCCGCCAAGCGCTCGCAGCTTGGCTCCCGCATCCTCCGCCCCGCTGTCAATGTATTCGTGTGCCCCGAGTTCCTTTGCGAGTTTCTCCGACTCCGGACCGAGACCAGCGGCGATAGTCCTGAATCCCATCCTTCTCGCGTACTGAATGCCGAGATGACCGAGTCCGCCAACGCCTTGGATTGCGACGAGCGCACCTGCACGCAAGCCGGCATTTCGCAGAGCATTGAACGTCGTCACACCCGCACACAGGATCGGTGCTGCCTTGACGGCTTGTAGACCGTCCGGAACCGTTACGGTTGCGCGCGCTTCAATCATCATGACTTCTGCGTACCCGCCGTCGATCATGATGCCGGTGAGCACGCCGTTGGAGCAGTTGACAAAGTCTCCTCGGAGGCATGCGAGGCAGGTGTCGTCCCATCCACCAAAGATCCCAACTCCCACCCGCTGACCCACGGCGCGCGTCGTAACATTCGCGCCGACCGCATCGATGCGCCCAATCACCTCATGCCCAGGAACGCGCGGATACGCAAGATTCGGAAGTGCTCCGTCTACCAGCAGGCTGTCGGTATGGCACACACCGCAAGCCTCGACCCGGATGCGAACCTGATTAGGACCGGGATCTTGTAGTGGCCTGTTAACTTCAGTGAAGACTCCAGGTTTCGAGACCTCAATCGCTCTATACTTTGCGCTCATATCGCCTCTCTTAGCTGCAAATTCATTCAGGTGATAATCGATGTACGAACACTCGGCGTTTTGTCTTACACGCGTTCGTAGCCCCCATTCCACCAGTCGATGATCAGGGTGGCGTATTCGTCAGCGGCGTCTGCCCATGCGAAGTGGCCAGCGTCGACCATGTCGGACTTGTTGTGGGGGAGCCTCTTGTGCAGGTACTCGCCGTTCACCGGGAGCACACCGGGATCGTGGTCTCCGGTGATGATCTGCACTGGAGTCTCGATCGCGGGCAGTAGCTTGTCCAGCACGGGCAGCTCCGCCGGATACGAGCGAACGAAGCGCAGCGATTCAACGAAACGGTCTCCTTCGTACGAGCTCAAAAAGTCCTCGCGCACGTGGTCGGGAAGCTTGTAACGCTCGACGAACGCAAGAACCGACTCGACACTCTTGCGAGGGTCGACGTTGCGGAAGGCATCGAGACTAGGCGCTTCGACGACGTCTTTCAGCACAGAGCCGATCTGAATGGGCACAGCGGCCGTGCCGTTGCCGACGACGATGCTCCGCAAAAGGCCAGGATGCTTCGCGGCGGTGAACAGCAGCGCCGACGTCCCGATGTCGGGGCCGACTGCGTGCGGGCGCCTGAGTCCGAACTCTTCGACGACGTGAGCGACGAACTCGCCCATTGCAGACGACGTGAGCAGGTCGTTCCGCCGCTCCGAGTGCCCGAACCCTGGCAGGTCGATCGCCACGAGGTGTGCCTGCTCGGCGAGTCGGGACCACATTTGCTCGAACGTGAAGAGGCTCTCCGGCCACGGGCTCAGGAGAATAGCCGATACGTCACGGGCGTCACTTTCGGCATACCGGATCGACAAGCCATCAATCTTTCGGACTTGCGTGTTTATGAGTGAGTGGGTCGAAATGGTCATAATGGGCTCCTTAACGAGGGATCGCTGCTTTGATCTCAGGCTGGAATGTGGGTGCGTTTCGCCGACTTTCCCTACATTTGTTTTCGTAACCATTACGTTCTTCCTCCGTTTGACCAGTTTTCGAGTGCTTCGTAATTGGCACGGCTAACCTTTCTGCAATGCGAAGCGCTTAGCAGAGCGCTCGCTGCCACCGTCGCTTGACCCCAATTCGGCATAGAGTCCTCACTTTGCCAATCGATCGAATCCAATTCTTCGATCCAATTGATCGCTGATCTGCGAGCCTGCTCGGGGCCGAACAAGTTATCTATCGCGGTAAAGAATGCTGCTAGCTCTTTCATAGCCGAGATAAAGAGGTTGCATTTGGCCTGGGATTGATTGCCCGTTTCCGCAATGTTCAAGCAGCACTGCATCGTCATTTACCACTCTTTTGCTCTTTAGCGATCCACTCTCTGATGTAAGGCGAACAGTTGAGCAGGGCCATGCCATTTCTGCGGCAGCCTCCCAGAAAACGAACAGCTTCTACATCGACTAAAGTGAGTTGCTCCAGATCCAGGGCGATCCTTGGTCTGCTTTCCTTGATGAGCGCCTGCAACGCCGGCAAATGCTCTGCCTGCATTCGACCTATCAGCCGAATGGTTGTCTTGTGCCCGTCGGAATTCTTTTCGATATTCAGCATCGTCTTCCGAGGAATCGGGGCCAATCGCCGTGGAGGATCGCAATCGCCGTGCCACTCGTAACTGAGTGAAATCATGCTTCTTGTGAGCTGCAAGACAGGCCGAAATTTCAGCATTGCTGAAAGATCAGCATTGCAGTGAGATCAATCGGGAATTACGGTGAATGAGAAAGGAAAGGGCTATGCCTTAAAACGATGTCGGTTGATACGGAGTTTGCGGATCTTTGATTCAAGAGTCTGCCGCGGGAGACCCAATTTCGCAGCCGCACCGCCGACACCAGAAATCACGCCCTTTGTTTCGCGCAGCGCATTTTCGATCATCGCTTTCTCGCGCGTAGCAAGATCGGCAGAAAAGGGACGATTGGCTTTTGAAATGGGAGCAGTCCGAGTGAACCAGCTTGCATCGACGCGAAGCGTTTCACTGTCGCAAACAATCACAGCGCGCTCGATTACGTTCTGTAATTCACGCACATTGCCGGGCCAGCTGTAGCTCTGAAACAACAGCAGCGTCTGCTTGCTGACGCGGCGAATTCGTTTGCCAGCTTTCTTTGCGTATCGATCGACTAAATACCCAACTAGTAACGGAATGTCATCGGTGCGGTCACGAAGCGGCGGGACATGGATGGGAAAAACATTCAGTCGGTAGAAAAGGTCCTGGCGGAAGCCGCCCTCATCCACCGCCGCATTCAAGTCTCTATTTGTGGCCGCCAGCACCCGCACATCAACGTGTATTGACCGACTTCCACCAACGCGTTCGAATTCCCGTTCTTGCAGAACCCGAAGAAGCGAAATCTGCGTCTCCTGCGGAAGTTCCCCAACCTCGTCAAGGAAAATCGTTCCGCCATCGGCCGATTCGAAGCGACCGAGTCGTCTTTGTAATGCGCCCGTGAATGCGCCTTTTTCGTGACCAAACAATTCGGAAGCGATCAGCGAGGACGGAATCGCCGCACAGTTGACGCAAATGAAGGCACGATGCGCGCGCTTCGAGCGGTTGTGGATCGCGCGCGCAATTAATTCCTTGCCGGTTCCCGTCGCGCCTTGAATCAGCACAGTGGAATCAGTCGGCGCTACGCGTGAAATTTGCGCCTGTATATTGCGCATTCCCTTCGATGATCCGACAATCTCTTCGAACATCGAAGAATGGACAATATCTTCTCGCAATGCGACAGCTTCATTTCGCATGCGATCTTCGGCCTGCTTGCGATCTTCGATGTCCGTCGCCGTTGCGTACCACCGAACGATATCTCCGGGCTCATTGAGTACCGGGTTGTAGCGAAAGAGAAACCAACGAAACTGGCCATCCTTACCCAGCAGCCGCTTTTCCGTCTCAAACGGCACTCCCCTTGAAAGGCCCGCGCTTCTTTCGCCTTGAACTCTCTCTAGATCATCCGGATGAACGTCTCGGTTGATACGCTCGCGAGTCCCCTTGCCTTTCATTTCCTCCAAGGTTAAGCCCTTGTAGTCAAGCATCGTCTTGTTGACTTGAAGCAAAGTGCCATCCTTATCGAGCACAAGCACATGCTGAGGAAGGAAATCTATGAGCTGTCGCAGCTCGCGCTCTTCCTGTCGAAGTTTCGCTTCCGAGTTTAGAATTTCCTCAAAGGCGCTTCTCAATGCCTCCTGCGACCGCTGGCGCTCGATTGCGATGCGAGCGATGTGCCCTGCGCCTTCAATGAGCGCGAGGTCTCCGTCGGTGGGAACTCGCGACTCGTGCGAGTAAAGTGCGAAAGTGCCCAGTACCTCGTTGTCCTTCGTCAGGATTGGTTCTGACCACGCCGCTCGAATCCCATTGCGGAGGGCCAGTTCGCGATATTCATCAGGCCAACCGGGATCGGTGGCCACGTCGGCGACGATGACTCGCCTCTTCGAAAATGCGGCCTTCCCGCAGAGACCGCAGTTATGAGTCACCGGCCTAGGGCTCACTGCGGAAATCCATTGGCCCGGTACGCGGGGCCCACCCGTTAGTACAAGGTGTTTCCCATCCGCGTCCATCAAGAAGACCGTCGTGACTGACGGCGCAACCTGGACGTCGATGGAAGCGCACAGGTAGTTCAAAACGTCCTTCAGGCTTGCGCCATCGGCGATCATCTCCAACGTTCGCTTTTCGGCAGCATGTAGGGTTTCAGTTTGCTTACGATCCTGAACGTCTGTGCCCGTAGCGTACCAACGGAGGACGTTCCCCCGTTCGTCCAGTAGTGGGTTGTAGCGGATGAGGAACCACCGATATTTACCGTTCTTGCCAAGAGCGCGCTGCTCATTTTCGAACGGGACCGTACCAGAGAGACCTTTCTGCCGCGCTCCCCGAAGTCTCTGAACGTCTTCTGGATGGAACACGCGATCCCGGAAGCTATCGGCGCGCACTTCGTCCAGAGATAGCCCCGTGTATTCAAGTGCCACGCGATTTGCGAAAATGGCCTTGCCGTCGCGACCCAAAACCACGATTGTTTGTGGAATAAGGTCAATAATTCGCCGCAGCTCTTGTTCGTCGGGAAGGAGTTTGGGCTGAGTAAGCTGTCCGTCATCAGCACCGGCCGCGGTTACAAGTTCCTGGAGTGCGGGACCAAGGGTAGGTGCGGGGTTCCGCTCACCACGCTCTTGCTGCATGTCGACTTGTCGGCTGTCTGGCGGCATAGCGGGCCTCCGTGCATTGTAGTGAGATTTCTGTAGAAGGCCAAAGGATTCGAACAGGATGTCGTTAGGCTGAGCAAATTTCGTGCGAGCTGACCAACGATCCGAGGTGCAAATCTGCTCATGGTTCCTTGGATCATGGGCTACCCGGAAGTTATGCTCCGGAACAAACTGTTCAACTACGCGGGCCAGAAGTCCTATTAAAGGGGATGTCAAGTGAAAAACACTTCTCCCTGCCGGAACGCCAGAAATATTTTCCGGCATCCAGCCCCCTCGCCATATT
>Ga0209526_10002188_pt1 | contig 13153 bp, 11 predicted proteins | sample JacPinW_OM2H0_M1_FD_188566 | JGI IMG/M metagenome (GOLD analysis project Ga0209526, IMG submission 188566) | Forest soil microbial communities from Algoma, Ontario, Canada - Jack Pine, Ontario site 1_JW_OM2H0_M1 (SPAdes) (version 2) | ecosystem: Environmental > Terrestrial > Soil > Boreal... | reverse complement strand
ACTACAAATTCCATGATCTTGACGTCGATCGCTACTGGCTCGACGGCTCCTACCAGAGCGTGATGCTTTCGGCCCGCGAGCTGCGGGCCTCCCTGCTGCCTGCGAACGCGCAGACCTGGGTGAACCGCCACGTGCTGTTCACGCACGGCAATGGTGCGGTGATGAGCCCGGTCACGCGCAAGAGCACCGAGGGACTGCCGTTCTTCTATTTGCGCGATATTCCGCCTGTTGCGGACGGAGGCCCCAGGATCGACGAACCGCGCATCTATTTCGGCGAAGAGAGCGACGACTACGTCATCGTCAAGGCCAGTATCCCTGAGTTCGATTATCCGAAGGGGAAAGACAACGTCTATGCGGCCTATGACGGCTCTGGCGGCGTGCCGATCGGAGCATTGGGATGGCGAACGCTGTTCGCCTACTATTTCAATGACGCGAACCTGGTGCTCTCGAGCTACATCACGGCCGACAGCCGGATCATGATCCGGCGCAACATCACCGAACGGGTGCGCACGATCGCGCCATTCCTCAGGCTCGATCATGATCCTTATCTCGTCATCAGCAACGGGCGGATGTTCTGGATGCAGGACGCCTACACCACGAGTTCGTATTTCCCTTCTGCGCAGCCCGTGGCGGAGCTTGATCTCAACTACATCCGCAATTCGGTGAAAATTGCCGTCGATGCCTATAACGGGACCGTCGATTTCTATCTGATCGATCCCCGCGACCCGATTGCCGCGACCTACCAGCGCATCTTTCCGAGCCTGTTCAAGCCGTTTTCGGCGATGCCGGCGGATTTGCAGAAGCACATTCGCTATCCGGAGGATCTGTTCCTGATCCAGGCGCGGCTCTATCAAACCTATCACATGGAGGAGGCCGACGTTTTCTATAACCGCGAGGATTTCTGGCAGTTCCCGCGACAGCCGGGCGGCGACGGCACTTCGGTGATGACCCCGTATTACATCATCATGCGGCTGCCCGGCGAGCCACAGGCCGAGTTCTTCCTGATGCTCCCCATGGTACCGAGCCGCCGCGACAACATGATCGCGTGGCTCGCCGCGCGCTGCGACGCGCCCGACTACGGCAAGCTGATCGTCTACGAGTTTCCCAAGGACAAGCTCGTCTACGGACCGTTTCAGATCGAGGCGCGGATCAATCAGAATACCGATATCTCCCAGCAACTGACGTTGTGGAATCAGATGGGCTCGCGGGTGATACGAGGCGCGAACCTGCTGGTGATCCCGATCGAGAACTCGATCCTCTATGTGTCACCGCTCTATTTGCGGGCGGAGCATGGACACCTGCCGGAGCTGAAACGCGTGATCGCGGCCTACGGTGAGCATGTCGTGATGAAGGAAACACTCGCCGAGGCCCTGGCGGCGCTGTTCGCGGAAGGAGGTGTCGCGCCGGCAGTCTCGGGCGCGGCCAACGAGATGGCCTCGACGGGCCCGGCTGCAAGCCAGGCGCAGCAGGCGCTCGATCGCTACAATCAGGCGTTGGAGCGATTGAAGGCCGGCGATTGGAGCGGCTTTGGCACGCAGTTCGATGAGCTGCGCGACATCCTGGAAAAAATGAGCCGACAATCCGCCGGCCATTAGGGCATGATCCGGAAAAGTGGGTACCGGTTTTCCGAAAAGATCATGCTCAAACAAAAAAGCTAGAGCGGGATGACGATTCGAAGAAAAGTGATCACGCTCTAGGGTCCTGAATCGGCGGTTCGATCAAAATTCCAGCGGCGCGTTGTCGACCACTTCCTTCATGACGAAGAAGGTTCGGGTCTGCCGGACGCCGGGCAAAGCGATCAGCTGGTCGCCATGGATGCGGTTGAAATCCGCCATGTCTTCCACCCTGATTTTGAGGAAATAATCGAAGTCGCCGGCGACCAGATGGCAATCAAGCACGAATTTCAGTTTCGCCACCGCCTTTTCGAACGCCGCGAAACTCTCCCGGGTCGAGCGGTCGAGCACGACGCCGACCATCACCAGCGCGGCACGGCCGACCTTTTGCGGCTCGATCATCGCGCGAACCCGGCTGATATAGCCTTTCTCGAACAGCTGCTGGGTGCGGCGGTGACAGGTCGCCGGGCTGACATTGACGAGCTGCGCCAGCTCGGCGTTGGAAAGCCGCCCATTGCCTTGCAGCAGCCGCAACATCTTGAGGTCGATCCGGTCAATCTCGCCGGTCATGGAAGAATCTTCCGCATTTAGATATAGAATTCGAAGAGATATGCCTAAATCATACGGTCCTTATCTCAATACAGCAACTAACTGGCCATCTTCGAGAGCACCTTTCTAGTCCGTAATGTTAGTTTGCGCCACATCGGAACGGCAGACGGAAGGGCATCCTCGCATGCTGGAAAAATTCGAACGCTACCCACTCACTTTCGGCCCCACCCATATCGAGAAACTGCAGCGGCTCGGCGCCCATCTCGGCGGCAAGGTCGAGCTCTACGCCAAGCGCGAGGATTGCAATTCGGGGCTCGCGTTCGGCGGCAACAAGCTGCGCAAGCTCGAATACATCATCCCCGATGCGATCGCCTCCAATGCCGACACACTGGTCTCGATCGGCGGCGTGCAGTCGAACCACACCCGCATGGTCGCAGCGGTCGCCGCCAAGATCGGCATGAAATGCCGGCTGGTTCAGGAAAGCTGGGTGCCGCATGAGGACGCGGTCTATGACCGGGTCGGCAATATCCTGTTGAGCCGGATCATGGGCGCCGAACTCGACATGGTCGACGAGGGATTCGACATCGGCATCCGACAAAGCTGGGAAGCGGCGATCGCGGACGTGAAGGCCAAGGGCGGCAAGCCCTATGCGATCCCGGCCGGCGCCTCGGTGCACAAATATGGCGGGCTTGGCTATGTCGGTTTCGCCGAAGAAGTGCGGGCGCAGGAAAAAGAACTCGGCTTCGCCTTTGACTACATCGTTGTCTGCACCGTCACCGGCTCGACCCATGCCGGCATGCTGGTCGGCTTTGCCAAGGACGGGCGCGAACGCAAGGTGATCGGCATCGATGCGTCCTTCACGCCTGCGCAAACCAAGGCGCAGGTGCTCGCGATTGCCCAAAACACCGCAAAACTCGTCGAACTCGGCAAGAACGTCGTCTCGGACGATGTCGTGCTGATCGAGGATTACGCCCACCCGGCCTATGGCGTTCCCTCGCAACAGACCAAGGACGCGATCCGGCTCTGCGCGCGCCTCGAAGGCATGATCACCGATCCGGTCTATGAAGGAAAGTCCATGCAGGGCATGATCGATCTCGTCAGACAAGGCTATTTCCCCGAGGGGTCCAGGGTGCTCTACGCGCATCTTGGCGGCGCGCCGGCGATCAACGGCTACGCCTACAGTTTCCGCAACGGTTGAGCGCTAAAGGCGGGCACCGACTGCCGCGCCGACTTGTTCGCCGCCAGCGCTTGATATTTTGGCGAGGGCCGACCAACTATTGGTCATGACCGAACAAGTGCCTACGCTCGCCGAATGGGCAGGCGGCCCCGAAGCTATCGCCGCGCTCACCAAGCGCTTCTATGAAAAAGTTCCACAAGACCCCGTTCTGGCGCCGGTGTTCGCCAAAATGGATCCGCATCATGCCGAACATGTCGCGGCCTTCATTACCGAAGTGTTTGGCGGTCCGAAGGCCTATACCAAGGATGGCGGATCGCACGCGCATATGATCACCCGCCATCTCGGCCGCCACCTGACGGAAGCATTCCGCAAGCGCTGGCTGGCCTTGATGCTCGATACCGCCGACGAAGTCGGGCTTCCGTCCGATCCCGAATTTCGCGCGGCGTTTGTCGGATATCTGGAGTGGGGAACGCGGCTTGCCGTGATGAACTCGCAGGACGGCGTCGCGCCGCCCGCGGATAATCCGCCGATGCCGCAGTGGAATTGGGGTCCGCCCGGCGGGCCGTGGCGCGGATGAGAGGCGCCGCCTGAGCGCCCTGGAATTCACTTCTCTGCTTGAAGAAAGCAAACTTTTTCGCGAGTATCACTCATGGCCGCACAGCAGCGCGATTTCTCGACACCCATCGACCCTGTGAAACTGGACCGCCTCGCCGAAGTAGCGGTCAAGGTGGGGTTGCAGCTGCGCGAAGGACAGGATCTGCTGCTGACGGCGCCCGCGGTGGCGCTGCCGCTGGTGCGAAGGATTGCCGAGCATGCCTATAAGGCCGGCGCGGGCCTGGTGACGCCGCTGTTCTCCGACGAAGAAGTGACGCTGTCGCGCTTCCGCTTCGGGCATGACGACAGCTTCGACCGCGCGGCGCACTGGCTCTATCAGGGCATGGCGAAAGCGTTTTCGGCCAACACCGCGCGGCTTGCCGTAGTCGGCGACAATCCGATGCTGCTGTCGGGTGAGGACCCCGTCAAGGTCGCGCGTGCCAGCAAGGCCAATTCGATCGCCTATCAGCCGGCGCTGGAAAGAATAGTCAATTTCGATACAAACTGGAACATCATCGCCTATCCAAGCCCGTCATGGGCGAAGCAGGTTTTCCCCGGCGACGCCGAGGACGTTGCGGTGGCGAAACTGGCGGATGCCATCTTCGCGGCTTCGCGCGTCGATAGCGATGGTGCGGTTGCCGCATGGGAAAAACACAATGCGGTGCTGCGCGAGCGGACCGATTGGCTGAACGGGCAGCGCTTCAAGGCGCTGCACTATGTGGGTCCGGGCACCGATCTGACGGTTGGGCTTGCCGACGGCCATGAATGGGTCGGCGGCGCCTCGGTCGCCAAGAACGGCATCACCTGCAACCCGAATATCCCGACCGAGGAAGTTTTCACCACGCCGCATAGCCGGCGGGTCTACGGCCACGTCGTCTCCTCCAAGCCGCTGTCCTATCAGGGCACGCTGATCGACAACATCGCGGTGCGCTTCGAGGAAGGCCGCATCGTCGAGGCGACGGCCTCGCGCGGTGAGGAAGTGCTGAGCAAGGTGCTCGATACCGACGAGGGCTCGCGCCGGCTCGGCGAAGTGGCGCTGGTGCCGCATTCCTCGCCGATCTCCAGGAGTGGGTTGTTGTTCTTCAACACGCTGTTTGACGAAAATGCCGCCTCTCACATCGCGCTCGGCCAGTGCTACTCGAAATGCTTCGTCGATGGCGCGAGACTCACGCCCGAACAGATCGCGGCGCAAGGCGGCAACAAGAGCCTGATTCACATCGACTGGATGATCGGATCCGACAAGACCGACATCGACGGCATCCGCATCGACGGCTCGCGCGTGCCGGTGTTCCGGCAGGGCGAGTGGGCGTAAGCCGGGTCAAGCCGTCTTCGTCATCAATCCGAATGCCTCCGAGCCCGGGAGTCCAAGGGTCAATCGATTGTCCGCGACGACCGGCATGCGTTTGGGCGCGGCCAACTGATTTGGCCTTTGTCGATCAGGTTCAATAGATCGATGAAACCATGGCGCAGCCGGATGATATCCCGTTCGATGCCGTATTGATCGATTTTGCTGTTTGCGGCGCCGGCTCCCAATGGGGTATGACCCGGACGAAGGTGTGCGTTGAGCGCCGATATTTTTTCGCCGATATCGATGGCGCCTTTTTCCTGGAAACAGAATATTGCCCGCATCGATCCCGGTAGGTCACTTCCAGGTCATTGTTAGTATCTTGACGGAGCCATGCGAGTAAACTGATCTCCGATCAATGCCTAGCAGCTTAATTCGATGTCGCCCCTGGCACCATTCCCATCGTTGGGTGATCTCGATCAGCCGATTGTACCGGCATGCGCTGGAATGTAGGACAAAAGTTCGACACGAAATCCGCTCGTACGACCGCCAGCGGAACGCCGTCCTCGCTTTGCACAACGGCGCGGTGGGCAAAGGGATAGACGCAATCGACCTCTGGAGACAGCGATCCTCAGGGGCAGGCTTCCGAGACCTCCGGTTCTACGACGGTGGGGAGTGCTGGCAGGCTCCAGAAAAATCCGGCGACCGTGCCCATAAGAGCAAAGCTTGCGGCAATCAGGACGACGCACCCGCTCCAGCCCCAGAAGCCGTAGACTGCCGCGAGGAAGAGGGCCCCAACGATACCGCCGGTGTAGTAGGCGGTGAGGTAGAGTCCGCTGGCCGCGCCCTTGGCGTGATTGGCAATATGTCCGGTGAATCCCGTCGCGACGGCTTGGCAAAAGAATGTTCCCCCGCCGACGAGCGCGAGTCCGATCATGACGATCGCCAATGCGTCCGACAACGTCATGAGAACGCCCACGACCGAAATCCCCGATCCGGCCAGCAAGGCGACGCGATGGCCAAACCGCCTGGTCGTCAGGCCCGCCGCCGGCGTCGCGACAAGCGAGACGGCGAACACCGCGTAGAGCAGGCCGAGCGCGGTGGGCGACAGATCAAAAGGGGGACGCGACAGGCGGAAATTGACATAGGTGAACGTACCTATGAATCCGAACAGGATCAGAAATCCAACCAAACAGGCCGCATTCAGTCGCGGATCGGCGAGCTGCAATTGCATCGAATTGATGATCGTTGATTTCGACGCGACGCGACCAAAATGACGCGAGCGGGGCAGAACGGCACAGAGCAGTACCGCGCCCGACAAGTTGAGCGCGGCCATTGCCAGGAAGGCAACGTGCCAACTCGCACATTGCGCCACAGCTCCTGCGATCATGCGGCCGAGCATGTTGGCTGCGACGTTGCCTGTGACATAGGCCGACATGACGACTGGAGCCGCGCCGCATGGGCCCCATTCCTCCGCGATATAGGCGATCGCCACCATGAATCCGACGCACATGAACGAGCCTTGCGCGATGCGCAAGGCTGCAAACATGTAGAGATTGTCGACGAAGGCTACCAGCATCGTCGGAAACGCGAGCAGCGACAACGCTGCGACCATGACCCATTTGCGTTCAAAACGGTCTGCGACGCAGGCTGTTGCAATGCCCGTGACCGCCATACCGAGCGTCGCCGCGTTGACGACAATTCCCATGCGTCCCGGGGTGGTGGCGAATGCATTTGTCAGAACAGGAACGATGGCTTGCGGACCGAACAGGTCAACGAGGGTGAAAAAGCTCGCCAGCGCCATGATGAGTGCGCCGATGAAAGTGCCGGAACGAACTTCGTTCGGGATTTCCGCGGTACCGGTGTTTGGAAAGCGGCCTTCGGCTGACATTTGCAAAACTCCGCAATAGCTTCTAGATACAGCCCGCGAAAGCGCCGTCACCGCCGGTTCCGGCCGGCTTGCGCACCAAACGCGTGTCGCGGTTGGGCTGGTCCGGGCAGTCATCTCGCGCAGCCGATCGAACGACCGCCGCCGTTTCATTCTGTGTTGTCGAGCTGCGATCGTGACTCACAAATGCGATGCCGATAACCAAAAGTGTGACGACGCCGCAGAACGCGGAAGTCCCCATCAAGCATTTCTGAAACAACATTCGGTCGGCTTGGGTCAGCGTGTATCGGTATGGCCGATGCATTGACGCCTCCGAGCTAACGGCACGACGTTGCGATGCTGTCCGGCAAGCAAGGTCCTGGCCGGCCGACATTCCAAACCGCCCGATGTCCCAGATCGATCTCGATATTCTCGCAACCAAAACGGGCTGCCTGGTCTTCCCGGAGCAAAGCCAGCAGCTCCGGGCTCGCCGATTCGCGGCTCACGATCAGCCTCCGGTATCGGAGCGCGGCGAGGTCCACAGCCAAGTCAAGAAGCTCGGCGATCATTGGCTGATGGCCGCCTGGGAGGGGACAGGCGATCGAAAGATCGGCCGCTGAGTGATTGGGAGGCAGCGACGTCAGGATGGCGGCGGCCTCCAGACCGTATAACTCGCCTCGCGCAATGACTGTCGTGTGGCCCAATCGATCGTGTTGCAATATTCGCTGACTGATTGGTTGGAAACGCCGCCGCCGAAATATGCGCGCCTTTGATCGAAATCGAATGAGAGGAAGAAGGCCCTCAGCCGCACCCCATCATGGCATCTCAGAATCTGGAATGATCGAAGACTCTGAAATGACTGAAGACCTCGCGCAGGCTGAGATGCGACAGTAAGCCTGTTCAGACTTTCCATGACAATTCTCGCTGAAAAAAATTCTCTCGGTACCGGCAATGACTAAGTAGCGAGCCGCTGACATCATCGATCGGGTGCGCAATACCGCGCCCATTGCGCAAGCTTCGCCTCTATGGCGCGCGCCGTGGACGCGTCGGGAACACGGAGACGAATGTAGGAGGTCCACTCATTGAATGTCATCGGGACCTCAACGCTTGCCGCGGAGCAGACGCAGTGATTTTCGTTTTGCGTGCCCGTGCTTCGGCAGAAAGCCTCCTCGCGGTTTTCAAGCGCACCGAATGGTTCGGGCTGCGGCCCTGGTCCTTCGTCGGCAAACGCAGCGCCGATTGATGGTGCAGCAATCAGGCAGAACAACGCTGCCATCATCGCTGCTTGAAGCTTGAGCGATCCCATGGTCGACGTCCTTTCGATGTGTTGTCGCACCTGGTGCAGCCGACGTCGCGTTGCGTGGTGGCGTCGCCTGCCTCGGCGCACGCCTCACGGCCGTTGACCGTGAAGCATTTCACAAATTGAATTGGGCGAACGGGATATAACGGGGAGGACGCGGCGTCGTCATACAAACGAATGATGCGCACGACATCGTTCTGTCACGTGCGCTAAACTGATGATCAAAAAAGAAACATCGGCTGCGCAATATTTGGCCCCTAGCATAGCCGACGCCATGTTGATGATGAAATGAGGCGGCGAAAATATAGGCAGACAAGGCTAGAAAAAATTTCGCTGGGCCGGGAAATAATTTTTTCCGACCCCGATCAACTGTCTTGGAAGATTTTATCTTCGCGACGTTGAGGCACGATATGGCCCGCGCAGACGAGATACTGGCTGCCGTGCAGCAGATCTACGACAAGACGCTGGAGCCGGACGGCTGGAGCGCCGTCTTGCCGTCGATAGCCGCGATTACCTTCAGTAAGCAGTCGGCTCTTCTGGTGCAGAGTGCGGCGAGCGGAGCCGTTGAGGTCTGCGGCAGTTTCGGGACCGCCCCGGAGAATTGGACGAGGTTCGCCGCGGTCATGAGCGCGGGCCGGGCACCACCGTTCATGCAGGCGATTCCTCCCGCAGGCGCTGTGCGCAGCTCTGCGGTGTTGAACGACCGGGAGTTCGAACGCTCGGCCTTCTACAATGAAGCCGTGCGCCCGACCGGCGGGTTCTACGCCTTGGTGGCGTCGCTACTGCGCACCCCCGAGCAAAGGGTTTTCTTCATCGTCGGGCGCGATTTGGGTCGAGAAGACTACGGCCAGGAAGATGCGGCGGCGGTGAAGATGCTGCTGCCGCATCTTGCGACCGCATTCCGCATCAGCCATCAGCTGCGCGCGGCCGATCTCCGTACCGCAGGTGTTGGGGCTGTGCTGGACTGGCTCGACAACGGCGTGGTCCTGCTTGATGCGGCGACAAGGATCACCTTCGCCAATCGTGCCGCGGAAATCTTGCTCGGCGGCAACAATGGCCTGCGGGTCAATGCGGATGGACTGTCGGCGGTCGACGCCGCTGCCGACGGCAGGCTCCGGCTTCTGATCGCTACTTGCCTGTTCGACGGCAGCGCAAGCGGTAGGACTGGCCGCACCGTCGATGTCCCGCGCGGCGGCAACCGCGCGCCGTTGCGCATCCTGGTCGCGCCATGCGGTGGGCGAACGGTGCAGGAGGGTTCGGATTGGCTGCGGCATGCGCGTCCCACTGCGATGCTGCTGATCACCGATCCGGCGCGGGAGCGCCTCGCGCGGAAGGACGAACTGCGCCTTCGCTTCGGCCTCACCTCTGCGGAAGTCGACGTCGCGTTCGAGATCGTGCGGGGCGACGGGCGGGAGGCCGCGGCAGCACGGCTCGGAATTTCCGTAACCACGGCGAGTACGCATCTCACGCACATCTTCGAGAAGACCGGCACCCGCCGCCAGGCGGAGCTGGTCCGCCTGCTGCTGGATGGCAAGATCGTGGGCGCGGCCGCAACCGCGGTCGCTTCTGCACCGGCAGAACGTTCACGGCCAACGGCTATCTCGCGCTGGCCGAGAGAAGAAGAATGAGTTCGTGACCACACCAAGCTGAGGTCAGCCAATGGTCGATAGCGAATTTGCGGATACGATGCAGCTGATCTACCAGGCCGGGCTCGATTCCGAACAATGGCCCGCCGTTCTTGACCGCCTTGGCGAGTTGCTCGGCGCCTCGATGACCTGCCTGGTCAGGCACGACGTGGCGACTTCTGAAGGCGCCATGGTGGCTGTGCGCGCCGATCCGGAGGTTGCGCGGCGCTATACCGAACACTACGCGAAGCTGAACGTATTCGCGCAGCGCGCCGGAAACCGGCCTGCCGGGACCTGCATGACGGATCGCGCAGTGCTTTCGAAGCAGGAGCTCTTCAAGACCGAATTCTACGCGGACTTCCTGCGGCCGCAGGATGTGCATTCCATCCTCAGCGTTTACGTGCTTCCCGAGGACGGAACGAGGGTTGCGTTCGGACGGCCGCACCGCTCCGGCGAGTGGGAGCAGGAGCAAATCGATCTTCTACGCCCGTTCGCGCCGCATCTTCAGCGCGCGGCGCTGATCAACCTGAAACTCGGAGCGAGCCGGCTCAGCGAGATGAGCTCTGCCGAGGCGCTCGATCGGCTGGCGCAGGGCGTGATCCTGGTTGATGCGGAGAGCCGGCCGCTGTTCATCAACCGAAGTGCATCGGAGATTCTTGCGGATGTCGACGGGCTCTGCGTCGATCGCTTCGGACTGAGCGCGGACAATCCTTCCCAGACCGCAACCATCCGCCGGATGATCGCAGCGGTCTCGAACAACAGCGAAGCACCGGCAGCGGGCGGTGCGGTCGGCGTGTTGCGGCGGTCGATGCGCCGTCCGCTCTCCGTTGTCATCGCGCCGGCGCGCGTTGAGCCAAGCTGGTTCTATAATCAGCGGCCGGCAGCGATCGTATTCGTCAGCGATCCCGAGCGGTCAGCGCGGGTTCCGCTTTATCACCTCCAGCAATTCTATGGTCTTACGCCTGCGGAGGCGACGGTGGCGATCGAAGTATCGCGCGGGCGGGGTTTGCAAGCCGTCGCTGCAACGCTCGGGATTACGCTTGCAACCGTGAGAACGCACCTCCAGCATGTATTCGAGAAGACGGGGACACGCCGACAGGCCGAACTCGTACGGTTGCTGGCAGAAAGCAATGCCGGGCTTCGGATCGATAGCTCTGTTCCCAGGGGCGAATCCTAAGCTCTGTTTCCGCGCCAGAGGCAAAGGTGCTGCTCGACGAGTTCTAGTGAGGCATCCGACGGGCGCCAGCGCTCGACCCAAGTTTGGGCATCGCGGCATCGATTGGCCCTGATTTGGAGCGGTGGGGTAAGGAAAGCTTAAAGGGTTGCCCCTAGCTTGGCGAGGGGGTTCGCCTGGCTGCATCCCTTTGAATACCAAGCGATTTTTAATCTCTCATCCGAGGCCCGCGATGTCCCCTTCGCTGATTGAGACTGCCAAGCTGACGGTCGATCTGACGCCGCAGCCGATCGAGCCGTCCTGGATTATCGGGGGCCATCCGGAGGCGCGAAGCTGCCTGCTGTCGCAGAGCGCGGATGGGCTCGCATCCACCATGGTGTGGGAATGCAGCGAGGGGCGGTTCAACTGGTACTACGATTTCGACGAGACGATCTTGATTCTCGAAGGCTCGATCGTGCTCGAAGGCGATACCATGCCGGCGACGCGTTATGTTGCCGGCGACGTCATCATCTTCAGGGACGGGGCGCATGCGCGGTGGCATGTCGAGGGCCGGGTCAAGAAGCTCGCCTTCTGCCGCAAGACCCAGCCGGTGTGGCTCGGCTTTGCGCTGCGTGTGGTCCTGAAGCTGAAGAAAATCCTGATGCCGTCAGCCGCGCGCCAGCCCGCCGGCCTGATGGGCGCGGGCTGAGGGGCTTACGAATCAAGCGCGTGTCCCGTTTGGAACGATCTGGACAGACCAGCTTATCCTCCGATATCGGAGCCTGGCGACGTCGATGGCCAGGTCAAGAAGCTCGGGCATGAATGACTCATGACGGCATGGCTGCGGGCAGGCGATCGAAAGATCGGCCGCTGTGTGATTGGGGGGCAGGGACTTCAGGATCGCGACGGCCTCCAGGCGGGATGGCCCGCCTCGCGCGATCACTGTCGTATGGTCCCAATCAATCGCGTCGCAATATTCGCAGACTGATTGGTTGGAGCCGTCGCCGCCAAAATAAGCGCGCCTTTGATCGAAATCGAATGAGAGGAAAAAAGCCCTCAGCCGCGCTCCATCATGGCGTCTCAGAATCTGGAATGATCGAACACTCTGGAATGATTGAAGACCCCGCGCCGGCTGAGATGCGACAGCAAGCTTGTTCAGATTTTCCATGACAATACTCGTTCCTAAAAAATACTCTCGGGGACAGGCAATGACCGCGTAGCGAGCCGCCGACGGTCATCGAAATGTGAACGCGGTCATATTCAACAAGCCAAAGGGCGGGCAGGTTGGGAGCCCATTGAGCGGACGAGATATCCGCCGGATCATTTTCGATCTTGGGTTGGCAGGCCGACCGGGGAATCGTCGCTGCCTCAATGTTGAGCGACCCCGGATCGTGATATGGTGCCCCCTGGAAACGGGGGGTGCGCTGATTAAGGAGCCAGCATCGCAGCGAGGGGTCTGGGGCAGTAACGGAGTGCACTGTCTCATATGAAAGACTTTCTTCGGCCGATGTTTCACAATGCGGACAGCAAGTGATGGCAGCGTGGCCTCGCATCGGTCCGAAGTCGTGAAACGACGCCAAAGAAGTTGCGAAATCTTCGCTAATTGGAGATCCAAGGCCCGTGTCGACGATCCGCACTTTTGGTCCATTCCGCCTCGATGTGGAGGCCGCGATCCTGTTTCGGGGCACCCAGCCGATCGCGCTGGGGCGACGAGCCGTTGCCCTGTTGGGCGTTTTGGTGGAGCGGCCGGGTGCGCTGATCTCCAAGGACGCCTTGATGGAGGCCGCGTGGTCCGGCCTCGCGGTGGAGGACAGCAATCTGACCGTTCAGATCGCGGCATTGCGCCGGGTTCTCGGCGACGCGGGCGGCGCCAACTGGATCGAGACCATGCCGCGTCGAGGCTATCGGTTCGTCGGCCCCGCCGTGCGATCCGGAGACGCAAACGACCCGCTCGCGTCAGCTGGACCCTACGCAGCCGAACATCTTGCTA
>Ga0209526_10002187_pt1 | contig 13154 bp, 13 predicted proteins | sample JacPinW_OM2H0_M1_FD_188566 | JGI IMG/M metagenome (GOLD analysis project Ga0209526, IMG submission 188566) | Forest soil microbial communities from Algoma, Ontario, Canada - Jack Pine, Ontario site 1_JW_OM2H0_M1 (SPAdes) (version 2) | ecosystem: Environmental > Terrestrial > Soil > Boreal... | reverse complement strand
GTAGGCCGCCAGCATCGACTCCATATGGTGCCCGGCAGTGGCGGTAACGAAATCGCCGCGTTGCTCCGCGATCAGAGCGGCAATGGCTTGCGCATTTTCGCGCCGCAGCGCCTCACCTGTGAGAATAACGACCCCGGTATCGATTTCCTCCGCTTTGATACTGGCGGCTGCATAGGCTGCATCGATAATGGCGCCGAGTGCGGTTTCGTCGATTCGCACGTCACTGGAATAAGGCGTGAGCGCAACCGGTGACTGAAACAGTGTCTCTCGTGACACGACATAATAGCGGCTGGTGAGATCCTCCCCGTAGCGGCGCAGATTGATGCGGGAGAAGATGACCTGCGTGCCCGACGAGCCGATATCGATGCCCACTGTCACCAGCGTGACATGATCCTGGAGCCAGATCGGGTTCTCCTCGATCGGACCCTCATCGCCAAATTCGAAATGGTCGTGGTCGTGATCGGCATTGCCATCGTGGTCATGCACAAAATCCTGGCCGAGCAGATGGTCGGCCAAGGTGTGTTCCGGCTTCTTCTCGTCCGCCATTGCTCTTGTCTTCTACTTTGCGCACGATGGCGTTCGACGCCAGCCGCAATGTTATGGCACGTCCAATTTGGTCGCGTCAAAACAGCCACCAACAACGGGAGAGGACATCAATGCCGGATTCGTTCGCCGAACTGCGGCATGAGCTTGCCGTCGCCAATCGCATCCTTGCCAATGAGGGCATCATCGATGCGTTTGGGCATATCAGCGCGCGCAACCCGCGGGATCCCAGCCGCTATTTCATTTCCCGCCACCGCGCGAGCGAATTGGTCGAGCCTTCCGACATTCTCGAAATGACCTTGGATTCGAAGCCGGTGGTGCCGACCAATGTGCGCCTCTACAGCGAGATGGTCATCCATGGTGAGATCTATAAGGCGCGCCCCGACGTGAATTCCGTCTGTCATCACCACGCGCCCTCGGTGCTGCCGTTTTGCGCCACCGGCATCGAGCTCGTGCCCTTGTTTCATCTCGGCGGCACGCTCGGGGAAAAAGTGCCGTTCTGGGATAGCCGCGACGAGTTCGGCGATACCAATCTCCTGGTGACGACGCCGCAGGAAGGGGCTTCCCATGCCCGTGCGCTCGGCCGGTACTGGATGCTGCTGCTGCGGCGCCATGGCGCTTCTCTCGCCGGCACCTCGGTGCGCGAATGCGTATTTCGCACGATCTACTCCACGCGCAATGCCGAATTGCAGCTACGCGCCATGAGCATAGGAACTCCTGCTCCGCTGACACCGGGGGAGCGGGAGAAATGCGGCGCCCATAATCTGTCAGGGCGCGGGGTCGAGCGCGCATGGGAATATTGGGTGACGCGATTGCAGAAGGCGGAGGCAATGTGGGCGGCCGCGAGGTTGCCGCGCCTTGATGGCCTTGCACAAGTTGCACGGCCGCATACTGCGGGTCTGCCGCCGCTCAAGGCCGCGCCGCGGCGGAACAGAAGAAGGAGCGGAACAAGCGCACACAAAAAAGTTACGAGATAGTTTCGCAGCCAAGCCCGATTGTCGCCAAAAACGGCCGCTACGCACAGCGCAAGCACACGCTTGCTTTCCCCACGAATCATCACTGTTGGCTCTGCGCGGATGATGATTCGCGGGATGGAGGCAAGCACCACAACATTGCGCAGGGATCGGGGGATCACCATGCAGACAAGAAAGATTTATCAGGTACAGCATTGGCGCAATGGCCAATGGGATCGGACGCAGAACTGGCGGAAAGTCGAAGCTGCGAGCGCAAAGGAAGCCGCGGAAAGGGTGTGCGGCCGGGCTCTGAGCGACGCCGGCCGGCATTCGCAGTTGCGCGCCCGGGTGCTTACGTTCGGCGATCTGCGCCAGCGCAGTGCCATGGAGTTCTACGCCAGCGATTGATTGACCTTATCTTGCCGCCAGAGCGAGCGTGCCGCGGCGTTGCGCGGCTGCACATAATCCCGTAATGACAACTCTACACAAATATGAATGTTGGAGCGCAAGCAGCAGCGCCGCTCATTCGTGCCGGCGCAGCAAGGGAAGAAATGCAATGACAGGCATGTACGACCAGGCGCGGCCGGGGATCGGCCATAACCAGCCCGACGAATATGCCGAGGAAAAGAAGCACGAGAGGTGGGAACGTTGGGCGAAGAAACGCACCTTCGTGCGCGCCCTGGAAGGGACCTATAGCCATCTCTACAAGGCGCTGCTCGAGGAAAAGCGCGTCTATTCTTCCAAAGACGTTCCCTGGAAGGGCGGGCCCGGCCAGTTCGGCAAAAGCGTGATCAGCCCGCAGGCGACGAGCATCATTCAGTCACTTGAATCCCACATCGAGGCCTACGCGCCCGCCGCCTACGGCCAGAAGCACGGACATCTCAACAGCGCGGTGTTTTATGTGCTCAAGGGCCGCGGCCACGACGTGCACGACGGCCGCCATATACCGTGGAAAGCCGGCGATGTGATGATCGTCGAGAACGGCAGCGTGCATCAGCATTTCAACGATGACCCCGAGGAAGAAGCAATCCTTTTGGTGTTCAAGGCCAAGCCGCTGTTCCTGTTCATGCATCTTTTGTTTCAGAAGATCGTGGAATGGCCGCCGGACAAACTGCCGCCCGGTCAAGAGCATTACAAACCGCCGGCGGAGATTTGAGGAGGGAGCCATGCTGTTTGAGGACAAAGAACCGGCTTGGTCGGGCTCGGCCAGCTGCTCCTTCCATGCCGATGACGTCGCGGGTTCGCAGGAATTCCGCGCGCGCTACGCCACGCTGCCGAATGTGGTCGCGGCCGAGGATATGCCATGGGAGCGTTCCCCTGACGGCCTGATCAAACATCTCGTGCATCATCGGCTCAACACGCGCGAATGCTGTGTGGAAGCCTATATGCAGTTTCTCAAGGCCGGTGAGCGCTCGGGCAAGCACCGGCATATGTGGGAAGAGGTCATTTTCGTGGTCGAAGGTTCAGGTTACGACCTGCATTGGGATATGCGCTTCGACTGCCTCGATGCCTTCCAGTGGGAATGGGCCGACGTGCCGAAGAAGTTCGAGTGGCAGCAGGGCGATTACATCTACATCCCGCCGTTCACCACGCATCAGCACTTTGCGACAGCCGACGCGCGTTTGATCATGATGAGCAACCGCATGGTCAAGGAGATGGGGTTCAACTGGTTCGATCAGGTGGAAAGCGCCCCGGGCTACGAGGCTAAGCAGAAATAAATGCGCTTGCCCGGTTGCGCCCTCGCGGCCGCCGTCGCGCTGCTGCATGTCGTGCCCGCTCGCGCGCAATCGCTGGAGTTCTACAAGGGCAGGAACGTCGAGCTCTATATCGGCTACAGCGTGGGCGGCGCCTATGACCTTTATGCGCGTCTGCTGGCCCGGCATTTCGGCAAGCATATTCCCGGCGATCCGATTATCGTACCCAGGAATATGGAAGGCGCCGGCAGCCTGCGGCTTGCCAACTGGCTTTACAATGTGGGGGCGAAGGACGGAACCGCACTCGCCATCATCGGCCGCGGCACGGCTTTCGATCCCCTGCTGGGGTCGAAAGGGGCGCAGTTCCACGCTGACAAGTTCACCTGGATCGGCAGCGCAAACAACGAGGTCAGCGTCTGCGTTGCCTGGAAAACAAGTGGCATCACCAGGTTCGAGGACGTGTTCGAGAAGGAGCTCATTGTGGGCGGCACGGGTCAGGCCGCCGATACCGATCAGTTCCCGCGCATTCTTAACGGGGTGCTCGGCACCAAGTTCAAGATCGTCAGCGGCTATCCCGGCGGCAACGACATCACGCTTGCCATGGAGCGGGGCGAGGTCAAGGGCCGCTGCGGCTGGTCATGGTCAAGCGTCCTTTCCACCCACAAACGCTGGGTCGAGGATGGATCCATGAAGGTGCTGGTGCAATTGTCGCTGCACAGGCATCCCGGCCTCCCCGACGTTCCGCTGATCATGGATTTTGCCAAGACCGATGAGCAGCAGCAGATCTTCAAGTTGATCTTCGCGCGTCAAGTCATGGGCCGGCCGTTTCTCGCCCCTCCGGATATCCCGCAGGACCGCGCCAGCGCGCTGCGCACCGCTTTTTCCGACACCATGCAGGATCCCGGGTTCCTTGCTGATGCCGAGAAGACGCAGCTTGAAATCACCCCGGTCGCCGGCGATGCGATCGAAAAACTGGTGACAGAGGTCTATCAGACGCCAAAGGCGATTGCCGCAAAGGCAGCGGAATTCATCCGGCACTGAGTCATTCGAGAGAGCAGCTGATGCAGGAAAAAGCGGAGCAACCGGCACGCATCCACCAAAACTACCGCGGCTGGCAGTCCGATGTCATTGTTGATCTGATCAAACGCTACGGCTTTGCGTATATCACGCTCAACCCTGGCGCGAGCTTTCGCGGCTTGCACGATTCGCTCGTCAATTACGGTGGCAACGAGCCGCCGATGATGCTGTGTCAGCACGAAGAGATCGCGGTGCAGATCGCGCACGGGTACGCGAAGGCAAGCGGCCGGCCGATGGCGGTGATCCTCCACGATCTGGTCGGGCTCTTGCACGCCTGCATGGCAATCTATTACGCCTATATCGATCGGGTGCCGATCTTCATCATCGGCGCGACCGGCCCGATGGATGAATCAAAGCGTCGCCCCCACATCGACTGGACCCATTCGGCGCTCGTGCAAGGCAACGCTGTGCGCGATTACGTCAAGTGGGACTATCAGCCGGCCTCGATTGCGGGCGTGCCGGAAAGCTTTGCGCGCGCCTACTCCATCATGACGACCGAGCCGCAGGGACCCGTCTACATGTGCTACGACGCGGCGCTGCAGGAGGAGCCGTTGACGCAGCAGGTGGCGCTGCCGCCGGCCGCTGCTGCGGCAACGCCCGCCCCGATGGCGCCTGATCCGAAGGCGCTCCGCGGTATCGCCGACAAGCTCCTCGCCGCCGAGCATCCCATGCTGCTTGCCGAATATGCCGGCCGGCGGCCCGGCGGTTTCGAGAGCATCGTGGAGCTTGCCGAGACCACCGGTGCTGCGGTCTGGGACGTCAACAACGCGCTCAATTTTCCCAACAAGCATCCGCTCTGCCTGAGCATGGACAAGCAATCGCTGCGCCGCACCGACCTCATCGTCGGGCTCGACGTCAATGACTGGGAGAAGCAGCTCACCGAGCTCGATAACGCGAAGCGCACGCGCGAGCAGATCACCCCGCCCGCCTGCGATTTCGTCGAGATCGGCTTTGGCGAAATCAATATCAGCAAATGGGCGATGGATTATTGCCGCATGCAGCCATGCTCGATCCGGGCGCTCGGCGACACCATGCTTGCCATCCCTGAGCTCACGCGCATCTGCAAAGAACGCATCGCCGACGACACGCACCTCAAGCTGCGCATCACGCAACGCAAGGCCGCCATCGCCAAGCGCCACGACGAGGTCTGGGGGAAATGGCAGGAGGAGGCGCGCAGGAATTGGGACGCCTCGCCCATCACCTTCTCCCGGCTCGCGCTTGAAATCTGGGAGGTGATCAAGCATGAGGACTGGGTGCTCGCGGCCAATAATCTCAAGCAGCAAGTCCGCAAGCTGTGGGACTTCAACCGCCCCTATCGCCATCCCGGCGTTGAGCTCGGCACCGCCACCCAGATCGGCATTTCGCTCGGCGTGGCGCTCGCCCATAAGGGCAAGGGCCGCATCGTTGTCGATATCCAGCCTGACGGTGACTTGATGTTCGACGCCGGCGCGCTGTGGGTTGCCGCCAAATATCAGATTCCAATGCTGGTGGTGATGCACAACAATCGCGCCTACTACAATGACTGGGAGCACCAGCTGCGCATGGCGAAGGTGCGCGGCACGGACGAGGCGAAGGCGCATATCGGCATGGACTTGTTTGGCCCGGAGCCCGATTTTAGCGCGCTCGCGCGTTCCATGGGCTGCTATGGCGAAGGCCCGATCGATAAGCCCGGCGAGATCCGTCCCGCGCTTGAGCGCGCCATTGCCGAGGTGAAGAAAGGGCGCCTCGCGCTCGTCGATACGATAACACAGCACAGATAGCCGAGGGCAAAATGGGTGAATTCGCAATTGGTCAAAGCGTATCGCGCTTCGAAGATCCGAGGCTGCTGCGGGGCGGCGGCCGCTATGTCGGCGACATGGTGCTGCCCGGCATGGTGTACGGCTATGTCTTGCGCTCGCCCCATGCTCACGCGCGAATTCGCTCCATTGATGTGAGCCAAGCCAAAACAGCGCCCGGCGTGCTGGCGGTGCTCACGGGCGCGGACTGGCAGGCGTCGGGCTGGGGCAATCTTCCTGTGCCGGGCGGCTTGAAGCGTCGCGACGGCAGCGGGTTCCGGCCGCCTTATCCCGCTCTGGTGAAGGACCGCGTGCGCTTCGTCGGCGATTACGTCGCCTTCGTGGTGGCCGAGACCTACAATCAGGCGTTGGATGCGGCAGAGTTGGTGGCGGTCGATTATGAGCCGCTTGCGGCCTGCGTGTCGACGGCCGAAGCAACGGGCGCGGGCGCGCCGCGAGTCTGGGACGATTGCCCCGACAATATCGGCTTCGTTCAGCTGTTCGGGAACAAGGAGGCAACAGAAGCCGCATTGGCGAAGGCCGACCATGTCGTGCGCCATCGCTTCGTTGTCAACCGGGTCACCGCTGCCACCATGGAGCCACGCGGCTCGATCGGCGACTACAACGGGAGTGAGGACCGCTACACCGTCTACACGACGCTCCAGCGCACCCATCCTTTTCGCTCCGAGCTCGCCGCGGTTCTGAAAGTGCCGGAGAGCAGGATCCGCGTTATCGCAGGCGACATCGGCGGCAGCTTCGGCATGAAGTCTGCAGTCTACAACGAGGTGGCGCTCGTTCTGCTGGCATCGAAAATCCTCGGCCGGCCGGTGAAATGGACGTCCACCCGTTCGGAATCATTCCTCTGCGATGCGCAGGCGCGCGACAACGTCACGCAGGCCGAGCTCGCCCTCGACAAGGACGGCAACTTTGTCGCGCTGCGGGTGAAGACCGTGGCCGCGATCGGCGCCTACCTGCAGACCGGCATGCAGGCCTTTACCGGAAACATCGGCACCCTTGCCGGCGTTTATCGCACCCCTGCGATCCACGCCGACGTGAGCGCGGTGTTCACGCACACCAATCCGGTGCGGCCTTATCGCGGCAACGGCCGCCCGGAGGCCGCCTATGTGATCGAGCGCATGGTCGATCTCGCGGCAGACGAGCTCGGCATCGATCCCGCCGAGCTGCGCCGGCGCAACTACATTTTGCCAACCGCGCTGCCGTTCAAGACCGGGCTCACCTTCACCTATGACAGCGGTGAGTTCGAGAAGAGCATGGACATGGCGCTCAAGCTTGCCGATTTCGCCGGCTTCGAGCACCGCCGTGCGCAAGCGCGCAAGCGCGGCAAGCTGCGCGGCATCGGCATTTCCAACACCATCGAACGCGCGGCAGCCGGCGGCTTCGAGGGCGCGGAAATCCGCTTCGACAAGTCAGGCACGGCGACGCTCCTTGCCGGCAGCGTGACCCAGGGTCAGGGCCACGAGACGATATTCAAGCAGATCATGTGCGATCGCTTGGGCCTCGATCCGCAGGAGGTGCACTACATCCAGGGAGATACCGATCAGGTCTTTGTCGGCGAGGGAACCGGCGGCTCGCGCTCGGCAACCATCGGGGGCTCGGCCGTGGCACTGGCGGCGGAGCGGATCACGGCGAAGGCGAAGGGTATCGCGGCGCACGTCCTGGAGCTCGATGCCGATGAGATCAATTTTACCGACGGCGTGTTCTCGAGCCCGAAGACCAATCGCACGCTCACCATCAAAGAGGTGGCCAGGGAAGCCATGGAGCCGACGAGCCTGCCCAAGGGCATCGATGTCGGGCTCATTGCGACTGCGACCTACACCGCGCCGGTGCAGAATTTCCCCAACGGCTGTCACATCTGCGAGCTGGAAATCGACGAGGATACCGGCGAGGTCGAGATCGTCCGCTATAGCGTCGTCGATGACGTGGGCACCGTGATCAATCCGCTGCTGCTCAAAGGCCAGATCGTGGGCGGCGTCGCCCAAGGGGTCGGACAGATCCTCATGGAAGACATCCACTTCAGCGAAGAGGGCCAGAACCTCACGGCGTCATTCATGGACTACGCCATGCCGCGAGCAACCGACATCAGCGCGGTTGACGTGAAGAGCAATCCCGTTCCGACGCGCACCAACCCGCTTGGCGTCAAGGGTGCGGGAGAAGCGGGTTGCGTCGGCGCCATGCCGGCGGTTGCGAACGCGCTGGTGGACGCGCTCTCGCCGCTTGGGATCCGCCACGTCGAAATGCCCGCGACGCCGGAGCGGCTTTGGCGGGCGATGAAGCAGGCGGCGTCCTCGCAGAGGGAATGAAAGCCATGAACAAATCATTCGTCCGCGGCACCTGGCAGCAGAAGCGCGCCTACTCGCCCGCGGTCATCACCGAGGGTGGCGGCCGCACGATCTTTATCGCCGGCCATACCGGGCAGGTCGACGCCGCCGGCAAATCGCTGGCGGGCGACTTTGATGCTCAGTTCCGCCAGACTTTCCGCAATATCGAAAAAACGCTCAACGAAGCCGGTGCCAAGCTGAGCGACATGGTCACGATGACGGTCTTTCTCATCGATGCGCGTTACACCACCCGCATGACAGAGCTGCGGACGGAGCTTTTCGGCAAGGATTTTCCCGCAAGCGCCGCGATCACCGTGCAGGGCTTCGCGCAGCCCGAGATGATGATTGAAGTGCAGGGCATCGCGGTGACGGGGTAGTGGTCAAAGAGAATGAGCATCGACCGGCGCGGAAGGTTCATTCGGCGTTGAAGCCTTAGTACTCTGCGCCACAAAATCGAGGACCGCCGCGATCTGCTCGCGCGTCACGTCGAACTGCTCGACCACTTCCCCGATGCTCAAATCCTCAAGGTTTTCGATGATGGTCGCGACGGGCAGGCGTGTTCCGCAGAATACCCAAGCACCGCTGAGTTTTCCGGGAATGCTTTCAACAGCAGGGCACTGTGACCAGTCGAGGGCTGTCATCTTGCGCTCCCTTTATTCGCGCTTTCAGCAACATATGGCTATGCTGTCTCTGTGCTACCATATTGATCCGGCGAGCACCCCATGACCGAGACCTTCGAAGCCGCTTTGGCCCAGCGCGTCGATGCCATGCTTGACGCGTGCACCCGCTGCGGCAAGTGCGTCGAGGTCTGCCCCGTGACCGGCCCGGGCGGCGTGAATGCCGAGCCGCGCGATGTCATTGCCGGGATCATCGATATCGTCCGCACGGGTGAGGGACCGCAAGCCTCGCGCAAATGGGCCAACGCCTGCGTGCTCACTGGCGAATGCATCAAGGCCTGCGATTACGGCGTCAATCCGCGCTTCCTGCTCGGGATGGCGCGCGTTGCCATGGCGCGCCGGAAGGATGCAGCGCCGGAGCGCCGGCGGCAGGGGGTCGAAGGCTTCCGCAAGGTCGCGCGCGACGTCACCCATATCTCGCGCATGCAGCTCGATGACGCGCTGCTCGCCCGTCTCGGGCAGAAAGCCGACAGCTCGACCACGCCCGCCACAGCGCCCGATTTCGTGTTCTATACCGGCTGCAACGTGCTCAAGACGCCGCACATCGCGCTGCTCGCGCTCGACATCATGGACACGCTCGGCATCACCTATCAGGTGCTCGGGGGCCCGAGCCATTGCTGCGGCATCGTGCAGATGCGCACCGGCGACGTCGCGACCTCCGGCCGGTTCGCCGAGAGCACCATGGACAAGCTCGCGCGGGCAAAATCGGGCCAGGTCATTTCCTGGTGCCCGAGCTGCCACGTCCAGTTCACCGAGACCACACTTCCGACTGTCGAAAAAGCCCGCGGTGCGCGTCCGTTCGAGATGACGCCGTTCATGCTGTTTCTTCGCGCGCATCTCGATCGCCTGCGGCCGCACCTCAAGCAGCGTGTCGAGATGCGTGTCGCGCTCCATCGTCATCCCGGCATCAAGGGCGTGGTCGAAGCCGCCGAAGACATCCTGCGTGCGGTCCCGGGGGTCGAGCTGATGGATCTCGGCCAACCCGCTGTGGGCCTGATGAGCAACTATTTCCGCGCGCTGCCCGCCTATCGCCGCGAGCTGCAGAAGAAGGAGCTCGATGCTGCCGAAGCGGCGCAGGTTGATGCGCTTGTCGCAGTCTATCACGCCGACCACCGCGAGCTCTGCGCCCACGAGCGCGACTACCCGTTCCGCATCATGAACCTCTTGGAGATCGTGGGCGAAAGCATGGGCATCCGCCACGCGGACCATTTCAAGCGGCTCAAGATGATGCAGGATGTCGATGCCATCGCCGCGGACTGTCACGATCTCATCGCGCAGCACGGGCTCGATCCGGTGGCGAGCCGGCAAGCCATCGAGGCGATGCTCGAGGAGCAGCCGCTGCCGCTGCGAGGCCGTCTCACCTGATGTTACAGGCGGATACAGGCGCGGCTGCCATTATTTTGACATTATTTAGCCATGATTGAAACGTCGGCAGCCGCCCGCAACTTCGGCATCACCTCGCTGGCAAACAGCTCGATGGATTGCAGGCATTCCGCAAGATCAAGGTCGCCGAAGGCGAACTGGCCCACCACGTAGTTGCAGCCGGTCTCGGCGAGCTGAGAGGACAAATATTCGGCCACCGTTCGTGGCGAGCCCGCGATGCCCTGGCCGCACTCGACAACCAGATCGAACGTCGGCGGGCGCGGATGCGATTGCGCCCGGCCGTGACGGCGGGAGAGATACGTAAAGCTCGCGTACCACACCGGATAAGCGCGGCGCGCGAGCGCCATCGCCTCGCTGTCGCTGCGGCCAACCACAATGAAGCGGCCCAGCCCCAGCTTGGGGAACGGCATGGTCGATGGATGAAGCTGGCGCCACACCGCCCGATAGCGCTCCATCGAAAGACGCGTTTCTGCGGGCGGGTCGAGGCTCACCACATGGAGATTCCTACGCGCGGCGCGCTCGGCACTCGCAGGCGCGTGAACGCCGTACCAGATCGGCGGATGCGGTTTCTGCAATGGCGCAATTTCCATGGGCACGTTCCGGAACGAAAACCTTTTGCCCTCGAAATCGAGCACCTTGCGGGTCAGGCCTGCGAGCACCAGCTCGACGGCTTCGGCATAGATTTCCTGCGCTTCCTCGGGGTTGCCGCCGTAGAATTCGATTTCGGTCGGGACGGCGCCGCGGCCAAACCCGAGCTCCAGCCGTCCGCGGCTAAGATGATCGAGCATGCAGATTTCCTCGATCAGGCGCAGCGGATGGTAGAGCGGCATCGGCCAGACGAGAGGCCCGAACCGGAGCCGCTGGGTGCGCTGGGCGACCGCGGCCAGAAAGACGCTGGGCGATGGCGCCATTCCGAGCCGCGTCGAATGATGCTCGGCCACGTGATAGCCATAGAACCCCGCCCGGTCGTACGCCTGCGCAATGCGCAGGCGATCCTCGTAATAGTCCGCGAGCGAGCCGCGGCCGCCGCCGTATCCGTCGAGATGATCGAAAACTCCAAATTCCATGCCGCTAACCTTCATCGATCGAGCTTGAGCTTCTTGCGGCGTTGGGCGAGCGTGCGCAGGCGCAACGCATTCAACCGGATAAAGCCCTCCGCGTCGCGCTGATCGTAAGCGACCTTGCCCTCCTCGAAGGTCACCAGCTCCTGCTCGTAGAGCGAGTACGGCGAGGAGCGGGCAACGACGGCGACACTGCCTTTGTAGAGCTTGAGCTTCACCGTTCCGGTGACGAATTGCTGCGATCTGTCGATGGCGGCTTGCAGCATTTCGCGCTCCGGCGAAAACCAGAACCCATTATAGATGAGCTCGGCGTATTTCGGCATCAGCTCGTCCTTGAGATGAGCGGCGCCGCGGTCGAGCGTGATGGATTCAATGCCCCGGTGTGCCGCGAGCAGGATGGTGCCGCCGGGCGTCTCGTACATGCCGCGCGACTTCATGCCGACGAAGCGGTTCTCGACCAGGTCCAGGCGCCCGATGCCGTGGTCGTGACCAAGCTTGTTGAGGCAACCGAGCAGACTGGCCGGTGAAAGCCGTTCGCCGTCGAGCGCGACTGCATCGCCGCATTCGAACTCGATGGCGATCGAGGCCGCAGCATCGGGCGCATTTTCCGGATCGAGCGTGCGTGAGTAGACGTAATCCGGCACTGCTTCGGCGGGGTTCTCCAGCACCTTGCCTTCGGAGGAGGCGTGCAGGAGATTGGCGTCGACGGAAAAAGGCGCCTCGCCGCGTTTGTCCTTGGCAATGGGAATCTGGTGCTGCTCGGCGAACTCGATCAGCGCTTCACGCGAGCGCAAGCTCCATTCCCGCCAGGGCGCGATCACGGTCACGTCCGGCTTGAGCGCGTAATAGGCGAGCTCGAAGCGCACCTGGTCATTGCCTTTGCCGGTCGCTCCATGCGCGACCGCGTCGGCTCCGACCTTTTCCGCAATCTCGATTTGCCGTTTGGCGATTAGCGGACGCGCGATTGATGTGCCGAGGAGGTACTGGCCCTCGTAGAGCGCATTCGCCCGGAACATGGGGAAAACGTAATCGCGCACGAATTCTTCGCGCAAATCCTCGATGAAGATGTTTTCGGGCTTGATGCCCAGCAGCAGCGCCTTCTTGCGCGCGGGCTCGAGCTCCTCGCCCTGACCGAGATCGGCGGTGAACGTGACCACCTCGCAGCGATAGGTGGTCTGCAGCCATTTCAGAATGATGGAGGTGTCGAGCCCACCGGAATAGGCGAGCACCACCTTTTTTACGTCAGGTTTTTTGTCGTGAGCGGGAGACATGCAGCACAAAGTAGCATGCCTGTTCCGATCCACAATCCATTGTGCAGGAGCAGCCCTGCGTCAGGGCCGATCGCGTATGCCGAAAGCCCTACGCAGAGAGGAGGCCGAAAGCGATGATTGCGTCTGCGATGGAACTGATGAGAGTCGAGAGATCACAATACCGCCTGCGCGTCGGACCAGCAGGCGCCTCCTTGATGGGGGCGCCCTTCGACTGGTCACTCGCATTCATTCTCGTTCTCATTGAAGGAGCATCTACTCTCATGGTGCTACTTCGGCCAGCAATCGGGTGGTGATCTGGTCGATCCGTCAGTAGTAGCCTTCGATCTGCTGGACCGGCAGATCCCGCACGTTGGACATCATTTCATGGGGCGAGATGCCGGT
>Ga0209526_10002186_pt1 | contig 13157 bp, 11 predicted proteins | sample JacPinW_OM2H0_M1_FD_188566 | JGI IMG/M metagenome (GOLD analysis project Ga0209526, IMG submission 188566) | Forest soil microbial communities from Algoma, Ontario, Canada - Jack Pine, Ontario site 1_JW_OM2H0_M1 (SPAdes) (version 2) | ecosystem: Environmental > Terrestrial > Soil > Boreal... | reverse complement strand
CCCGAGCACATTGGGGCCGCCGGGAGGCTGGGAGATATGGATGCTGCCGTCGCTGTTGTAGGAGACAAGCAGCCCCATGCGCTGCAGCGCCCAGGGATCGCGCTGCATCGCCGGGATGTATTCGCTGTTCACGATCGAAGGCGGCACATTCCAGGTCGGATTGACCGTGATCGACCTCATCGTCTCGCTTAAGAGCGGCGTCTGCTTGCCGGGGCTGGTGTCTCCGATCACGACCTTCGTGGTCCAGATCTGTGTGCCATCGTGTATGACCTTGAGCGTGAAATCAGGTTGATTGACGATCACATGATTGGGACCGAGGTCGCGAGGATACCAGCGCCAGCGTTCCATGTTGGCGATCACGAGATCGATCTGCTTGTCCTTCACGGGGCCATTGAGCTCCTTGATCGTCCTCGGATCGAGATTGCCGGTGGCAGGCAGCTCGTTCGCCTGCTGGAATTTCCGCACCGCTGCGGCGAGGGTAGCATCGTAGGCGCTATCCGACGCTTCGCCGGGCACCCCAAGTCTTTCGCGGAGCGAAGGCACCCGTGGGTCCTGCATCGGGCTTTTCGCGTTGAGCTTGAGCAGCGGTCCCTCGGCGATGTCGTGCTGCGGACTGGCAGATTTGGCGCGCATCTCCGCGAGCTTGGCCTTGAGCCTGAGATAGGCTTCGTGCGGTGGGCTGTATTCATCGAGCGCTTTGCCCGCATCCGCAGCCTCGACCATCTTGGCGAGGACGGTGGCAGGGTCGGGCGGAGCTTGCGGCAGCTGGATGTTGTTGGAGCTCACCTTATTATACGGAAAACGCCCCGCCTGCAGATGACGGGCGAACGCCAGCACGGTCTGGGTCAGCTTGAGGTCGGCCTCCGCGAGCGCGTCCGCGGAGAGCTCGGCAAACTTCGGGGTGCGATAATCCTTGGCCTCGAGGCCGTCCGCATCGGCGCCGTTGAGCCGCGCCATGGCGGACTTGGCGCGCGCGTTCTCGACTCCCTTGTCCAGCCAAAGCGGAGCAAAGCTGCGGCCCTGATAGAAGCTCTGGACCGCAGCGCGCTCTGCCTTGCTGACGAAAATGCTTTCCGCTTTCGTGCTCAGGACGTCACGAATTTTTTCCGCGACCACCCGGTCGGCAGGGTCGAGCGAAGCCAGTGGATCGGGCGCCGCGCTCTGCTCGGTTGCAGCCGCCGGGCTCGCTGGCGCTGCCGGCGCCGCATTGAGGGTGCCCGTGGGCTCATCGCCGGGATAAGCCGCAGAGTCCTGGGTCTTACCCGGGCCGGCCGGGGATGCGCCCGTCGCGACGGCGGCAGATTTGGCGCCGGCGTTGGTACCTTCTTGCGCGAACCCCGCAAACGGGGCAGCAAGAATCAAGGCAAGAGCCGTGCCCGCCAGGATGCGGTCGCGACGAGGGCCGCTCATAAGCTATTCTCCCAAACCATTGATGAACTTTGGTTTCCCCAACTCTCCCCCCGCCCCGTTGCGGCCCGGATTGCCAAGTTGGGCACCGATGTGGCGTCGAGACGAGAGGTGGGGCACCATTCAAAATAAATTGGGCGATTTTGGAGCGCTCGCGTGCCCGGACTGCGGTTGTTCGCGCCAGCATTGAAGCGACCGTGGGGGTGAAAGAGGGTTATGAGCGACGTCCGCCTCTGCCGTGATGACGAGCGCACCGCCGTGCTGGCCATCGTCAATGCTGCCGCCGAGGCTTATCGCGGCATCATCCCGGCCGACCGATGGCACGAGCCCTACATGCCGCGGGGGGAGCTCGACGGCGAGATCGCCGCCGGGGTGGTGTTCTGGGGGCATGAGGAGGACGGCAGGCTGCTTGGGGTGATGGGGCTTCAGGCGGTGCGCGACGTTGATCTCATTCGCCACGCTTACGTCCTCCCGCAGAGCCAGGGGCGCGGCATCGGAGGTGCGCTGCTCCGCCACCTGCGCGGCTTGAGCATGCGGCCCATGCTGGTCGGGACTTGGGCTGCCGCCGACTGGGCGATTCGTTTTTACGAGCGCCACGGCTTCCGAGTGACCTCGCCCGCGCGCAAGACAGTACTGCTCAAGTCTTATTGGAGCATCCCGGATCGGCAAATCGAGACATCGGTGGTGTTGGCGCATCCTGCGCTGAACGAGAGCTGAGAGCTAATCCGTGGAGATGCCGCTGGCCCTGATGGGGCCGGCCCACTTCTCGATCTCGTTCTCCACGAACTTCTGCAGATACTCCGGCGAGCGGCGGTTGCTCGGGGTCAGGTCAGCGCCGATCTCGCGCATGCGCGCTTGCACGGCGGGAGTGTCGATGGTCGCGGCGGCCGCGGCGTGCAGCTTCTGAATTATGGCCGGGGATGTGCCTCGCGGCAGGAACACGGCAAACCAATTGGCCGCGTCGAAATCGGTCAACCCTTGCTCATGCGCGCTGGCATGGTTCGGCAGGATCGGCGAGCGATCGCGCGTGAGGATCGCGATTGCCTTCACCGTCTTGCTCTCGATCTGCGGGATGGCGATCGGCGTGTCGGGGCACTGGTAGTCGATGCGTCCGGCGATCAAGTCCTGCATCGCCGGCGCGGCCCCCCGGTAGGGGACGTGCGTGATGCTTACTCCGATCGCCGCATTCAACAGCACGCAAGCAAGATGGCTGGCAGAGCCCGCTCCTCCGGAGCCGAATTGCATACTCGATTGATTGGCCCTTGCGTAAGCAATGAATTCTGCCAAATTGTCGGCGGGCAGATTTTTGCGCGCGAGCAGAACAAGCGGCGTCTGCGCGATCAGCATGACCGGCGCGAAATCGGTCGCCGCATTATAGAGCGGGGCCTTGTAGAACGTCTGATTGGCGGCGTGCGTGCCCACATTGCCGAGCACGAGCTGGTACCCATCCGGCGCAGCTTTCGCCACGCGGGCGCCGCCGGTCATGCCGCCGGAGCCGCCGACGTTTTCGACAATGACCTGCTGGCCGAGCAGCTCGGAAAGGCGCGGAGCCAGGATGCGTCCGACCGTATCGGCAGGCCCACCGGCGGCGAACGGCACGATCATGGTCACCGGTCGGGTCGGCCAGTCCTGCGCGAGCGCAGGCGCAATCGGTACGAGGGCGCCGACCACAACTGCAGCGACGTAAAGCAACTGTCGCATTCTCGCAACGGAACGCCTCATGACGCGCCCACGTTTCTCTCATTGAGCCGCCGCCAGACCAGCGCCGCCAACGCAAGATCGGCGACTGCAAGACCGCCCGCGTCATAGAGTGTAATTTCGTCCGCGCCGACGGGCCGGTAGCGTCCCGCCGCGACGATCTCCGGCAACGTCTCGCAGGCGCGGGCTTGATCCTGGAGGCCCCACCTTGCCAGCGAGTCCCGGCTGTTGGTCACAATGCGCGAGGCCCCTGCCAGGAGATTGCGCGTGACGACGCGCAGCCTGTCGATCATGATCACGAGCGCCCCGCCGGAGAGCCAATCGTGCGCGAGGAATGGCGCTCCTGAATGCGTCGTCGCAGTGAGCACCAGCCCCGCGCCTTCGACCGCCGCGCGCGGGTCGGCGTACGCACCCGTCCGGATCCCATGCCGGGAAACTATCTGCGCGCAGAAGCGCTGCGCGCTTTCCAACCGCCGCCCGCAGACGCGGAGCTCGCCCGCGATCGGTCCGAGCGCGCAGATCGCGTCGACCGCAAAGGCGGCAATCGCGCCGGGGCCGATAATCGCCACATCCTGAAAACGTCCCGCCAGATACCTGGCGCCCAATCCGGCGATATAGCCGCTGCGGCGATGGCTTACCCAGATGCCGTCCATGACACAGAGCGGCTCGCCGGAGCTGAACCGGTTGAGAATCAGAACGCCGCCGGAATGCGGCAGGCCCCGTGCAGGATTGTCGGGATGATATGTCAGCCAGTTCACGCAGGCGACATCCTCTTCCGGGAGTGCGGCCGCAATCGGCTGAAAGAAGCCGCCGGGTTCCGGCACGAGCGCGCAGGGGTGGGGCTGCTGTGCCGCGTTGCGTCCGAGGACGGCGAGAGCCGACTCGATTGCGGCCATGGCTTCCGCCACGGGCACATCGGCACGCTCGAGCTCCCCGGCATTGAGAACCGGAAATGACCTCATGCGCGCGGCTCATGCGCGAGCTCGCGCATTGCGGCCTCGATCGCGCGTGCGTCGGGAACAGCGGCGGCGGCAAGATGCGGGGCATAGCCAATCGGCGTTGGCGCGCCGGTGAGCCTGCGCAGCAGAACGCGGGCCGCCCGTGCTGTTGCAGTCTCCGCGACGAGCGCAAGCACCTCCGCCGCGAGACCGCCGCCGCGAGGAGCTTCATCCAGCACCAGAACGCGGCCGGTCTGCGCGGCTGAGGTAATGATCGTCGATTCGTCAAGCGGCATGACGCAACGCAAGTCGATGACTTCAACCAAGATCTTCTCGGCGGCCACACGCTCCGCGGCAGCGAGCGCCTTGCGCACCATCCCGCCGGCCGCGACGCAGGTGAGATGATCGCCTTGGCGGAGCACCCGTGCCCGCGTCATCGGCAGCGCCGGCAGATCGGGCACCAGATCAGTCGTGGGATAGAGCTCCCGCGGCTCGAGGAAGAGCACCGGATTAGGGTCGCGCACCGCCTGGGCGAGGAGGTTCGCCGCATCGCTCGGGCTCGACGGGATGACGATCGTCAAACCGGGAAACTGAAGAAGTGCGCCGTACAGCGTCCCGCTGTCCTGGGGGCCGGAGCCCGGGCCCACGCCGTAATTCGCCCGGATCACCAGCGGCAGCGTGTTGGCCCCGCCGCTCGCATAATGCGCGAGTGCCGCTTGGTGCAGCAGCTGATCAAGCGCCACGAACAGAAAATCGACGAACTGCATCTCGCAAATCGGCCGCATCCCTACAAGCGCCGCGCCGATCGCCGCGCCTATAATCGCTGCTTCCGAAATGGGTGCATCGCGCACACGCTCAGGCCCGAACCGCTGCAGCAGCCCTGCAGTGATGCCGAAAGCACCGCCCAGGACGCCGACGTCCTCGCCCATGACGAACACGCGCGAGTCTTGCTCCATCAGATCGAAATGCGCCGCACGCAACGCCTGCTGCAAGGTGAGGGCGCTCATCGCACATCCGAGGCTGCGTAGACGTGCGCATCGCCTTCGCTCGCGGACGAAACTGGCGAGGCAAGTGCCCATTCGACCGCGCGCGCAATGATCCCTTCGATCTCGCGCCCGAGCGAGACGAAGGCCTCCGCGCTGAGTTCGGCGCGCCCGGCGAGACGGACGCGCAAGGTCTCGATCGGGCAGTGCGCCTTGTACGACTCGATCTCGGCCTGGGTGCGGTAGGCCAGGCTGTCATCGGCGTCATACTGGCCATACCAGCGGTGCGTTTTCAGGTCGAGCAGCGTCGGCCCCTTGCCCGCGCGAGCCCGCGCGATCGCCGGCCGAACCGCGGCGCGCACCGCATCGATATCATTGCCGTCGGCGACCTGCCCCGGCATGCCGTAGGCGGCGGCTCGCTCAGCGATGTCGCAGATCCGTTGATGGTCTTGCTGCCGGGTGGAGAACGCGTAGCCGTTGTTCTCGCAGACAAACACCACCGGCAAGCTCCACACTGCGGCGAGATTCAGCGCTTCATGGAAGGCGCCGGTGTTGGTTGCGCCGTCACCAAAATAGGCAACGGCAATGCGGTCCGTCCCCCGCATCTTGAGGCCGAGCGCCGCGCCGGCGGCGATCGGAATCCCGCCGCCGACCACGCCGTTGGCGCCGAGGAAGCCGTGCTCCAGCGAGCTGACCTGATGCTTGCCCGCCCTTCCGCGGCAGTGGCCGCCTTCGCGTCCCATCAGCTCGGCGAGCAATCGGGCAGGCTCAAGTCCAGCCGCGAGCGCGTGCCCGGTCGGGCGATGATGGCTGGCGACGACGTCGCCGTTGCAGAGTTCGGCTGCAACCCCGACTGCGATGGCCTCCTGCCCGACATAGGGGCTGGTGTGTCCCGGCACGAGTTTCTGCTGGTGCAAGGCGATGAGCCGCTCGTCGAAGCGACGAATAAGCAGCATCCGCGCGAGCAGATCGATGTCGGAGCGGCCCTGCTCGCGCAGCGGGCAGTTCGATGCGGGGTCTACAGGAGTCACTCTACTGCGTCAGCTGCCAATCGAGTTTCAGACACAGATGTCCGTTCCGGGCATTGCCGCGGCGAGTGCTGGTATCATCGAGGCCCACTTCGCCTACAATTCCCGGATCATCGATTTCCGGCCCGGCGTCGTCCAGCCGGGAGGCAAAGCTCAGATAAATCTGGAAAGTGCCTGGGCCGAATGTGCGAGGCGGTATGCGAATGACGGCCACACCTTTGCCCTCGTCCAGCTTTTCGAAGGGATTGGCTCCCGCATCGAAGCTATCACCCTCATATACGACAGTGCCGTCGAGGCGCTGCAAGGTCATGTAACCATAGAGGCCCGGAACGTAGCGCTTTGCCGAATATTCGATGCAGATCAAAAAGGGTTGGTCGCAATCGAATTGATGGGTGGGCTCTCCATTCAGGTCGCGCCGGGTAGTCACGCGCGTGACGTAAAACGGCCGGTCAGCCGGTTGCGCCCGCTCGCGCACGAAAACGCCGCTGCCCAGCCCATCGGCCGCTTGCGTGAGATAGAGATCGATCGCGTCTTGCACGGATGCGTCGGTCTTCACCCGGCCGCGCTCCAGGAGGATGCAGCGCTGGCACAAGCGGCGTATCGCCCCCATGTTGTGGCTCACGAACAACACGGTCCTTCCGCCGCGGGCGACTTCCGACATCTTGCCCAGGCATTTCTTTTGGAATTCCGCATCGCCGACGGCGAGCACCTCATCGACGATGAGGTTTTCGGTCTCCAGATGCGCTGCAACCGCAAATGCCAGCCGCAGGTACATCCCCGACGAGAAGCGTTTGATCGGAGTGTCGAGAAATTTTTCGATGTCTGCGAATGCGACGATCTCATCGAAGCGCCTTCTGATCTCCGCCCGCCGCATTCCCAGAATTGCGCCGTTGAGAAAGATATTCTCGCGCCCGGTCAACTCGGGATGAAATCCGGTTCCGACCTCGAGCATGCTGGCCACGCGCCCATAGAGCTCGACGCGCCCTTGCGTCGGCTCGGTGATCCGGCTGATCACCTTCAACAAGGTTGATTTGCCGGCGCCGTTACGCCCGATGATGCCGATGACCTCGCCGTGCTTGACCTCGAACGAGACATCGTTGAGAGCCCAAAAATCTTCCACGGTCATCGGTTGCAGCGCGGCCACTGGCGCCCGCAAAACACGCCGGAATTTCTCAGCAAGTACGTCGCGCAAGGCAACGTACCGCACCCGCCGTTGATGCCGGATACGGTATTTCTTGCCGAGATGGCTCACTCTCATTGCGAGGTCAGACACGGTGCTGCCAGCACTCAGATCAGAGAAGGAACGAACTCGTCCATGAGCATTTGCCTTGTGTCAAGACACTGCCGCATGGTTAGCACGATGGACGCTTTTGCCTTACCTCCAACAGACCCAGCTGGCCGGCCAGCCATTTTCTCGTGGGCGCCTGTATCAAGATTGTCATGAGAACGGCGATGAGGGTAACCGACGCAATCATGTGCGCGCCCGGCACTTTCATGCCGAGCAAGGTCGGCCAGTGCAGCGGGAATGACACCGGTCTCACGGGTCCAGCACATGAATATCATCTCGTTCAAACTCCAATGAGCTCGCCGGTCACCTGCTTCAAGACCTTGAACCGCAGCGAAGCACCGCCATCGAACAGGATGTAGCTGGCACCGAAGAGGAGAATGATCTGGTTCAGCGCTGAGTCCGCCTTGATGTCGATTAGCCCGAGCGCGTGCGGGCCGATGGCCATGCCGACGATTGGAAAAACTGCAACATCGGGGATCTTCGCCTTCTGAGCGAAGAGGCCGGTGGTGGTGCCGAGGGCCAGAATGACCGCGCCGACCAGTAGCGTATGTTTTGCAATTTCAATGGAGGCCAGCACCGCGCGACCTATTTTTGACCGGGCTTCGGCACGTCAATCTGCGGTTCGCGCAACAGGACGACTGCGAAGCTCGCACCGGCGACGAACAGCATGGTACATAGGCTCACGATCGCAGCGGTCTCGTAGATGTCGCCCGTTTGCCAAACCCGGCCGGTCGCGTCCGTAACCGCAACATTCTCCGCCCCAAAATATGCTGCCGGATAATCCAGCGCCATCACGACAAACATGACACAAGGTTGATACCAGTAGTCACGTGGCAGCGAAACGATCCTGAGGAGTGCGCGCCGCGCACGATACAATGCGAAGAGTTGCAGGAACATGTATACGGTCAGGTACCAGCCCAGAAAATTGGCGAGCGGCACGCCGAAATAACCGCCGCCGTGTTCCCAGATCCACATATGGGCAACGGTAGAGGCGGCCGGATCGAAGCAGAGATCCCAGCCGACCATGATGAAGGCTGCAATGACAGGGACGACGAAGGTGGGCAGCCGGTCCCTCCGCCGGTCTGTGCACAGCAGCACATTCGCCAGGACCCAGCTGAGATAGCCTGTGCCGAAATAGGCCGGACCGATCAGCAGCGGCACAAGGAACAGCTTTGGTCCCAGCACATCAGTATAATGATAATGCCCGAAGGGAAAGCCGGTCAGCACCCCGATGTTTTCCATGACATTGCTGATCCCCAGGCACAGCGCCAGGAACACGGCAATGCCGCCGATGCCATAGCGGATTGCGCCGTGGATGAGCCCGAAACACAGCGAGAGGAGAACCGCCGCGGGCACATTGAAGGGCGATGCGAACATGCGGGGAAACGCATCCGGGATCACGGTGACAGCGGCATATGCAGTGATGAGCAGCCAGAGGATCGATGACCGCTGGTTGATCAGACGCGCCGGCATGCTCATGCTCAGTCCAGATTACTCGGCGGATGCTTCGGCGCGGAAACTCGTGTTCCGGGCAGCCAATGCAACAACGGCGATTCCATATCTGTCCACTCCCGAATGCCCCCCGCGTCGACCATCCAAACTCCAGCAAGCGCCCGATTCGAATATCGCAAATTGGGATTGTATCCCCCAAAATGGGATGAGTGGCTGGCCGACCAGCAGCTCGAATATCGGATGACTGAGGTTAAGCAGACCTGATACGAACCTATGCTGTCCACCCGGCGAGCATCGGGGGATAAACGGAGGTGAACCATGTCTCCTTGGGTGAGGGCTACTGTCGATAGCAGCAATCCCGACTCTCTATGAATTCCGCGAGTTCGTCGAAGCTGGCGGCCTGATGAGTTATGGAACGGTCGTCAGTGATGGCTATTGGAAAGGCGCTGACACCGTCACACTTTACCGCCTCGACGGCGTGGAGCTACGAGCGCTTCGCCGCTTGCAACGCAAGCCCGGACTGGCCGAAAATCCTGCTCGATAGCTCGTTCGCATCCGAGGACAGTCAGGAGGACGCCATGTCGATCATCCGCCTCATTCACATCAAGATTGATCCGTCAGAGACCGAGACCGCAGAACGCATCTGGAAGACTGAATGCGCCACCTTGATGATTGCGCAGAAGGGCTGCATGTCGGAGAAGCTGCTGCGGGCGCGCGACCGCGGTGAGTTCATCTCCTATTCGGAATGGGAAACCGAGGCAGACATCGAGCGCTACATGGGGAGCGCGGCGCACAAGGAGATCGTCAGCCACACGCGCGGCGTGAAGGGCGCCAGCGCCGTGGTCAAGCTGTATGATCTGGTGAATTGAGCAAATCCCAATCGCAGTACGCTGTTGGATCGGCCATTCATCCGCACGTGCAGGGCGTCGGCTTTGCGTAGAACGCGACCCAGACTGGGTCCGGATGGCTAAGCGCCTGCTCGCACGCGCAACGCCTCGCGTCCCACTAATTTGCGATTGCCTTGAGGAAGCTATCTTCGCTGAAGCGCGCCCGATCGTATTCGGCATCGCGTGGCACCAGATCGGCGGCCCGCAGGTTGTCGAAGACGCGTCGCAGACTGCGGTCCGACGGCGTGAGGTCACGCGCGAGAATGTCCATCCTTGCGGTATCGTCCAACGCCCGTCTGGCGAATGCAGTGCTGGTACGTAGCTCCTTTGCCCCGACTTCAGCGGCCTCATCGGGATGAGCGAACATGTACTCGGTTCCTTGCTTGAGGGCCCGCATGAAGCCCACAAGGACCGCTCGATTTGCTTGGGCCCAACCTTCATCGACGATGATTGCGGTGAACTGGTAGTCCGGAACGATGTCGGCAACCGGCCCGAGATTGCCGAGACCTTGCGCTTCCGCTTCATAGCTCAGCGGATAGGGCTGCATGCCTGCATCGATCTTGCGTTCGCGCAACAGCCGCGCGCGGGTTGGCGACCCCCCGACGGCTTCTATCCGGATATCCTTCGTGCCGAGCCCTGCTTTCTTCGCGATATCGGGAACGAAGAATGTAGTTCCCTCGTGCATGGATACGACGCCCATGAGCTTGCCTTTGAGATCGGCAAGTGACTTGATCTCGGGCTGCACGATGATGAAGTGCGGCGGTCGTTGCGCGTTGCCGCCGATGATCTTCAACCGACCGCCCTTGTAGGCGTCCGCGATGACGCTTTCAGTCGAGGCGAGGGCGATATGCTGGGCGCCGGTGCGCAGATCCTCGAAAATCTGTTCTGAGGTATCGTACACCTTCATCTGCACGTCGATACCTTCGGCCTTGAAGAAACCCTGCTTCTCCGCCGTCCATGCCGGAAGGTAGAAAACTGTCCTCGAAACCACCGCCATCCGCAGCGGTGTTTCGGCGGATGAGGCGACGGGCGCCGCAAGCATTGCGGCCAGAACAGCGAGGCCGAGACTCTTCCGGCAATGAGATGAGCTCATGCTACATGCCTCCCGGCATCGCATTCGGATCCGATCAGCGAATGCCGCCTTTGTTGGTGATTTCGCCGGTATACCCGACGAACCGCTTTCTCAGATCGTCCAGCAGTCCAGGGTTGGTGACGATATCAGCATAGTCGTTTGCTATGTTGTATTCGAAGATAGGTTTGAGGCCGAAAGGCGGGGCCAGATCCTTCCGCGCTGACCACGTTCCGGTCCGGCTCTGTTGCTCCTTCTGCATGAACCAGGTCAGGTAGAGCTTGGCGGCGTTGGGATGAGGCGCATCTTTGAAGATCGCGCCGCGCTGGCCCCAGGTCGGCATTGCATCCGTGTCCGAGAAGGCCACGTCCACCGGATGCCCTTCCGACTTGTCAAGGAGGGTATGGTGCACCATCATGTCGAGCGTGGCGACGCTTTCACCAGCGGTCACGCTGCGGATCGTTCCCAGATGTCCTTGGATGAACTTGGGATTATTGGCCATGTAGGTATCCATCCATGACCAGCCGTATTTCTTGATGATTGTGTAGAACGCGAACAGGGTGGCATCGTCGTCGTGCGGATACGGCGTGATCAGCTTGCCTTTGAATTCAGGCTTGAGAAAATCAGGCGGGCTGCGCGGCGCTTCGCCGGCCGCCAACAGCTTGGTGTTATAGGCAGGAGCGATGGCGAGCACCGTCACGGGCGTGAATGCGCCATCGGGATCTCGAAACCGTTCGTCGAGGATATCGAACGCATCGGTTTTGACGGGCATCAGGACGTTCTCGCTCTTCCAACGCGAAAACTCCTGGACGGCCTGAAAGGTAACGAAATCGACCTCGAGCTTCTTGCCGGCGATCTGCTTGTCGATCATTGGCGCAAGACCACCGGAATATCCCCCCGTGATCTTGACTTGGATGCCGGGGAAGTGCTGCTCAAATTCCTTCGCCCACGGCTCGTATTGTCGGATGGGTCCGCCGCCGTAGATCGACAGCCCGCCATCGGCCTTGGCCTTTTCGTAGAGAGCTGCAGTGGTTTCGGATTCCGCGCGAGCAACGTGGGAAGTAGCAAAGACTGCCGCACCCACCGTTCCGGCGAGCAGACCGATCTTGCTCCACATTGCGCCGCTCCTTGCTTCGGTTGTATTGAACGGTGGCAGTGCGGCTCGTTGCAGTCAAGCCGCGGTGCACTATGTGCCCCCGCGCGACTCTTCCGCGACGTAAGTCGGCACGTCCGAAGTCCTAATCCTATTGACGCATCAATCAACCTTCGTCCTGATGAGGAGCGCGCACGCGCAGACCAGCCAATTGACGCACCGAAGTAATGCCACTGAGCTTTCTTACGATTACCGCGGCGGCGTAATGAAATAGATGTGGCTAAAGTCGATGCCGCGCTCACGCTCGCGCGTTCGCGTCATCGATCCTGTGCCAGCCTGTCTCCCACGGCCGATCAGTGAAAGACGGGGGCCAATACCTGGGCCGGCAGGTACGGGTGTGAAATGGATGACGACAACTCAACCTTCGGAAGAACGATATCGGCCTTGGTATCGACCCCACCGGCTATGGCCCAGAAAACCACAGCCAAGCCCGCGATCGTGGCAGCAATTGTAAAACTGATGTGCTTTCTCATGCGGTGCCTCCGCTTGGGAAGTAGCAACGATTTCCGACGAACATGTGTGATGTGGTTCACACACAACAGACTATTTCTTCGGCCTGTCCGTCTGGCGCCACTGCTAATGGCACTTGCACGGGGCGACGGCAGTCGAGAGGCGCCCGCGTGGACGGCAGCGCTTAAACGCGAGCAAACTGCAATTTGCGACCGCCGCCCTTGGCTCCTTTACAGCAGATTAACCATCCTCGCGGTCGGAGCCGGAGTCTCTCCTCTCTGAACACCGCCCCCTTCGTGGCTGCCGCAATGTAGGCCAATAAAAGGCTTATGATGATGGAGTTACGAGGGGAAACGCTAATGAGCCGCATCACTATTTTTGCTATCGGAATTGCGGCATTGGGAGCGACCTCAACGGCTGCCGAAGCCGCAGACCGCTGCGGACGAGGCTGGTTTTACAATGGGGAGCGTTGTGTACAGCAAGAAGGACCCGGGCCGCGATATTACCGCCCGCGAGAGCGTCACTACGAGCAAGAGGCCCCGCGTTACTACGAGCCAGAGGCCGAGCCGCGTTATTATGAGCCACAGCCGGAATCGCGTTACTATGAGCCAGAGGCACCTGTGGCCGGACCCCAATTACGGTTTGATCTCGGTGGCGGGGACGAGCCGCAATATTCGCCGCCAAATCCGGCATTCAGGACGTGGAACAACTGCCCTCCGCTTTACACAGTTCAGGACGGGCTGTGTAAGCCATACAAAGGACGCTAGCGAGAATCTCCGCCAGCCAGCGAACGTGCGGCGGTCC
>Ga0209526_10002185_pt1 | contig 13162 bp, 9 predicted proteins | sample JacPinW_OM2H0_M1_FD_188566 | JGI IMG/M metagenome (GOLD analysis project Ga0209526, IMG submission 188566) | Forest soil microbial communities from Algoma, Ontario, Canada - Jack Pine, Ontario site 1_JW_OM2H0_M1 (SPAdes) (version 2) | ecosystem: Environmental > Terrestrial > Soil > Boreal... | reverse complement strand
CTGCACCGGAACCTCAGGCTCCTTTTCAATCGCATTCTGGTGACAGCCTGTCAGAGTTAAGATCACCGCCAGCGCGGCAACGACCGCGTGCTTCTGTTTGACATCATCCCAAGGCGCGAGGCTACGAGAGATCTCCGGTGTACCGGTATGGCGCCCTCTCACTATTCTCATCAGAACGCCCCCGTCAGCGTCTGCAAATCGGCGATCGCAACCGAGTACCGCGCTCGCCCATCATTGAACGCATTACGCGCCACTGTCAGTGTATTCTGCGCGTCCACTACCTCGAGCACAGTCGCTTCCCCTGCCTGATATCTCAGCGTAGTCAAGCGCAAACTCTCCGCCGCCAGTTCTGCGGACTGATTCAAAGAGTCCATCTGCGAGCGCGCTGTTTGCGCTTCGTCATAAAAAGTCTGTAGATTGGCTAACAGACGACGTTGCGTAAAGCTCAATTCCACCCGCGCTAAGTCCCTCCGCAGGCTGGCCTGCTTCACCTTGCTGCGGCTCGCTCCCCAATTCCACACCGGCAATTGCAGAGACACCGCCGTCGCATACCCGAGATTGCGAGCGCCGTCCGGAGCCCGCACTGCAAATTGATTGGCATCGATTCCGTAGAAATAATCCAGACTGAGGGATGGAAAAAATCCGTACCACGCCCCCTTGACTTCCTGGCTTGCCTGCCGCATGGCTGCCATGGCCGCGGCCAGATCAGGATTGTTGCGTCCAGCCAAGGTCTGAATTTCTGGGAGTGTTGGTAGCGGCGCCGGAGTCTGCAGATCATCGACCACAGTGAAGTTCTGGTTGAAGTCGGAAAACACCAGTACTGCAAGCTCCAATCGGCTGCGGTTCATCTCCAGTTCTGCATTTTGTAGTTCGCGCTCCTGCTGCCGTGCTTGCAACTCCGCCTTGATCACATCCGAGTGCGCCACTTCGCCCCCATGCTCGAGCTTCTGACTGACATCCAGGAATCGTCGCGCCTCGGTGGTTGCGCGCTGTGTGTTGGCGTATTTTTGTTGCGCCGTTACAAATCCGTAATACGTCCGTACCACGGTTACGACCAGTCCCCGCGCCGCGATCTCCGTGCGGGCCTGAGCGACGGCCATTGCGGCTGCAGCACGCCGGTAATCAGCCACTTTTCCCAGCGAAAGATCCTGATGAACATTGCCCTGGCTGATGTACTCGTGCACTCCGTTATTCGCGATGAATCTCGGAGCCTGCGCTGTGCTTCCGATTCCCTGCGTGTAAAGAAATGCGGCGTTATAGTTCACAGTCGGTAACAACGCTGCCCGGCCCTGCACCCGATCTTCTCTTGCCAATCCGAAGTCGGTGACCGCCAATCGATATTCCGGATTGATTTTTTGCGCCCGCTGGAGCGCATCCTGCAGCGTTAGTGTCAGCGGCGCGTTATTCGGGTTCGGACTGTTGTTGGTCTCCCCCAATACTTGAGCTGGTGCATTCTGCGCCCAGGTCGTTGAGGCGAAATTCAGTAATGCCAAACTCAGCCCCATGAGCAGCAGCGCAACTTGGGCCCAAGATGTGTGCGTTGAAGTTGCCATAGCTTCTACCTTTTGTTCCGAGCGCATAGCTCGCTCTAATACGAGGTCGAACGGTACAGATCTCCGATGCCTTTCGTAGTGTCTACCAAGAGCCAACAAAGACCGCTGGCGGCTGTGATCAGCGCCGCCAACGTCAACGCGGATGTCCAGCCGAGCTTTGAAGCCATGTAAGCGGTGACGATGGGAGAAAGCCATCCTCCCAGATTCCCCATGGTGTTCATCAGTCCGGCAACGGAACCGGCGTACTCTTGACCAAGGTCAATGCAAGCCGCCCAGAACGTAACCGCAGCGAACATATTGCATCCGGCAGCTGCGGCAAGGAGCAGAATGGCACTGACTTTGTTTTCCGCGTGAGCTCCTTCCCAAAGCAAGATAGCCGAGGAAAACATTCCAACCCAAACTGCTATCCGCTGCCCCAAGCGTTTTCCAAACTTGCGAACCGCGAAATCGGAAAAAAAACCGCCCAGCGGAGACGCCAGTGCGATCGCCAAGTATGGAATCGCGCCGTAGAATCCACCCTGAGTGAGGGAGAAGCCGCGTACCCGCACGAGATAAATGAACAACCATGTATGGAAGAAGTAAATCGGGAAGCCCTGACAGAAATATCCCACAACCAGCGCAATCACGGACCGATTCGTGAAGATCCGCCCCCACGGCACGTGCCCTTGCGAAGCAAACTGAACGTCGTTGGACCGGTTGCGACCGATTAATTCGACTTCCGCATGATTCACCCCTGGATGCTGATCGGGCCGGTCGGCAGCTAGGAAGTACCATGCCAAGGCAACCAAAATTCCCACAAGGCCACAACAATAGAAGGAGGCACGCCAGCCCCAATGCTGCATGATGAAGGTGATCAGAACAGGGGTGAGGGCTCCCCCTAGCCCAATGCCGAGTAAATTGAAACTGCTGCCCAGACCACGTTGGGCATATCCCATCCAGTTCGCCACGATTTTCGTATAACACGGCGAACTCGGCGCCTCTCCGATGCCGATTAAGAAACGAACGATGGCGAACGACCAAGCCAGACCGAACCACCGGCCAAGAGGAAGCCGGGGAGCAACGGCAGTGGCCGCAGTCAGAATGGACCACCATGATATGGCGATAACCAGTACTTTTCTCGGACCATAGCGGTCCGCCAGATACCCTCCGGGTATCTGCCAAAGGGCGTAGCCGAGAAGGAAGGCGCTGAAGATCCAGCCCATGGTCTTCAGGGGGATCGAGAACTCATCCTGGATGTACTTGCCGGCGATGCTGAGGTTCAGACGATCCAGGTAGGTAAGGATAGTAGTAGCGGTCACCATCCCCATCATTAGCCAACGCACTGAGGTTGCGCCAGATGGGAAACTCTGGCCTGGCTCCAGAAAGCTTGCAGAGTCTTTAGGTACCGGTGCTTGTCCGCTCACAGTATTCCTGGACTGGATGGACGGATGCTTATGCAGTGCGTTCCGGCGTGGCCACGAAAATCCATTCCGATCTCCTGGAAGGGTAGTGGTGACGGTGAGAATTCGCTCAACTTGCGCACAATTTTCCAACCTACCTTCGAGTGTGAGTGCAGGACAAAACTAGAATACTCCCAGCACATTAAAGCGCTCTGAAAGAAAAATAAAATTGCGTTCAGACTTAGAGCTTTCGAAGCGGGCGCCTGACTTCGTCTATTTCTGCAAAATCAAGTAGCGCCAGTTCAACGCTAAAGCGGCTGCCGTGCCCTTCTTGGCTGAACATCTTGATTTCAGCCCCGTGGGCCGTACAGATAGCCTTAACGATAGAGAGGCCCAACCCGGCGCCCCCGGAGCTGCGTGAACGTGCCTTATCGGCGCGGTAGAAGCGCTCGAACACATGGGGAAGAGCCTGGACCGATATTCCAACGCCATTATCCGAGACTTCGAGGACGGCCGCAGCCAGGTTTCTGTGCACACTGACCTTGACCTGGCCGCCTTCCGGCGTGTACTTAATGGCATTATCGATCAGGTTCACAATAACCTGTTGCAGGCGTGAGCGATCGCCCTCGACATGAACCCCAGTTGCCACATGGCTGCGCAGGAGAATCGACTTTTCTTCGGCCAAGAGTCTCATCTGATCCGCAGTGGATGCAGCAAGTTCGCCGAGGTCAATGCGCATCTTATCCATTTTCACCTCACCTGCGTCCAGACGCGAGATGGCCAACAAGTTCTCGACTATGTGGGACATTCGGTGGGTTTCTTCCAGGGCACTCCCGATGCGATCTGCCAGCCACGCGTCAAGACGATGGTTCTGAACGATCCCCTCCAGTTCCAACTGGAGAATTGTTAAAGGCGTTCGAAGTTCATGAGAAGCGTCCGCAGAGAAGCGATTCATATGCTGAAAGGTATCATCCAGCCGCTCGATCATGCGATTTAACGAAACCGATAGCCGCTCGAGTTCATCTCCAGTTCTAATCACTGGCAGGCGTTCGCTCAGGTTTGTGGAGGTAATCCCCTCGGCCCTCTTTGTGATTTCGTCTACCGGTTGAAGTGATCGCCTCATCAGCCAATAACCGCCGGCCACGGCGAGAGATACGACAAAAGGCATGTAGATCGCCAGCGTCAGCAGCAGTCCGTGGAGCACGATCTCGACTTGCTGGTAGGGCACGCCGCTTTCGACCAGAAAGTGGCCTCCGTCCGGCGTGGTGAATTGCAAGGCATCTACCAAAAGCTGGTGACCTCCCTCTAACTGGATTTGTCGGGGGCGACCCCGTTCGTCTCCCGTGGGCAACGGAACTGCGAACGGCTTGAAAATACCGTCCTTGGGAGCGCCAGACAGGTACACTACACCGACACCCTGCTGGATGACTCGAATGAAACGGCCGTTTACCTCAGGAGCATAGGCTTCATTAATCTCGGTCGCAAGCCATGGTGTGGACTTGACCGGAAGTTGTGAAAGCAATTCTGTACCAATTGTCCGGCACTCCGATTCGAGCGTGATGCGAAGATTCCAATCCAGGTATCGTTGTAGTCCGAGATAAACGGAAACCCCAAAAATTAGAAGTGCGCCAGCCAACAGCCCCGCGTACCACGCTGTCAAGCGGAAGCGCAGCGAATGAGTATTCACGGTTGGGCCCCGAGGCTGATCGTGTAGCCAACTCCGCGAACGGTGCGGATCAACTTGTGTTCATAGGATTCGTCTATCTTGTTGCGCAAGTGTCGTACGTACACGTCGACGATGTTTGTAATGCCGTCGAAACTCTGATCCCACACGTGTTCGATAATCATCGTTCGCGATAGCACCCGCCCGGCGTTTGACATCAGATATTCGAGCAAAGAATATTCTTTCAATGTCAGATCAATCCGTTTCCCTGCGCGCTTCACTTGCTGGGAAAGACGATCGAGTTCTAAATCCTCCACGCGAACGACGCTACTGCGGCTGACAGGCCCACGGCGCAGCAACGCCTTGACCCGCACTAGCAGTTCGGCAAAGGCGAAAGGCTTGATCAGATAATCATCCGCCCCTGCCTCAAAAGTGCCCACCTTGTCAGCTACGCCATCGCGCGCAGTCAGGATCAGGACTGGAACATGATCATTCTGACTTCTAACCCGGCGAAGGACCTGACTGCCATCCATTCCCGGCAACATCAGGTCCAGAATCAGGAGATCGTAGTGATACGTCGTGGCGAGATCGAGTCCAGACTGGCCATCGGCCGCCACGTCCACCGCAAATCGTTCAGCCATTAATCCGCGCGCAACAAAACTGGACACTTTCGTTTCGTCTTCGACCAGCAGAATACGCATCGTTTTCCCCACTTTAGTATATTGCGGTTCAACTTGAACCGTAAGCTAACCGGAGATGAAAAGTTATTCAGAAGGTATCTGTCGACCCTCCCGCTGGCTTCCGGCCCTTCGGCTTGGATAATTCAGGCTTAAATTCAATCTGAACAAGTTTTCACGTGGCTTTCATTGGATCTTAATGTTGAAAGTCCAGCATCGATGTCCCAGAATGCGCAAAAGATATTTCCCTATTTTGCTGCTATTGTCCTGTACCTTACTCCGGGCTCAAACATCCGCGCCCGAACACTGGATAGCTGTCCGTGCTGGCCGGCTTTTTGACGGCAAGTCCGACAAATTAACCGTCAGCCAGACCGTCCTGATCAAGGGGGATAGGATCGTCCAAGTGGCTTCGTCGGAACGGGTAAACGTCCCTATAGGCGCCGAGGTCATTGACCTGGGCAACGCCACCGTGCTGCCGGGCCTGATCGACGCACACACCCACGTCTTTGGCAACGGGCCAGACCTGGAAGCACAAATCCTGCGCGATTCCTATCAGTACCGCACCTTGACCGCACTGGCAAACGCGCGGAAAGATCTGCTGGTGGGTTTCACCACGCTTCGCGATCTCAAGACACTAGGAGCCATGTACAGTGACGTGGACCTGCGCAATGCGATTGATCGCGGCATCGTCGACGGTCCCCGAATGCAAGTTGCTACCCGCGGCCTGCAAACCACCGGTGGCTTTATCATGAGGGGCTACTCGACGGAGGTTCCACTTCCAACTGCGCTGCAGGTGGTGGATTCGCCCTGGGCCGCACGCGAAGCCGTGCGAGAGCAGGTCGCACGTGGGGCAGATCTGATCAAGCTGTATGCAGCATACGACTTTCAGTTCACCAGTGACGGGAAGATGGTGATCCCACCAACGTTCTCGGCAGAAGAAGTGAATGCGATTGTAGATGAAGCTCACAAAAAGGGCCGCAAGGTTTCTTGTCACGCGTTTGGCGGGGAAGGTCTACGCAACTGCCTTAATGCCGGCGTCGAATCTATCGAGCACGGCGTGGATCTTGACAACGGTGCGATTAAGATGATGGTGCAGAAAGGGATCTATCTTGTGCCAACTCTCTATCATTACCAGCTGGATCGGGATCGGGACATGAAGAAATACGGCGGGCACAGTGTTGCGGAAGTGTCGGAGCGCAGTTTCCCAACGGCAGTGGCGCAAGGTGTAAGAATTGCGTTCGGCTCGGGAGCCGGCCCGTTTCCTCATGGGACACAAACGAAGGAATTTGAATACATGGTGAAATTCGGCATGACTCCGGTGCAGGCGATACGGGCTGCAACTTCCGAAGCTGCGCAGCTCATGGGATGGCAGGATCGCGTGGGCTCCCTTGTGGCCGGTGCGTTTGCAGATCTCGTCGCAGTCACAGGAGATCCGACTACTGACATCACCGAACTTGAGCGGGTCAAGTTTGTGATGAAGGGCGGCCAAGTATTTAAGAACGAACTGAAGTGAAGTTTGAGGCGGCAGATTGGCTCCGATTTACAGCACGAGCCACCCTATTTCGTAGTCTCAAGCCATTCGTCAAATGAGCCTGGACATAAGAAGACGTGACTTCCTGAGGGTCGCGAGTGGGTTTGGGGTCACTCTCGGACTGTGGGACAACTCAGAACCGGTCCTGGGAGCCGCGGTTGAACCGTGGGTGGAGGCAACTTTCCCGCAAGTTCAGAGGTTGACTGCGTACGTCAGCCAGTTTGTAGTTGAGACAAAAATCTCTGACATCCCTGCTGAAGTGTTCGAACTTGGGAAGAAGTCCATTTTGGACGGATTGGGACTTGCTCTCAGCGGCTCAAAAGCTGAGACCGCGGCTCTAATCCAGGAGTACGTCAAACCGTTCGGTTCTCACCCGAGCGGTGCCACCGTGCTGGGCTCTGCCGCGAAGCTTCCGCCGCGTTTCGCTGCTTTCGCGAATGGTGTGGCGATCCATGTGGATGACTTTGACGATACTCAACTCGCGGCTGCCAAAAACAGAGTTTATGGCTTGCTGGTACACCCGACGGTTTGCGTCCTTCCGGCCGCGTTAGCAACGGCGGAACTGCAGGGTCAGAGTGGGAAGGATCTGCTACTGGCCTACCAGGTAGGCGTAGAAGTGGAATGCAAGATCGCGGAAGCCATCTCGCCGCGCCACTATCAAGACGGCTTCCACTCGACTGGGACATGCGGAGTTTTCGGTGGCACCTCGGCGTGCGCGAAGCTGAAAGGCTTCGATGTTGAGCGGACAGTCCGTGCGTTTGCGATTGCCGCCAGTCATTCCGCCGGTTTACGTGAAAACTTTGGCACCATGATGAAGCCGTTTCAAGCTGGTCATGCGAGCGAAAGTGGCGTAGTTGCGGCCGACTTCGCTGCCATAGGCTGGACCGCGGCCGAACAAATTCTTGAAGCTCAGCGCGGCTTTTTCCATGCCTACGGTGGCGGCTACGACCCGAAGGCCATTGTCGATCGACTCGGCAAACCGTGGACATTCCAGACCCCCGGGGTTTCGATCAAGCCCTTTCCCTCCGGTTCGCTTACCCACCCTGGCATGACCGAACTTTTGCGCCTCATCCACACCAACGCCATTCATGCTGCGGATGTTGAACAGATCGAAGTTGGAACCAGTCGCAACATGCCGAATGCGCTGATTCACCATCGACCCAGGACAGGCCTGCAGGCCAAGTTCAGCATGGAATTCTGCATGGCCATTCTTCTGCTGGACGGCAAGGCCGATCTGACGAGGTTTACCGACGCAGTAGCAAACCGGCCTGACGTGCAGGAGATGATGGGGCGGGTTCGCTTTTATGCTGACCCTGAAGCTGAAAAAACCGGATATGACAAGATGACCACACTTATCAAAATCACCTTGAAGGATGGACGCACGATCTCAGGCCGGGCAGATTTTGGCAAGGGAAGTCCCACAAACCCGATGAGCTATGACGAGGTAGCCGAAAAGTTTTTGGGTTGCGCGGCCTTCGCGGAGTGGCCCGGCACAAAGGCAAACCAAGTCATCGACCTGGTGAGCAAGCTCGAAGATATTTCCGATGTCCGCGCACTGACGGCGCTCTGCAGCAAATGAATTTGATCCCCGGAAACAACATTACTCCCCTGTGAGGAAAAGTGAAGAGTTACAAAATAGCAGTGATCGAAGGAGACGGTATCGGACGCGAGGTCGTGCCCGAAGGGATCCGTGTGCTCGAGGCTGCGGCACGCCGTTTCGATCTGTCTTTGTCATGGCACCACTTTAACTGGAGTTGCGAGACCTATCTGAGCACTGGACGCATGATGCCAGAAAATGGTCTCGAACAGCTGCGTCCGTTCGACGCCATCTTTTTGGGAGCCGTCGGCTATCCCGGCGTGCCCGATCACGTTTCGCTATGGGGCTTACTGATTCCCATCCGCCGCGGGTTTCAGCAGTACGTTAATCTTCGGCCCATTCGCCTGCTGGAGGGCATCAACAGTCCTCTCAGTAACCGCAAGCCAGGCGAAATCGACTTCTGTATCGTCCGAGAGAACAACGAGGGGGAATATTCCGAGGTCGGCGGGCGCCTTCATCGGAACACCGATGTCGAGATGGCGATTCAGGAGACCGTCTTCACGCGCAGAGGCTGCGATCGCATTATGACCTATGCCTTCGAACTAGCTCTTTGTCGCAACCATCACGTGACCTCAGCCACCAAGTCAAACGGCATCGTTTTCACTATGCCTTTCTGGGACGAACGTTTTGCCGCGATTTCGAAGAAATATCCCGAAGTCAAAGCCGACCAGTACCACATCGACATTCTAAGCGCCTATTTCGTAAGCCATCCTGACCGATTCGATGTAGTTGTAGCATCCAATCTTTTCGGCGACATCCTGTCAGATCTAGGAGCAGCAGTAGTGGGATCGATGGGGCTCGCACCTTCTGCCAACCTAAACCCCGATCGAGAGTTCCCTTCCATGTTCGAGCCTGTGCACGGCTCGGCTCCCGACATCGCCGGTAAAGGGATTGCCAACCCGGTGGCGCAAATCTGGTCGGGCGCGATGATGTTGGAACACCTTGGCGAGAAAAAGGCCGCCCATGCGGTTGAACAAGCCATATTCAAGATCATTGCAAGTTCGAATCCTCTTACTCCCGACATCGGCGGTAACGCCAGTACCAAGGAGATGGGAGAGGCTATTACGGCTGAGGTGTCGGCGGTGGCTGCAAGAGTCTAATACCCTACCTCGAGCACACTTTGAGATTGACCCAATCCAGCGCAACCCCGGCCGCGGGAACCCAAACGCCGGCCCCTCCCAAGCCTCCTTTAAGGCTCCACGTTATAGACCCGCAGCTCGGCATTCTGACTTTCGTGATGCGGAACGGCGAGATAAAAGCGCTTCAGTTCAGGAACCAGGATAGCGGTTTTGGCACGAAACGACGTTGGAATGTGCCCAATTTGATTGTAATGGTCAGCATCGCGCTGTTGGAACACGTCAATAAACTGTGTTCCTGCGAAATAGATACGTTTGTGCCCGCCGTCATAAGTCATGTCATCGACCATCGCAGCTGCCGGCAAACTACTCACGACTTTGCCCGAATCAGTATTTAGAATGATCAGCTTTCCGGGATCGCGAGTGCCGACAAACAGGCGATGGCCATCCTCATCGAACGCTATCGCGGTGGGCTTCTTGCCCTCCTGGATAATTGACCAGGTCGCCAACCGGCTGCGTTTCGACCGGTCAAACACCTCGATTGAGTTGTTGCCTCGAATTGTGACAAACATCCGAGGCCCTGATTTTTCGAGAGCCATGCCCTCCACATCGTCGGAATCGATTTTGATTTCGGCTATCTGTTTTTCTGCACTGGTATCAATGACGCTGATATAGGCGTTCGGGAGATGTGCGTCCTTGCCGCCATTGACTGCATAGAGGTACTTGGTTGAGGGATCGTAGGCACTCGCGTCCGCGCCTTCCCGTAACTTAATGCTTCCTACAGGCTTGTAAGAATCGATATCGTAGATCTGGACCTCACCCAGGTCTCCATCCACGACGAACAACCGCTTCAAGTCGGCCCGATACAGCATCGAGTGCGGCGCCTTGAGGTCTTCGATGACATGAATCAGCTTATTGGTCTTCAGATCAAAGACCAGGACTTTCGAGTTTTCTTCCGCGGTGGAGAACAGCCTGCCGCCCGCAACGTCTACGGCGAAGTGGTCGAAGTCCCCGTCGTGGAGTTCCGGCAATGGCGTCGATTGCACGAGTTGCAGCGGCGACCTTGCTTGACCCCAAGCACCGACTACGGACGCGACAAATAGTGCAGACAAAATTATTGCTTTCGATTTGTTCACTTTAACCTCCAGCGTTTGATAAAGGGTCGTCGCAACATCCATCTTCTTGTGCCTGGCGCAGCCCCAACGGGACTGCAGATCGCTTCAAGGTAACGGGAAGCTTATCTGCCGTATACATTAAGCGGGGATGAACATTAAATGCGCATTAAAGAAACATTAAAAGCAATTCGTATTGTAGACTGACGAGAAGAACATTCGTCTGACCAGCCTTTTGAGGTGCGGTGCCGGTGGCACTCACGCACCTCGCATTCGCAGGATTACCCCAAGCGAACCCCTCTCGACCCGACGCACGCATGCTGCTGGTGCAGGATTGTCAGCGTGTTCGGGCACACCTTCCCCGTTCAGTGAAGGACCAATGTGTTGATCCGCTTGGGGACTTCTCCTACGAGAATGAGAGCTATTTGTTTTAGTGTATTTGTGTCAATTGCAGATACCGACCTGGCTCCGGAGTTCGAAACAAAGACAATCTTATTGTCCTGGCGTAAAGGTGATCCACTCGGGCACGCAACCGGTTGGCGAATGTCCCGGCGGGTGAACCTCGGGCACGGCCGCATATCCGATTAGCGTGAGCTTCGGCAATGAGAACTTGAAGTCGGCATCGGCGAAAGTGCTGTTGATCTACCATTCGGTGCGACGCCGATACCGTACAAGGGAGTGCGCGACCCTCGGTAACTATAGTGATACCCTTGGACTGCCGGATGCCTTCGTAGTCGGCAAAGAAGAATGACGGTTCTTCTGGATCGGTCCACCGATCGCCGCCCCGAGTTGCGCTTGAATGGCGGAATCGTGCCGGCTTCGAAGTAATTCCTCGTATCCAGTGCGCTGTTCCGGAGAAATTTTCAACCTGAGATATTAGTCGGGTGGCGCCGTATCACGGTGCCCCTACCAAGTATGGAACTGCGTACAGGGTGCCAGAAGCGATGTGCCGGTCACAGCGAGCGGCACCGCGATTGTCCTGGCCAAACAGCCGTATTAAAAAATCACTTTCAACGCAAATTGAATTTGCCGCGAGTCGGTAGTCGTTGTCGTGAGCTGACCCGCGATAGGGTTCGCGCCTCCGCCCGAAAGGAAAATGTCAGTATTGCTGGGATTTACGGGCACAGCAAAGTTCGCGTGGTTCAAAATATTGAAAATCTCGGCCCGGAACTGAACGTTAAAGCGTTCTGAGATTCTCGGTATGTAATTGTTCTTGAAAATCGAAAAATCGAGGTTCGTCGTGCCCGGCCCAATCAGACTATTACGTCCCGCATTGCCCCGCAGGTTGAAGCACTGAAGGAGGGTTGGGTCCCCGACGAAAGGATTGCAAAACTGATTGTAGAATGCCTGCGTTGGTGCCGTCGGGATCGCGAAACACTCTGTCTTGATATAGTTACTGGCGTTCCCGGGACTAACAGCCGTCCCGCATCCCGGGCCCCGAAGCCGGTTCGGAAAGGCCCATGGATCGCTACTGTTTTTTCCCAAGGGGTCTCCGTCGGTGCCAAACGTTGGTGAAAATGGCACCCCATCACTCGCTTTGAAAATGAGCCCCAACTCCCAGCCCTTCGTCGCCCATCCTGCAACTCCCGAAAGCGACTTCGGATATGGCACCAGCCACTCGCCATCGACAACCAACACTCGGCCGATGTTGAAATCCGATGGCGCGCGGCTTAGCCGCCTGTCAAACCAGTCCAGGCTCGAAATGGAATTCGAAAACGCATCCCCAGCCAGTGTCGCCGAGTTGTTGTCAATGCTCTTGCCCCATGTAAATGAGCCCTTCACCTGAATCCCGTGGCTCATCCGTTTGTCAATTGCTACTTCCAGTGCATCGTAGAAGGAATTACTGTCGTACATGATTCCTCGGACTGTGCCGAAGTTCGTGTTGATGGGGTTCAGGGGGCTCCCGTCAGCTGGATTGAACGGCCAAACGTATCCCGCGGAAGTCTTCGTGGGGAGAACCATGTTGAAGTCGTCCGCCCGAAATGGCTGGTGAACGCCGCGTGAACCCACGTACCCAACCGTCGCCGTGACTCTGGGGGTCAGCTCCTGCTGCACGTTGAGTGTCCACTGCATCACGTAATTGCGTTTGGGATGCTGGTCAATGAAAACTCCCTGAAAGGAGGTGTCTCCGAGTTTGTTAAAGGCTCCATTGGGAGGGGCGAAACTATTAAACGGACCGAAATCGCCTGGCGCCAGGGGATTCGAGCTGTTAGAAGTAACCGCTCCATCCTTAAAGAACGGAGCGGCTTGGCTCGTCAGGAGGGTGAACTGGTACGGCAGTGGGAGCACGTCGAACATTCCAAAGCCGCCTCGGACCGCCGTCTTGCCTTTGTGAAACGGATCCAAGGCAAATCCAACTCGAGGCTCGAAGTTACGAAGGGTCGGGTTGGAGAAGAAGGGTGACCCGAAATGAGCCATTGCGAGGGAGTCGGTAAGGTTTGGAAGATTCACCAGCTTCCCGTTGATCTCCGTCGGCACAGTTGTCATCTCCCACCGCAGCCCCAGGTTCAGCGTCAGATTCGGGAGCAAGCGCCAATCGTCCTGGATGTAAAGTCCGAGAAGGGTTTGGCGAAG
>Ga0209526_10002184_pt1 | contig 13166 bp, 11 predicted proteins | sample JacPinW_OM2H0_M1_FD_188566 | JGI IMG/M metagenome (GOLD analysis project Ga0209526, IMG submission 188566) | Forest soil microbial communities from Algoma, Ontario, Canada - Jack Pine, Ontario site 1_JW_OM2H0_M1 (SPAdes) (version 2) | ecosystem: Environmental > Terrestrial > Soil > Boreal... | reverse complement strand
TCGGATACAACGGGCGCCATGGACATCCTCCACGATGTGCTCGGGTTCGCGGCCAGGGGTTTCGTCGTCTTCGCCACCATCGCGCTGACCGCTGTGTTCCTCGTCACCATCATCCGCCGCCGCAAGCCGCCCCGCGGCTGGCTGCTCGTCAAGCCACTCAACCAACAGATCGACGCGATGGGAGACGCGTTGCGCGCCGGCGTGATGCGGAAGAAGGACCTCCGGAAGCTCCGCAAGAGCCGAAAGAAGGCGAAGGCCGCGAGACTCGCGGCGAAGCCGAACGTGTTCGTCCTCGAGTTCAAGGGCGATCTCTTCGCCAGCGCGGTGAGAAACCTTCGCGAGGAGGTGACTGCAATCATCGCGGCGGCTGGCAAGGACGACGAAGTCGTTGTCCGCCTCGAGAGCGCGGGGGGCGCTGTTCCCCACTACGGTCTCGCGGCAGCCCAGTTGATGCGGCTGCGGGACAAGGCGATCAAGGTCACCGTGTGTATCGATCGCATCGCGGCCAGCGGCGGCTACATGATCGCCTGCGTCGCCGACAAGATCGTGGCCGCGCCCTTCGCGATCATCGGGTCGATCGGAGTCGTCGCGCAGGTGCCGAACTTCCATCGCCTGCTGAAGAAGCACGACGTCGATTTCCAGGAGATGACCGCCGGCGAATTCAAGCGGACCGTCAGCGTGTTCGGCGAGATCACGGAGAAGGGACTGAGGAAGTTCCAGGAGGAGCTCGAAGACACCCACCTGCTCTTCAAGGAGTTCGTCAAGGCGCACCGGCCGAAGCTCGACATCGAACAGGTGGCAACGGGCGAGCATTGGCTCGCGCGGCGCGGGTTGGAGCTCGGGCTCGTCGACCAGCTCGGCACCAGCGACGAATATCTGGTCGCCCGGGCCGTGGAGGGCAACCTCTACCAGGTCGCCTTCGAGAGAGCGCGTTCCTTGCGGGAGCGGCTGGGCAGCATGGCCGCGAACGCTATCGATCGCTCGCTCTCGTCCCTGCTGTCGCGGTAGGGGTTTGTTCGCCATCCGACGCCGTTTTCCACTGTTCCGGCATCGCCGTGTCTCCCGAAGCGGAGGGACGGAAGGATGCCGAGAGTTGTCCTGGTGGGAAGCGATCTGCAAGTGCGTACGCAGCTCTTCGGCTTGCTCGCCGAACATGGCATGTCCGTGGTGGCGGTGGACGATGCGGCCGATGCGATCGCCCGCGTGAACGCGATGGACGCCCCGCCGGATCTGGTGCTGGTCGACCGCCGGGTCGCGCGCGAGGGCGAGCGGGAGCTGATCGACTGGATGAGGTCCCGTTCCCGGTTTCGGAAGGTGCCGGTGGTGCTCTTCACGGCGCACGGTAGCGGGTCGGAGGGGGCCACCCCCCTCCACGACCTCAGGGAGGCATTCGACGCAGCGCTGGTGCTCGCCATCGTGCAGGCCATCTGCGAGACGCCCTGACGCCTTTCAGCGAGCCTCCCTCCTCTTCATCCAGGCCGCTCGCTTCTGCTCGAACTTGTCGTTCCACACCGGATTCAGGGGCTGGCCCGACTCGTAGCGGCCCTTCGCGTCGAACGCGTAGAGGTTCGAGCCCTCGTCCATGACCGTGAAGGTGCGCGGATCGGCGCCTTCGACCCTGCGCGCGCCGTACCAGACCGCGTTGCGGTCGCGCGCCCAGTAGCCACGGTAGATCCGCTCCTTCGGCAGCTTCAGCAGCACCTCGAAGGTCGCCAGCTCGGCTTGCTCGAGCCGCTGCCCTTCGAACGAGATCACGCCGTCCGCAAGCTGGAAGCCGGCGCCGAGGTCGAGGACCCTGCCGCCGCCCTGGAGCACCTTCACGATCACCAGCCGCTTCGAGTTGGTGACCTGGCGGCTCTCGATCCGGTACTCGTAGTGGCGATCACGCGCCGTGCTCGCGGTGGGCGTCTCGAAGGTCGCGGCGTCCGGCAGATCGAACCGCTCCCACCCGTCGATCCGGTAGTTGGTGCGGCCGACCGGTTCGCTCTGGCCCACGTCGCCATACTCGATCCGGGTGTAGACGCCGTTCTTGTCCTTCACCAGCTCGCCCAGCAGCGGCTCGAACGTCGCGACGTCAAAATCACGACCCGGCGAACCCGGCTTCACCGCCCAGACCTGTTTCACCACACGGGCGCGCACCGAGGTCCTGTCGGCGCAGAAGCCACGACCGAGGTCGTGAAAGCTCGCTACATCGATATTCGGAAGGGGGCTCCCGTTGTCGTAGACGTGGCTGGCGTCGACGGTGAGCCCGCACACGGTCTTGAGCGTGCCGCGGTCGATCTTCGTCGCGCTCTCCCAGTGGTACTCGGCGGTGAGGAGGATGCCGTTGTTCTGCGAGTACCTGCGGAGCCAGAGCCCGCTCTTCGTCTCAGCGTAGCCGTTGCCCAGCCACTTCGGGGTCCCGACCGGGCCGGGCCGCGCAGTGCCGCGTTGGCGCAGGAACGTCACCGGCTGGTTCTTCTCGAAGGGAATGGTCAGCCGATCACCCTTGAGCTGGTAGGTGACGACGGCCTCCGGATCACCAGGCCGCAGCCGCTCGCTCCTGGTCGGGTCGACGAGCCGGAGCGTCTTGTCGTCGGCGACCCAGAAGAACGCGCCCTGGAAAAACGCGGCGAGCCCGTCCTCACGCAGGTCGAGGACGAGCTTCGGGTTCAACTCGGCCTCCCAGGTTCCGATCAACGCAGGAGGGCTCGCAGCGAGGGCCGTCATCAGCAGCGCCGAGGCGATCACGCACCCAATACTCTGGTCCGAGAGACGGAATAGGCAAGTTTAGCCACCCCAAGACCGGACTCAGAGCTCCAGGAGCGCCTTGTGGATGAGCTGGACGCAGATCGACCCTTCGCCCACCGCCGAGGCGACCCGCTTCACGCTTGACGAGCGCACGTCTCCCACCGCGAACACCCCGGGGATGCTCGTCTCCATGAGATACGGCCGTCGCGCGAGCGGCCAGCGCGCTTCTGCCAGCTCGTCCGGGCGGAGGTCGCCCCCGGTCTTGACGAAGCTCTTCTCGTCCAGGACCACGCATCCCTGCGTCCATGCGGTATTCGGATCGGCGCCGGTCATGACGAACAGGTTGCGGATCGGGCGCGTCTCCGATTCTCCCGATTCGACGTGACTCCATCGGACCCGCTCTAGCCGATCCCCGCCCTCGAGCGACTCGATCCGCGTCCGCGTGCGCAGCTCGACGTTCCGGCTGCTTTCGATGCGCTGGATCAGGTAGCGAGACATGCTCGCCGCGAGGCTGGGCCCGCGCACCACAACGTGCACGCGCGACGCGATCCCGGAGAGGAAGACGGCGGCTTGTCCTGCCGAATTGCCGCCGCCCACGACCGCGATCTCCTCTTCCTTGCACGATTTCCCCTCGAGGGGCGTCGCGCTGTAGAAGATGCCGCCACCCTCGAAACGGGAGAGCTCGGGCACGTCCAACTTCCGGTACCTGGCGCCGGTGGCGATCACGATGGTCCTGGCTTGTACGACCTCTCCGTCGGAGAGGTGCACCCGGTACGGCAGCTGGTCGCAGTTGAAGCGGACGGCCGTGCGCGCGATGGCCACCTCGGCGCCGAATTTTTCCGCCTGGGTGAGCGCCCGGCCGGCGAGCGCCTGCCCGGAGATCCCGGTGGGGAATCCCAGATAGTTCTCGATCCGCGAGCTCGTCCCGGCCTGTCCCCCTGGCGCGGTGCTCTCCAGGATCAGCACATCGAGCCCCTCCGACGCGGCGTACACCGCCGCGCCGAGCCCCGCCGGTCCTGCGCCCACGATGACGACGTCTCTCACCGCCTTGGCATCCAGGGCCGGCGTCAGTCCGAGCTCTGCCGACAGTGCCTCGATCGAGGGGTTCCGGTAGACATAGCCTCCCTCGCAGACGATCACCGGCACTTCGTTGACCCCGATCTCCAAACGATCGAGCAGCGCCTGCACTCCAGGCTCGTTCTCCACGTCGTGGTACGTGAACGGTTGCCCGTTGCGCGTCAGGAACTCCCTGATCTGCAGGGTGCCCAGTGAATGCCGGGAGCCGAGGAGGATCAGGTCGTTCTCAGTCTGCGAGATCAGCGCCACGCGCCGGAGGATGAAGGCGCGCAAGAGGATCTCGCTCAGCTCGGGATCGCGTTGCACGACCGCGCGAATGCCGTCGCGGTCCAAGGCGACGACCGACCCCTCGGTGACCACGCGGGCGCGGGCCAACGTGACTCGCGCCGAAAGCATGTTGATCTCGCCCGTGAACTGCCCCGGCCCGAGCACCGTGATGGGTTCTTCCCGACCGGCGACCGGGCGCACGAGCTCGATGCCTCCGCTCATCACGACGAAGAGGTCGCCATTCCGGTCGCCGGGCTCGAACAGGAGCTCCCCGACCCGGACGCTGCGGTGCTGGCCCACGCCCGAGATGCGCGAGATCTGGGCATCGGTGAGGCGGGGGTACATCTGCTCGCGACGATCCATCCGACGTCGGTGGATACGCTCCCGCGGGCGCCGGCGCAAGTGAGGTTGGTCGATGCTCCGGCGCCGCGGGCATGGCATCGGGTATCTTGACAACATACCAACTGGTCTGTACCTTCGCGGAGTTCTGCAATCATCGAAAGGAGCGATCATGAAGCGGTCCAACACCTACCTGATCTTCGAGGGAAACTGCGCGCAGGCAATGAAGTTCTACGCGCGATGCCTTGGGGGCGAGCTGCACCTCATGCCGTACTCCGAGATGCCGGGAGAGGTCTCCAAGGAAGCGAAGGATCGGATCATGCACGCGAAGTTGACGAAGGGAGACATGACCTGGATGGCCTCGGACAACCACCCCGACCACACCACCGTCCCCTTCAAGCAAGGCAACAATTTCCTCATCAACCTCGATTGCGAGAGCGTCCAGGAGATCGACCGGCTGTTCGCGGCGTTCGGCGACCAGGGCAAGGTCACGATGCCCCTGCAAGAGACGTTCTGGGCCGCTCGATTCGGAATGCTGACCGACCGATTCGGCGTCAATTGGATGTTCAACCTGGACAAACCGGCGCAAGGATAAGCCGGCCCCTCGAGGCGGTAGTTAGCGGGCAGCCTGCAGCAGCTTCGCCGAGAGCGAGCGATCCTGCTCCAACTGCGACGCCGCTCGATAAGCCCAGGCGAATTCGGGCTGCCCGGGGTTACGGCATTCCAACGCCACCCGGTACCAGGCTGCGGCGTCGCGGACGCGGGACTCTGCTGCAGCGCGAACGCCGAAGTAGTACGGCACTTCGCACGGCCGCGAGCCGTCCGTCGCCTCGTCCGCGATCTCGTCCTCGCCGCCCTCTCCGAGCACGTACCGCGCGAGTCGCACTTCCCAGCTCGCGTGCGCGCCCGAAAGTCCGATGTAGCGCGCGAGCCGCGCTTTCCACCATGCAAGGGGATCGGAGATCTCCTTCAGCAGCGCATCGCGCCGCGCACCTCGTTCGCCGCGACGAGCGATCGAGGCGGCGCGCAGCAGGGCGAGGCGATCGGCGAGCGTGGGGTCCGGCGGCCTGTTGGGGAACAGTTCCCACAGCGCCTCGTCCGGGCCCTCGCTGTAAGCGGATGTAGCGAGATCGTTGTCGACGAGCGCGGAAGGGTCCGGCCCGAGCTGCTTGCGCAGCCACGCTTCCGCAGCCGGTGCCCCTTTCGTTGCGCGCAAAGCACTCCAGGCGCTGAACTGGGCCCTCGCGGTCCTCTCGGGCGGCACCTTCTGGCTCAGCAGCGCATACAGCTCGAAAGCCTGCGCGGCCGCCCCAACTTTCGCGATCGGAGGTCCGAGCTCGAGGACCGACAGCGGTTGGATGCCGGCCTGGAGCAGCGCTTCGATCGCGCGTTTCACCTCGGCCGCTGGGCGGCTGCGGAACACATCCGCGAATCGTTCGCCGATCTCACGGAAGTCGCTGCGCGTGAGCGCGGCGGGCGGGTGCGCGAGGATGTCCGCCGCACCCGCGTCGTCATGAATCCGCCACCGCACCTCTGCAATGTCGGCAGCGGTCTCGGCCTGCGGATGGCGGGCGAGATGAGCGAGCAGCAGGCCTTCCGCATCTTCCTTTCTGCCGAGGTGGGCGAGCTGCACTGTCGCCATCCGATAGGCGCAGACCGCCTCCGTGGGAAGCGCGCGCTCGATCATCGTGAGGGCGTCTTCGTGCCGGCCCATCGCGTCGAGCTGACGGGCCGCTGCGCACCTGACGCGCGCGACACGGAACGAGTCGTCGTCTCCATACGTCCGCAACAGGTCGAGCGCCGCGGCGAGGGCGTCGGCGGGCCGTCCGGCGTCGTGCAGGAACCGGATGAGTCGCTCATGCGTCGGGACATCGGCGGGTCGCTCGCGCCCGAGACGTCGCAATACCCGCTCTGCCTGCGCCTTCGGTCCGCGATCCGCCAGCGCCCCTGCCGCCTCGAGCCGGGCGGGGAAGGGAAATCTTTCGTCGAGGGCGAGCTGTTCGAGCCGGTCGATCGAGCCGCGCTGCTTCGCCAGGGCGACCTCGGCGGCGGAATACCCGCCGGGCGCTTCGTCGACGACGCTCGCAACCAGGCGTCCGGAGCGATCGAGATCGTGCTCGTGGATCCGGAGCACTTCCGCCCAGAGGAGACGGCTGGCGGGCCGGGAATCGAAGTGGCGCCATGCCACGCGAACGGCCTCGACGATGCGCGGATCGGGCGATTCGGACTGTTTCCCCATTGCGTCGACGAGGTCCGCAGCGGCGCGGGCGCCCGGCAACTTCGACGCGGCCAGCGTCTCGTACGCCTCGTCGGGACTTCCCCCATCCGCGGCGATCCTTGCCTTGAGCCAGCGATTCAGATGGGCCGCGGCGGGTACAGGCCAGGTGCCGAGCTCGTCAGCGAGGCCGGTCGCATCGTTGCGGAGAACGTAGCCGGATCGCGCCGAGCCCAGGAGGGCCGCGGCCGTCGCCGCGGCGTACCAGGCGCTGGTATCCGCTCCCCGCCACAGAGGGCCCTCATACGTCGTGTCCGCCTGGCGGAGATCCGCTGCGAGCCGCGCCCGCAAATCTTCGTTGTTCGCCAGGGTCTGCAGGGCCGATCGCTGCGCGCTCATCAATACGATGAGCAGTTCGGCATCTCTTGGAGCTGTCGCACGCACACTTTCCAGCTCGGCCACCGCGAGGGCCTGCAGCGCCTCGCTCGCGGCTGCCACGACCTGGAGGTCGGCGTCGAGCAAGAGCTGGCCGACCGTGGGAACGGAGACGTGCTCGTTGTCGCGCGCGGCGCCGATCCAGCGGCTCAAAGCCTGCTCGTTCCCATCCTGCATCAGCCAGCGAAGGAGCAGATGACGATCGCCTGCGTTGGCGTCTTTGCGTCGCGCTGCATCGGCAAGCTTGCGCCGATCGAGCGTCACGAACGCATGGAGCGTCGGCTCGTCCTTGGCAGGGGCGAGAGCGCGCGCGGCGCCGGCGTACCCGAGGGCGAGTGCAAGGACTGCCTGCTGCCCGCGAACGTCAGCTCCCGCCGCTGCGTCGGCCGCGCAGAGCGCGATGGCGTGCGCGTCGAGATGGTCGTCCGCGTCGAACGCTCGCGGCACCTGGAGCATGAGGGCGGCGGCAGCCGAAGCGGCGTCGTGGAGGACTGCCGCCCCGTGGTCGCCCCGAGCCCATCGCGTCTGCGCGTCGCGAATCGCAGCGAATGCTTCCTTGTGCCCGCGCACTGCGCGAATCCGCGGAGCTTTCCCGGTGACCTTGGCCGCGGCCACCCACTCCCGGGCGAGCGGGGCGAGCGCGTTCATCAACTCGGCGAAGTCCGGCAGCTCGGCGACGCGTCCGATCTCGCGTTCACCGAGCGAGAAGATCCAACGGCGGTCCGAGAAGCGTGCCGCGACCTCCGCTCCGGCCAACTCCCGCGCCGCGAGCAAGAACCTGCGATCGGGTCTCAGCCGGAGAGCTTCATCGAGCGCGAGCCGTCGCTCGAGGGGGTCCGGCGGCAGGGGCTGCGTCTTGAGCCCGAGCCGGCCCGCAGCTGCCTGCTCTGCTTCGCTTTGCGCGCGGATCCGCTCGTCTTCCTTGAGCTTTCGCTCGCGCCACCCCCATGCCTGGACGCCAACAACCCCCGCGGCGGCGAGGATGCACAGGGCGAAGAAGAGCGCGATGCGTTTCATGAGCCCGTCCTCTCGTGAAGCGATCACGGTAGCGCAAGCCGTCCGCTCGCCGAAAATTCACGACGAGGTGTGAACGACACCGCGCGGCACGCACCCGTGTCGCGCGCTGACGGTCACGATGCCCGCGCTCCGTCGCCGCGACAGGCGGTCAGAAGCGCGGCGGCACGGCCCTCGGGAGTGACCTGTGCCCGCTCAACGCGCGCAACGTCGCGGGATCGCGAGGGAGAGCACTCGAACGCGGCATCCGACGCGCGTGACGACGGGGGCGGCCGGGCCCAGCTCCCTACCGCTTTCGCTTGCCGCTGTTCCTCTGAGGTGGCTTGCCGGCTTTGACTTTCCCGGTCGTCTTCTTGCTGCCCCGCTTGGGGTACGCGCTGGCGGCGGTGCGACCTTCCGCAACGCCGCGCGACCGCTCGGATTCGGAGGGCGTGCGCGGCGCCGGCGAGACTTTGTCGGTGGTGCGGTGGAAAACCTGTTCGGCCTTGCTGGCCGCCGTCTCCACCATCCCCGCCACATCCTCCGCCGTCTTTCGAGCCCATCCAGTGAGCTCCTTCAACCGATCCCGGACTCTCTGCTGCTTTTGCGGGTCGATCGCGGCATCGAAGAGCCGTTGCGCCTCGGTCTTGACGTCCTCTCCGGCACGGCGAAAGTCGTCGCCCGTCTTTCGGAGGAATTGCTTGAACTGCTCTTCCCAGCGTTCGTCGGCCATGGTCGCCTCCTGGGCGGACGCGACCCATTAGTACTTTGCCACCAGGCATGACCAAAGTTTTTGGACGCGCTCGCCAGAAGCTACGGATGCTCCGGCACGAGGATCAGCGACACTGCCGCCGCGAAATAGAGCAGATGCATGCCCATCAGCACGAATCCGACCACCGTCTCCCGCCACCTGGACATATCTCCTCCTCTTTCGGTGGAGTCTGTGGAAGGGAGTTGCGCGCCGCCGTGCCAGCTTGCGTAAGTTTCCGTGAAGTCTGCGCGGCCCGGTCGGCGCCCCGTCGGGAAAGAGCGCATACCCCGAAACCTCCCCGACCTTCGTGCATCCCAAGCCCCTCGACGTTCACGGCCGCGCTGCCGTAAGGTGTGCATGCGCTCGACTCTCGACGTCGAAGGAAGCGACAGGAGCCGAGGCGCCCGGAGCACGAGGCGTCCGCCGGCAGCACGATTTTTTTGAGGAGCGAGAATGTGCGCGCCAATCATCAAGCCCGCCGCGTGGATGGTGGTCGTTCTCACGTTCGGTTCCGCGGCAGCGAATTTCTCGACCGGGTTCGGCCTGTGAGCAGGGGGGGTTGATGTCCAAACACGACGATCCGATCGTCCGGCTGGCCGCGCAGCAGGTCTTCCAGATCTTCCGGAACGCCGGACCCGACAACCCGCTCGTCTTCCACAGCTTCGGACGCGCGCGCGCGCTGGTCGACGCCAGCAGGGAAGTCGCCAAGGGGGCCAAGCTCGATGACGGAGACCTGACTGCTCTCCTGCTCGCGGCCTGGTTCCATGACACCGGCTACGCCGCCGGACCGAAGGGCAACCGGAAGCAGAGCGCTGAGATCGCGCGGGCATTCCTGGCTGAGCAACGGCAGCCGCCGGAGCTCGCGGAGGAGGTCGCTACGGCCATCCAGGCGACGGACTCGCCAAGTCCGGACAAGCTGGTGCAGGAAGTGCTCCATGACGCGTTGCTCCTGGTTATCGCCAACAAGAACTACGTGGCTTTGGCGGAGCAGTTCCGGCTGGAGCGGGAGCGCCGGAACGCCGAGGTCCACTCCGACGTCGAGTGGACGAAGATCTGCATCGCTTTCTTCGACAACCATCAGTTCCGCACCCGTTATGCGCAGCTGGAGTACAACGCCGGCCGGGCCAGCAATCTGGTCCGCTTGCACAGGCTCCTGCGCGAGCAAGTCGGCGAGGCGGCCATTCAGGACGCCGAGCAGGCCAAGGTCACCAAGGGCATGGGGAAGACGGTCGAGAACATCTTCGACTCCATCAGCCGCAACCAGATCCAGCTGTTCAAGATCCTCGACCGCCGGACGAGCACCATGATTCAAGTGAACGCGATCATGATCACGCTCATCGTCGGCCTCCTGCTTCGACGGATCGAAGAGTATCGCGCACTCTTGATGCCGACGCTCCTGTTGCTCACGGTGAATCTGCTCACCATCTTCATCTCCATCTACTCGATGCGCGTCGGACGCTCGAGCTTGCGGCGCACCCTCGGCTCCGACGCGGCCGCGCACGACGAGAATTTGCTGATGTTCAGTAACGACATCCCCTGGTCGCTGGAGGAGTACAGGGGCCGCATGAACCGGCTCGCCAGCAACTGGCCAGCGCTACAGCAGACCCTGGTGGAGGACCTGTACTTCATCCGCAAGCTGCTGCTCAACAGGGGCAAGGCGCTCGCGATCTCGTATGACGTCTTCACCGTGGGCCTCGCGCTCTCGGTGGTGGCCTTCGCCATCGCGATGATCCGCCGGTGAAGGACGGCATCCTTTCCGCGCTGCCGCTTCTCTGCGCTCTGGGCGCGCGCGCCGAGCCGCCGGGGCTACTGCCCACGTCTCCCGCCTGGGTCTCGATCTCCAGCGAGGACCTTCAGCAACGCTATGACACGCTCTGGGCGGTGAGCGACGTTCACGGCGAGCGCGAGCAGCTGGAGAAGCTGCTGCTTGCCGCCGGGTTGGCGGTGCGCCATGGCGGCGGCATGGACTGGAAGCCGGGACACGCGAGGCAGCTTTTCCTGGTCCTCGGCGACTCGGTCCGCGGCGGGCCCGACAGCCGCGGCGTGGTCCTCTTGCTGAAAAAACTGCAGGATCAGAGCGCCGCCGAGGGCAGCCGCGTCGTGGTGCTGCTCGGGAACCACGAGGTCCGTTTCCTCGCCTCTCCGTTCAGGCGCGGAGAGGACGAATTCAGTCGCTTCATCCGGACGATGCCGATCGCCGCATTCGTCGGCTCATGGCTGTTCGCGCATGCCGGCTACATCGACGCGCGCGACAAGGTGGATGATCTGCGCGAGTATTTCGCTCAAGCCGGAGACAGCTGGTCACGGGGAGAGTACGGCTTTCTCCTCAGGCCAAACTCGATCCTCGAGTACCACGACTGGTGGAAGAGCCAGCGCCGCCGCTCGAAGATGAAGGACCGTCTGGAGACGCTCGGCCTGAACGGGCTCGTCTTCGGCCACGATCCCTACGCGCTCGGAGCGCCAGGGACCATTGCCATGGACGCGGACGGATGGTTCATGAAGCTCGACACCGGGCTGAAAGAAAGCGCCTCCGCCGGCATGTTCCTGCGTTGCGAGATCGCCCGGCTGGCCCGCGGGACGAAGCTGGCCATGAGCGAGAACGGCAAGCCGATCTGCCGCGCCCTGGCGCCCGACGGGTCCTTGCGCGACATCCGGGTGCATTGAGCGTCTGCGATAATGGAGCGATGCCAGCGTTTCCCGAATACGACCGCCTCGATGGGACCGGGCTCGCTGCCCTGGTACATCGAGGCGAGCTGGATCCGGCCGAGCTGGTCGAGGCTGCCATCGTGCGCATCGAGGCCCTGAACCCGGGCCTCAACGCAGTGGTGGCGCGCTGTTACGACCGCGCGCGCCACCAGGCCCGGAACCAGCTACCGGACGGCCCCTTCCGCGGCGTTCCCTTCCTGCTCAAGGACATGCTGGCGGTGGACGGCGGCATCTGTACGACGAACGGCTGCAGCTTCTTCCTGGGGCATGCACAGACGCGGGACAGCGAGATCGTGCGGCGGCTCAAGGCCGCGGGGCTGATCATCGTCGGAAAGACCAACACCTCGGAGCTGGGCATCCTCCCCGTCACCGAACCGCGGTTGTACGGTCCGACCCGCAACCCCTGGGACACGGCGTTCACTCCGGGCGGGTCGAGCGGGGGCTCCGCAGCCGCGGTGGCGGCGCGCATGGTGCCGATGGCGCATGGAGGGGACGGCGGCGGATCGATCCGGATCCCGGCTTCCTGCTGCGGCGTGTTCGGGCTCAAGCCGACGCGCGGGCGCAATCCCATGGGCCCATACGTCGGCGAAGGCTGGCACGGCATCGTGGTGGAGCACGCGCTCACCCGCAGCGTCCGCGACAGCGCGGCCCTCCTGGACGCGACGCAGGGCGCGGACGTGGGCGCGCCCTACGTCGCCCCACCGCCCGAGCGGCCGTACCGCGAGGAGGTCGGACGCGACCCCGGGAGGCTGCGGATCGCGTTCACCACCAGGTCGCTCCTGGGCAGCGCCGTGCACCCGGACTGCGTGGCGGCCGTGAAGCACGCGGCCGCTCTGTGCGAGAAGCTCGGCCACCAGATCGAGGAAGCGGCCCCGTCCCTCGATCGGCGCGCGCTGTGCAAGTCGTACCTCACGCTGGTGGCGGCGGAGACCGCGGCGATGATCCAGCTCGCCGGCGAGTCGATGGGCAAGAAGCCGCGCGCGCGCGAGTTCGAGCCGGGCACCTGGATGCTCGCGCAGATCGGGCGCAAGTTCGCGGCCGACGAGCTTGCCGTGGCGGTGCACCGGGTGCACGCGGCGGGGCGCGAGTTGGCCGGCTGGTTCCAGGAGCGCGACGCGCTGCTCACCCCCACGCTGGCCGCGCCGCCGCTGCGCCTGGGGGCCCTCGACCAGAAGCCGGTGGAAAAGCTCGCGCTCGCCGTGCTCCGTGCGTTCCCGAGCGAGATGCTGATGCGCAAGCTGCTCGACCAGCTCGCGATCGAGGGGTTCGAGTACGCGGCCTTCACGCCGATCGCGAATCTCACCGGGCAACCCGCCATGTCGGTCCCCCTGTACTGGAACGGCCAGGGCCTGCCGATCGGCTCCCACTTCTTCGGGCGATTCGGGGAGGAGGCCACGTTGCTGCGCCTGGCGTCGCAGCTGGAAGCGGCGCAGCCCTGGGCGGAGCGCCGGCCACCGGCGGCCTGAAAAGCCGGTAGCGCCGGCCCTCCTGGGCGCCAGCACCCGTGGATCGGCGATGACCGGCTCTTATCGTGCGGACACGCCGACAAGCGGTCACGTCTTTGCCAAGGCCGGCGTGTACACCCAGCAGTGCTCCATGCATCCCGAGATGCTGGCGTACATCTTCGTGGGCACGACCGCCTACTCCGCGGTG
>Ga0209526_10002182_pt1 | contig 13173 bp, 12 predicted proteins | sample JacPinW_OM2H0_M1_FD_188566 | JGI IMG/M metagenome (GOLD analysis project Ga0209526, IMG submission 188566) | Forest soil microbial communities from Algoma, Ontario, Canada - Jack Pine, Ontario site 1_JW_OM2H0_M1 (SPAdes) (version 2) | ecosystem: Environmental > Terrestrial > Soil > Boreal... | reverse complement strand
GCACGTCCCGGTGAAAGAGGAACCCGGCACCGCGACCGCGGGCCAGACCGGGACCGCCAGCAGGCAACCGCTGGCTGCGGGACAGGAGCTCACCCATGCTCACTGATCCGCAACGGATCGCACTGGCGTGTACCGCAGTGACGGCCGGGCTGGCCGTCGCTGCCATTGGCGTCGCGGGCTGCGGGCCGGTCGAGAGCCGGGCCGCAATGGACCAGGCCGTCGGGGTTCCGGCCAGGCAGCTGGACAGGAGCGTCGCGGATGCCTATTCGTTCCTGAGCCAGATGATGGATAGGTACGCCGCAGGCACGACCCCCCGCCTGGTGCAGAGCTTCACCGGGGGCGTGCTGGGCCAGCAGCACTTCACGGCCTCAGAAACCTACGATGACGCGCTGATCATCGACGCGTACCTGGCCGCAGGCACGGCGGCCGCGCGGTCGCGGGCCATGGTCATCGGCGACGGGCTGCGGTACGTGCAGGCCAACGATCCGCGGCACGACGGGCGCGTCCGGGCTGCGTACGCGCCCACTCCGCTGCGCAGCCCGGCCGATGTCACGGCCACTGACTCAGCCACCGCTGTGGGCGGCATGGCGTGGGCCGGCCAGGCCCTCGTCCGGCTCTACGCGGCCACGGGCGGGAGGGCCTACCTCACGGCCGCGGAAGCGATCGGGAACTGGGTCCAGGCCCACTGCTACGACGCGCGGGGGCCAGGCGGGTACACGGGCGGCGAGACCGCGAACGGCCAGAAGATCGGGTGGAAGTCCACCGAGCACAACATTGACCTTTACGCCCTCTTCGGGCTGCTCGCCACCGAGACAGGCGACTCGGCCTGGTCGGCCAGGGCGGGGTGGGCCAGGCGCTTCGTCGTGAGGATGTGGGACGCCGGGCCGCGCCGGTTCTATGTCGGAACGACCAGCGATGGGGTGACCCCCAACGACAGCGTGATGCCCGAAGATGTCAACAGCTGGTCATACCTGGCTCTCCGGGATCCTGCCTATGCGGCGTCGCTCGGCTGGGAAATGCGTAACCTCGCCGTCACCGCTGGCGGGTTCAGCGGCGTGAGCTCTTGCCGTGAAGACCGCTCGGGCGTCTGGTTCGAGGGGACCGCGCATCTCGCCGACGCGCTTGAGTACCGCGGCAATTCCGGGGACGGCACGTGGGCGGCCAGGTATGTGTCGGTCGTCTACTACGCCCAGGCGCACGGGCTCAATCACGACGGCCTCGGGATCATAGCGGCCTCGAGAGACGGGCTCAGCGACTGCGGCGGCGGCTCGTACTACGCGTCACTCCATACTGGAGCGACCGCCTGGTACATCCTGGCCGTCCGGAGGGTCGACCCCTTCTCCATGATTCCTGCCCGGTGAGGCCGCCGGATCTGGCCTCATGTGATCGGCGCCTCGGCCGTCGAGGGACCAACGTGGGTGTCGAGCCAGGTGCTCAACGGCCGGCTGGCAACCAGGAAGCCCGCGATGTGCTTCCGCGCCTCCGCGGTCCCGAGCCAGGGCTCGACTGCCCATTCCTTCCAGGCGATCAGCCCCTTGTGCCGGAGCAGTTCGATCCTCTCATGGTCCGCCGGGTATCCCCGGGGCGCGGTCTTCAGGGAATTGTGCCCGTGGACACCGATCCCGTGCTTCTCCACGGCGAGTATGACGCGCTCCAACTGCTCTCCGGTGCTGTCGCTGGCCACCGCCTCGCGGTACCGCTCCAGCTGGCCGGGAGTCATGCCGTACATCCCGTCGCCGACCGCCAGGCCCCTCGCGGAGAGCTGGATATAGCCGCTGCCGACGAGCGCTCCGATGTTGGTCTTGTACGGCGACTTGTCCTTGCTGAACCGGACGTCCCGGTACGGGCGGAAGATCTTCGCGTCGCCGAACTCGGGCGCGAGCTCTTCCACGAGCTCGGTCATCGGGCCGAGGACCTGCTCGTCGTAGACCGCCTTGTGCCTGGTCCAGTAGGTCCGTGAATTGTCCGCTTCAAGGCCCTCGTAGAAGTCCAGTGCCTCTTCCGGCCACCCCTGGAATGCCATCCCGGGTTCCTCCCAGCCCACGTCGCCCCGGCTCGCCCGTCCAGGACACAACATACTTCCGTCCGCGTCAGCCGGAGGCAATCCCGCCGGCGCGAGGCGCACGTCCTTGAGGTGGAGGTGCGACCCTAAAGTGGCATCTGAATAATCTGTGGCGCGGGATGGGCGAAGCCCCAGTTCAGCATCGTGGTGGCGTCTTTGAACCGGTTGTTCGGATCGGTGGTGGTGCTGTCCAGGACGACGCCGATGATCACGCTGTCGCCTATTTTGGCCTCGAACAGCAGGCAGTACCCGGCGACGGCGGTGAAGCCGGTCTTGATCCCGTCCGCAGCTGCGTAGGAGCCGAGCAGGAGGTTGGTGGTCGCCCAGGTATATGCCTGATGCCCGGAGCCCGCGGCGAGACGGTAGCTCCGCTGAGCCACGACGGCGCGGAACGGGGCCAGGGCCATCGCGGCCCGGCCCAGCGTGATCAAGTCGGCGGGCGTGGAGTAAGTGGACGTCTGCGTGGGCCAGGGCAGGCCGTCGAAGTTGGCGAAGCGTGTATGCGTCAGGCCCAGCCGCCGCGCGGTGGCGTTCATCTGGGCCACGAACGCCCCCCAGCCGGGACCGTAGGCCGTCGCCAGGACGTATGCGGCGTCACTCCCGGAGCGCAGCAGCATCGCCTCCAGCAACTGCTGCGCGGTGAGGGTGTCACCGGGGCGCAGGCCCGCGTTGCTCGCGCCGTGCTGGTTCACGTACGCGACCGCGGCATCCGGGATGGTGATCTTCCGGCCCAAGTTGCCATCACGCAGCACGACCAGCGCGGTCATGACTTTGGTGATGCTGCCCATCGGCCGCTCGATGGCTAGGTCACGGCCCCACAGCACCTGGCCTGTGCCCGCGTTCACCAACTCGGCGCCTTGGGCGAGGACTCCCTTGGGCGATGATGGCAGGGGTGTCCTGCAGGCCGCTGCCGCCCCTGCTCCCAGCACGGGTGCGCTGAGAACCAAACCGCTGATCGCCAGGGCCGCGAGGCGCGGAGAAAGGCGCATAGCACCACACCCAACCACATAGTCAGTCCCGGCGGGCACGCCCGGCGCAGGGGTTACGTCAGCGATCAGGAGAGGACCGTGGCGGAGCAGGATCTTGTCGCGATCGCCCAGGCGATCATCGACACCAACCGGTATATGACGCTGGCGACCGCCGACCGGGACGGACGGCCCTGGGCGTCCCCGGTGTTCTATGCGGCGGCGAACTACACCGAGTTCTACTGGATCTCGGCCCCGGTGGCGACGCACTCGCAGAACCTCGCCCAGCGCCCGCAGCTGAGCATCGTGATCTTCGATTCCGGGGTTCCCGCGGGCACGGGGCAGGCCGTCTACATGTCGGCCACCGCTGAGCAGGTGGCCGCTCACGACCTCGGCTTGGGCCTCGCCGTCTATCCCGGCCCGGCCGAGCCCGGCTCAGCCGAGCCCGGCTCGGACCCCCTGACCCCCGAGCAGGTCCAGGCGCCCGCCCCCTACCGCCTGTACCGCGCGACGGTTTCCGGGCATTCGGTCCTGTGCCCACGGGACAGTGGGCCGTGCACGCTCCACGGCCTCCAGTTCGACCACCGCACCCCGGTGCGCGTGGCCGACCGGTCCCCCCGGTAGCCGCCCGTCGGGCTGGCCGGCCGGGTGTGCTCTCAGGAGCGGGGGGTCTGAGAGCACATCGGGCCAGCCAGCACCGGCGGGGTTACCCCGGGGAAGGGCTCGCGCTCGCCGACGGCGACGGCGACGGACTGGCGGACGCCGCAGCACGCCCTCCTGTGGACGGCGTGCCAGGTGGTGTCGTCGGCGCCAATGAGGACCGTGCCGGGCCTCCCGTCGATGTCTGCATAGCGGTGCTCAGGGCCGCGTGCGTGGCCACGCCGTTCGCGTCGAGGGTAAGCGTGACTGGGTCGGTCAGGCCGTAGTTCTTGCAGTTGAGGTTGCCGAACGAGGCGGACAGCCGCGCCGCCAGGAAGGTGAAGAGGTTGTTCCCGATAGATGGGACCGGAGAAGGAGCGCCGGCCGTGAACGCCTTGTCCAGATCGAGCCTGGCGGTCTGGATATTGACCATGTCCGTGCAGTATGCCTGCGCGTTCGCGGTCGTGTTCGCGCCGGCCGGGAGCAGGGGCTGGTCGACTCCCTGGCGGTACAGATTGGTCTTCCGGACGCTGAACGCCCCGTTTTCCATGGTCATCGGGTCATTGACCGGTGTCAGGGCGATCGGCGCGGTCTGGGCCGCCGCGGCGGCCAGTTCGTCCAGCGCCTGCGACGTGCCCATCTGCCCGGGATTCGAGAGGTCAGGCGCGGTGAACGGGGCGCACCCGAGCGCCGGATCGAGGAAGAAGTTGACCAGCGCGTTGTCGCTTCCGTTGGTAACGGTCGTGGCACCCGCGAGCCTGGCCAGGTTGGCCGTGTTCTTCTGGGCCGTCTGCCCCTTCGCCGTCAGCAGGTAGCGCGTCGTCACGTTGTCGCTCTGGTCCTGGTCGATCAGGGTGAAGCTCCGCGTGGTCGGGCACTCCAGCCCGTCCTTGCCGGTGCCGGCGGCCGGGATCTTCAGCTTGCCCACCGCGACGGCGGCGTCCGCGGCCTGGAAGAAGGCGGGCCCGTTGCAGTAGGAGACCTGCCCGAACGGCGAGCCGTCCAGGCCGCTGACGCAGCCCGCCTGCCGCACCGAGTCACTGGTCCCGACCAGGGTCAGGATGTTGCCGTTGAAGCCGAACAGCAGGTTGACCACCGCGTCGACCGGGAGCCGGGGGACGACCGGCGCGACCGCCGGTGTCGTCCCCGCCGTGACGACCAGCGGTTCGTACACCGCGATCTTCCCGGTGGCCGGGTCGAGAATGGTCGCCTGCACGAAGGCCTGAAGGTTCGGGTTAGCCTCCGAGCAGCCGCTGCCGAGCTGGTACGGCGTGGCCAGCCCTCGCGGGGTGAGCGGGTCCGCGGGCAGCGTGAGGGTGCAGTCCATCGCCGCGGCGCCACCCGGCGCGGTCGGTGTCGGGCTGACCGTGGGCTGGGCGGTCGGCTTGGCGGTGGGGTGCGGGCGCGGGTGGTGGGGGGGTTGACCATGATGAAGGCCCAGGTGGCCGAACGCGCTCTGCATGAACGTCGTGTGGGACATCTGGGCCGCTACGAGCAGCCCGACGATCAGGCCAAGCGCCACGAGGGGGACGACGGGGAACTTGAACTTCGGTATGTACTCCCTGTCGTCGGGTACCCAGTCCAAGTACGGGTCCGGGACCTCCCAGTCCCGGTCCGTGCTTGAACGCCGCCGCCGGTCAGACCGGCGCCTTGGGTACATCCAGCTACCTCCACCGCATAAGGCCCTCGCGGGCAGACGATAGACCGACCCCGTGACCCGAGGGTTATGAAACCGAAATATTCATAATTCCGTAAGAACTCTCGGCCAAGGTGCCGAGCGCCCTGACCGTCAAGCCCGCACCCGTAGTGTGGGGGGCGTGTGATGGCCGACAGGCCGTGCCTGGCAACGAGGAGGAGCAATGCCGACCCGCAGCGCCCAGACGACATGGACAGGCGGCCTTCAGGATGGAACCGGCACTCTCGAACTGCTCAGTTCGGGCGCCGGTACCTACGAGGTCTCGTTCCCCAAGCGGGCCGCCGATGACGCCGACGGCACGACCAGCCCGGAAGAGCTCATAGCCGCCGCGCACACCGCGTGTTACGCGATGCAGTTCTCGGCGCTGCTCGGCGCGGCCGGCGGCAGTTCGCCCGCCCTGACCGTCAAGGCTGATGTCACGCTGGCCCCGGATCCGGCGGGCGGATTCCGGATCAGCGGCATCAAACTGACCGTTCGCGGTTCCGCGGAAGGCATCGATCCGGACACGTTCCAGAAGATCGCCCACGACGCCAAGGACTCGTGCCCGGTAAGCAAGGCCCTGACCGGCACGACTATCACGCTTGACGTCGCCGGCGGATAGGGTGGCGGCGGGCGGGCCCTGATAGCCCGCCGGGCGCCACAAGCCCGCCGGGCGGCAGAAGGCGGACTGGCGGCACAAGGCGAACTGGTGTCGTTGCGTTGTCAACTATATCTGTACACTGGGCGCCATGGATGGGGTGCGGTGGCTGGACGCGGCGGAGCAGCAGGCCTGGCGGGCCTACCTGGATGCCACCCGGCTGCTTATCCAGGTCCTCGACCGGCAGCTTGAGGACGACGCGGGGATCTCGTTCACCGACTACGAACTGCTGGTGCTGCTGTCCGAGGCAGCGGACCGGCGGATGCGCATGCGGGACCTGGCCAACGCGGCGCTGTCCACCCGCAGCGGGATGACCAGGGCGGTGACCCGTCTGGAGGGGGCGGGCTGGGTGCGCCGGGTGGAGTGCGAGGAGGACAGGCGCGGCATGTTCGCCGAGCTGACTGCATCCGGCCTGGCCAAGCTGGCCGCTACCGCGCCCGGGCACGTCGCGGCGGTCCGTGCGCGCGTCTTCGACAAGCTGACGCCCGCGGAGTGGAAGCAACTGGGCGCCACCTGCGCTCATCTGGCCGAGTCTTTGCGCACCGGCCGGTGACCGCCCGACTGGCGGCGGCCCGCGATGCCGGTGCCGCTTGACTGGCGGTTATTCCAGGCCGTGCTCCAGGGCGTAGCGCACCAACTCCGCCTTGTTGTGCAGCTGCAGTTTGACCAGCGTGTTCTGCACGTGGTTCTGGACCGTCCGGTGTGAAAGCACGAGCCGCTCCGCGATCTGGCGGTACGTCAGCCCGGTGGCGACCAGGCGGAGCACCTCGCTCTCCCGGGGCGTCAGCTGCGGCGTGCCGGGGGCCGGTGAGCTGGCGAGCCGCCGGTACTCGCCGAGGATGAGGCCGGCCAGCCCGGGGGTGAATACCGCCTGGCCGGCCGCTGTCGCGCGGACCGCGGTCAGCAACTCGCTGAGCTGCGCGGATTTCACCAGGTATCCGCTGGCACCGGCGGTCACGGCGTCGAGCACGTCCTGGCGCTCGCCGCTCGCGGACAGGACGAGCACGCTGCCGCCGGGGTCGGCGGCCAGGAGCTGGCGGGTGACCTCGGCACCAGAGATGTCGGGCAGGTGCAGGTCGAGCAGGATCACCTGGGGCCGGGCCGCACCGGCGATCCGCAGCGCCTGCCTGCCGTCGGCGGCCGTGCCCACGACCAGGAACCCGGCCTCGGCCAGGTCGCGGGCGACGCCGTGGCGCCATATCGGGTGGTCGTCGACCACGAGGACCCGCACCGGCCGGTCAGCCTCTGGGTACACGGAGCTCCACCTCGGTCCCCTGCCCGGGCACGGATGTCAGAATCGCTTCCCCGCCCACGCCGCGCAGGCGTCCCACGATCGACTGGGCCACGCCTAGCCGTCCCGCCCGCGCGGCCGCCGCCAGCCCGGCCGGGTCGAACCCGGTGCCGTCGTCGCGCACGCTCACCGCGACCGCCGCTCCCTCATCGTCCACCAGCACCCAGGCCCGCGCATCCGGTCCCGCATGGTTGCGCACGTTGTCGAGTGCCTCGCCCGCAGCCGAGGCGAGCGCCCGGGCCGTCGCGTCCGCCATCAGAACGGCGGTCGCCGGGCATGACACGGTGACCCGGTCGCAGGCGAACGGTTCCACCAGGAGCCGCAGGTCGAGCTGGCCTATGGGCGCGGCAAGCGGGCCAGGGGACACCAGCGACCGCAGGGCCCGCTCCTGCTCGCCGGCCAGGCGGCCCAGCTCGGCCGCCTCACCCCCCAGTTCACGGCCCCGCCTGCTCACCAGCGCGAGAACCTGCAGGACCGAGTCGTGGATCTCGCGCGCGATCCGGTCCCTTTCTGCGGTGGCCGCCTCGCTCCGGGCGGCCTTGTCCACGGCTGCCTCCGCGCGCAGGCCGAGCCGCATGACATAGCCGCCAACCAGCCCAGAGATCAGCACGAGGACGACGGTCCCGTTCAAAGAACCCCGCGGCAGCCCCTGGCGCTCCGCGAGATCCGCCGCTGCGATGGCCAGACCGCCGGCCAGGCCCGCCCAGGGTCCCCCCGCGACCGCGCAGGCCAGGACCGACGCGGCCGCCCAGAAGGTCGGCAGCGTCGGCGCTCCGTGGTCGATGCGGGCGGGCGTGTCCACCCACCGCGTGGCCATGATCAGCGCCGCGGCGACCGCCACATCGGCGATGACGAGCCACCGGCTCCGGCGCCCGGGACGGGCATAGGCCACGATGGTCACCGCGGACCACCCGGCCATGACGGCCAGAACGGCGATGCCGCCCGCCGGATGCGCATAACGATTATGGTCGGCGATGATCAGCACGGCCGCGTACCCGAGCGCCAGCACACGGAAGACCGAGACCGCCCGCCACATCCGGTCTGACATGCCCGCGGACCCTCAGCGCTGCCGCTTCAGCATCGCGGCATCGAGCGGCGGGGCGGGCAGGGGCTCCCACTCAGGGCCGGCGACCTTACCGAAACGGAGCCCGCGTCCCCAGTCCTGTGCCGCCTCGAGGATGTCGTCGGCGGTGCGCCCGACGAAGTTCCACCACATCAGCACGGGCTCGCCGAGTGGCTCGCCGCCGAGCAGGAAAAGCGTGCTGCCCTCGGCCGCGGCCAGGGTGACCGACTCGTGCCCGGTGCCGAGGTAGAGCAGGGTGCCGGGGGCGAGCGCGGCCCCATCGACCGTGGCTGCCCCCAGCGCCGCGAAGATCACATGCTCGTGTCCTGGCCGCAGGGGAATCCGGGCCTGGGCGTGGCGGCGCGCGCCGATCTCGGCGCCGACGATCGCGGAATGCACCGTGGCCGGGGACGCCGCGCCGGCCAGCGAGCCCGCGAACACGGTGACCTCGAACCCGTCGAGGCCGAGCGCGGGCAGGTCGGCGTGGTGCTCGAAGGCCGGCGCCATCTGCCGGACCCGATCGGGCAGCGCCAGCCAGAGCTGGACGCCGTGCAGCCGCGGGTCGTGGCCGTCCGGGGATTCTTCGGAGTGCGCGATCCCGTGACCGGCGGTCATCAGGTTGAGCTGGCCGGGGCGGATCATCTGCTCGGTACCGAGGCTGTCCCGGTGCAGAACGTCGCCATCGAGCAGCCAGGTGACGGTCTGCAGGCCGATGTGCGGGTGCGGTGGCACCTGCATCCCGGCCACACCATCGACCGACATCGGCCCGTAGTGGTCCACGAAGCACCAGGCGCCGACCGTGCGGCGGTGCCGGAGCGGTAGGAACCGCCGCACCGTTATGTCGCCGACCTTGGCCTCACGTGCCCCGGTGAGTTCCGGGCTCGCCGCCATGGACCGAACGATACCTTTGCCGAACGATACCCGTGAGCACTGCCGGAGCGGCACCCCGGCCCGCCTGCCTCTACCCGGCTTGGGACACGCCCTAGCCTGCGGCGGCCCGCTGGCCGGCGGCGGTCCGGCTGGTGGCCGGCGCCGTCGAGCCCCGCACCACCAGCTCGGGCTCGAACAGCAGTTCCTCGGGGGCGACAGTCAGCCCCTCTACCTGGTGCACGAGCGTGCTGACCACGGCCCGGCCCATCGCGTCGATCGGCTGCCGGGTGGTGGTCAGCGGCGGGTCGGTGCAGCTCATGAACGCCGAATCGTCGTAGCCGATGACCGACACATCGCCTGGCACGGTGAGCCCGAGGCGGCGCACCGCCCTGATCGCGCCGAGCGCGAGGATATCGCTGCCGCAGATGATGCCGGTGACCCCCGCGCGCACCAGCCGGGTCGCGGCGGCGTGCCCAGCCTCCAGCGAGAACATGGTGCGCTCCACCACCCCGGCGGTATCGACTCCCGTTCGCGGGGCGATGGCCAGGAAGGCGGCCAGCTTACGGCGCGATGGCATGTGGTCCTCGGGGCCGATCACCATGCCCACGCGCTGGTGGCCCAGGGACGCCAGGTGCCCGAACGCCTGCTCGACGGCGGCAGCGTCGTCGACGGAAACGCGCGGGAAGCCGATGTGATCCACGGCCGCGTTGACCAGCACCGCGGGCACGCCCCGCTCCAGCAGCAGCCGGTAGTGGTCGTGCGTGGAGTCGGCCTCGGCGAAGTTGCCGCCGGCGAAGACCATCCCGGACACTTGCTGGCCGAGCAGCATCCGGACGTAATCCGCCTCCGACAGGCCGCCGGCCGCGCGGACGCACAGTACCGGGGTGAATCCCTGCTGCGTCAGACCCACGCCGACCACCTCGGCCAGCGCGGGGAAGATGGGGTTCTGCAACTCTGGCAGCACTAGGCCGACCAGCCGGCCGCGTTCTCCGCGCAGTTTGGTCGGGCGCTCGTACCCCAGCACGTCCAGCGCGGTCAGCACGGCGTCCCTCGTTGACGGGGAGACCCCCAGCTTGCCGTTCAGCACCCGGCTGACTGTCGCCTCGCTGACCCCGACCTTCTTGGCTACATCCGCAAGCCGTCGTGTCATGACGCAACTATACGGCATTTGACGCAAGTACTTGCAAGGGCTTGCGGCACAGAGCAAGTCGCTTTCTGCGCGACGGCCTGGCCATCTGAGTCCGGGCCGGATGGCATCCCGGCTGGCCCGGGTGATGTCGCCCGCACGCTCGTGCAGGTCACGGCGGGATGAGGCCGGGCCGCGTCTAGATTCACTGGCTGTCCATGTTGTGCGTTGTGAAGTCGTTATCATTCAATAAATCATCCAAGTCTTGCTAGCAGATGAAAGCACATATAACGTCTCCGGTACCTGGTGACCGAGCTCACATCACCGACCGCATACCCGCCGCTCCACCCGACATAGAGGTCGCTATGAAGAGATTTGACACGATGAGCAGACAACTTCACCGCCGGGCCGGCCGTCGCAAGATAGTCGGCCTCACCGCCGTCGCGGCTCTCGGGCTGGCCGCCGCGGCGTGCTCGAGCAGCAGTCCCTCGAACTCGGCGAGCAGCAGCGGCCCGGTGACCATCACCGTCAACTGCCAACCGCCGGCCACCGCGACGGCTCAGCACAAGGAGTGGAACGAGGACGTCGCCGCCTTTGAGAAGGCCAACCCCAACATCACCATCAAGAGCGTCACCTACACCGGCCAGTGTGAGGTCCCGGCCCAATTCACCGCGACGCTCAAGGCCGGCACCGAGACCAACCTCTTCTACGCCTACTTCACCGACCTCCACCAGGTCCTCAACGCAGGCCAGGCCGCCGACATCACCTCCTACGTGAACTCCAAGACGGTACCGGCGCTGGCCGACATCGTCCCGTCGGCGATGGCCGCGGAAACCGCGGGCAAGACGCTCTACGGACTGCCGACGTCCAACTACACGCAGGGCCTGATCATCAACAGGAAGCTGTTCACACAGGCCGGGCTCGACCCCAACAAGCCCCCGACCACGTGGGCCGACGTGGAGAAGGACGCCAAGGCGATCGCCGCTCTCGGCCACGGCATCTACGGCTACGGCGACTACAGTGCGAGCCCCGTCGGCGGCTGGCACTTCACCTCCGAGATGGACGCGATGGGCGGCCAGATCGTGGGCTCCAACGGCCAGGCGGCCTTCAACAACTCAACCAACGCACCGCAGGCCCAGGCGATCCTGCAGGCACTGCACCAGATGCGGTTCGTCGATCACAGCATGAGCCCGACCCAGCAGCTCGCCTGGGGCACCCTGCAACAGCAGATAGCCGCCAACAAGCTCGGGATGTACATCGCGGCGCCTGACGACATCTACAACACCATCGTCCCGGTAGACCACGGCAACATAAACGACTACGGCATGGGCCCCCTGCCCAGCACCAGCGGCACCCCCGCGGGCTCGCTGTCTGGTGGCAACGGCTACATGTTCGCGAAGAGCGACACGCCGGCCCAGATCCAGGCCGGCATCAAGTGGCTCGTCTTCGAGTCGCTGACACCGGGCAAGGGCCAGTTCAACTTCGCGAGGAGCAAGGCCGACGGCTTCCCGGTCGGCTTCCCGGAGCCAGCGCTGTTCACCGGTGCCACCGCGCAGAAGTACCAGCAGCTCCTCAACGCGAGCGCGACGATCAACACGCCCTACTACTCGACCTTCGTCGCCGCGCACGAGACTGGCATGGGCGAGCCGCCCAACGCCCAGGCGCTGTACACGGCATTGAACACGCCGATGCTCGACGCGCTCACCCAACCGAACGCTAATTTCCGCCAGCTGCTCTCGACGGCAGCGAGCAACGTCAACACGCTCCTGGCCAACAGCGGCGGGTAGGAGGCCGCCGCGGGGGCCGGGCTTCCCGGCCCCCGCGGCGAGTCCCGGCGCCAGCGCGGCTAATTGCGCCTCAGCGCGGCCATCGCACCCAGCGGAGTCATCGCTCCTTAGCTGGTTGGCCTCGTCCTAGGAGGATCCGGAGAATCGATGACGGACACTGCGGTCACGCTCAGCAAGGCCAAGGGCAGCCCTGGCCCGCTCGAGCGGCAGGCCGTCCGCGGCAGGCGAAACCAGTGGCTCAGGCGCAACCTCTCCGCGCACGGGTTCCTCATCGGTGCCGTGTTGTGCTTCGCGTTTTTCTCCTGGTACCCCATGGCGCGCGAGATCATCATGAGCTTCCAGAAGACCAAACTCGGCGTGACGAGCTGGGCTGGCTGGCAAAACTACATCCGGATCTTCCACGATCCGACCTTCTGGACGGCCTGGCGCAACACGCTGGAGTTCACCGGGCTCGCGCTGGTCTTCGGCTACGCGGTGCCGTTCTTCGCCGCGATCCTGCTCAACGAACTGCGGCACGCCAAGGGCTATCTCCGGGTGCTGGTCTACCTGCCGGTGATGCTGCCGCCCGCCTCGGCGCTGCTGCTGTTCGCCTACTTCTACGACCCGACCTACGGGTTGTTCAACCGCATCCTGCAGCTACTGCACCTGCCGACCTCGCAGTGGGTGCAGTCGCCCGGAACCACCATGCCGACCACCGCGATGATCGCAGTGGTGCTCGCGGCCACCTGGATGAACATGGGCGCTGCGACACTGATCTACCTCGCCGCGCTGCAGAACATCCCCGGCGAGCTGTACGAGGCCGCGGAACTCGACGGCGCCGGGCTGTTCAGCCGGATCTGGCACGTCACGGTGCCGCAGACCAGGCTGATCCTCTCGCTGCTGCTGATGCTGCAGATCGTCGCCACCATGCAGATGTTCATCGAGGCCTTCATCCTGACCGGGGGGCCAGGAGTGAACAACAACACGCTGTCTGTGGTCGACCTCATCTACATCTACGCGTTCTCCATGAGTGGCTCAAGCAACTACAACAGCGCCTC